>Ga0222631_1000103_pt1 | contig 25403 bp, 27 predicted proteins | sample AntAcemetagenom5_FD_179826 | JGI IMG/M metagenome (GOLD analysis project Ga0222631, IMG submission 179826) | Saline water microbial communities from Ace Lake, Antarctica - #5 | ecosystem: Environmental > Aquatic > Non-marine Saline and Alkaline > Saline | place: Antarctica: Ace Lake | collected... | reverse complement strand
CGTGATTATCTGATGTGGGGTTTGCACTATCAACCGCACTGATGTAACAAACACCATCACGACCAACAAACGCAATCTCTGGCAGATTAAGAACACCGGCCGCTTTTAGAACTGATTGGATATCATTCCAACCAACATTAACCTTTACATCCTCAGATGGAACATTAATTTCCTTTTCAGGTGGTACAATTACCATTGAGATATCAGCAAACACATATTTGGTTTTACGTTTACCGTCTTTGATATAGCAAACTTTGCTATCTTGAAAGTCAATTTCGGGATTTTCGTATAGACTACACATAGACAAAAAGCGTGATGTGTCATAAATGCACGCTTGTATCGGAAATTCATCAGTAATAGATGCAATTGCCATAACTGTTTTCTGTGGACTGATTGTGCGAAGTTCCGAACCTGGCTTGAATACAACCGATGGGTTGATTGTTGCAAAATTCTTTAGAATTGTGAGCGTCTGTTCTGAAAGTTTCATAGTTTCTCCTTATTCACTTTTTCATAATATAGGCAATTGCCTTAGGTTTATAATATAACATTTGTATATAGATGTCAATCATTTAGTTCATGAAGACATCTATATTTACTTTGGTCGAAGTTTTATTAAACTTTTGCTTTACAGCTTCTTCTAGATCAATGCCGTAGCAACTAGCTAGTAGATCAAGAGTTATAAGAACATCGCCCATTTCTTCCAGTAGGTTTTCGAGTAATTCTTCTTCTGTATTTTTATTCCCGATAATACCATTTCGAGCTCTATAGAGTTTCTTTACTGCATTTAGTAGTTCACCAGCTTCACCTGAGAATTCGACGGCCCTGAATAGCACATCTACTTTATCAGAACCTACCCAGTGCTTTTGCCGTTCTGCATTCTTTTCTCGCAGTTCACGTAGAATACTCATGGTCTAATTCCTAACTTTTTCTTTTTGTAATTTTTTGGATTTGATTTTTTAGTCGAAGTAGGTGACGCACCTAGTTTTGCAATTGAGGACATATCACCCCTAAAGATATATGTACCTACATGGTTTAGTTTAATCCATGGGCACATATAAACTGAAAGACCAATTTTTCGTGTATTCCAACAAAAGAAATAATCCTCTGATAGATATCGGCGAGTTTCAGGATCGATTCCGCAATCAAAATATGCCATAATATCCTTAGAGCCATCAAAGTGTGCAGTTCGTGCATGGTCGGGCTTGTAGTTTAGTTCAGGATAAGCATTTTCATATATGTTAAAAGTAGTTTGTGGAATTAGCATGAAACCAGTACCTGCCTCTGCAACTTCAACTGGTTCATCAATTCTAAATGAAGATCCACCTACTACAGGATTAAAAACAAAATCTGATGCATATGTGCTTAGTTGAAACGGATTATCAGTAATCTTCTTCTCTACTGCTGCCTGAATCTTTTCCCACGCAATTGTTTTCTTAGGATATGGGGCAGTTATCACATGATATTTGTCTGGGTAGCTTACTTGAATGCCGAGCATGGAAAGCACATCATTGGCATTAAAACCAATATCAGAATCAATGAACATTAAATGTGTGTAGTCAGAACGTAGGAATTCATCGACGCAATAATTGCGCGCGCGGGTAATTAAGCTCTCATTAAAAAGATAATAGAAATTTACCCTAATACCATATTTAGCACACAGAGTAGCAAGATCGGTAGTAGACTTTGCAAAAAGACCTGAACAATTCCCACCAAACATTGGTACTCCAACGAACAAAGAGTACTTCCTAAGTTCTTCTACGGTTATTTCTAATTTCATCGAGTAATCATTTCCAAATCAGCCTCTGCTCGCAGGATTGCTTGTATTCTTAATATATCTGCTAGGATATCCCACGAACTGTCATGTAACTGAAACACTTGTTCCCAGAACTTTTCATCCTGAATAGGAATAAACGAGTTTACTTTAGGGAAGTCAAGTTTTGCATCAATAAATGTTCTTGTGTCTCGTACCTTCCAATGCGGCAGATACTCCTTTAAATGTAGTTCTTTCTGTTGCGACTCAAATAGTCTCCAAAGAATAGGAGGGTCAAATGAGTTCGAACGAGACCACCAATAGTTAATCTTGCCAGCATCAGTTAGATATGATAGAAAATCCAAGGTAAACTCTGACACAGTTTTATCAGATTTCAGTGGTAAAATCTTCTTTTGAATCTCGGGCGGTTGATCCTGCCAGAATTGTATAGTGCTATCATATACCTTCCATTGATATTTGTCAACCTGTTCCTTAACGGAAAGTTTGGATTTTTGCATATCGGCAATTGATCTTGTCGTATATGGGTTCGCTGAAATCATTTTATCAGTATCAAATACAAAATATGAGCAGTCAATAACTGCACAATCATATACATTAGTACCGAAAGTTTCAAAGTCGATGATGGCATGGCGCATTTATTTAATTCCTTTATGTACCGAAGAATCGTTCAATATTATCTTCCTCAACTACAGTAGCATGCTTCGTAATAGCAGCCGCGAAGATAGTTTCTAGTTTATGTTTAAAGTTTATATCTGAATTCTGTGCATAAGCCCTATCGGCGAGATCTTGCCTATCTGTAATAGTCAAGTTGCTAAATTCAGCAACAGCTTTGATGAACTCTTGCTTTGTTCTTACTACCCGTATGTACCGTTTTTTCATTACATCGTCGCACATCTCTAGTGCTGGATGATTGTTTCCCTTAGTACCAAAAACAATTAATGGCACACCTCGTACTAGCGATTCAAACGAAGTAATTGTAAATGTATCATAAGGTGCCAGCCCGACGAATGTACACAAAGAAGTAGAGATATGATTCATTATGACATCGTGTGGTTGATCAAAGAGTGTTACTCTAAGTGGGTCGGAAGCAAACTTAGCAAGATTTTTTTTACCATATTCTTTTATCTTTTCGTCTGATGAAAGATAAGCTGTCGTAGTAAATACTTCTGATTTATATTCAGTACCACTAAGAACTTCATGTATACCAAATGTTTTCTTGCCGGGATTCATTGCTGACACGTGTCGGATAATATCATCCGATACCTTTGCAATATGCTTTTGCTCGGTATAGATACTATGCAGAACATCGTCAGCTTTTAACTCGTCAAAATCCCATTCAGATCTGGTCTTTGCATAATATTTTTCAAACTTTGTTTTATGAAAGTCTGAAACACATAGCGCATAAATTGATCTTCTAGTAAGTTTATAGAATAGATTTGCATTGTTCAGATCGGTAAAAAAACCTGGCATTGCATGATTTTGGTATATAATAGGCACATCGACAATAGATGTGAGTTTAGAATATACCGAATTTACATCGTGATTTGAGAAGATTAGATCGGGCTTATACTTAATGATATCAGCATATAAAGACTCGAGTATTTCTTTCCTGCGAGTCTTATAATATGCTTTTACACCAGATGCTTCTAAATCTTTATTGTAAATAAAAACATTATGTTTAGTTTCATCTAAATTACTTGCTAGAGCAAATACGCGAGTATCATGCCCCATAGCAGAAACAAGTTTCATAGTACTCATCATAGAAACATCAATTCCACTATGGAACTTAGTTTCGGAAAGGTATGTTTTTAGGGTATATGGTATGAAATAAATTTTCATTTTGATTTTAACCAAGCATCATATTGTTCACGCCATTCTGGATATTCGTCTTTCAGTAGGACCCATTGCAGTTTAGTATCAGTATGTTCTGCCTTTTTATTCCAAATTACCCACATATAACTTATCATGCCGCCTATCTGTTCTTCCAAATTAACCGGCTCAATTTCTTTGCTACCAAAATTAACCCGATCCGATAAGATAATTATATCACTGGGTGGGTTATTTGTAAACAACTTATATCGTTTCATACCTTCCAAAAATGTCAATCTGACAAAGAAAGCAACGTAGTCATATTCGGCAACAAACTTTTCAGCAAGTTTCCTAGGTAAGTCTTTATGATAAGGGGGGTTTGTGACAACGCCATCATAATCTTCTATTTTAGGAAGAAGCATTGCATCATAACTAGTTTTGATCGGAAGCAATGCTTCTTTATAATAGTTTAAATCTGAGCAATGTAATGTATGTCCGTTGCGTTCTAACTCTATAGCAATATTGCCAAAGCCAGCACAAGGCTCGACTATTTTCTTGGGTACTTTTGTGTATTTGCAAAGAATATAAGTAGCAAGAGGCGGGGTTCTATACAAATCATTTTTATTTCTATTAGGGTCAGATTGATCTACACCAGAATAGATATGCTTCAAGGTCTTTGTCATAATATATCCATCATAAAGAAACTATTTATATAGATCTTAGTCTAGTTTATCTGAGTTCATAAACGTAACTGAAATATCCCCTACCTCTGATAACATTGGTCTTGAGATCTCATCCCACTTGATAGTCCATTTGGTATTGTGGGTATAAGGATCTGGTGAAACTACAACTCTTTTTATTCCAGATTGGATTATTGCTTTAGTACAATCTGGACATAGTGGCAGACCCAAAACATATATTGTCGAATCTTTAACTGATACACCACTACGAATCATATTTTTCAATTTTCAACCCTAGCTTTCTTAGAAGTTTTATACCACTATCATCTATATACTCTATATCATAATATACTTCTTTTATCCCAGCAACATAAATTTGCTTTGCACATTCGATACACGGAGAATGTGTTACAAAAATTATGGCACCTTCCGAACTTTCATTAGATTTCGCAAGTTTTGCAATACAATTTGCTTCTGCATGCAATACTTCTATCTTAGTATTTCCATTTTCATCTTCACAGCTATTATCAAAACCTGATGGAGTCCCATTATAACCAATTGATAAAATTCTATCATCTTTTACTGCAATTGCACCAACTTTCAGTCTTTTTGCTTTTGATAATTCGGAAAATATATATGCAACTTTCATAAACGAAGCCTTAACCTCTTGTTTCATTTTTTAAGTCTACCCCTGACAAATGATTCTGGTATTGTATCATCTTTGGGTATTTGTCTTTCAATTATATCAGTTATAAGTATAAGCTTGCTCATTTAGATATCATAATCAAATTTTACATTCATTTGCTTTTCGCGGTCAAGTGGCTCGCCATATGAGTTTCGATAGTCTTGATTGCGCCGGATTGTTTCCTCTAGTAATGTAAAATCCCTGTCCTGTCCTCGAGCAAACATAACAAATGCAGCGGTATCTTTCACGAAGCAACTTCCACCGAAACCGGATCTTCCATCATGGCCTGGTACCATAGTATGTGAGGGTCCGATCCTTGGGTCAGTGCCTATGGCCTTTATAATGGTAGAATAATTGCTACCAAACTGTTCTACAATATCATGGAACTGGTTAAAGAATAGCACCTTCGAAGCAAGAAATGAATTCATACCATATTTTACAAAACTGGCTTCATCGGCCGTCATGTGATATACTGGGCAGGGTTTGCACGCACTATACTTCTCATAGATCTTTTCTAGTTCTTCAGTCCTAGCAGGCGACCCACCAAATACATGCATAATTGGATTTACAAAATCTTCATTTGCTGATTTTTCAGTAAGAAATTCTGGGTTGTAGATCACTCGGTCACTCTTTGCAAGTTCTTGTATGATGCTAGGTATAACGGTAGATTTTACTACCACGAGTCCTTCTGTGTGTAAAAGCAATTTTGAAATAGTATCAATTAATATACTAGCATCAATACTTGCATCATTACCCATTGGAGTAGGAACACATACAAATGACACCTGTATACCAAGTCCAACTAGACTATCTACGGCGGTGCCATATTTTGGATCAATGATAATTTTATCGCAATTGGTATCTGTAAAGCCATAATCAACCGCAGCCCCGACAAAGCCATGGCCGACAATCGCCATTTTCAATTTTTTCTTGCTCATATATTCCATCCGTTTTGTTTCAATATATTAATATAGTCGAATAATTCTCTAGTAGGTTCCCAACCCAGGGCTTTAGTCTTATTACTTACCACTGGAGCTGACATTCGGTTACCTCTGCGTTCTGGTAGATGTTCGATTGGTTGCTCAAATAGCTCTGCAACTTGCTGAATAGTAAACCCTGATGGATTACCGATGCCGTATTCATCACCGTGACCATTTTCACCGATTAGAACTAGAGCATCAACGATATCATCAATATGTGTAAAATTGCGGGCTTGTGTCCCAGGAAGAACTACCGGTAAAGGCTTATTTTGTCTAGCCAATTCTTTGTATTTAGCAATAAGTGTAGCATATTTTCCATCACTTATTTCACGTCCACCATATACATTATAGAAATATGTTATAGCATAATCAAACCCATACCACTCAGCATATTGTTTTACTAACTCAGTATTTGATGCCTTTGACCAAGTATAGGGGCTTTGTACATAACCTGGGGTATGATCTGCATATTTAGTCGATGAACCAGCATAAATTAATTTAGACTTATTTTTCTGCACATATTTTAGTACTTCATATGTGCCAAGTTTATTGTATTGCCATACCAAGTTAATATCATCGAAGCTTTGTTCTACTCGTGAATATTCACCTAAATGAAATATAATATCGAACCGTATAGTTCTAAAAATATTATTAATCAATTCAGTAGACCCAGAAATATAGTTCACGCCTGGTACATGATTTCTTGTACTTCCAGTAAAATAATTATCCAATGATGTTACCGAATGACCCATTGAATATAGACGTTCACAAAGGTGGCTGCCAACAAAGCCGGCGCCACCAGTTACGAGTATTTTACTCATGAATATTATTCCTTCCTTCTGGATAATGTTTGATCTGAAACTCTGGAATTTCCTTTTGTTCAGGTGTATCAAAGTTAGCTACCAATTTCATGCCATAATTATTTACATCATGTACAATATCAACGTCTTTTTTAAGAATGGGCACATTTTGCCTAGCCGGTTGGCCGGTGTGTTTATTTACAATCTTATCTAGATTTACAAAGTGATGTATTCTACCATATCGTTCCATCAATTCAACACAGTCTGGGTGCATTTCGTAGAGCATCTGTGATTTACGCATTGCAGAATCGTCGGAATAATTATTATAGATTTCGGCGGTGTTGCCGCCTTTAACTGAACCAGTCTTAAGTTTACCACACAAGCCAAAATAGAATAACATTGTGCACATGCCTTCTTTTAGAGCACGAATTGAAAGATCTACGTCTTCGTTATATTTGCCCCGCCAACGGATATCAATATCATTATCAATCAAGAAGCATGACATGATACGAGTGTTTAGAATATAAGGAGGGTAGTCACATTTATCAACAGCAAAGAATTTATATTGTAGCCCCGCGAGTGCTATATTCTCAAACCGATCAACAAAATCTTCAGTAGAACTAAAAAGGCTACCGCCCTCGTCAACTCTATATCGCTTATTTCTGTGAAGCCTCCAGAACTCTGACATATTATCATCCATTAGCCAGTGGCGCTTAAAGCCATTTGCTCTAGAGTGTTCCCAGCACCAGTTACGAGCAGGACCTGATCCTTTACCGTGGTTGCTGAATGGTAGTTTCAACACCTTTGCTGGGTCAATGACAGCACAGTAGTTGTCATATTCTTGGGGCTCTACTGCAATATAGTATGGCACACCCATATTTTCTAGCGCTCTAGAGGTGTGGCGTGTTTCCCAGCGACCTTTGGAAATGATGTAAATAGGGTATCTTGGCAGATATTGATCTTTTTTGTCCTCAAGAATATATCGCTTAGACATGTTCTTTTCACGCTCTCTTACTGGAAACCAAACTGAATTGGTTCGGTCAGTAAGGCTTAAATTAAGCTTATCAGAAAACTCTTGTCGTGCCGCCTTTGTGCGAAATTTTATATCTAATTGTCTGCCCTCTTTTTGTTCCTTCTGTGAGAAACCTGGCATACCCGCAGCATACCATTGAGCATATGGATCGCGCCACATGTTCTGTAATTCTTCTACTGTATCAATTGTAGTTAGCATATGTTTAATCACCCATAAAGTTAAAGATACCACTGTTACTGTTATCGTTTTCTGTTTCATATATTATAGTTTTTGTTTTAGGAGACACGACGATACCAGATTGTTTGACGAATTCCTTGACATCTTCCTCAGTATCAAAGCTCATGAAAAGGCTTTGCCATTCCTCTGGAAACTCAGGGTCAACATTTTTAGGTTTTACAGATGGCTTGTATTCTTCAGGAACATCACCGAGAAAATCCCCTAGTGAGTTCTTGGAAAGATTATCTGCGGAAACGTATCCGACAAAATCTTCGTATTCTTCTGACGTATCAATTTCGTAATTCTTCATGTAATATATCCTTTATATACCGATTTTCTCTATATGTCAACTAAAGAAATCCTCAAGTGTATCAATTTTCTTTGATGACCAGTTAAGTGCGTCTAGGATGTTTTCGAGTGGTTTAACGAAAACCTTTTCAAACTGCAACTCATGATCAATATATTTGTCAAGTCCAAGTTCCTTTGGTAGGAAGCCAGGGAATGAAATAATATTTTCCATCAAAGGATTTGGTGTTTTCAGATAAACAAACTTTACCTTATCACCTGACTGAATTAACTCGTATTTCTTATTGAGACCTTTTTCTTTCATCATTTTATTGTATAGAATTGCACCACGTACGTGTATTGGACAACCTTTGAGATAAGATCCTGTTCTATCAGTATATTTAGCAATATCATCAGTACCAGAAACTTTACCAACCTGCTCTGGCGCCAAAGTAACAAATCGCTGTCTAAAGTCTTCAATAAAAGCCTGTGCTGTTTTTTCGTCCGAATTAAGAATAATACCAAAGGATTCCTTCAGCGCATCCCTGCATACTTCAGGTGTTGATGATCTAACCGATTCAATACCAGTGACTGAAATCTTGGGTGTTTCATAATGAACACCTTCCGAGTTTAAAACACTCATAATATAGCGCTTTTTAGCAACGAATAACGTTCTGTCGGTTATCTTTTCACGTTTCATTGACATTGCGTTTCTATATGCACCCATATAGTTAGCTAATTCTTCATAGCCATGCTGAATTGCCTTTTCAATCTTTTCCTTACAGACACTATCAATAAAGTCTTCACCGGCTTTTCGATCAATATCGGCACTGCCGAAAACCTTTACAATCAGTGGCTCAAGATTAACATAAGCGGAGTCTGTATCGCAGTAATAAACATAGTCAATGTCGTCTGTTTTTAAAACTTTATTAAGATATCCGTTAATTGACTTCTCAGCATATCTGATTGAAAGCTGACCTGATGTAGTAATTGCTTCTGCCATTTCTGCAATATAGTATAGGAAGTAACGGTTCGCGACGGCGCCGTATAAACTATTCATCTTTTTGTTACGACAGTCGCAAACTGTCTCCAGCATTTCTACTGGTATCGGACTATATCATCATCTTTATAAAGATGTTCCGCGCTTCGAGTTACCATTAGCTTGTAACCCTACTCCATATAGGATAGTCTCTGAACCTTCCCTTTCGGGCTTGGATGCTGATTGGCATATGATCTATAATCACTTAGCTTTCCAGCAGTTCACGGAATTTTCGACACGGGTCACCCCGTGAAGCCTCATGAATGTTTAAGGATTTTTATTGACATCTGTTTATTGTGCAGGCGTGTTGATATCTGTTTTTTATTTTCGATAAGTTCCTCTAGTTCTTCCAATGTTAAGTCTTCCAATGTTAAGTCTTCCAATATATTTCTTTCCCTTTATGTTTTTTAAGATCAAAGTCCGTGAGTTTATAGAAAAATATACCCAAATCATTTAGAGTTTTGCCTTGATTTTTCTTTCTGAATTCGTTTATCTCATTTTTACAGTTAAAGTGAGGTTTTTTGATTATCATATGGTTCAGTGCATTTAATGTATTATTACCTCTTTCTATGGTTATATAATAACCGTTGCCATGTAAAAAGTCAACTAAGATTTTTATGTTTGTAAAGATCTTATCATTAAAAACTGCAACTACAGTTTTTTCAGTACTTCTACCAGATTCAGGCCCGTGCCGGGTTTTATCTATTACGGTAGTTTTTGTTGCTTTTTGCTCTATTATATCTACAACACCCATCATTGCGTTTGCCTTGTCAATTCCCGGGTTATTTTCTAAGATCCTACCTCTGATATAATCATTTGGTATTTCATTTTCAGGTATACGTATTTGATGTTTTGTTTTTGGGTTGTAACACCATATACTATTCGAAAAATACTCTGAGATCTTTTGATTGGGACCACCTCCAATACGAAAGCCATCCGGTATAGAATCAACATCTTCTACATATTTTATAGTATTGGTTTCTTCATTATAACAGCATATTTTTCCCGGTCTTCCAATCTTTAACTTAGTTTCTTCGCTATGTTTATAACCGGTCCTATAAAATAAATGTATTTCTGGGTCATATTTTTCATCATCTTTGTTGATCCTAAAGCAGTTACGATCAGTGTCATTACAATCGAATACTATAATTGTGTTTTCTGTTCTTTTACCTATTGCATCTCTTACATCTTTAGTTCTTTTTCTTCCTTTATTAGATTTGCCTATGATGGAAGAAACATCTTCCCTAAGTTCTTCATATAATCTACTTGTTACTGTGACACCTCCGAAGTTTCTCATCATATTCAAGGCAAATGTCATAGAAACATTCCTATAAACTTTCCATAGAATAAGATGTGCTATAAAGTGTTGTCTCTCCGTGAGCAATATTTTATTCCAAGGATTTTTCCTGAAACATTCATATTCCTTGAACATTTCTGCGGCTCTTGGACAAATATGATGCCCAATATTTCTATCGGCATCATTACTTTCTCTACAGTGCTCTATAAACTTTATATATCTTTCTAATTGTCTTTTATCGTGTGGTTTACTTTCTAGTATTTCTTTATAAACAACCATGTGTTTCCCTATTATGTATAGTAGAATAGTATTTATATACAATAGAACCATAATAGGAGTTTATTATAACATTTTTTTTCTTCTTTGTATTTCTTTTTTTATCTCTTCGATTTCAGATTCAACTCGCAACATTTCCTTTTTGATTACTGAACGATTTGCATAATATTCTTGAATGATCTCTGGGATGATACCAAGTTTCTTATTAGTAAAATGTACACCATTTGCGCAAACTGAATAATCTTTATCATCGTTTTGATACTCGTCATTAAGAACCATGTCCTGTGAAACATATGCACGCTTATCCGCAACAAATGTTTCAGGTGACATATTATATTGTAACATTAGGTGTGGATACAAACTGTTAAGGTCAAACGAGACTACCCAGCGATGAACACCTGTGACTGGATCCTTTACATATCCACCTACCAATTCCCCTAGTTTGTCACCAGGACTACTTTTAACTGGTGGGATTAGTGACTTTTCCATAAGCTTACGATATAATGTTGCTTCCCAGATACCAACAGTACCAAACGCATCAGAATAGTTCACACCGCCGCCATATGCAACAGTAAGCACAAGTGCCAGCAAAGCGGTTTCTTCTTCCATACGTTGAATGAGATGCGTATCCACAAGATTATAATCAAGATACAGTTGTGGATTTTTGTTATACAATTCAGTGAGTGAGCCATATTGTGAATAGTCAAGTTTCTTAGTACCTAACACTGTATGCGCGATATGATCAAGTTTATATGATTCCTGAGTGCCATATTTATAGCCAAACTTTTTAAAGGCATCCATATAGTCAATAATAGTTACACCGGAGATATTATATGTTGATTGTTTACGGTTAAAGATCTCTCTGCTTGTCTGTCGGATATTACCCCAAGGCGATAATTCTCTAGCCTTGGCTTCACCGAAGAGACGTATGATACGAGTTACAATATATTGAATATCAAAATATTCTACATTCCAACCAGTGACAATATCTGGATAATCATTTTTCCAAATTTGCATAAATCTACTCAATAGTTGTAATTCAGTATCAAACTTAATAAATTGAATATTATCTGGATCAATACCTGACAGAGTTATAGTTTTATCATAATCCTTGCGACCTAATAGATGATATGTATCTGATTTTGATGATTTGATTGCAATAGAAGTAATTTCATTATCGGCTGTTTCCATATTTGGAAGTTTTTCTGAAATATCAACCTCAATGTCGAAGTTAAAGATATTAATCTGGCTCATATCAAAGTCAATATGACCAGGATATTGTTCCTGTATGAACTGTGTAACATAATTAGAGGTACCGTAAATTTCAAGCCCATGAACGTCTTTATACCGCTCAACAAAGTCCTTGGCATCGTTCATACTATCAAATTTTTTGGGAGCTAGATATCTTTCACCGAGCAATGACTTGAAATTAGTCTCTTGTTTTGCATATTGATAAAGTGTAGGCTCAAATGTTATCTTTTTAGAGAAGCGACGACCATTATCATAACCTCTCCATAATATGTTACTACCATAGCGTTCGACTGATGTGTAGAATTTAGACATCAAATTCCTTTCAATAATGTATGTAATTTGTTCCACCATAACCCATGGATAGGGTTAAGTCAACTACTTTATGCCACCAACTGAGTAAAATTCTTGACTTTTTCAAATCGTATGTGATTGTCAAATTTTTCACCAAAGGTTTCACCGCGGTGACTAATGACGAAAATGTTATCAGTGGCATGTGTCTTATGGAGAATATCGATCAGAGCCTCAACTCCCGCAGAATCTGAAGCGGAATCTAAAGTTTCGTCCATTATTAATAAATTAGTTGATACTGAGTTCCTGAGCTTTGCAATTGCTCTCCATGTAAACATAATACTCAAACTTATGCGCATCTTCTCACCTTCAGAGAACGAAGCAAACGAGAACGCATCTCTAAATCTACTCTTAATAGTTTCATTAAAATTCTCATCAAGGTTAAAGTCAACGAAAAGTTCAAACTCAGAAAGATACTGATTTATAAGTTTATTCATAATTGGTATGTATGTTCTAATGATACTAGTCTTAATTCCGCCATCCTTAAGCATAGAAGCAACAATACCCAGAGTTTCTCTTTTTTCGTATAACTCAGTTTGTTCGATTTGTTTTTCCGATAAATGTTTATTAAACTCTAGTATTTTACTTTGATCAATTTCTTCTACCTCTTTTTCGGCACCTTCTAGTTCTTTTTTATATACCTTTAATTGATTCATAATTATCTTAACCTGTAGACGGTGTTCATTTGCCTTATTATGAAATTTCTGAATTTCATCTTCTATATTTGATATCTCAGAAAGTCTAGTTTCTACCTCTAGTTTCTTCTGGGATAATTGTTCTAGACCAGTATGTATCTCCGAGGATTTGAGATTACGCTCGGTTACTATTTCAGACTTAAACTCATGATCAATACCTTGCTTACATGTCGGGCAATTATCATGCTTAGAATAAAAGTCAATTTCCTTTTTATATTCTCGCTCTTTTGTTTCCAATTCCAAAAGAAGAGTTTTTACTTTTTCATGAAGTTGCTTTTGTTTCTGTTTATCATTTATAGTGGAACTTAGTTCTGTTATCTGCGCTTCAAACATTTCAGTATGAGATTGCTCTGTTTCAATTTCAACTAGATTTTTTGATATTTTTGACTTAATCTTTTCTACTTCTGTTTGTTTCATTCGTTGAATTTCTTCATTATGATCTTTAGCAGAATCTATTTTGGTCTGAACCAAATCAATCTGGTAATTATTTTCAGTTATAAGTGCTTTATTTTCACTGATTCGTTCCTTAAGCAAAGTATTCATCGTGCTAAATACTTGTATGTCCAATAGATCTTCAATGATTTCTCTGCGTTGTCCAGTTGGTAGTTCCATAAAAGGAACATATGTAGCACTACCAAGAATTACAATCTGCGAGAACGATTTAAAACTCATCTTAAGAATATTTTGTTCTAGATAAAGTTGATAATCTTTAGATGCTGCATCTTTATTCAAGAGATCTTTGTTTTTCCAGATCTCAAAAATACCAGGTTTCATGCCACGGCGGATCACATACTTATCAGAGCCGATAGTAAACTCGAGCTCAACAAGTAGTTCCTTACCGTTCACGCTATTTACCAATTGCGGTTTATTAATTTTGCGGAAAGGTTTATTGAATAGAGCATACACAATAGCTTCAATAAAGGTGGATTTACCAGCTCCGTTTTGCCCAGAAGTCAGGGAAGTTTTATACTTATCTAATTCCAGCTCAATAAAGTTGTTACCAACCGACATTATATTTTTGTATCGTACTTTAGTAAATTGTATATGCATTAAAGATTCATTGCCTCTATATAAAGTTCATCAACAACACTTTTAATTCGTTTTTTATCTATATTTGTTTCGACTGAGTCAATATATGAATGAAGTATATCTTTAGTATCCTTTGCTTCTTCCATTAACTCATCAAGACCAGCGCCAGAAAGATTCAGAGTATCTTCTACTGATTTAATATCAGCAGCACCACATTCATTGAGACGGTTAAGAAACATGTCATATAGATAGGGGTTGGATCTGTTCTTAACAATCACTTTGATGTAGCAGTCTTTCAGCATTGAAGTATCTAATGCTGCTATATCATCTATAGCTAGATCTTTATCATCATAATCAATCTTATGATATATTCTATCACAATTTTCAACAAATGTTAACTCTCTTGTTTCGGTATCTAGCACATGAAAGCCCTTTTTGCACGCATAATCAGACCAGTTCATCTCGTACTGCGCGCCTAGATACTTGACATTTCCATACTGCGACTGATGATGATAATGCCCAGAATACACAGCTTCAAAGTGATCAAACTGTTTATAGTCAAAGCCGTGGTCGCTGACAACACCTTTCATCATTTCAAATCCCTTGAGATCAAAATGCCCACAGAGGATGTGTGCTGTCGATTCATTCATTTTCTTAAGCGATAGCTCAGTTGTCTCTCTTACCAGCCAAGGGCACATCATGATTTTCGTGGAACCAAATTCAAGTTCAACAGGCTCGTTTTCATATACTATGATGTTATCATATTCTTTTAAAAGTAGAGAAACTGAGTTTACTTCATTTGTTGTGGTATATGCTGTGTCATGATTACCAAGAATAGTGTGCATCTGAATCTTTTGATTTCTGAGTACATCAAAAAAGAATTCTTTGGATCGTTTCAATGTATAGAAATTGATATACTTTCTGCGGTCAAAAACATCCCCAAGATGAAGTACTGTATCTATCTTATGCTCAGCAAGATAAGGAAAGAATTGATTTGTGAAAAAGTTAGCTTGGTGTTCTAGAAATACTTTTGAGTCCCCGCGCGCACCAAGATGTGTGTCACAAAGTAGTGCTATTCTCATTCGTCACCTTTAGAATCTTCTTCCAATACAACTTTCTTTTTGAACAATTTATCTTCATAGTCTTGAATGAATTTATTGATATAGTCGACATCTGTATTAAGATTCAGTGATATATCATCACCGTCGTACGTCCCACCGTTTGCAATTAATGACTGTGATGATTTATAACGCACATACATCTGTTTCTTTTCCTTTGCAATTCTACGAAGAAATGCGTACCAAATAATCTGTGTGAAATATGCAAATGGATTTTCGGTTTTCTCTGGATTGAAATTGTGCATATAAAGCAGACAGTTCTCAACACCATCCATGATCATATCTTCTTTGTACGTGTAGCCACTGAAGTTGGGTTTAGAAGCAAGACGTGTAGCTATCTGCCATATACAATCACCAATATAGTTAGGTACACGAGGCTTTTCATCATCAGAATCCTCAGCTTCTTTACATAGTTTTTGATAAGCAACCAATGCTTCGAAGAAGTCGCGGTTGTTCACATAGTTCTTTTTTACTCTTCTAGCCATTTAAATATCCTTTTTCTTTTACTATATACCAATCTGTAAGATTTGTCAACAAAAATAAACACTTAAAATAAAAGCGGCTTTTTGTGAATTTTTTTGTTGACAAATTCTAGATGTATGTTATAATTGAATTATCATTCATATAATGGAATTCAGATGATTATAATAATACTATATATTGATATGTGTATTATAGGTTAATGTTGTAAATTTTGAATGGGAATTGCTCAGCCGCGTACATTTCAATTCTTGTTCTAAAATGCTTCAGCGTGTAGTTGATGAATGAACCACCAGAAAGGTCATCGGCAATATCATATAATGTTGCGTCGTCAGACCCATTGCCCTTGCGCAATGTTCTACCAATTGATTGTAGGGTACGAATTTCAGACTTGCCGCCTGATACAAAGATAGCTACATCTAGACGCTTCAAATTAACTCCAGTAGAAAAGGTACCCGAAGACGCTAAAATGTTGTGTTGTTTGATAGGATCATTTTCCACTAAATGTCTGATTCGTTCTCTATCATCGCCTGATGTAGAGCCGTGTATATAGTGAAGTACTCTGCCTTCTTTTTCTAGTAATGGCTTGAGTATATCACCTTGATTTTCAATCTGATCAAACAAAATTAAATTATTTGTTTGATCAAGCGACCAAACAAGATTTCGTATAAACATATTACGTTTGTGATTTGAAAACAAAAATGCTCGTTCGGCGGGATAACGTTTGGCATTATCAGTTTTCTTTATTGCCTGGTTAAAGGCTTTTTTTGTTTCTTTGTCATAGGTAAGAACAAGTGCCTTTACATTGAAGTTTGCTACGGTTCCTTGATCAATAAGATCCTTTGTAGTAACAAATCTGCGTATCGGCCCGAAAACACCTTCTAAGATAAGTCGGTGTGTCTTTGAATCGGAACTTATAGTACCAGTAAACCCGTGGCGGTAATATGCTTCATCTAACTTGGACATAATAGTCTGAAGCGATTTTGCAGCAAACAAATGGCATTCATCACCAAGTATCACGCGAAATTGATCGAACCATTCCTTGGGTTGCTTTATCAAACTTTGCCACGTGCTTATGACGATCTGCTTTCGGGTGTTTTTGTCGACTCCGCCTTGTATCTTATAGATAGTGTCTGGATCACATCCATAGTCTATGAAGTCGCCTGCCATTTGGTGCACAAGACCAATTGTAGGCACAATTATTAAAGTTCTGTGGCCATATACATTATAGTAGTGTTGTTGAATTAGATACTGAATAAAACTTTTGCCACTACTTGTTGGGCTTAATGAAAGTGATCTGTTTGATCGTAGTGCATTGAGTACATATTCAATTTGATAATCACGGGGCTTTAATTTTGCACCTATTTCTTTTACGAGTTCTTCTACATATCCATCATGTATTTCTTCTGTAGGATTGAAGTCTTTTTCTATTTCAAGATCATAGTCTCGGTCATCACAGAACTTTTTAAGATATTCTGTAAGACCAGCCAACAAGTAAGGCTTCATGGGATTATATAAGCGGATATATCCATCCCAAACTCTACTTTTATATTTTGGAGAGAACTGATAGCCTTCCGGTCTAAAGGCAAAGTAATTCATGAGTTCTTGGCGAATACCTGGATCAGCAGTTACTCGCATATTTACCGCATCAACTTTTTCAATCTTTACTATATCTCTCATATCATACCTTTTAGTTTTACGTGCCGCCAGCCTGGAAGCGTGCCCAATCTATGGCCGATTTCAAAATAAAGTTGCGAGTATTTATTTGTTTTATAATATCTTCTAAATATGAAGCAGTTTGAACAAAATAGTCAATCTTAAGACTTAGTTCAATTACCTCTTTATCTGAATCTATATATCGCGAAACTTCAGACTTCATGATTTTAAGTGGGTTTGGTTTCCAGCCTCTGGCTTTTAGATCTTCTTGGGCCATTGTTCCAGTATAGTATTCATGCTTAGCCATCTCTAGTTCTTTTAGTTGTGATTTATATTTCTTTACACGAAGTATTTCTTTTACATACATAGTATAATACTTGTTGTGTAATTTTGGTATTTTAAGCGCCTCATTGCCAAGATCAACTTCATTGATTTTAGCATCTATTGACCACATTTCATTTATTTCTTCAAGTGTTAGTGCCATGCTATTATAGTCTCCATTACAATCAAATTTTATTATATTACTAAGTGTTTATAATGTCAATCAAATTTTATTAATGGAAAATGACTCATATTGGAAAGTTGCAGTTGCTTCAGTATATGTCAAATCCGACTGCGTGGTATCAAGAACAACATCCGAAATACTTATAGGAAAACAATTAATAAATTTTGCTTCTAGGTTTAAATTTTTATGGCTGTTTAAGATTTGAATTGTAATGTCAGATTCTAGCCCATCAGTAGATTCATTGATTCTTTTGAATTCATTAAAATCCCTTGGGAATGCTATATCACTAATCCAATTGTAGACCTCAAGATAGTTATTCATTTCTTCATCAATGATAAATGTTAAATCTAAATTTGAATACTGTAACTTATCTGGTGTCACATATGTTTTATTGAAAGGGTTTGGCAATTCTACCGGTTGCACACTGATACTTGGTATATTTGCTCTTTGAACAAAAAACTCTATATTTGGTAGTCGTTTTATGCTTACCCTAAATTCTAATGGTGAGAGATAGTTGGTTATCATTTCAAAAACTCCTGTTGACATTTGATCCGAGTCGGTTTATGTTACTATTTATATTAAAAAGGATATAAATATGACTGAGACTACTAGACGTGATGACTATGAAGGTTTTGTTCGTGTTTGCTTTGTGTTACACGAAATGTGCACAGCCCGCGGCATGGACCTTGACTGGGCATATGGAATGATCCGTCATACACTGCATGACTTAAAACCTATCTACTCAGGTTATACTTCTTTGCAAGCTATCAAAGAGTTCAAAGGCCTTACGACTCTCATGACTCGTGAACATTATAACGGCCGCGCAAACTGTGCTAAGAAAATCCTGAATATGATTGAAACCAACGAATCTAGTTCAGATATTTTTGACTTTGTTATGGAATCATGTAAGGTTCACTATACAACTCATGCCGAAAATATGGAATTAGTAAAATATCAAAATAATGATGATCTAACCTGGGAACAAGCATATGCTGAAGCGGGTGTAAAATTGGTTCGCTACGATGGGATCAAAAATTGGTATGAAATAGAAGGTATTCGGTATTATAAAAGCAAAAAAGAATTAATGGATATCTTTGATGTTAGCACATATAAACTTGACAAACTGATTTCAAATCAGGGTAAAGAATTGATGATAATGTGAGAAAGGTAGTAGATATGGAATTTAAATTGTTCATTGATGATGAGCGTGATCCACAAGATGTAAAGTGGGGAACTTGGCAAGATCAAGCACTCTACCGCGATGCTGACTGGATCATTACTCGTAATTGGGATAAAACTATTGATTTTATTTTATCTTATGGTATTCCTGTATTAATAAGCTTTGATCATGACCTTGGGATGAATCAAAGAACTGGTTACGAAATTGCAAAGAAGCTATGCGAAATGGTAATGGATGGTGAAAAACTACCAGTTGGCTTTGAATATAGAGTACATTCAAAGAATCCTGTAGGAGCTGAAAACATTAGAACTTATATGGATAATTTTATTAAATTTGTTGACACACAGCCCGAATCGGTATAGTATCATAATATAAGTAATAAAAGGATACTTACTATGAAGATCAGTGTAAATATGCAGCAGTTCAAAGAAAATTGGGTTTGGGATGCAGACACAGTATTCTATGGCGATCAAATTGCAAAAGCAAACGGCCCATTTTACACCTTTAATGGTGATGTTTATAAAAACCTTCTGACCGACTTTAACATTTTCTTTACAGCTTCCTAAGGGGAAATAAAATGAAATATCTAGCACTTACATCCGTAATCTTGCTCTCTGCTTGCGCATCATATGATAGTGATCTTCAAGCTCATCTTAAAGCAGAACAAGACTTTCATGCTCATCAGGAGTATCTTGAATATATCTATACAAAGTATGATCCGGAATACATTGACGATTGTTTGCACTATGAAATGGAATGCTATGACTAATAAACGCTTGGAAGATATGACAAATGAGGAATTGATTATTCTTGCTCTGAATGCTCAATGCACTATAAAAGAACTAGAAGATCAGATTTATAGAATGGGATGGCAATTAAATCCTGACCGCATGGGAGGGCAGTTTACTGAAGAAGAAATTAACCGTGGCCTTAAATGGTGAATTTAATTAATTGTTGACATTTATCCCGAATCGGTATATATTCTTATTATGAATAAGGAATACAACATGCAAAAATTTCTAGTCGGCGGCGCGGTAAGAGACATGCTGATGGATAAAGATCCAGAAGATCAAGACTTCGTGGTAGTTGGTTCTACTCACGAAGACATGCTTGCAGCGGGGTTTGAAAAAGTAGGCGCAGATTTTCCAGTTTACCTGCACCCAGAAACGGGTGATGAATATGCACTTGCTCGCAGAGAAAAGAAAACAGGCGCTGGTTATTTGGGCTTTACATCGGAATTTACACCTGATGTAACTCTCGAGCAAGACTTGTCAAGACGAGACCTGACGACCAATTCTATGGCAATGGATGAAGATAACAATGTTGTCGATCCATTCAATGGAGTTCAAGATCTGAAAGATAAAGTTCTGCGACACACATCGGATGCTTTCCGCGAAGATCCAGTTCGTGTACTGCGACTGGCTCGGTTCCGTGCTCGGTTCGGCCCGGACTGGACGGTTGCTCCTGAAACTGTTACTCTGGTTTCCCAGATGGCAAAAGCGGGTGTTCTGAATGAACTGACTTCGGAGCGTGTTTGGAAAGAACTGAGTCGTGCCTTGATGGAACCCCATCCTCGGCTGTTCTTTGATACTCTGCTGGAAACAGATGCTCTGCATATAGTGTTCCCAGAAGTATACAGACTGAAGACTGCGCTGGAAGCATTCCGTTGGCACCCAGAGGGCAACAGCTATGAGCATTCGCTTTTGGTACTGACAGCTGCTGCTCGTGCAGGGTTTGATCTGGAAACAAGAATGGCTGCACTGGTACATGACTTCGGTAAAGGGCTGACACCCAGAGATAAACTGCCTAAGCACTTTGGCCATGATGTAAAGGGTGTTCCTGTTGTAGAAAACTTCTGCAATCGGCTGAGTGTTCCTGTGAAAATGCGGGATAGACTGATGAGTGTCACGAAATTTCACATGAACGCACATCGACTGGATGAACTGAACCCTAAGACATTTGTAAAAATGTTCATGGCAATGGGTGCGTTTAACGATACCGAAGTTGTTGATCTGCTGCATCGTCTGGGCCAATGTGATGAACGTGGTCGCCTGGGTAGCCAAGATGATAATGTAGATCATCTGGTAAAAGTTGTTGATGTTTTCAACGCAGTCCGTGCAGTAAAGTTTGCTGATGTCTTTCCAACTGGAGAGACTAACACAAATAAAATCAAGGACGGTATGTTCCGTGCTCGTGTTCAGGCGGCTAAGTCCGCCTGAACTTCACATAGGAAAAATAAAATAATTACTTTATCTTATATAGTGATATTTGTGTTTGCACTTATCACTATAACACTTTATGTTATGCATAAAGATTGGTATTACTATGCTTTCATGTCAATCTTTTGGTTCTTTATACTAACCATAAATATTCTTATTGAAATACGAAGCATGTTAGGGTAAATATATCTCCTGAGATCTAGTTTGTATAAATAAATGCAATGTAATACAGGACCCAGAAAATGAATTTTTCGCAATTTAATTATACATACGAATCTATGCTACCGGAACTACTTGAAAACAGTATATATTCCACTCCAGCAGAGAGAGAAGATTTACTAAAAGATAAGGGTAAGATTGCAGAAATATTTATTTCCAATTTCCTAGGTATACTAGGTATGCTTAATGCAAATTCACATCCCAGAGATATAAGGGCGCTTAATAAATATTTCAGACAGGACAAAAAAGTACGACTCTCATCAATAGATGATGATAATAATGATATGTCACTAGCAGTAAAACTTGCACACGAAGCAGGTTTTTTCAAGTCTGACACTATAGTAAACCAGATAACCAGATTCTTAGCAAAAGCAAAACTTGGCCAGATGCAAACAATTGATACTTCAATTGTAGCTGAATGGCTCGCAGGTATGAAGCCTGAATTTTTACAGAGCATTAAAGATCCTCAAGTCAGAAAGCTAATAACTGATCTTAAAAAAGATGCTGGTGATACCATTGATATATCCTCAGTGCCAGTATTGTTGAAACGTAAGTTAAAGAAACTTGAAACACCAGGTGAGTTTGGGGTTTTTGCTAGGAAATTTAGGCTTATAAAAAGAACACCAGCCGAAATAAAGGCAATGACAGACGGGACCGCAGTTGATCCATCAAAAAATGTAGCTGCTACCCAGAGTAAATCTACAAGTGGAACAATAGATACTACAAAAACTACAGATGCGCCTTTAACTATAGCAACACCAGGTCAATCTACAAGTGGAACAATAAGTACTATTAAAGTAAAAACTAAAGATATTAAACCTGATATTTTCAATGAATTACAAATTCGTATAAGTGCAGATAAGTTTTTCTCTGCTACTGTGCCACTATTTTCTACTAGTATTAACGGCCTTTCAAGTAGTATGCCATTTGAAAATTATGTTGATTTGGTAAAGAAAGTTTCCCCCGGTGTCCTACGTAGAAAAGCTGATTTAGAATACTTCAAGAAATTCTTTGATAATGGTATGATATCTGAAGAAGTATCAAAAATATATAGTAATACACTAACACAACTTACTCCTACTATAAATTTAATAACAGAAAAACTCAATGCTTTAAACTTATTTGACCGACAAGTTACCAAATCGGAAGTTGTAAACCACATAAGTACGAAATATGGGCGCGTAGGAATATCTGATGAAAAGATTAGCGTTAAACTTGTTAAACTTATATATGAAAAAGAAACCTCTGGTACCATTGACAAATTTGTTGACACGGCAAACTTAAAAGCCTATATGACAGTACTTGATTCTTCAAAATATAGTGTTGCTCCGCAAGTTATTCGGGATCTTATGAAGTTCTTAACCCTAGATGAATGGTCTGGGTATGGTGGAAGTAAAAATGAAGGATTATTCAACTATCTTATTATTGCGGAATCTCAGAATAAAACATTTACTGATATGTTTCAATATATAAATGATACATATAAAAATAGTTATAAAGGAGATCGCGTTATAGCTAGTCTGTTAGATGTATTGTTTTTAGATATAAGTGATGCAAAAGATTTAGCTCCTGCATCCTTTGCGGGTTACTCATTACATAGAACATTAAATTTACATATTAATCAATTAATAAATCTTGACTATGCAAAGTATCCTGAAATACGAAGTAAGTTATTAGAACTTAGATATGCACCATATGATAATAGCGTTAAAGATACAATAAAATTAATACCCGGAATTACCGCTTATTATAAACAAGATATACTAGATAAAGGTTTAACGGATTCTAAGTATATGAAAGACGCTGGTGTTTATACTCTAAAGAGAAGTTCTTCTATAAAAAAATTACTAGTAGATCTTGATATTGATTTTGCAACTCTAGTAACTAAGCACAGCACAGATAAAAAAGTTATAGAAATTCAAATTGAAGTTAATGGCATCGACTCTTTATCAGATCCAGTACTAAAAGCATACACTAAAGAATCAGTTCTTAGTATGCTTAGAAATACTTTCAATAATACTGGAATGACTGATGATGAAATAGTAGCATTACCAAGATTTGCAATTTTACTTGGAAATGAAATGATTAGGTTATTCCGTAAGTCAAATGACACATCTAAAATTTCAAACATGTTCTTGGACTTCATGAAAGAAAATCCAGCAACGTATGATAATGATCAAGCATTTAACTCTATTATGCGCCTGTTACCTAAAATGTCAAAGGATGAAATTCTTGATATTGTTAGAGTGGCAAAGAAAAATAATTATTCCAACTTCTTTTCGCAGGATAACTATAAGAACACCAGAACTAGAGATGAAAAATCGGAATTTGTTTCAATCTTTACTGGTATATTAAACGATAGTATAGGTACCGATCTAGAGGACTATGTTTCAGATATATTGGAACAGATGCCGGGTGGTGTTACTGGTAAAATACGCGACAGTCTGATAGGCGCCAATAAATTAATTGATGAGGTAAATACTGGGGCAATACAGCCATTTGGTACTATAGATGATAAGCGAATGAAAATCATGTTGTCCATGAATGATATTAACTTCGGATCATTAGTGACTAGTAGTGTCGGTAGAAGAAAAAGAGGCGAGAAATGGAAAGATTATTTTAATCGCGCAAAAGCTTCCAATATCAATTCATCTTCTGCGCTGGGTGATGAATTAGTAACATTGGCAAATGAAGACGTTACGAAAATAACAAAACTATACAATAAGTCATTTAGATCTGGTAACCACGGAGATGTATACACTAAGTTTAATAAAGTTTATACCTCATCTTTAAAATATCCAGAATTTGATGATTTTAGAAAAAATAATTTTGGTGATGGTACAATAACACCAGCATTTCACGGTACTGGTGGTATAGCAGCTTCTATGATTTTAAGATATGGTTTTAAAGTTATTAAGTCTTCTGATTCATCTGTAGTAGGTAGAATGTTAGGTTCCGGAATTTATTTTTCAAATAAACTTGATAAGGCAATGCAATATGTCAGTAACGGGGGATTCGGTAGATCAATAGGTAGTAAAGGTTATATACTAGAAGTTGACACCACATTGGGTCAGTTAGATACTACCAGAGGCTCAGGACCTGACTATAGGGCAATGGGCTTGGGAGGTGATAATATACGATCACCGGAATGGTGTGTTAGAGATCCTAAAAAACAGTTGGCAGTACTTAAAGTATATGAAGTAGAACTATCTAATAAGAGATTATATGAACAATATATTAATGAAGAAAAAGCATTAAAGGGCTTTAAGAACTATCTAGAGGAAAGAAGTTTAATGAACATGAATACTGGTGTAACATCATTCACATTTAGAGATGGATTACTACCCATCTTCACGGAGAACACGGAAACAGGTGAGCCAGTATTATCATTTGTGGATTTTGAAGAAGCACTAGAGCGTAAATTGATCCCACCAGATAATATTGACTATTCCTCACAAGGGCCGGTGGTAGTATTTGACGGTACTAAAAAAACACAAGGATTTGATATAAGATTTGCCGAAGTAATGGATCGCACCGAGGCTAACGAATATAAGAATCTATTCTTAGAAAAGATATTGAAAATATGATTACATTTAAACATTATATAGAAGAAAACTATAAAAATTTTATAGGCGCAGAATCTAAAAAAGATAGAGAAAAGTGGGTAGATCAAGCATGGGATATTGTGCAGAAATCCTATTCTCCTATCGGTGGTATAAAAGGAAGTGGATTTGCTTCCAAACAAGATATGATCGATAAGTTGCCGTTTTGGAAACTATATACAAAAGGTGACAAGCTTGTTGCAGCTGCTTTTTTCAAAGACAAAGGTGGC
>Ga0222631_1000102_pt1 | contig 25432 bp, 27 predicted proteins | sample AntAcemetagenom5_FD_179826 | JGI IMG/M metagenome (GOLD analysis project Ga0222631, IMG submission 179826) | Saline water microbial communities from Ace Lake, Antarctica - #5 | ecosystem: Environmental > Aquatic > Non-marine Saline and Alkaline > Saline | place: Antarctica: Ace Lake | collected... | reverse complement strand
ACGCCAACGCCAACGCCAACGCAGCCGGTAGTTACAGAGTCGGAAGAAGTTCAAACTGTAGACTCCGGCGGTATAGGTGGGGGTACGGGCACAGGAGAGGGTACAGGGGACGGATCGGGTACAGGGGACGGATCCGGCAGTAGCGAAGGGGACGATATGATGGCGGCACTGGCGCGCATACTCGGCGGACAGCCCCCACCCACAACGGTGACAAGGGAATCTATGGGTCTAGCAGACATTGGACCCGCGTACGACTTTAGTAGTATATTCAACACGCAGGGTGATGACTCGCTGCGGCCTTACAACAGTGAGCAGGCGTTAGAAGAGCTTATGCGGCAGACGCAGGGAGTAGAAAATGGGTTTTATAGATAACATTCTGGGGTATATAACAGATACGGATTTCACCGACCCAGCAAATACGGGGTTGTTAGAGGATGCGTATGGGCTGTTTACTAACGATGCTGGGGACTTTGACTGGGCTAGGTTAGCCTCTGCTGGTACCGCTGCGGGGGTGTTTATGAACGCTCGTAACGACGCGCCTCCACAGGTAGGGTTTCAAGGCAGCATCCCGGACCTTAAAATGGAGAGGCAAGCATTGCCGGGGACTAACGCGCCGGACAGACGCCCGGGTAGTGGGGGCCAGCGATTCTTTACAGACCCAGAGTATACCCCTAAGTTCGCAGAAGGTGGGATAGCGGAACTCCCTGCGGCGAACTACCTACGTGGTGGTTCAGATGGGATGGCAGATGAGGTGCCCACAACTATAAATGGGCGGCAGGAAGCAGCGTTGAGTGACGGTGAATTCGTTATGCCAGCGGATGTCGTAAGCCACCTTGGGAACGGTAATTCTGACGCAGGTGCTAAGGTCTTGTATGATATGATGGACAGGATACGCAAAGCGCGTACAGGTAGCGAAGCACAGGGCAAACAGATTGACCCTAGCAAGTTTATGCCCGGGAGCAAAGGATAATGGTTGCACCAACGACAATACCGACATCACCGGCAGTAACGGCCCCTGTAATTGGGAGAGAGTCGTCCCTGTCTAATTGGGCGGGTCCGTATGTAACAAATATGCTCGGACGAGGGCAAGCACTTGCAGAGTCCCCGTTTCAGGCGTACCAAGGCCCACTAACAGCGGGCCCTTCAGAACTACAAAATGACGCCTTTAGTGGGTTAGCAGGATTAGCTGTGCCTTCTGGCACGCTAGATACTCCGGGCATGGGGGGGTTTGATCCTACCTCGTTCAACGATCCGGGTGTTGCGGGGGCTTATATGAATCCGTTTATAGGCGCTTCCCTAGACCCTCAGTTACGAGAAGCGCGCCGGCAGGCAGAAGTTACTCGTGTTGGCAACGCTGGCAGGCTAACAGATGCTGGCGCGTTTGGGGGGTCTAGGCAAGCAATTATGGAAGCGGAGGGCGACCGCAATTTAGGGTTTAACCTTTCCGACATCACCGGGGAAGGGTACAACACAGCGTTTAGTCAGGCACGGGATCAGTTCAATACAGAGCAAGATCGCAGTATGACTGCTCAGGGCCTGACTAACGACTACGGCCTAGATGTAGGCAAGTACGGTTTAGACGCGGGCGAACAAGGTCTCGCTAATTTGGCTATGCAGATGCGGGGTGGTGATACACAGCGAGGCATAGAGAGCGAAGGTATCGCTGCAGACAGGGCGCAGTTTATGGAAGAACGGGATGACCCATTCAAACGTGTTCAGTTCCAGCAATCGTTGTTAGATGGCATGCCCCTCGAAGCGCAGAGCACAACATACCAACAACCTAACGCATTATGGCAGGCCCTAAATTCTGGTGGGGGCCTACTGCAATTACTGCAGGACCTGTTCCCCGGCGGTGATGACGAGGGCGATACTGACGAGGGCGATACTGTTACGCCTCCGCCTGCTACAACACCTCCTCCTCCTGCTACTACTCCAGTAACCACATAATTGTATTTTAGAGGTTGGTAACGCCAATGAACGGGATAGAGCAACAACTCCAACAAATGGCCCCGCAAGGGCAGCCTCAGCCTAGCGCGGGTGGGCCGGGCTATGAACAAGCGCTTATGCAGAGGTACCAGCGCAATCCGCAGCTGACAGATTTACTTGCCCTGCAGAAACTCAAAACAGAGAAAGAAGCCGCGGCGCGCAGTTTATCTATGAGCCAAAGCCCTGAAGCGGGCACTATCGCGGAACAGCGTGAAGAAGAAGTGCTTGGTCTTACCAAGAATGAAGTTGTCGCTAACGCGGGCAAGCTTCTAGGTGCACAACAGTTCCAGACGCCAGTTCAAGGGCAACAGCCCAGCCCACAGATGTCTGGCATAGCCTCTCAGCCTGCACCTAACATAGCCAAGATGGCAGCGGGGGGCATAGTAGGGTTTGCTGGGGGTGGCCTCACTAAGTCGCAACTAGAAGAATTTGGCCTTACCCAAGCCCAATTTGATGCTTTGTCTGAGGAGGACAAAGCTAGCTACGAGAAAACAGCTAGGAGTAATGCTAGATACGCCGGGTCTCTGGGCAGAGTTATGTCTGGCCCCGCGGCTATGGCAGACTTGGCAATGACGCTGCCGAGGTTTCTGGGCAACACTGCAGATAAGGTGGCTAACTCTGACATGGGTAAAGCGCTTGGTATGACTACCCCAACAGAAACAGCGAACCCAACGCCGTATGACAAATTTTACCAAGCCGCGTTGGGCATGGGTTCAGATACCGAAAGCCCTGCAGAAACACTTGCAGGCAGCGCCCCCAGCGCTAGGCCCGTGCCTGCGAGTATCCCAAGTGTGTCCTACCAACGCCTGTCTGGTGAGGGTGGGATAGCAGGCATACCAGACATTGTCGCACCGCAAGTAGGATCAATAAGCGCGGAACAGCAAGCGCTGGAGGCTAGTCAAAGAGGCGTGCTTGGCAAGAACATATCTCGAGACCCCGGCGCAGAGGGCATTGCTGCACGCGACGAAGCGGCTAAGTTCTTAGAGCGTAGCGGGAAACGGGATTCTTCTAACGCCCGTATGGAAGCGTTTAAAGCGTTTGAGGCTGAAAACTATAGCCCAGAACAAGAAAGACGTGATCGCCTTATTGCTAGTCTGACGGGTGGTGATCCCTATACAGGTATTGGTGGGGTGCTAGGCGGTGGTGCTAGGGCAAGCCAAGCTGTTGGTGCAGGCCAAAGAGCTAGTGGGCTTGCTAGACTTAACGAGTATAATCGCATGGGTGAGGCAGGTGACTCTGCAGACACCGACATGGGTAGAACAAGCATAGGCCAGCAGAACATAAGAGAAGGTTCTGTCAGCCAGCAGGTAGATGGTGCGTCTCGAGATATCACTAGCAGGGGCGAACAGGAACGTCGTGCTCTCGAGGCTGAAGCGGATCGGAAACTAACAGCTATGACTAACAACCAAGACAAAGATGTCGCCGTTGCAAAAATAGAAGCTATGGAGAACGATGCCACGCAAGTACGAAACCTTACTAGCATAGACCGCCTGTCTAAGCTAGAAGGTGAGTACGTCAAAGCGATAAGTGAATTAGCCGTGGTACTAAACGCAACAGATAGGGCTCTTATAGACGCTACGAATGCTAGCCAAGACGCGGATAGTTCTGATGCAGAGCGGCTTAGGGCCAACGAGGCGATAGCCACACGACGAGCGTATAATATGGCTCTGGCGGAGGCATCACGAGGGAACCAAGGGCGACAGTACCTCGCATCGATCCGGGCGCGGATAGCAGCTATAGGTGGCCAGAATGCCGACTCACCAGCGAATACAGGCTACTTTCCCCCCGAAGACGCGGTGGGTGTGACAAAAGAATAGGAACGTGATATGGCACAATATAGGATAGCACTGCGCGACGGCTCCACTCGCCTAGTTGAAGCCCCAGACGGAGCCAGCGATAGCGAGGTAATTGCGCTGGCTAGCCGCGCATCTGCACCGTCGCAGGATCGAGAACGTGAAGAGAGAATAAAAGAACTCGCTAATCGAGACTTGTACTACGACGACCCCGGCCTTATGGACATGCTAGGGGAGGTACCTAAGGGTATCGCTCGTGGTGCATACGGTATGGCGGAATCTGCCGCACTTGGTGCAGCAACACCGCTCAATGAGGACACAGAAAATGTTGTGCGGGACGCCATACTATCTGGCGGTCAAGGCGCGCGCGACTACTTAGCCCCAGACAAAGGCCTTGAAGACTTTATACCCGGCAAGTTTAGTGAAGCCCTCGGTTCTTTTGGTGCGTTGGGCCTTGCGTCCCTAGTGCCCGGTGTTGGATTACCCCTTGCGGCGGGTATGGCGGTTGGCGCTGGCGCCGGTGAGGCAAGTGAGCGTGCCCGAGCAGGAGGCGCTAGCGAAGACGAACGTGGTTCCGCTGCTATGATGGGAAGCGTTGTCGGTGCATCTGAACTATTCCCTATCACACGTATGTTTAGCAAACTCAAAGGTGGTGCCAAAGCAGCGCGGGATTCGAAAGAAATTATCCGCAACGCGCTTATATCTGGTGGAGAAGAAGCCGCACAGGAAGCCGCTGCCACTATCGCCCAGAACCTAATTGAGCAAGGTGTATACAACCCTGAGAAAGAGGCCCTTGATGGTGCGGGCGAAGCTGCCGGGTACGGTGGCGGTGTAGGTGGCTTTGTGTCTTTGCTGCTAGATTGGGGTATGCGAGGTCGCACACGTGGCCCGGCACCGACGCAAACAGAAGACGCGGAGCCACTACCACCTGTTGTAGGGCCAGATGGTCAGATGGACATGCTTGGCGGGCCCCAAGAGGGCCCTATGCCCGCGCAACCGCAAGACCAAGCGGAAACAGCGCAAGTACAAGAGATGTTGGATGAGGAAGTAGAGCTACGTGCGCTAATACTTGACGACGCAATAGAGCTAGCGGGTGAAGACTCACCGGTGGACACTATCCTTTCTGCTTTTTCTGACGAGTTGGCAGCGGCGGGTGTAAAAGACGTAGAGCCCACCGCCGCGGAACGTGCACAGGCCGCCGCCGCAGGGACTGACAAGCTAGACGGCATGGTAGCGCTGGACGACATTAAAGCTAGGACCCGGATTGGTGCTCAGGAACAGCTACCACAGGCGGACATTGACGATGCTGCTAAGGCTGTTGCGGACCTCAAAGAAGTGGAGGCTAAGCGGTTCCCGAAGAAGGAAGCGCCTGCACCTGACGCTGCCCCAGTGAAAACAGAAGCGCCAGCTAAGGTGGCCCCTGAATCTGCCCTAGCTAGGCCTCGCCCTGCACAAGACCCAACGCAAGAGTCGTTTGAGGGGCTTGGAAAAAAAGGTGAAGTAGCTGATGTGCCTACCCCTACCCCCACTAAAATCCTGACCAAAGAAGTTATGGACGAAGTTGGTGTGCCTCCTAAAAGCCCCCTACGCAAAAAATTTGTAGGTCTGGACGGAGCAGACCCCGTTGTGCGAGAACAGCTTGTATCTGCCTCCACGAAGGGCAACAGAGTCTCACAAGACGCGGCTACAAACCTCACCCGTTTTTTGGATGATGTCCCTGCAGCACAGCGCGACTTACTAAACCCGGACACCAAAACAAAGCCGCTACAAGTAGCTACGAATGTAGAGCGCAAGCTAACTGAGAAAGCTATTGCTGGCGGAGATCCTGCGGGGGTCTTACGCACACTGGGGGTTACAGGCACGGCCCTGAATAACCGGGTTAACTCAGGCCAAAAAGTAGACTTGGTGAGTGAGCTACAGAACCTAGCTAAATATAAAGGTGACAACCCTGTGCTCAAGGAACGAACTCTGCGGATAAACGAGTTTTTTGCCCGCAAAGCTTCTGACATCCCCCTGCCTATAGGGATGGGTACGACAAACAAAACCTCAACACCTGCTCCAAGGCGGTCCGCTACCGAAACTGATACCAGTTCTGTGCCCGTGGTAGCGAAGAAACCCGCACCTGCTACCCCTAAAACCAAGGTCGTAGAGGAAGAAGTTACGCCCGTGGTAGCCAAGAAACCCGCACCGCCTGCACCTAAAGCCAAGGTCGTAGAGGAGGAAGTTACTGAGGTCGTAGAGGAGGAAGTTACTGAGGATGTGGCAGAAGAAGTTACGCCTGCCAAGAAAGAGTCCCCTATGGAGCCCCGCAAAAAGCCTGAGCGGTACATGGACTCTACTGGCACTACTGTGACGGAGGACTTAGAGGGTCAGGGTAGAGATGAGCTTGCTAGGATAACTGCACTACTAGCGGGGGTACCCGTGAGCAAAACAATCCCTCCCGCTAGGAAGACTACTGCAGAAGTAGAAAGGGAGAAGGCTGTCAGGGGCTCCTATGTAGACCGAGTACAGCGCAAACCAAACAAGGGCCTTACTGCTAAAATGCTGGGTCAGATAGATGGGCTGCCACCTAAGTTCTCTATGGGACTATACCGGGAGATGCTAGAGAACAGAAAACCCAAGCCTGTACCAGACAATGTCATTGACTTGATGGTGGAGGAGTACGAGCTACGGGAAGCGGACGAAGCGGCGAAACTAGCGAGCAGTAAGGCCGTGCAGGAAAAAGCTAACACGGGCAGTGACGGCACCATCGGGAAAATAACGGGCAACACAGATGAGCGCTTGAAGTTGGTCACGGCCCTGCAGGGGACAGTAAGTGCTAAAGTGTCATCCGCCCTGCAGGAAGGGGACTTGCCAGCTGCCCTACAAACCATAGCGAACGAGCTTACGGACCCTACACTTAAGCGCATCGCACAGAAGCTAGCGGATAACACGGCGGGCACCAAAGTCACTCTTGTTGATGGGCTACCCTACGCTGGGTTCTTTGACCCAAAGACCAACACTGTGTCACTTAGTACAATGGGGGATATGAGTGCACACACGGTTATGCACGAGGCAGTGCACGCAGTGCTGTCCGCTTCACTGGCTAATAAGTCACTACCCACTACGCGGCAGTTAGAGGCGCTGTATGAGGCGACGAAGGATCAGCTTACTGGCTCCTATGGGGCAACGTCGCTAGACGAGTTTGTGTCTGAGGCACTGAGCAACACAGAGTTTAGAGGTGAGCTCAACCGTATAACTGTTAAGGGCTCTCCCCTGCCTGTACTGCAGCAATTCTACCGCATTGCCACTAACGTGGTACGACGCATAATGGGTGTACCCTCGCTCTCCCTGACAGCGGATACTACAGTGTTGGCGAAAGTTGAGCAGGTTGCGCTTGAGATTATGGCCCCTGCCCCTGACGTGCGTGTAGCTCCTAACTTGTTCATGGACGGTACGTACGAGGGTGTTAGTAAGGTTGCCGAGGCACTGGGCGCGGTGCAGAAGGCTGTTGGTAGGCAGATGAACAAAGAGGGCCGCACTAAGTGGGCGAATGAAAGCTTGCAGTGGATCCGGAACGCAAAAGACGGTGTCGGCTACGTGCTACCGAAACTTACTGGGTCACTAGGCCTAGGAGATATCGCGGAGGCCACGGGGTTTGGAGGGCTAGGGATGGACCTTCACAAGGCATTTAACGAGATGCGCGGGGCGCTAGACCAAGCGGACACAGTGTCTCGTACTGCCATGAACAAGGTAGACAAGTGGGCGAAGAAAGTAGGCCCAGAGGGCACTAAGACACTGAACGATCTGATCTACAGCACTGAGTATGGATCTACGATCTACCAAGTGGATCCAAAGTTGACACGCGCAGAGGCTGAGAAGAAATACAAAAATGCTAAGGGGGAGAACAAGTTAGACAGCGGCAATGACTTGTTTGCTGTGTGGGAGGCGCAGCAGCCTCTGTGGAAGGAGTTAGGGTCCAACGGTGGGCAGGACGTGTACCGGGAGATGAATCGGATCTACAAGCTACGGTTTGATGCTGTGCTAGCGCACATCGACGGCACCATCGATAAGGCTATGAAGGGGAGCCCTACGGCTGCAGCTAAACTCAAGAAAAGCATCCAAGAGCGGTTGGTCAAGCCCGGCGTGCTGGCGGTCTACTTCCCCCTTATGCGGACAGGAGACTACCGGCTGGACTTTAGCTACAAAGAGGGCGTCGTGGGCAGAGAGCCCTACGTTGTTCAGTTCTTCGAGAATTACGCGGAACGCGACGCTGCCGAACAGGCCTTAATAGGTGACCCTGATGTCATTCAAAGTTCTATCGAGACAAAAGACGGCAAGGATAAAGTGCGCGATTTTTCTAATGCCCCACCCACGTCGTTCGTAGCGGAGACGTTGAAGATACTCAACGATAACTTAGAAGGAGACAGCTCTGGGCAGATCAAGGAGGAAATCACTAGGCTGTTTATTGACTCCTTGCCGGAGACAGCATTTGCTAGATCACTGCAGCGACGCAAAGGGGTGCTAGGGTACGAGTCAGATGCGGTTGAGGCGATGCGTAAGAAGTCTTTCGACATGGGCCGGCAGGTGGTGACCCTTGAGTACAATGCGCGTATTAGAGATATTGAGGCAGAAATAGATGCTGCTAAGCCCCCTACTGCTCCTGACAAGGCAAGCAAGTGGAGTGGCATAACGCCTGCGTTCAACACCGTACGAGCGGAACTACTAACACGGGCTAAGTTTGCCCGAGAGGGTGCGCAGAATAAGCAGTTTGAGAAGGCTGTTAAGTTGGTCAACCAGACTGCGTTTGTCTACACCATCGGGTTTAATGCCGCGTCGGCGGTTGTCAACCTGTCACAGATTCCTCTGTTTGTTGGCCCGTACCTAGGAGCCATCTACGGGTACAAGAACACCCGTACTGCCGTGCGGAAAGCCGCTGGGCTTGTGCTAGGCTCTAAGGTAGGGACAGATGCTGATAGCAGACTTGCTTCCGCCCTTGCCAAAATTTCCCCCGCCTACGGCATTGACGCGTATTACACAATCTCGGAGGACGGCACAGACTTCACGGTGCGTGAGGACCTAGAGCTAGATGCGGAGATGGCTAAGCGCCTTGAGACCCTAATGCCGCTAGTTAAATTGGCTAAGCAGCGCGGGCAGTTAACACGCTCGTTTATAATGGATCAGTTGGGGTTATCTGAAGGCGGGAGGGCACGTCAGGGTAACTTTGCCAGCCGACTATCGGACACAATCGCAGGCATATCTGCTATGGCGTTTAACCAAGCAGAGCGCTTTAACCGGCAGGTAACGCTGGTAGCGTCGTATGATCTAGCGTTGGCGAAGTTACAGGGAGACGCTAAGAACTCGACGCAGAGCCAACGCACCGCAGCGGCGGAAGAAGCGTTGAGGATAACACAGGAGACCAACGGAGGGTCAGTTCTCGAGACAGCCCCGCGGATTGCCCAAGAGGGTGTCGGCCGCGTTGCAGCTATGTACAAAAGCTACGGGCTCAGCATGTACTACGCTATGTTTAAGTCGATGAAAGCTGCAGTAGACAACGCATTTCCCGGTGACAACGTAGAGATGCGTGAAGCGAGAAACGTAGCTCTTAAGCAGTTAGCAGGGGTGCATGGGTCAGCACTTTTCTTCTCGGGCATACACGGTTTGCCCCTGTACGGCGCTATCCAGATGGTAGCGGACCTGTTCTTCTTCGAAGATGACGAGGATGATTTTAATACAGCTGTGCGGAAGCACATAGGGGAGGGCTGGTACAAGGGGGCCCCTACTGCGGCTATGGGTGTGGACGTGGGTAGCCGAGTTCGGCTCACTGGCCTGCTACTGCAGGAGAACAGGTACAACAGCGACGCCTCTGTAGAGGAGAATATTGGCTTTTACTTGGGTGGTCCAGCATTGAGTGTCGGTAAGAGGTTACTACGAGGGGTTACTGATCTTAGGGAGGGCAATATAGAGCGTGGGGTAGAGAGCTTACTGCCTGCGGGGCTGGCTAATGGGCTAAAGACTACGTTTGGGCGGTACAAAGAAGACGGTGGCATCTACACACGTCGCCAAGACCCTATATATGATGACATGTCCAGCGGTGAGATGTTTGCACAGTTCTTTGGCTTCGCGCCGGCAGAGTACACACGTCGCCAAGAATTGAACCAGCGCGACAAACTTGTTGAGCGAACTGTCACTACGGACAGGTCTGACTTGCACAAAAAGTACTACATTGCTCAACGTGTCGGGGACATAAGTGGCATGCGGGAGGTAGCTGAGGAGATAAGGGAGTTCAACAAGAAGTACCCCGGCAAGCCACAGATAACCGCTGAGTCTATCGCGAAGTCCATGGCGCAGCATGCTAGAACCTCACAGACTATGCACAACGGCGTGACAGTTTCGCCTCTGGTTAGAGCCATGATGGAAGAGAGTTGGCGGGAGGAGGAATAAAAAAGCCCGCTAGGGTTAGTACCGAAGCGGGCAAGCTTGCCGGAGTAGTAGCCATGAAAACTACTGAGGGGAGTATATCACGAGGTTCGCCAGATACGTATACCATGGAGCCCGTTTTCTGCACGAATAGAGCTTACTAGGTCCCATTTGCGTGCGGCGAACACTAACCGAACGTGGCGTAACGCCTTAAAAGTATTTATGCAGGGGATGAACACAGAAGAGTTAATCACCATGGTATCCCACGGCACCTTGATAGAGATGCCGTCCGGGGATATGTCTCTATTCCTCCACGTCATTTAAGTCACAGTCTAGGACAATAACGTTGGTCGCTGGGAGGTTTAGCTTGGTGCCCTTACCGATCCGTTTCTTCGCTTTCTTGCCGTTCATAGTGCTCATTAACTCAGCTATGGTCTCGTCAGCGTTCAGTTGTTGCTCCGCGCACCAAGCCCGGAAAGGTTTAGGCAGGAGGTAAAGTTTTTTGACATCCGTCTCGTAGCGCGCCACTAACTTACCCTTTGGTACCGCGTCAGGTATGACAAGGCTATCTAGCCCGTTGTTATTTTCTGCACCCCCGCGGTTGTCCACCCAACTTTTGATCCACAGCACACTGCCGTAGTGCTCACTGATATAGTCATTGATCACTTCATCAGCATCGCCGCCCATATCGACCGAGCCTTTTTTGTTGGCCTCGAGTAGTTTGATAGCCCACTTGTAGACCTTATCTGCGTCGTAGTCTATCAGGCCACAACGCTTAGCGATTATAAGCCCACATATAGTCGCGGTGACGTACGCAGACCAGAAGCGGTTTTCTGCAGTGAGCCTAGCAGACTTATCAACTCGGGCCTGCACATCGGCAAGCAACTTCTTAACTTGTTCTAGGTTGCGCATAACGTACTGTATGTAGATAGGACCAGCGTGCCCATAGTTGCTGTTCAAGGCTGCAGAGAAAGCGTCTGTCTCAGACTTAGTGTCAAACTCTATCCTAGCGACAGGGCACTCCAAAATTCGCTGCGCCTCTGCTTTCGGCAGGGTCTTAAACATCGCAATACGCCCAACGAAGCTCGTATTGCCTGTACTAACACTCAACATGCGCCAAGGGCCACCACGAGCGCGCTCAGTGTTCGCTCCACTTGTCAAACGTATCTTCTGCCGGCCCCCGGTCAGCTGGTACGCAAGTTCACTAAGCTCCCGCCCTGTAGCGTTGGTAAGCTCATCCATGCAGAGTGGGATGTTTCGGTACACCTCCCCACGGTTCATCCTCCCGTTCTGCGTATCTTCTTTGTGTAGGATTAATCCGTCCGGGTTGCCCCAGATGGACGTGGACGCGAACATAGCCGTCGTTTTCCCTACGCCAGAAGCCTTGCTGTGGAGGTGTAGCCCCGCGCAACTAATTGGCATGAATTGCATAAGAGGCGACCCAAACCCGGTACACGTGACGAACTGGTGTAGCTCTAGGCCGGGCCGATTGTAGAAGTTAACGGTCGTGCGCCAATCCTCCAGCGTGCCCTTTGGTACGAACTCCTTAAACAAGTCTTTTGTTGGTATCGCAGGAGGGTTGACCTCCATATGATCCGCAAATATTTCCCTGTCCCCTAGCACGAAGGAAGTACTTTCCTCGCTAGTCCAGCCAAACTGCCGATGTGCTTCGTCTGCCATAGTCGTCCCCTGCAACTCGTTAACCCATGTCAGTATGTACTGCATGAGCAAGTCTATTTTTGCTATGGCGATACCCTGCATAGCCATGTGTTTTCGGAATTCTTCTCTCGCCCCGATGGCGGTAAGGGGCACAGTAAACTCCCGCACCCCGTCTCTCGGCAAGTGCAGGCGCATGACAAGGGCCTCCCCTAGCTCAACGTCCCGCAGGCGCCGTGTTACGTATAGGTCGTTATGGTATATAACCCGCTCTTCCACCTCATCGTCATCATCTGCGGCGACACGGATGTATATACCCCCGTTCACACCACGAAAGTAAGGCCGGGGGTATGGAGGTATAACGTACTTGCTGACAGGTGCATTGGGCAGGTCCATGGCGGGGGCCTCTACAATGTTGTCAGCCTCAGTGGCTTCGATGATTTGCATACCCAGCGAGATAGGAGACTTTATTTTCCCCCAGTTTGGGCACTTACGACATATGTTAGGGCGCTCGGCATCAAACGTAGCGCACAGCTGTGGTGCGGGTATAAGATTGTACTTGTCTTCCGTCTCTGCCGCGTCGTAGCCGTCGTAGCCACTCGATATTTTGTGTGCCCCTTTAAGCCCACCATCTTCGCAGAACTTCACGATCGATAGCCCAGCGCGCCAAAGAGGCTCACTGCAGGTGCTAGGGGAAGTAATGACGTGTCGGAGCTGAGCGCAACCGATATCCTTGCGTGTCTTGCGGATTATCTCTTTGAAGCTTTTCGCAACGTTGCCCGCCAGCACGTCGGTGATGGAACTCGCTATGTTAGGTGTCACCCGCGTGGGCGCTGGTATCAGCGGTCCCCCGATAAGGTCAGAGAATCTGTCGAAACTAACTGGCGCAGGAAACTCTTTGCCTAGCAGTAACACTGGTGAGGAGGGGGAGTACTTTAGGTTATTAGATCCCGGCATACGTAGTACCCGGGCAGCGTCAGCTGTTACCGTAGGGTCAGCGTATAGCCCTAACTCTGCACACTTATACTTAAGGCGCTCTGCTACCGGGCCCCAGCTAGCAGGCCCTACAGCTTCTTCGAGCATCCAGTACACATGAATGCCGTTGCCGGAGTCGACCAGCTGGGGCTTGGGCAGGGATAGCTTCACACAAAACTTCTGCAGGGCCTTCAGGGCAGCCTGTTTATCTGGGTAGTCTTTGTTTGGTCCGCAATCTAGGTCTAGGAACAGGGAGTTTAGCTGGTTCGCGTTGTGCGCCTTGCGGGTGTTAGGTTCTTTAAACGTGGCTAGGGCAAACCAGACATTGTATCCCTCATCTGTCAAGTTTTCTGCTGTGTCTAGCAGTTGGTCTATGCTGGGGTAAAACTTCTGTATGGGGTACTCTTTGTGCGGTGCTACTGCAAACACACAGTAGTATCCCTCACTCCCCAGCGCTTTTTGTAAGAACTTTTTTATATCCATAGCAGCTGCTCAATACCGAGAGACACCACGACAGGGGCATCGGTACGCCCTTTCAGTAAGACCTAGTCGTGGTGCGGAGGGGGAGGGGGTGCTAGTCGTCCCAGTCGTCTAAGACAGAGCTTAGATCAGAGTCTTCGGGAGCCTTAGCGGCAGGTTTCTTGCCCTTAGCTTTTACTGGCTCCTGCACTTCCTCGTCCTCGTCCTCTTCGGGGGGAAGGACATTCTTGGTCTTGGCCTTAGGCTTTGCTGCTACCTCCGATTTTTCCACCGGTGGCACTACAGGAGACACGTTATCCTTCTGAGATACCGTCATAGTGATGGCACTTTTAGCTGCCTCGCTGTCCCTGTCGATGACCGCTAGCTCTAACTCGTCCTCTGTTAGGGGGCGGACAGGCTTGAAAAACATCTTGGGTGTCTCTGCGTCCTCGTCAAAATACACTTCCGTTACGACGGATATCGCAGGTGTGTTGTGGGCCTGCAAGTGGCGCGCGTACGCTTGCATTGGCATGTTGCCTTTTTCGGCCTCACCGAAGATGCTCGTTGCGGGCAGTTGCATCTGGTACACTTCTTCTGGCTTGCCTTCAAGTGTAATAGCAATACGCTGTGAGAAGCGGCAGGCACGGCTGTTGCCAGTACCAGAGCCTTTGATATTCATAGCACAGTCCATGCACCGTGCTGCCTGCTTGCCTTCCTCAGTTACCTCCGGCGCGGGCACCTTAGTATCTACAGACCAACAAAGTGGTGGTGACACGGTGTTGGGGTCGTAAACCCCGTCATAATACGTGCGCCCAATAGGCGCGGCGTTAACAATGATTATGCTCATCTCATTGTCTTTGCTTACCGCTACCTGCTCCCCGTTTAGGATTTGGCGAAACTTGCCACCTTTGATGCTGATACGACGGTTCTCGTTACCACCACCTGACAATAGGTTAGTGTTTGATTCCTGCAACGACTTAAATAAATCGCTATTAGCTAGTGCATTGTTTCCGAACAAGGTTAGTGCTGTCATGTGTTACTCCTAGATGTCTTCTTCGTCGTGGGGGTCTTCGATACTTTCGCTGGCCCGTGCTGTTGGGAAGTCCGGTAGCGGGAGGGGTGGCGCCACAGGGTCTTTTTCACGAGACGCCTCCAGAGCCTTTACCACTTTACTGTAGCTAAACCGGTACGTGTTGCCTACTTTTATGTACGCGCTCTTTGGTATCTCTCGGGAATTGACCCAGATCCGCAGAGTAGATGTTGATATTGACAGATGTTCGGATAATTCCTTAATCGTCAGGAGGGGTTCCGCCATTACTTGCTCCTTGGCTTGCTGATTGTCATTGTGTACTCAGAATCTATGTTCAACCCCATAGGACTCTCGTCCGGGTTTTCTTCTAGGTACTGCTTAAGTACTGTCTGGTTAAGGCGCTTCTCTAAGAACTCTGGAACCCCATGGTCCAGCACAAACTTGTGCATGGATTCCCAATCGCTGGTCCAGTACTTAGTCTTGACCTGACGATAGAACGTGCCCTCAGTAGTGCGCCCACTCTCCATACCGCTATCTTTGCAGTGTTGAAGTAAGGCCTTCTTGATGGCCTCTTGTGACTCAATCAAGGACTCGTCCTGCGCATCAAATTCCTTCTTGTTCTCCGCACGCTTCGCCTTAATTTTAAGAAAGACCTTAGTCAATCGTGTTAGGGTTACGTCTTGTACTTCTTCTGCTTCAGCCATTTTATACTCCGGTTTGTGGCGAGATGTGTAATATAGTGACCTATCGTACTCTAGTCAAGTATATCTTTGTATAGGTCTATCATTTTTGTGTGAACGTCTATTCTGTTGTCTAACAACCTGTAAACGTGTTTCTCTACGTTAGACCCCTGCAGCTGCACCACGGTACATTTGGCGTTTTGCCCTGCCCTGTGGATACGTGCATTGGCTTGGAGGTACGTCTCTAGGGAGCTAACTGGTGCCCACCATACGATCGTGTTCGCTGCTGTTAGGGTTACACCATGCGCAGCGGCGGCAGGCTGGATGACTAGAACACGGGGGTTCGCCTCTTCCTGAAACCGCTTAAATATCGCTGTGCGCTTGCTGGCAGGCACATCACCCCGTATCACCTCGCAAGTCACTCCGTCGTTCGTAAGTTTTTCAGACAGTACGTCTATTGCGTGCCGAAAGGGAACAAACACAAGTACTTTCTTGCTGGACTCGTCAATGACTTCCCGTAGCACCTTGTACCTGTGTCGTATATCAAACTCAAGCGCTTCTCCTGTGTCAGTGTACACAGCCCCCGCGGATATTTGCAGTAGCTTGTTCATGTTGACCGCGGCATTTGCAGCAGTTATTTCTTCCCCTGCCGCCTGCATCAGCATGTCATCTTTTAGTTGTTTGTAGTACTTGAGCTGCTGGCGGGTAAGCTCCACTTCCCGCGTGACGTACACCATGTCGGGTAGGTCTAGGCACTCGTCTTTGGTGAATCGGATGGCGGGTTGCAAGGCCCGGAACACAACATCCTGCGCGTTGGGTTTAGGTATCCAACGGAAGTTAGTGATCTTGTACATCACCTGATCCTTGAATCCCCCCGCATACCGAGGGACGCCACCGGGGTTAACAAGTTTAGCGAGGCCGTAGGCGTCTATAGGGCTCTGTGCAGCGGGGGTGCCTGTCATCAACCAAAGCCATGTCTTGGGAGTGATAAGTCTTGCCAGCGCCTTCCATCGGTCTGTGCTCGGGTTCTTGTAGTGCGTGCAGTTATGGACTAGAAACCCGCCCCCAACAAAGTAGTTAGGTACGCCCTCAATTTCGAGGTTGAAGACAGGTACGTCACATCCGTGTTCGATATACGTAACACTTTCCACCCAAGCTCCGCTAGTTTCTTCTCCTTCTTCCTGTCCTGCGCTTGTCTGGTCTTCGCCGCGTGGCTGTTCCCATCCACTTCTAATGCCACTTTCTGTTTCACGTTCGCGCAATCTACTTTGTAGTTCGTAGGATAACCTTGCTGCCGTTTCCCCAACGCTATTGGGTAATTCCATACCCATGAGGTCGGTAGTTGTTCCATGACTAGGTACTCGCACCGTGTCATACCCGTACCGTTCCCCCCGCGTATGCGGGGCCTGTGTCCAACTTTCTTCAGTGCCGCTGATATGTTCGCCCGCATCTCGGGGGTTCGTTCGTACACTGATGGTGGAGCTTGGTTCCCCGCTGCCCGCCACTTCACCAGTGCAGACTGGTTCGGGTTCGCTGCGTGCCACTTCTTCCGCCCGCAAGATCGAGAGCAAGTCAATCCTGTGTTGTTGCACTTCACCCTGTGCCATAGATAACGACTCTTCTGCATGACATATTCTGCTTCGCATACTACGCAACTCAGCGTCAGATATAAGCCTCCGTCCTTTAAGATTCTTGGCAGCGACCCACCCTGCATCTGTGAAGAACGGGTGGGTTTCTGTAGTTTGGACATGGGTGCCATCGGATAGTCCTATATCTAGTAGTTGTTTAGAGGTGTTCTGTATAAGACGTTTTATAGTACGTACTCCAGTAGAAGTCAACACCGCGTCCCCTGCGCGTAACTTATCTATTGGTACTGCGCCTGTAGGGGTATGTACAGGTGTCCCTGCAACGAAACACTCATCTACGATTATTAGGTCGAACCCCCCTGCAGCTAACTCTGCGGACACAATAGCCAAACCATCGTAGTTTATGATAACGAACTCCGCACCTTCCGCAACTATCTTCTTTCGCTTGTCACCAGACCCGTAGGCCACGGACACAGTGCGGTGCATAGCGAAACTAAATAGGTCGTTGCGCCATGCTGAGTCCATGATCGATAGAGGGCAGATGACCAGCACCCGGCTGACTACTTTTTGTTGCAGGAGGAAATCCGCCGCCCAGATCGCGCTGGCAGTTTTGCCTGTGCCCTGCTCGTTAAAGCAGAAAGAGCGCTTGTTCATAGTGAGAAATGATGCTGTAGTTTTTTGGTGTGCGAAGGGGTTGAACCGGCCGGTCCAGCGATATTTACCTTCTATGGGGGAGGGGACAGCTATACCGAGGTTCTTGAGGACATGGGCTTCTTCAACACCCCAATGAACCAGCACTGTGCTAGCGTCTAGTTCTTTGCTCTTGGGTATCACTGTGGTGACTTGTTTTGGGTTGCGAAGCCGTAGCTTCACCGCTTTGTTTTCCACTATCTGCATTTATTGCTCCGACAGAAAACCACGAGACACGGGGCTGTGGCTCGTGGGGGTGTACTTGTGGTTTGTTAGGTAGTGCCTAACAAATACTATTTTTTCTTTTTTGTCGCTTTCTTGGGGCTGTGGCCGTTACGGCTACGGTTAGCACTGGATGACTCTATCTTGTAGCCGTCCTTGTTACTGCCCCCGTCCTTTAACATCTTATTATGGCTAACGTCTTTGCCTTCGCGCTTGTCAGCCTTACCATTACCGTTTTTGTCTACACCCGTTTTGTCCACTGCACGACGAGCGCGTTGCCGCTCCATACGTCGCTCGAACGTCTTACTACCTACCGGTGCGTTAACCTGCTTCTTACGTGGTTTCTTTTTATCCATGGTCGGGCACCTTTGGTGTTCAGGGCATTCTGTCAAGCACATCCCGGAATCGGGGACTGGTCGATAAGTTATCTGCTATAAATGTAGCGAACAGATCAGCTAACTTGTGCTCGTGTCCCGGCTCGCAGAAGCGCTCAATAACCACCTGCGTGGCTGTCATGTGGCGGTGTTCTGGTAAAAGTATTTCAAACAAGGCACGAGCTACGCGCTTCTTAATCTCTTGGTCCAGCAGCAAAGAAACCCTTGCTGCATCTGCGTCTATCTTAGGCTCTTCCATCAGTTATTTCCATTATGCACACATTCAGTTACGGGGCAATGCTTACGGCATAGGCCACTTGGGGAGGGGTTCCACACGTCGTTCTTGTGGGCAGCCTCCAGTCGCTTGAACTTTCCTAGCCACTTAGCCCATAGGGCAGGTTCGTTGTCAACGTGGTAGTTCCCCTTAATAAGTTTTCCTGCGACTACAAACAAAAGTCCCCCGCGCACCTGCTTGACCTTAGGGAAGTTCTTGAACGTCGCCATCGCCATAAGCTCTATTTGATCCGTGTCAGCGTACTGTGCAGATTTACCAGTCTTATAGTCGATGACTGTGGCTTTCTCGGTTTTCGCGTTGATGATAAGAAGGTCAACTGTACCACGCCACCACACATCCTTGTCCCAAAAATCGCAGGGTTCTAAGTCTGCTGTCAGGCCAAACTTATACTCACACAACTTTACGCCGGGCATAGCATTCAGTGTGTCTAGGGCGTCGAGAGAGAAGCTAAACTTAGCTGGTAACGGTGTGCCATCCCGGATGTAGCATTCCGCTGCCTTGTGGTACTCGTTACCGTACTTTGTATGCACAGTCTCTTGGTAGGGGAACTGCTTGAGTACCTTCTCATGGTAGTACTGCTTCGCGCACGTCTCGAAGGCAGCAATCTTGCTGTATGTCCACGGTGTTGCACCTACTTTAGCTGCCATTACTCACCCACATAGTTACTAACACAAATACGGTCATCGCTGCGTATATCAGGCTGTCTGTTCCCGCGCCCTTTATGATTCTTTCGTGGAGCTCGATACAGTCTTCTAGTAGTTTTTTGTGGTGCACCTTAAGCAGGTGGAGCTTCCTATCAGGACTTAGTAAGTCTGAGTTCAGGAAATGTAAGTCGCGTTCCTTAGGTTTATTCATGCTCGTGCCCTCAATGCGTCTTGTAGTTTTAGTATAAGTGCGTCCTGCTCCGCTATCCTAGCTGCCAGCAAGGGTACTTTTCTCTCTGCAAGCCGACCCCGGCTCTCCCAAACGAACCCATACAACGATACCACAGGCAGCAACACCGCCGCGAAGTACATGTAGACCTCTAGTACGGACATCATAACTTACTCCCCTCCTTCTGGGTCGCGCAACGCTTGCTGCAGAGCCTCTATAACAACGCTTAAGCACTCGAGCGGCACGGATATAAGGTCTATTCTTTTCGTCGCCAAGTCGTCCTGCCGGAGCATTACGCCCGGGATAGGCTTTTCTTTTGACCCTAACTCACACGCCATAATTCGGGTCACAAGGCCCTCTTTGGGTAGCTCCACAAGGCCCTCCGCAAGTGCCTTACGTTCTCGGTGTGCCTGTAAATCCGCTATGTTGCTCATGCTGTCTCCTTTAGCCACAAGGGTGTGGTGCAACCCCCGTATGTTTTACCAACGTTTGTCTCACAAGTAATAGGCAATCCCTCTGCCCAGTCAGGAACGAAGTGCATGCACTCCTCCACGTACTCGTAAGCCTCTTCTATATCTTCAGTTCTTGCCATAGTAATAACAGAGTCGTGTACCATCATCAATGCAGGGAACCGTTTCTGTATAAGCAACATCTGATCACGAATAATGATGCGTGCTAGGGCTTGACAGATATTCTCCACTACCTTGCCCCCGTAGATTCGAGTCCGGCCGTAACGCGCTTTATAGGTGTACTCAATACCGCGCTCACCCTGCTCACCCTCTAAGTCTGCGTAGCGCATAAGTAGTCCTGAGGGCAAGAGGATGGCTGACTCTTCCGCTACCGCCGTTACTACGCCTGCCTTACCAAACGGGGAGGATTCGCCACGGCACAAGTTCTCGAGCATGTATCCTGCGTCCTTCCACAGCTGCGTGATAGCAGGGTTCGTATCGCGATAGATGTTAATGATGCGCCGGCACTCGTCGAGATCAATCTGGACGCCAAAGTTACGCAGTTGCTCTTGGAAGCGCAGTGCCCCCATACCGTAGCCTGCACCAAGAATAGTCGACTTTCCAACGAACCGTTGTGCTTTGTCTATCTGGTCTTGGAGGAACCCATAGATACGAACCGCCATCTGCACGTAGACATCTTCTTTGTTCTGGAATGCGGTAACGAGATCCATCTGCCCAGCCCACCATGCGAGTACTCGGGCTTCGATCTGGCTTGAGTCTGTGTCTAGTAACGTATAACCCTGTGGGGCCATTATGCTGTCTTTTAGCTTATTACCCGACGCGCCCCGGCTAGGGAGGTTTTGCACGTTTATCTTGTCGTCTCCGCCCCACCGGCCCGTGTGGGCAGCGTAGTACTTTATAGGTGCGGGGAACGAGCCGCGGGATGCGATACCAATAAACCGCTCAGTGCGCGTCTCTTCAAGCGTGCTCTTGGTGCCCAGCCTTGCCGATACCAGTGCTTGCACCCTAACGTCTTCGTGGTTCAGCAGGGCAGTGAACGCTTCGTCGGTCTTGGCAAACGCGAACGCCTCTTTCTCTGTTTTGAGGCTTATCTTTGTTGGTGGTACGACGCCTAGGCCTTCGAGCAGTTCAGCAAACTTAGGGTTGCTCATTAGTTCTTTCTTGCTGTACGGTATTGAGTCCAGCAACTCCTTCTTCTTCGCCTTAACTATGACTAAGTGGTCGTCTAGCGCCAGCGGGTTAAGCTCCAGCAGGGGAGTCACGAACATGCGCAGGGTTGCATCGATCGTTTTTAGTTCTTGCTTGGGGAACCCGGTGCCCATTATATTGAACAGGTCATAGCATATATCTGTGTCGTTGACGCAGTAGTCCCCGTACGCATCTAGTTCTTCTGGGGTGAAGTCCTTACGTCGCTTGCCTAGGGCATTGACTACTTCATTGCCCTTAACGCCGACAGCATATCGTTCAGCAAGGGCTTTGAGGCTACCGCCCACTTCCACGCCGTGAAGAGCACGAGCAATGCACAGAGTATCGGTATACACACGAGGCACACAACCAAAATGCCAATTAAGAATGGCACCATCGAACATAGTATTGTGAGCCAGCAACATAGCGTCTTTCCAGTTAAACGACTGTAGATACTGCCTAAGTTGTTTGTGTGATCCACTTGCCCACTGAGTTTCTCCATCATTTACTTTCACTGATACGCCAATGGCCTCAAACTGAGGGTCGCGTATATACTCCTCTGTTGTCATCTTAGACAATGAGTACTGCTTGTCATAGTAAGTTTCGAAATCTAGCGTTATTAGATCCACTACGCGTTACCCCCTTTAATCTTGCTTACAACCCACTCTCGCATCCTGACCCAGCGATTTTCCGGTTTTTCTTCTTCTCGCCAGTTGGAACCGATGTAGGCTTCGTCGTTCATATACACGATTTCGCACGCCATAGCGTTCGCGATGTTAAACAATTTGGCAATGCGCTGGCTGTCTTCAGGATCTATGTCGGTCACGTCTACGCCCCGCGCCTTACCAATAGCCCCCAAGGTGCAGAACTCACCACCTAGTTCTAACTCTTCGCTGATTAACTTCTTATCAGCCATGCCATCGAGCGCGGCGAGGAGGTCTTTAAGAAACTGTTGCCCCCGCTTGCCTTCGATGGCTCTGTCAACTGCACCGCGCCATAGGTTACAGTTGTCTCCGTCGTCACTGTATCCGCTTCTACTCATGATTCGTTATCCTGTGATTTGTTGATCTTCCGAAGCTGAGCGTCTATTACGGAATTCAAAGCATCACGCTCTGCCTCAAGCCGCGTGTTATCCTCTTCCATCGTGGCGACCGCTGACCATGCTGCGTTTAACTCCGCCTCAAGCTTTAGAATGTCGTCGTGTATCCAGCTGGCGACTTCAGAATCTCGGCGGTACTTGTCGCTTATTTTTGCGCCCCTCATGGCTCACCCTCCTTGCATGGGGTTAGCCGATAACTCAGGCGGACGGCTTTAATTGTTCGTTTCTTCAGCGTTAGCGCCTTAATTATCCGGTGCCGTCCGTCTGCAACTTCTCCGTTCCAGTCCAAGATTATTGGATACTTTAGGTCAGCTTCCATAACTTTCATAACGTGATACGCTAAAAGCGTTATGTTTGCGTTTTTCCATATTGGGGCGTCTAGCGCCAGCGCGGCGAGGGGGATGTCGAAGGGCGTGTGTCGGCTCGCTTCGTCAATAAGTCGTGCGACGGAGTACTGGTCTCCAGCCCCGTCCACATAGTAGCCTTGTAGTGGCTCTCTGTTGCTAAAATCAACTATCGGTGGCTGCGCCATTACTTATTCTCATGTGTTGTTAAAAGCTTGCACGAATAAACAACTGGCGGCGCGTATTCAGGTTCTTCAACGACTACGGTGCCCTCAATTATTCTGCTTTTCCACTGCGAGTTTAATACGTCGTGCTGGGAAAATGCACCTGTTAGGAATCCTGCTATTAATACAAAGGCCAATATAAATGGCATCTATTCACCCTCCTGTGTTGGATATTGCCGAGCACTAACCAGACTCACCCGATCCAGATACGCCTTCGCCTCTCCCGTAATCTCGTCGATCTCGATCTCCTTGCTGTTGACAGGATGGGTTAAAATATCCACTACCATCGACAGCAGGAAGTTGGCCTTCCTTGTCCACTGCTTGCCAGTCCAAAGGTATAACAGGCCGTGCGTGCCAATTTTGTAGTGCCAGCCGTATAGTTCATATTGGGCACCGACAGGTGTTGCCATTTTTTCGTACATTTTAATAGTGTTCATAAGTCATGGTCCTTTGATGTTGGTGAGAGAGCCTTCCCAAGCCTGTCGATCGTTTCAATGTCTTGGGGTAGTGCTGCACCTGACAATACTTTAGGCTTGCACGCATCGCAGTAGTGGTAACCCTTTGGTCCGCCATAAGAGTTCCAGCAAATATGCTCGTAGCAAAGTGCGCAAAACACCTCAAAAAATTTCATAATTTGTACACGTAGCAGTACTTCCCTTCAAGCGTAATACTTTCAAGAACCCCTGCTTCAAGTTTGGCCCGCAGGCGTTTAACAAAAGGTTTATATTCGCCTTTGTATTTTGTTCGCATCGCCCTAGAGTGATAGACCTTGCCTGTTTCGTCTCGGTAACCTTTGTCGTTGGGCGTCTTTCCGATCATTGTGAAGTTTGAAGCCTTGTATATGACACCAGTGTGCCCGTGCATTGGATCTGCGTAGCTGACAATGGTGCGAACTGAGGGTGTGTTCTTCTTTAACCACCTGATGCACCAACCTATAACCCTGCTCTCAGAGTTCATACCACATTCGTCCAATAAAACGAGCCTCCTAAGTTCAAGGACTTCAGACTCAGACTGCCCGAATTTTTTCCAAGCCGTCGTACTTAGCTGCCCAAAAAGAACAGCACCAACAATTTCGTAACCGTGAGTCACTTTGAAACACTGTGTTATTTTTACGCCGTTAATGCTTTTTGAGTAATGATTTGACTCGATGAAATCCCGAACGGCGGTGGCAGCACAAGGGGTGATTACTAAGTCGCGGGCTTTCATCGGTTTAACCCCCTCCCCTGCGTAGTACCCATAAGCCATCAACTTCTTGTTGCAAGCCCCTGTTTTTTTCTTCCAGCAAGTCAACAGAAACTACGGCGCTGTCACGTTGCCCCTTAGCCGTTTTTAACTCCGCCTCAAGCCGCGTATTTGATTCTTCCGACTCGGTAAAGTCAGCGATTAGGCGGGTTATCAATTCGTCAGCTATCACGACGCTTTGACCAATGACGCAGCCAGATCCGTCCTCGTGCGATAAAATCCCGTCTTTGTAAGCCCATTTCATATAGCCCATCTATTCACCCTCCTGTGTTGCTATAGGCTCGTCGTTCTTCACCCCCATAGCCTTCTCTATATTCTCAACTGTGTAGGCAAAATCGACATTATTTTGAAGCCATTCAAGACACCTAGCTAAAGTATCGCTCTGTGCCTCAATCTCAACAATTCTCGCCTCGGCTTTCTCAAGCTCGCTGAGTGGCCGCAGAGTTTTCGGGAGGTAGCCTTGTAGTGATTTTATGACAGCCTCTAGTGTCATACCTCTGACAAACGTCAAGTTCAAATTCATATGGTATGTTTGAAGCTTTATTTCGGACTTGGCTCTGATTTTCACTTCACTCACCTCCCTCGTACATCTGCAAGCGTAGGAGTTCTGCGTCTATGTAGAACTTCATTTTCTTCGCGCCCCGTAGCTTGTCACAGTGCTCAGCCTGCCCGTACCGATAGCACTCAGAGAACACAGCGCCGATCTGCGCGTTCATGTTCTTGTACGATATGAGGTCTTGTAACTCTTTAGCCTCTGGTGGCACGTCGTAGTACCGCGCGTCGCTACCGTCTGATTTTTCAGGGGCGGCGGGTACAGTAAACGCCATTGCTTTGCTTTGTGGTTCCACCCCCTCCTGTAGTTCCATCTCTTTCTGCAGGTGTGCTTCGTTCATTTTGGCACAGTACATATCTGCCTCGTCAAAATGACAAAACTTTTCCAGCGTGGGTCCGTCTGGGCCCGATATTGTGAATTGCCCTAACCTATTAGTCTCGTAGTCTACCGTGTACGCGCTATTCAAAATTCGTCTCCATTTGGTTGTTTAGGTCAGTGAGGGGGCCCAGTCGTGCCAAGAGTATAGCGGCTACTTGATCCATGTTCGCTTCGTTAACAAGCAAGGACACACCGCCCGCTGCGGCTATGTCTCGTAGGTTCTTCTCCTGCAATGCAGTGGGCTTGTTTTTGCCCGCCTTACACTCTATGCCGAAGAACCCACGGTTTAGGCACCCGACAACGTCGGGCACCCCGCTCTTGCCAAACCCGCCAGTGGCGGGGAAGAAGTAGTATATTGCCCCAAGAGATTTTAGCTGTGCGACTACGCGTTTCTTAACCTTTGCTTCGGGTGTCATCGGCCATCTCCCGCATAACTATCTGTGCTATCTGCTGCAGGGGGGCTGAGCGCATGGTGTAGAAGTCAGTGTGTTGCAGTAGGAGCAGGGCCGCGGGGTCAGGAAGGGCGTATACTGGGTCCTGCTTGGTTAGGGGTATTTCAAGGGGGCCTTTGCCTACGTCTCCTGTGCTCTCCCGCGACGCTGCTACGGTATCTACCATCTTATGGGCGGGTACGCCCAGCGTCGCCCTCCAGCCACCGAGGGAAGTGTCAAACTTACGGGGCTGGGGCTTGTCTTCAAGGGGGAGGTCCATCTGTGATGCGTTAGCTACGGGCCTTGCAATCTTGTAGCTGGTGTCTAGTCCGTGACCATTTTGACCAAAAGGTACGTTCCAGCGCAGGAGTAGAGCGCCTTTTACAGGGCGCGACGACACGCTTAGCGCCTTTGCTACGAGGGACAGCTTGCGGTGCCGGTTCCACAAAACCCTGCAGCGATCTTCAAATTGTGCCCGGGTGTCGCAG
>Ga0222631_1000101_pt1 | contig 25487 bp, 22 predicted proteins | sample AntAcemetagenom5_FD_179826 | JGI IMG/M metagenome (GOLD analysis project Ga0222631, IMG submission 179826) | Saline water microbial communities from Ace Lake, Antarctica - #5 | ecosystem: Environmental > Aquatic > Non-marine Saline and Alkaline > Saline | place: Antarctica: Ace Lake | collected... | reverse complement strand
TTGAAGCCTGTAAAGAAAAAATTTCTGAAAATGAAAATGAATTATCAAAAGACCAAAGTTGTTCATGGATGGAAGTTGAGTGCTTAGGAGCATGTGTTAATGCACCTATGATGCAGATAAATGATGATTATTATGAAGATTTGGATAAAGAAAAAACATTAGAAATTTTTGATAAAATTTTAACTGGTGAAGTACCTAAGCCAGGATCATACAGAGGTCGTACAAACAATGAGCCTGAAAACAACAGAAAAACACTAATGGATTTAAAAAATGCTTAAAGACGAAGATAGAATATTTCAAAATTTATATAATGATAAGGGTTCAGATGTAGAGTCTTCAAAAAAAAGAGGTGATTGGACAAATACTAAAGATTTAATTGAAAAAGGTAGAGATTGGATAATTAATGAAGTTAAGGTTTCGGAGCTTAGAGGCAGAGGAGGAGCTGGGTTTCCAACTGGTTTAAAATGGTCTTTTGCACCAAAAGAATTAGGTTCAAGACCTCATTATTTAGTGATAAATGGAGATGAGTCAGAACCAGGCACTTGTAAAGATAGAGATATTTTAAGATTTGAGCCTCATAAATTAATTGAAGGATGTTTAATTGCTGCATACGCTGTTCAAGCACATGTTTGTTATATTTATATAAGAGGAGAGTACTTTTTAGATGGAGAAAAACTTCAAGTGGCAATTGATGAAGCTTATGAAAAAAAATTAATAGGAAAAAATGCATCAGGAGGTGGTTGGGATTTAGATATTTATATTCATTATGGAGCAGGCGCTTACATATGTGGTGAAGAAACAGCTTTACTTGAAAGTATAGAGGGTAAAAAAGGTCAACCTAGATTAAAACCACCTTTCCCAGCTTTAATTGGTCTTTATGGGTGTCCTACTATAATTAACAATGTTGAAACTATTGCAGTTGTTCCAGCTATATTAAGAAGAGGTGGAAAGTGGTTCGCATCTTTAGGTAAAGCAAAAAATACTGGTACAAAAATATTTTGTATATCTGGCAATGTTAATAAGCCATGTAACGTTGAAGAAGAAATGAGTATATCACTTAAAGAACTGATTGAAGTTCATGCAGGTGGAGTAATTGGAGGATGGGATAATTTACAAGCGGTAATACCTGGTGGCTCTTCAATGCCTTTAATACCGCAAAAAAAATGCGAAACTTTAACAATGGATTTTGACTCGTTAATGGCAGAAAAAAGTGGGTTAGGTACCGCAGGCATAGTTGTTATCAACAAAGATCAAGACATCATTAAATGTATGGCAAGAATTGCTAGATTTTATAAACATGAAAGTTGTGGTCAATGTACACCTTGTAGAGAGGGTACTGGATGGATGTGGAGAATGCTTGAAAGAATGGCTAAAGGTGAAGCGTCTAAAGATGAAGTTGATATGTTAGAAGATGTAACTACTCAAATTGCAGGGCATACCATTTGTGCTTTTGGTGAAGGATCTTCATGGCCAGTACAAGGACTGTTAAGACATTTTAAAAAAGAAATTGAGGATAGAAATAATTTTAACCCAACTTTTGAAAAGGATAAAGATATTCCTTATTTAGTAGATCAACACTTATTGGATAAAAAAAATGCTTAAATTAAAAGTTAATGAAATTGATATAGAGGTTGAAGAAGGTTTAACGGTACTTCAAGCTTGCGAAAAAGCTGGAGTTGAAATTCCAAGATTTTGTTATCATGAAAAATTATCAATAGCTGGTAATTGCAGAATGTGTTTAGTGGAATTGGAAAAATCCCCTAAACCTGTAGCCTCGTGTGCCATGCCCGCAATTGAAGGAATGAATATTAAAACAAACACTGAGTTTGTTGAAAAAGCAAGAAAAGGTGTGATGGAATTTTTATTGGCTAATCACCCATTGGATTGTCCTGTTTGTGATCAAGGTGGGGAATGTGATTTGCAAGATCAGTCTATGTTTTATGGTGTTGATAAATCTAGATATAAAGAAAATAAAAGAGATGTCTCTGAAAAAAATATGGGACCATTAATTAAAACACAAATGACTAGATGCATACATTGCACCAGGTGTGTTAGGTTTGCTACAGAGGTTGCTGGTGTAACAGAGATAGGAGCCATAGGTAGAGGTGAGGATATGGAAATTACAACATATCTTGAGCAATCTATGCAATCAGAATTATCAGCAAATGTTGTAGATTTATGTCCCGTTGGTGCCTTAACATCTAAACCCTATGTGTTTGAGGCTAGACCGTGGGAATTAAAAAAAACAGAATCTATTGATGTAATGGATGCTATAGGCAGCAATATAAGAGTTGATACATATGGCTGGGAAGTAAAAAGAATTTTACCAAGAATTAACGAGGATATTAACGAAGAGTGGATTTCAGATAAAACAAGATATGCTTGTGATGGCTTGCTAAATCAACGGCTAGATACGCCTTATATAAAATATAATGGTAAATTTGAGAAAGCATCATGGAAAGAAGTTTTCAATATAATTAAGTCTAAGTTTAAAAATACTGACAAGGATAAGATTTGTGGAATAACTGGTGATTTAGTTAATATGGAAACACTGTATTTATTTAAAGAATTTTTTAATAAAACACTGGGTTCATACAACGTTGAATCAAGAAGTGATCACACATATTTGAATCCAGAAAAAAGAGAAAACTATTTATTCAATTCAACAATTAACGGCATAGAAGAAGCAGATTTTATTTTACTTATAGGAAGTAATCCTAGATATGAAGCAACAATTTTAAATGCCCGTATTAGAAAAGCATACTTACAAAATAAAACAAAAATAATTTCTTTAAATGATGTTGGTGATCTGACTTATCCATACGAGTCTTTAGATGGCGATATTGAAAATATTAAAAAAATTACAGAAGATAATCATGAAATATCAAGCCTAATTAAAGAGGCTAAAAAACCTTTAGTTATCTTTGGTCAATCAGCCCTAAAAAGTAAATCTGCAAAATATATTTTTGAATCTGTTAAATCTTTTTTAGAGAAAAATAACAAAATATCAGAAGAATGGAATTCTTTAAATATAATTTCAAAAAATGCATCTACAGTTGGTAGCTTTGATTTAGGTTTGTATAAAACGGTAGATGGCTCAAACGAAGTACTAACAAATTTAGAGAATCATATGTTTAAAATTGTTTATCTATTAGGAATGGATAATCTTAAATTTGAAAAGAAGAATGAATTTATAATTTACCAAGGAAGTCATGGAGATAAAGGGGCTGAGATTGCAGACATTATACTTCCAGGTGCTGCATACACAGAGCAGAATGGTTACTATACAAACTTAGAAGGTAAAATGCAAAAAGCTTATAAGGCGTCTTATCCACCGGAAGAAGCTAAGGAAGACTGGTTGATAATTAACGAATTAGCAGAAGCAATGAATCACAGAAAATTATTTAATGACAAAGACGAGCTAGATAGCAGCTTGCTTAATCAAATTAATTTATATATTGGAAAAAATAAATCTATTAAATCTTCTAATATTGAAAATTTAGAATTTAACAAAGAGATTTTAAAAGTTAATAATGAAGAGTATTATTACTCAAATGCTATAGCAAGAGCTTCAAAAACCATGTTTGAATGTAAGAATGCTAAGACAAATTTAAAATTAACAGGCACTGAAGGTTAATAAGATGGATTATTTAAGCATAATTTTTTCAGAAATATATAAAATCTTTTTTTTATTAGTTCCAGTTCTTGTTTCTGTTGCAATGGTTGTTTGGCTTGATCGACGTATTTGGGCTTTTGTTCAAAAAAGACAAGGACCGAATGTTGTTGGACCTTTTGGTTTGCTTCAATCTTTAGCTGATGCACTAAAATATATATTTAAAGAAGTTATTATTCCGTCAAGTGCCAATAAAGTAATATTTATATTAGCACCAATTGTTACCATGACTTTGGCATTAATCTCTTGGGCAGTTATTCCTTTTGGTACAACTCAAGTGCTGGCAGATATCAACGTTGGTATTCTTTATTTATTTGCAGTTTCATCTTTGGGTGTTTATGGAATTATTATGGGTGGTTGGGCTTCAAATTCAAAATATCCTTTTTTAGGTGCAATTAGATCAGCAGCCCAGATGGTATCTTACGAAGTTTCAATTGGCGTTATTATAATCAATGTTTTGCTTTGTGTGGGTTCGTTAAACTTAAACGATATAGTTATGGCTCAAGAAAACTTATGGTTTGTAATTCCATTATTTCCAATGTTTGTAATTTTCTTTATTTCAGCCTTAGCAGAAACAAATCGACCACCATTTGACTTACCCGAGGCGGAAGCAGAACTCGTTGCAGGATATCAAACTGAATATTCTGGAATGATGTATGCAATGTTTTGGTTGGGAGAGTATGCAAATATCTTACTTATGTGTGCAATGGGATCAATTCTTTTTTTAGGTGGGTGGTTGTCACCAATTGAAATTTACCCATTCACTTTAATTCCAGGTGCTATTTGGCTGATCTTTAAAATTTTATTTCTTTTTATATTATTTGCATTAGTAAAAGCTATTGTGCCAAGATATAGATACGATCAGCTGATGAGACTCGGCTGGAAAATTTTTCTACCTTTGGCTTTAACATGGGTAGTTCTTACATCAAGTTACTTATTTTACTTTAATTTACTACCAACTAATTAATTATGAAAATTTCAAGAATATTTAAAACAATCTTTATGTTAGATTTTTTAGGAGGTCTTACTATAGCGTTAAGAGAACTCTTTAAACCAAAAAAAACAATAAATTATCCTTTTGAAAAAGGAAAAATTAGCCCAAGATTTAGAGGTGAGCACGCTTTAAGAAGATACCCTGATGGTGAAGAAAGATGTATTGCTTGCAAGTTATGTGAAGCTGTATGCCCAGCTCAAGCAATTACAATTGAATCTTCTGAGAGAGCAGATGGTAGTAGAAAGACTACTCGATATGATATTGATATGATGAAGTGTATTTACTGTGGTCTTTGTGAAGAATCGTGCCCTGTTGATGCAATTGTTCAAGGACCAAATTTTGAATTTTCAACAGAAACCAGAGAAGAGCTTTATTATAATAAAGAAAAACTTTTAGATAATGGTGATAGATGGGAAAATATCCTAGCTGCAAATATTAAAGCGGACGAACCTTATAGATAACTATTATGTTAGCACACGCAATTTTTTTTTATATCTTCTCATTGATAGCAATTGTTTCTGCAATTATGGTTACAGTTTCTAAAAACACTGTTCATTCTGTCTTCTTTTTAATTTTAGATTTCATTAGTATTTCTTGCTTATTTATTATGATAGGTGCTGAATTTCTTGGCATGATAATGTTAATTATTTATGTTGGTGCAGTAGCGGTCCTATTCTTATTTGTTGTGATGATGCTTAATGTTGCTCAACAAAAAAACCAATGGTTTAGTGCTAGAGAAAGTTCAAGACATATTCCGGTTGGATTAATTATCAGTACTATTATATTTGTTGAATTATTTATTGTTATTGGTGGATGGAAATACAAGCCAGATCTCGTTTCATCTATGTCATTAAATGTAGATAGCAGTATTAGTAATACTCATGCTATTGGTTATGTTTTGTATACTGATTACATTCATATCTTTCAATTAAGTGGAATGATTTTATTAGTTGCAATGATAGGGGCTATTGTTCTTACTTTTAGGCAGAGATCTGGTGTCAAAAGACAAAGTTATTTTAGCCAAATATCTAGAGAAAGATCTGATGGTGTTGAGTTGATAGAGGTTGCAAGTAATCAAGGAGTTAAATCTGATGATTGATATAGGCTTGGGTCATTACCTTACTTTAGGGGCGATAATATTTACTATTGGTATAGTTGGTATATTTTTAAATAGAAAAAATATTATAGTAATATTAATGAGTATCGAGCTTATTCTATTAGCAGTGAATATTAATTTGGTAGCTTTCTCTATTTTCTTGAATGATATAACTGGACAAATTTTTACTCTATTTATATTAACTGTAGCTGCTGCAGAAGCTGCCATAGGTCTAGCAATAATAGTAGTTTATTATCGAAACTCATCAACAATTAGAGTTGAAGACATAAATAGTTTAAAGGGATAATATGGAATTTGCATTATTATTTCTTCCACTACTAGCATCTATTACATCTGGTTTTTTTGGTAAGTTTATTGGTGATAGAAATTCAGAGATAATAACCAGTGTATTTGTTTCAATTTCAGCACTGCTATCCTTAACTCTATTTTATCAAGTTATTGTAAACGGATATGAAAACAATGTAGTTATTGCAACTTGGATAAATTCAGGAACACTTGATGTAAATTGGTCTATTAAAGTGGATGCATTATCTTCGGTAATGCTTGTTGTTGTAACTCTCGTTTCTTCACTAGTGCATATTTATTCAATTGGTTATATGTCTCACGATCCACATAAACCAAGGTTTATGGCGTATCTTTCTCTTTTTACGTTTGCAATGTTAACGTTGGTTACATCTGATAATTTTCTTCAATTATTTTTTGGTTGGGAGGGTGTTGGTCTTTGTTCTTACTTTTTAATTGGCTTTTGGTATAAAAAAGATTCAGCAAATGCAGCTGCCATAAAAGCTTTTGTAGTAAATAGGGTAGGTGATTTTGGATTTGCCTTAGGAATATTCTTAATTTTTTATTTATTTGGTACTGTTAATTATTCTGAGGTATTTCAACAAATCCCTCAGATTGTTGACAAAGAATTATTATTTTTAGGAATACACATCAAGGCCATTGATCTGATTTGTATCCTTTTGTTTATTGGAGCTATGGGTAAATCAGCACAAATTCTTTTGCACACATGGCTGCCTGACGCCATGGAGGGTCCTACACCTGTATCTGCATTAATACATGCTGCTACAATGGTTACAGCAGGAGTCTTTTTGGTTGTTAGATGCTCTCCAATTTTTGAATATTCACCCTTAACTTTAAACATTATTACAGTAGTTGGAATGACAACTGCTTTTTTTGCAGCAACCGTAGCTTTAGTTCAAACAGATATTAAAAAAATAATTGCTTATTCAACATGCAGTCAATTAGGTTATATGTTTTTTGCAGCTGGTGTTGGTGCTTATAATGTTGCAATGTTTCATTTATTTACTCATGCATTTTTTAAGGCGCTACTTTTCTTGGGGTCAGGATCTGTAATTCATTCATTTAAAGATGTACAAGATATTAACCAAATGGGAGGAGTATATAAAAAGTTACCTTATACTTGGATTTTGATGATTATTGGAACGTTAGCTCTCACAGGCTTCCCTTTTCTTTCGGGTTTTTACTCAAAAGATGCAATTATAGAATTTGCCTATCTTAGAGGTAACACAGTAGGTTATTATGCTGCTGGTGTTGGTATTTTAACAGCTTTACTAACATCAATATATTCGTGGAGATTAATTTTTAAAACATTTCACGGAACTTATAATAATCAAAAATTAAAAATTGAAGAAATACACGATTCCTCTATGGTGATGCTAATACCCTTGATTGTGTTGGCAATTGGTGCAATTTTTGCAGGTTTTTTGTTTAAAGATCTATTTATTGGTCATGTAGGAGAAAATCATTTTTGGGGTGAGTCTATTAAATTTATAAAGCCATTAAACACGGATCATCCTCCTTTATGGATTATTTTAATTACACCCATTCTTGTCCTTTTATCTATTCCAATTGCTTATTATCTATTTTTAAAAAATAAAGAATTACCAAACCAATTTGTTCAATCTAATAAACCTTTATATAATTTTTTAGTTAACAAATGGTACTTTGATGAATTATATGACTTTATATTTATTCAGTCTTCCAAAAAAATAGGACTATTCTTTTGGAAGACAATTGATGTAAAAATTATTGATAAATTTGGACCAGATGGTCTTTCTCTATTAATTAAAAACTTATCATTAAAAGCTAGTAAATTTCAAAGTGGATTTATTTATCAATATGCCTTTATGATATTGATTGGTCTTTCTGTATTATTAACATTTTTAATTTTACAATAATGAATTTTCCAATTTTATCATCTTTAATTCTTTTACCAACTATTGGAGCTTTATTTTTATTATTTTCTAAAGATAAAAATTCAAACACAGGAAAATATGTTGCTTTATTCACTTCTTTTGTTAATTTTTTAATTTCAATTTATTTATGGTATTTATTTGATCCCACTACATCTAGTTTTCAATTTGTAGAAAACAGAGAGTGGCTAAAAGGTTTTGTTAATTATAAAGTGGGTATAGATGGGATTTCAATTCTATTCATAATTCTAACAACACTTATTACTCCATTATGTATAATATCCGTTAACAACACGATTAAAGTAAGATTAAGAGATTTTCTTATTGCTATACTGGTAATGGAGAGTTTAATGATTGGAGTTTTTTGTTCACTTGATCTAGTTGTATTTTATTTATTTTTTGAAGCTGGATTAATACCTATGTTTTTAATTATTGGAATTTGGGGTGGTGAAAGAAGGGTTTATTCAGCTTTTAAATTTTTCTTATATACTTTACTTGGTTCTGTTTTAATGTTGGTTGCAATAATTTCAATTTATTGGATTGCTGGTACTACCGATATAGTTCAACTTTATGAATTAGGTATAGATACAAAATATCAAAACTTATTGTGGCTTGCTTTTTTTAGTTCTTTTGCTGTTAAAACACCTATGTGGCCTGTTCATACTTGGTTACCTGACGCGCATGTGGAAGCACCAACAGCTGGCTCGGTTCTTCTTGCTGCAATTCTATTAAAGATGGCGGGATATGGTTTTATTAGATTCTCATTAGGCTTATTTCCTGTAGCCTCTGAATTATTTACTCCTTTAGTATATTCATTAAGTTTAATTGCAATTATTTATGCCTCTCTAGTTGCTTTAATGCAGGAAGATATGAAAAAATTAATAGCATATTCTTCTGTGGCTCATATGGGGTTTGTAACTTTAGGAATTTTTACAATTACGCAGCAGGGTATTGAAGGAAGTATAATCCAAATGATTAGCCATGGGCTTGTTTCAGCTGCATTATTTTTATGTGTGGGTGTAGTTTATGATCGTATGCATTCAAGGTTAATCAAAACTTACGGTGGTCTAGTTTCTGTGATGCCTAAATATTCAATTTTATTTATGTTATTTACTCTAGCTGCATTAGGACTGCCTGGCACCAGTGGATTTATAGGCGAATTTTTGATTTTAATGGGTGCATTCAAGGATAATTTTTTAGTAGCAGTTATTGCTAGTTTTGGGGTGATTTTTGGGGCTGCATATATGTTATGGTTATACAGAAGAGTAGTTTTTGGAAATTTAACAAACAAAGACCTTTTAAAAATACCTGATTTAGACAATTCAGAAAAATTTATTTTATGGTGTTTAGCTATACCAGTATTATTCTTTGGTTTTTACCCAGAACCACTTATTAATACCATTGAAATATCAGTAAATGACTTGATTGAAATGTATAATTTTAACTTAAATATGTTTGGTCCCGAGGTACAAAAGTAATGAATAATTTGAATTTTATTTCTCCAGAAATCTTTATCTCTTTATCGATAATGTTTTTATTAATTTTAGGTGTTTTTAAAAAAAATAGTTCAAGTTTAATTCACAATCTTTCAATAGGACTTTTATTAATTACTGGAATTTTAATATTAAATAATCCTTTTGATAAAGCTGTAACTTTGTTTGGAAATAGCTATATCATTGACAACCTCTCGTCCTTAATGAAAATTCTTACAATTATAGGTGGTGCTTTTGTATTGTCAATTTCAACAAAATATTTAAAAATTTCTCAAATTTTCTTAATAGAGTATCCAATTTTAATCCTTTGTTCAATTTTAGGAATGATGGTTATGATTAGCTCTAATGATCTTATGGTTTTTTATATTGGACTTGAATTACAATCATTAGCTTTGTACGTTTTAGCATCATTTAATAGAGATCAATTAAAATCATCTGAATCAGGTCTTAAATATTTCGTATTAAGTGCACTTTCTTCTGGTTTATTGCTTTATGGTTGCTCTCTAATTTATGGATTTTCTGGATCAACTAATTTTAATATTATTGGTAACTCAATGGACTCCACTCATTATGGTCTAACATTTGGAATAGTTTTTATCTTAGTAGGATTAGCCTTTAAAATATCTGCTGTACCATTTCATATGTGGGCGCCCGATGTTTACGAAGGATCACCGACATCTGTAACATTATTTTTTGCTATAGTTCCTAAGGTTGCGGCTTTAACTGTCTTTATTAGATTCTTATATGTTCCATTTTTTAACATGATTGATCAGTGGCAACCCATCATAATTTTTTTATCAATTGCGTCAATGTTATTTGGGGCTGTTGCAGCCATTGGACAGAATAATTTAAAAAGATTGGTTGCGTATAGCTCTATTGGTCATATTGGTTATGCTTTAGCAGGACTTTCTGTTGGAACTAACGAGGGTATTCAATCATCTATAGTTTATATTTCTATCTACTTAGTAATGAATCTTGGTTTATTTAGTTGTTTATTTATGATGAAAAGAAACGACCAATATTTTGAAACTATTGATGATTTATCTGGACTATCAAAAAACCATCCAGTTTTATCATTATCATTACTTGTTATACTCTTTTCATTAGCTGGCATTCCACCATTGGCTGGTTTTTTTGCTAAGTTTTATGTATTTAAATCTGTAATTGAACAATCAATGTATTTTCTAGCAATTGTTGGCTTACTATCAACTGTGATAGCAGCTTTTTATTATTTAAGAATAATTAAAGTTATTTATTTTGACAAAGAAAGAGAAAAATATGACACCGATCATAGCATTTGGTTAAGAATATCATTAACTTTTTCAACGCTATTAATTCTTTTGTACTTTATCTTCCCTAGCAAATTGGTAGAGATTGTATCTAGAATTAATATTATTTAATGAAATTAAAAAAGTTCAATTTTAAAATTGTAAATAGTACAAACGATTTAGCTATACAAATAATTAAAAATACGAACAATAAATCTGGAATTGTAATTGCAGAGAAACAAAAAAAGGGAAGAGGTCAATATGGGAAAAAATGGACTTCTTTTAAAGGCAATTTATTTGTCAGCATTTTTTTTCAAGTTAATAAAATTCAATTAACATTGAAAGATTTAACAAAAATTAACTGTTTTTTAGTTAAAAAATTATTATTAAATTTTTATAAAGGTAAAATTATAATTAAAAATCCGAATGATTTGTTGATAAATAATATGAAAATTTCAGGTATATTACAGGAAACATTATCTAAATCAGGTGAAACATTTATGATTGTTGGGATAGGCATTAATCTAATTAAGAGTCCCACCATAAAAAACTATTTTACCACAAATCTTTTTGACTTAACTGGTATAAAAATTACCCCTAAAAATGCAGCTTTAAAGTTAAAAAAAATTTATGAAACTTTTATTCCAATGTTACCAAAATTTAATATAAAAAACTTAGATAGAAATTTAAAATGATTATTGTTGGTGATATAGGAAATACTGAAACTAAAATTTGCTTGGTAAATTCTAAAAATACTATCATTAAAAGAGTTTCTTTACTGACAAAAAAGATAAATTCTTCATTACTTAAAAAATCTTTATCTAATCTAAACTTAACAAATAAATTGATCAATAAATGTTTATTTTGTAGTGTTGTTCCAAAATCATTTAATCAAATTAAAAACTTTTTTAACAAAACTTATAAAATTAAATGTCACGAACTTAAAAAGCTTAAACTAAATAGATTAATTAAAATTAAAGTTAATTATAAGCAAATTGGCTCAGATAGATTGGCTAACGCAATTAGCGTCATTAATAATAAAGATAATTTTATAATTTTAGATTTTGGAACCGCTACAACATTTGATGTTTTGATTAACAATACTTATCACGGCGGTGTTATTGCGCCTGGCGTTAAGCTTTCACTTGATACGTTGACTGATAAAGCAACACAAATCCCTAGAATTGATTTAAAAAAAACAAATAAAGTTATTGGTTTAAACACTATTAGTGCTGTTAGAGCTGGTTTTTTTTGGGGCTATGAGGGTTTAATTGACAATATTGTTAATTTAATTAAGAAAGAGACCAAGATGTCCTTTAAAATTATAATTACTGGAGGATTTTCTGATTTATTCAAAAATTCAATAAAAACGAAAGTTACATTAAATAAAGACATTACAATTAACGGCCTAATCAGAGCCACCACATTAATTAAATAAATATGAAAGATGAATTATTATTTTGCCCTTTAGGTGGCTCAGGAGAGATTGGTATGAATATGAACTTGTTTGCCTACGGAAAACCAGGCGAACATAAATGGATCATGGTTGATATAGGAGTTACATTTGCTGATGATACTTTGCCAGGAATTGATCTGATTTATCCAGATCCTGGATTTATTGTGGATAAAAAAGAAGACCTTTTGGGAATTATTCTAACTCATGCTCATGAAGATCATATAGGAGCAATTGCTCACCTATGGCCTCAATTAAAATGTAAAATTTTTGCAACTCCATTTACTGCAGTTTTAATAAAAGAAAAATTCAAAGAAAAAAATATAGATGTAACTAAATATTTAAAGATAGTTCAATTAAATGGAACTGTAAATTTAGATCCTTTTAAAATAGAGTATATTACTCTAACTCACTCAATCCTTGAGCCTAATGGTCTTAGAATTGAAACGCCGGCTGGTGTAATATTACATACAGGAGATTGGAAGATTGACCCAGAACCCCTAATTGGTGAAAAAATTAATTCTGATAGGCTTAAAGAGATTGGTAAAGAAGGTGTCCTTGCTATGATTTGTGATTCAACAAATGTATTTAGTATGGGAAAAGCTGGGTCCGAACTAGATGTTAGAAAAAGCTTATTAAATATTATGGGTAGTCTTAAAAAAAGAATTGTTATGGCTTCTTTTGCATCAAATGTAGCACGTATGGAAACAGCTTTTTATTGTGCTGAAAAAACTGGCAGACAAATATCTTTAGTCGGAAGATCTATGCATAGAATATTTAAAGCCGCAAGACAGTGTGGGTACTTGAAAAATGTTATTGAACCTATAGATGCTCGCGAAGCAAAAAAAATTGCTAGGGAAAAAATAGTTTATCTTTGTACTGGTAGCCAAGGTGAGCCTATGGCTGCATTGATGAGAATTTCTAGCAATACTCATCCAGATGTTTATATCGAAAAGGATGATGCGGTTATTTTTTCATCAAAAATTATTCCAGGTAATGAAAAAAAATTATACAAATTACAAAACCAATTAGTCAAAGATGGTATTGAAGTTATTTCAGAAGAAAGCGAATTTGTTCATGTTTCTGGTCACCCAAATAGAGATGACCTTAGAGAAATGTATGATTGGGTTAAGCCTCAATGTGCGGTACCAGTCCATGGAGAACATAGACATATGATCGAACATATTAAATTTGCACAAGAAATGAAAGTTCCACACCCCGTTCAAGTAGAAAATGGTGATATTGTAAAATTAGCACCAGGCAAGCCGCATGTTTTTGATAAGGCACCAAGTGGCAGACTTTATTTAGATGGAAATATGAGTGTTGAGGAAGATGCTCAATCAATTAAAGATAGAAAAAATATAGCCGCAAACGGTTATATGGAAGTGACTATTTTAATTACACCAAAAGGAAATATTCATAAAAGACCCGTATTAACTTTCAGAGGCTTACCTGTATATGATGTTGATGAATTTATATATGAATTAGAAGAAGCGATAGAAAAAACTACTAGAAAATTTTCTATAAAAAGTAAAAAGCAAGAATACAATTTAATTGAAGGATTGAAAATTATATCTAGAAAATGTGCTAAAGAATTAACAGGCAAAAGACCATTTATAAATATTAACTTAGTAAGAATCTAGATGAGCACAACAGGTCTCGCTATAATTTACATAATAATTTGGTGGATAGTTTTTTTTGCAATTCTTCCAATTGACGTAAATAGACAGAAATCTGTGAAAATTGAAGGTGAAGACGCTGGTTCTCCAGAAAATCCTAAAATGTTAAAAAAATTCATATACTGTACTGGTATTACAACTGTTATTTTCATGATAATTTATTTATTGATAAAATATGAATATTTAAATTTAAGATATATAATTAGCTAAAAATGTACATTTCAAAATCATTCATACCAATACTAAAAAATAATCCATCAGAAGCAAAAATTAAATCACATCAATTAATGCTAAGGGTTGGAATGATAAAACAATCTTCTGCAGGTATTTATTCATGGTTACCATTAGGTTTTAAGGTAATGAAAAAAATTGAAAAAATAGTTAGAGAAGAACAAAACAAAATTGGTGCTCAAGAAATACTTATGCCAACTATCCAACCTAGTGATATTTGGAAAGAAAGTGGTCGTTACGATGATTATGGCGATGAAATGCTTCGTATTAAGGACAGACAAGGTCGAGAGATGCTTTATGGACCAACTAACGAAGAATTAGTTACGGATATATTTAGATCAAGTATTAAATCTTATAAATCATTACCACAGTTGCTGTATCACATACAATGGAAATTTAGAGATGAAGTTAGACCAAGATTTGGAATTATGCGCGGAAGAGAATTTTATATGAAGGATGCATATTCGTTTGATGTAAATGATGAAGACGCAGCTTTCTCATACAATAAATTTTTTTTTTCTTATTTAAAAACATTTAAAAGATTGGAACTTTCAGCCATTCCAATGGCAGCTGATACAGGACCTATCGGAGGAAATCTCTCTCATGAATTTATTATTTTAGCAGATACGGGTGAAAGTAAAATTTTTACGGATAAAAGAGTTTTTGATTTAGATAGTGAAGGTTCAGTAATAGATAGAAAGTCTTTAGAAGAATTAAGAAAAAAATATGAACAGTACTATGCAGTTGCTGATGAGAAATTTAATAAAGATGAATTCGAAAAAAAAGTACCTGAAGAAAACAGGCTAATTACCAAGGGTATTGAGGTAGGTCATATCTTTTATTTTGGAGACAAATATTCAAAAACTTTAAATGCAGCTGTAGATCTTCCGGGGGGTAAAAAAGACTTTGTTAAGATGGGGTCTTATGGAATTGGTGTATCAAGACTTGTTGGTGCAATTATTGAAGCCAAATATGATGATAAAGAAGAAATAATGAAATGGCCATTTTCAGTAGCACCATATGAACTTGCTATAATTCCAATGATTAATAAAAATGATTTATCTGCATTAGGCAAGGCTACTAAACTTTTTAAACACTTTGAAAGCAAAAATATTGATACAATTATTGATGATATGGATGAGAATCTTTCATCTAAAATTAAGAAATTTAATTTAATTGGTGTTCCATATCAAATCATTTTAGGAAAAAAATCAGAAGGTGACTTATTAGAATTTAAAGAAGTAGGAAAAGATTCAAAAAACTTAACCTTGGATCAAATAACTAAAATTTTAACTGAACTAAAAACAAAAAATTGATTTCTACATTAGAAAAAGAAATTACATTTAGATATTTAAAAGCCAGAAAAAAAGATGGTTTTTTAAATATAATCTCAATTTTTTCATTTATAGGAATAAGTTTAGGTGTTGCAGTGCTAATTATTGTCATGTCTGTTATGAATGGTTTTAGAACTGAGCTAGTTAGTAAAATTGTTGGTTTTAATGCCCATGTAACAGTTAAGCCTTATGAAAACTCAATTAGTTCAGATAAACTTAACGACAGAAACTTAAAAATAATTTCAAAAGAGTTAATTTTTAGCAACTCTGGTGAGGCTATTATTATTAGTAAAGATTATACTAAAGGACTAGTTTTAAGAGGCTACAGTAGTAAAAATTTCTCAAAACTTGATATTGTTAAAAAAGGTAACTTAACTGGAGAACCAAATCAGTTATTAGAAAACTCCATATCAATAGGTAAAGAATTAAGTTTTAATTTAGGGCTTAGCATAGGCGATAGACTATCAATTATGTCACCAGTAGGTATTGAAACTATTATTGGAAGCTTACCTAAACAAGAAACTTTTATTATAAGTTCAATTTTTGATAGTGGTTTAGCAGATTTTGATGCCAACATAGCATTCATAAATCTTGATACACTTGAAAGCTTTTTTGATCTTAAGAAGAAAAAACGAAACCTAGAAATATATTTGAATAATCCATCTAATATTGATGAGACCAAAATTCAGATTCAAAAAATATTTGATAATGAATTTGTGTATACCTGGGCCGATATGAATAGCTCTTTATTTTCAGCTTTAAAAGTTGAAAGAAACGTAATGTTTATAATCTTATCTTTAATTATTATAGTAGCAGCTTTTAACATTATTTCAGGACTTACGATTTTAGTAAAAAATAAAACAAAAGATATAGCAATACTTAAATCTATTGGTGTCTTAAACAAATCAATTACAAAAATTTTTTTTTTAGTTGGTTTTTTGATCGGAACAACAGCAACACTATTTGGGATTTTTTTAGGTGTGATGTTTTCTTTATATATTGAAAACCTAAGAGAGTTTTTAAGTAATACTTTTAATATTAGTCTCTTTCCAGAGGAGATATATTTTTTAAGTACAATGCCATCTGAAATTAATCCAAAATCAATTCTTATTATTTCGTTATGTTCAATTTTTATAACTATCATCGTTTCAATTTTTCCAGCAATAAAAGCATCAAAATTAGATCCTGTTAAAGGCCTGAAGTATGAATAGTTTAATATCTATAAATAAAATTTCTAAATCTTTTTCTAATAATAAAAAAGTAACTGTTTTAAAAAAAATTAATTATTCATTTATAAAAGGTAAAATTTATTCTCTTATGGGTCCATCAGGATCGGGAAAATCTACACTACTAAATATTTTATCAATGATTGACAAACCTACAACAGGCTCATTGATAATTGATAATGACATAATAAATTTTAATGATGATACAAATAATGACAAAATTAGGTCTAAAAAAATTGGTATTATTTATCAACAAAATAATTTACTTCCTGATTTCACAGCCTTAGAAAATGTTTATTTTGCAGGTCTTGCACTTAGTAATGATAAAAAGAGTTCAATTCAAAAAGCTAAAAAAATCATCAAAGAAATGGGTCTTTCATCTCGAGAACATCATTACCCATCAGAATTATCAGGTGGTGAAATGCAAAGAGTTGCAATAGCCAGAGCCCTCATAAATGAACCTAAGATCTTACTAGCCGACGAACCTACTGGTAGCCTTGATCAAAAGACTGCAAAAGAAGTTTTTAGAGTCCTATATAATTTAAAAAATAAAAATAGATTAATACTCTATGCAACCCATAATAGATTTTTTGCAAATATGGCTGATTGCAAACTAGAAATGATTGATGGTAATATAAAATCTATCAATGTTAGAATCAAATAATTACAACTTTAATCATCTAAAAATTCATACACAATATTCAATTTGTGAAGGAGCAATTAAGATTGATAATTTAAAAGATTTTTGTAAAGAAAACAAAATACCCTGCTTAGGTCTTTCCGATACATCCAATTTATGTGGCGCATTAGAGTTTGCTGAAAATATTTCCAAAGTTGGAACGCAACCAATTATTGGTACACAAATCTATTTTAGATTTGAAGATACAACTGGATTACTTCCATTGATTGCTCTTAATGAAAAAGGATATAAACGGATCATAGAGCTCTCTTCCAAATCTTATCTTGAAAATGATGCTCTTTCTGATCCACATTTAGATATTAAAGATCTTTTAAGTGACACGGAAGGGGTGCTGTTACTTTCTGGAACAATTCAGGGTTTATTTGGCAAACTATTTCAGAAAGGCCGTTTAGAGGAAATAAAAAAAATATATAAAAGTTTATCATTAAAGTTTTGTGATAATTTTTATTTAGAAATTCAAAGACATGGAGACCAAAATGAAATTGCTTTTGAAAAGTTTAATTTAGAACAATCTTTTAAAATTAAAATACCAATTATTGCAACTAATGAAGTTTTCTATTTAACGCCAGATATGCACGAGGCTCATGATGCTTTAATTTGTATTGGTGCAAAAACGTATGTTAATGAAAAAAATAGAATTAAGTACAGTAATCAACATTACTTAAAGCCAAATGAAGAAATGTTAGAATTATTTTCAGATCTTCCGGCAGCTTTAGAAAATAATTTTAATTTACCATTCAAATGCAATTTTAGACCGCAATTTTCCAAACCCGTATTACCTAATATTAGTTCTGAAAAAGAAGGTAGTGCAGACGAAATACTTAAAAAAGACTCATTAGATGGCTTAAAGGAAAAGTTCCTAAAAATTTTTAAGATCGAAGACATTAATTTGATAAATAATGATAAATTTCTAAAATATAAAGACAGGTTAGATCACGAGTTAAAAATCATCATTGAAATGAAATATCCTAGTTATTTTTTGATTGTCTCTGACTATATTAAATGGGCTAAAAATAATGATATACCAGTCGGACCAGGCAGGGGTTCAGGAGCAGGTTCTCTTGTTGCTTGGTGCTTATCTATTACAGATGTTGATCCAATAAAATTTAATTTGATATTTGAAAGATTTTTAAATCCCGACCGTGTATCCATGCCTGACTTTGATATAGATTTTTGTGAGGAAAAAAGAGATCTTGTTTTCAAGTATCTAACTACAAAATATAAAGACAGTGTTGCTCATATTATTACATTTGGTAAATTAAAAGCAAGAATGGTTATTAGGGATGTTGGTAGAGTCCTAGGTTTACCCTATGGTTTTGTTGATAGTATTTCAAAAATGATACCATTTGATCCATCAAGACCCCAAAAATTGATTGAATGCATTAATAGTGAACCACGACTTCAAAAATTAGTAAATGAAGATCCTCGTGTAAAAAAATTAACTGATCTTTCTTTAAAATTAGAAGGTTTGAATAGAAATGTAGCAACTCATGCTGCTGGAGTAGTAATAGCAGATAGAAAATTAACAGAAGTTGTCCCTTTGTATAAAGATGCAGCAGCAGCTTTATTGTTACCATCTACACAATTTGATATGTATTCGGCCGAAAATGCAGGCTTAATCAAGTTTGATTTTTTAGGTTTAAAAACTTTAACTGTAATAAATAGAACTCAAAAGTTAATTAATAAAAAAATTAAAAATTTTAAAATTGAAGATATTGACTTTGAAGATAAGAAAGTTTTTGAATTATTATCGTCTGGACATACAGTTGGATTATTCCAAGTGGAGAGTGCTGGAATGCGTGAAGCATTATTGCATATGAAACCCAATCATATTGAGGATATTATTGCTTTAGTTGCTCTTTATCGTCCAGGACCTATGAATAACATACCGGTTTATAATGATTGTAAGCACGGAAGGCAAACACCAGATTATTTACATCCATTACTTGAAGATATTCTCAAACCAACCTATGGCGTAATTATTTATCAAGAGCAAGTAATGCAAATAGCTCAAAAGCTGTCTGGTTTTACTGCAGGAGAAGCTGATATTTTAAGAAGAGCAATGGGTAAAAAAAAAAGAGCAGAACTAGAAAAACAAAAACAAGGTTTTATTGCTGGTGCTCTTAAAAATGGAATTAGTAAGGATATTGCTGCAAGTATCTTTCTAAAAATTGAACCATTTGCTGAGTATGGTTTTAACAAAAGTCATGCAGCAGCTTATGCAATCATTTCTTATCAAACAGCATTTTTAAAAACATACTATCCCAAAGAGTTTTTTGCAGCCTCAATGACAATGGATCTGTCAAACCAAAACAAGCTTAGTGAATTTCACGAAGAACTTAAACGAATTAACATTAAGGTAATACGCCCAGATATAAATAGGTGTTTTGCGGATTTTCAATTTGATAAAAATAATTTCTACTATGCCTTGGGTGGAATTAAGAGTGTAGGCCTTGAAGCAATTATGAATGTTGTTAAGGAGAGAAAAGAAAATGGTGAATTTAAATCAATCAATGACTTTCTAAATAGAGTTAATCCTAAAGATATTAATAAACTACAGTTAGAAGGTTTAGTTAAAGCAGGAGCTTTTGATAATATAGATGGTAATAGACAAGCATTATTTAATTCAATTCCTAACTTTATCTTAAAAACAAAAAACATTTTTGAAAATAAAGCAGCAAATCAAATTGATCTTTTTGCCTCTGATGAAGAACAAGATAATGAAATAGTTCTTAATATTGAAGATTGGAAATTTGAAGATAGACTATCGAGAGAATTTGAAGCTATTGGTTTTTTTATATCCGATCATCCATTAAATCAATTTAAAGAAATTTTTGATGACTATAAGATAGTTGATTACGTAAAATTTAATTTAGATGACAATATTAAGGATGCAAATATTGCAGCAACACTTTTAAAAATTACAGAAAGAAAAACTGCTAGAGGAAATTCATATGGTGTAATTAAATTTACAGATCTAACTAGTGTTTTTGAACTTTTTGTTTTTTCTGACATTTTAGAACAAAATAGAGAAGTTCTAATTGAAGGTAGCTCATTAATTATAACTTTAATTAAAACAATTTCTAATGATGAGAACAAATCTAAAAGAATAAATGTTCAAAAAATAGCCTCTTTAAAAGATCTCTTTAATAAACCTGTTAATGAAATTGTATTCAATCTTAAGACTGCTAAAGATATCGATAAAATATCTGATTTATTAAATGAAGAGGGCACTACTGAGGTAAAATTGAATATTAAAGATGAAAATAATGATATTTGCTTCAAACTTAAAAATAGACGGCTTATTGATAGAAAAGCTATAAATATTCTTAGAAACAATGGTATTTCGTCTATTATTCACTAAAAAAGACTTGTTTATTTTATAAATAATTTGTAAATAACTCTTAAATTAAATTAACACGCACACAGTTTGTGGTTTTATACCTCCGGTCCTTAAGTGGAAATTACTGTGGTGGCTTAACCGGGAATAAATATGAAAATACCAAGTCTAACTATCCAACAATTATTAGAAGCAGGCGTTCACTTAGGTCATAAGACTTTAAGATGGAACCCAAAGATGAAAAAATATATCTTTGGTAAAAGAGACTCAATCCACATTATTGATTTAACTCAAACACTAGAATTAATAAATGTGTCTTTAGAAAAAATCTACAATGTAATCGCTAATAACGGTAAAATTCTCTTTGTATCTACTAAGAAGCAAGCATCCGAGGCTATTGCCGAAGTTGCAAAAGAAACAGATCAATATTTTGTAAATTACAGGTGGTTAGGTGGAATGTTAACTAACTGGGGAACAATTTCAGGATCAATAAAAAAAATGAAAAAATATGAAGCAGATCTAGTTTCTGAAAATAGAGGTTTTACAAAAAAAGAGCTTCTTAAAATGAGTGTTAAAAAAGGAAAACTTGAAAGATCATTGGGTGGAATTGCAGAAATGAAAAAAGTTCCAGATTTAGTATTTATTATTGATACGAATTATGAATCGTTAGCTATCGCAGAGTCTACTAAATTAGGTATACCAATTTGTGCAATTCTAGATAGTAACTCAAATCCGGATGGAATTGATTTTCCAATTCCTGGTAATGATGATGCTAGGCGGTCGATTGATCTTTATTGTTCTTTAATAAAAGAAACTATTGTAAATGCTAAAAAAGCTGCACCTAATTTAGTTGCAGAAAAACCTTCAGTTGAAGATGTTAAAAAAAAAGAAAAATCTTCTAAAACTATGGCTGAACTAGATAAAGAAAAATTAGATAAAAAGTTTTCAAAAACAGAAAAGGCAAAACTAAATTAATATGAGTGATATTGAAAAAATAAAACAATTAAGAGAGGCAACTAGTGCCGGATTTAAAGATTGTAATTTAGCTATAAAAGAATCTGATGGAGATCTAGATAAAGCAATAGAAATTTTAAGAATTAAAGGAATTTCTAAAGCATCAAAAAAAATGTCTAGAGATGCTAAAGAAGGTGTCGTTGCCACAAGTGGAGATGAAAACAAAACCTCAGTTATTGAGGTAAATTGTGAGACGGATTTTGTTGCTAAAAATGAAGATTTTGTTTTATTCACTAAAGAATTAAGTGAACTTAACAACCAAAACAATTCTAATTTAGAAAAATTAAATAAATCTCAAATGTCTAACGGCCAAACTGTTGAAGATAGTCTAATTGCACTAATTGCTAAAATGGGCGAAAAAATAACAATCGGTAGAGTAAAAACTTTTGATCATTCTGGAGCTAAAAATTTCAATTATCTGCACACTGTTGTTAAAGATAATTTATCCAAATTAGCAGTTGTTGTGTCTCTTGAAACAAACGACAACTCAGATTCTATAAAATCTTTTGGTAAACAGCTTGCGATGCATGTAGCCGCTTCAAATCCGTTAGCCTTAAGTTCAGATTTAATTGATAAAGATGTTCTTAAAAAAGAGCAAGATCTTGTAGCTGAGGAATTAAAGAACTCAGGTAAACCAGACGAGATTGCACAAAAAATTAGTTTAGGTAAAATGAATAAATTCAAGCAAGATAATGCACTATTAACACAAGCTTGGGTTATGGAACCTAAAAAAAAAGTGCAAGACATAGTAAAAGATCTTAGTATTACTGACTTAAAGATTAATGATTTTTATAGAATTAAAATAGGTGAATAAATGTTTGATGACAAAATTTACAATCAGAAAATGGGTAAAACCATTGAAGTTTTTTCAAAAGAACTAACATCATTAAGAACCGGCAGAGCAAATGCATCTATGCTTGATTTAGTTAAAGTTGATGTTTATGGACAAGCTATGCCGTTAAATCAAGTATCTAGTATAACAACACCTGATGCTCGAACAATCAATATTCAAGTTTGGGACCTCAATAACGTTTCACTAGTTGATTCTGCTATCAAAAAATCTGAACTTGGATTAAATCCTCAGATAGATGGTCAATTAATTAGGTTACCAGTTCCAGATTTAAATGAAGAGAGAAGAACTGAAATAAAAAAAACAATTAAGTCTATGGGTGAAAAATGCAAAGTTGCTATAAGAAATATTAGGAGAGAGGCTAATGATGATTTAAAAAACCTCCTTAAAGATAAAGAAATTAGTGAAGATGATGAAAAAAAATTTGAAAAATTTGTTCAAACTTTTACAGATTTACATATCAAGATAATTGATGAAAAAGTTGAAACAAAAGAAAAAGAAATAATGACAATATGAACCCAATTAAACATGTTGCCATCATTATGGATGGTAATGGTAGATGGGGTATTAAAAAAAAGAACTCAAGAAACGCAGGTCATAGAGCTGGATTAAAAACGATAGAAGAAATTATCAAAACCTCTATTGAAAATAAAATTAAATATTTAACATTATATACCTTTTCTACAGAAAACTGGAAAAGACCAAAGAAAGAAATAAATTTTCTATTTAATTTGTTACAAAATTTTTTAATTAATAAGATTAATCATTTAATTAAAAATGAAATCAAACTTAAAATAATTGGAGATAAAACAATATTTACAAACAAGTTAAAAAATACATTAAATAGATCAGAAAAATTAACTAAAAAAAATGATAAATTACAAATTAATTTAGCATTAAATTATGGATCTAAAAGTGAAATAATAAATGCCATCAGAATATTGAATAAAAAAAAAATAATAATAACGGAAAAAAATATTGAAAAAAAATTATATACTTCAAAAATACCTAACCCAGATATACTAATTAGAACTGGAAATACTAACAGATTAAGTAATTTTTTATTATGGCAGTTAGCTTATACAGAAATTTTTTTTATAAAAAAACTTTGGCCAGATTTTAATTCAAAAGATTTCATAAAAATATTGAATAAATTTAGAAATCTAAAAAGAAACTTTGGAAATATATAGTATAATGAAAAATGAACTTAAAAAGAGAACAATTACCTCATTAGTTCTATTTGTTCTTTTATTTTTTATGTTTAAGTACAACTATATTTTAATAATATCTTTGATAATTATTTCATTAATTACATGGATAGAGTTTAACGGAATTTTCTACAAACTATTTAAAAATAATATAGTTAAATTTTTATTAAAATCTTTATCATTATTTTATTTATCTTCTATCGTTTACATTATTTGCCTTACTTCAATTAATGATAATATACCTGATATATGGATTTTATACCCTCTTCTAATATCGATTAGCTCTGACGTAGGAGGCTTATTATTTGGAAAAACTTTTAAAGGAAAAAAACTAACAAAAATTAGTCCAAATAAAACTATTTCAGGTTCTATTGGCTCATTTATTTTTTCTCTTTCCTTAATACCTATTTTTTTAAATCAACTCCTAGATTATTCATTATTAACAATAATATTAATAACAATATTTATTTCCCTTGTATCTCAGTTAGGTGATTTATTTATTTCATACTTAAAAAGAAAAACTAAAATTAAAAATACTGGTGATATCTTACCTGGACATGGTGGTTTTCTTGATAGAGTAGATGGAATTATTTTTGCTTTGCCAATTGGCTTTATATTGTTTTTAATTAATTAATTATTATGAAAAAAAAAATTGTCATATTAGGATCAACTGGATCTATTGGGAAAGCAACTTTTGATATAATTAAAAAAAATAAAAATTTATTTAGCATCTCGTTACTATCAACCAATAAAAATATTAATACAGTTTTAAAACAAGCAAAAATTTTTAATGTAAAAAATATTATTATTATTGATTTTCATAAATTCAAACAAGCTAAAAAAAGATATAAAAATATAAATTTTTATAATGATTTTAAGATGTATAACAAAATTTTTAAAAAAAAAGTTGATTACGTTATGTCTTCTATTTCTGGTTTAGAAGGACTAGAACCGACACTAGATATTATCAAGCACACAAAAAAAATTGCTATAGCTAATAAAGAGTCAATTATTTGTGGTTGGAATTTAATAGAAAAAGAATTGATTTATCATAAAACCAATATTTTGCCCGTTGATTCTGAACATTTTTCTATCTGGTCTTTATTAAATATTAAAAGAAATGATTTATTGAATAAAGATCCAAATAAACACTTAATTGAAGAACTTGTTATTACTGCTTCTGGTGGACCCTTTTTAAAATTGCCCTTAAATAAATTTAAAGAAATATTACCAAAAAATGCAATTAAACATCCAAATTGGAAAATGGGCAATAAAATTTCTATAGACTCTGCAACCATGATGAATAAAGTTTTTGAAGTTATTGAAGCTCAAAGATTATTTAATTTAGATTTAAAAAAAATAAAAATAAAAATTCATCCTAGTTCCTATATTCATTCAATAGTCAAATTCAAAAATGGGTTAATTAAGTTACTGGCTCATGAAACTAGCATGTCCATTCCAATATATAATTCTTTATTTTCTAATCTTGACAACCCCAATCTAAAAACAAAACAAATAGATTATTCAGTACTAAATAATTTAAATTTCACAAAAATCGAGGAAAAAAGATTTCCAGTAGTTAAAATTTTAAAAAATGTAAAAAATTACTGCTCTCTTTATGAAACTGCAATTGTAAGTGCTAACGATCAATTAGTTGATTTATTTCTGAAAAAAAAAATTAAATTTATTGA
>Ga0222631_1000091_pt1 | contig 26648 bp, 30 predicted proteins | sample AntAcemetagenom5_FD_179826 | JGI IMG/M metagenome (GOLD analysis project Ga0222631, IMG submission 179826) | Saline water microbial communities from Ace Lake, Antarctica - #5 | ecosystem: Environmental > Aquatic > Non-marine Saline and Alkaline > Saline | place: Antarctica: Ace Lake | collected... | reverse complement strand
TTGTAATTTTTACAATGAATAATATTACCAATAACTTCTGTTCCGTCTTTTTCTTTTCTCTTAGATAGATAGACAATAGAACTAGCCGCATATTTAAGACCAGAACCACCGCCCATTTCTTTAGTTGGGAACATACTACCGATAACATCATAGGTGTGATTTGTTATGATAAGAGGAACTTTCGCCTTACCTAACTTTAATGTTAATACTCTAAAGGCAGCCTTGACTATTTGAGCCCTTGTCATATCTTTAGTTTCTTTACCTGCCTGTGTATCTTCCATTTCTTTAGTAGTTGATAACATACCTAAGGAATCTAATACAAGCAATAATGGTTTTCTTTCAGAAGCACTTTGTTCAATATATTTTTCTAATACTGTTAGTGCTTGATGTCTAAATTCTTGAACAGTAGTAACTGGCATAATCACCATACGACTACTATCTATTTCTCTTTCTTCAATAATATCTTTTGTGATTGCTGATTCTGATTCAAAGAATATAACTCCGCCATCTGGATTTTGATCTAAGAAATGTTTACACATTCCTAACACAAAGAAAGTTTTACCTGTTGCACTTTCACCTGCGATAGCAGTTATCTTGTTTGAAGGTAAGCCTCTATGAATACCTCCACCAAGTAATGCATTGAATATATAAGAACCTGTATCAATAAAGTCTGTTACATCACCTGACGCACCATCTGATACTAGACTAGCATATTCATTACCTGTCTCTTTTATTATATCTTTTAAAAAGTCACTCATCTTTAGTTTACCTCAATTAGTTTAGTTGTCATTATTATACACTATATATGTTTCTTTGTCAAGCAAGAAACTCATCTAATGTACTCTTTCTTGAATTTTTAAATAAGTCTGTTTCTGGCCCGAAGCACCATACATTTTCTATAAACATCTTATTCATAAAGTCTGCCTTTTCTTTTTCGTCTTTAAATAAAGTATCAGATTTAGGTCGTTGCATAATTCTCATACCGATTTGACCAAGAAACTTATCTTGAAACTTATCAACCAGTTCATCACCAGAACGATAACGAACACCATGTATTTTTGGATCCATAATATTTACAAACATAAACTTTGATATACTCATAGTTTTTTCTGCAACTGGTAAATAAAAATCATCACGCCATTTATCATACTCATTAAACTTATGCCAAGATTGATCTTCTTGATGTTCGCCACCTTTGTTATACTGCTCAGTAGAAAAGTATGGTGGGCTTGTAAATGCACAATCTATCTGTGGTAATTCATTATATGGCAAATCTTCAGCACCACATCTGTATATGGTTACTTTTTTAGACGCATTGATTGTAAAGTAATCTCGTTCTTCTTTAACAATAGGAGTTGAGTTGCCCAATATTCTTTCATATTCATCTACCTGTTTCATATATCTTGCAAAAGTATTTGGATTTGGATCACAGCCAATATATTCTTTTGCGTTTGATGTATAGAATCCTGCAAGTCTATCACCCCAACCACAACTTGTATCTAATACAATTTTAGCATTTGTAATATCATAAATTGCTTTTGCGACAACTGGTTTGAATTGTGTTGCAATGTAAGTACCTAGTCTAAATGCTGATACATAACTCTTAGCACTTAACTCACCACCAATTAATTCTTCTTTACCCTCTATCATAACTTTCTTAACATCATTAATGCCTCGCCAGATAGGACCTAAACATTTCCATATAGCATAAGCATCACCATTCTCCCACACTTCTTTAGGTGCTCTGAAGCCATAACTACTACACTCTAATCGTAAGTCTTGCATAAAATGATTTGATACATCATTAAAGGTACTTGCACCATTTATTAAACCAAGACCATACTTTTCATAACTATATTTGTAGTCATCATATTTTTCAAATACTTCTTTTTCAATTTGTTCCTGAGGTATGCAAATCTTACTTGTATCAAAACTTTTCAAAGACTGAAAAGACTTTCTCATATCATCTTTAGTTATTTCTTTAAGAGGAAATACAGGCCTTTCACTTGAAATATAATCAGCAAGATGTGTTCTCATCTTCTCTTTACCGTGTTCAGCGTTCAATCTTTCAAAGTGACTAGATGTCAAGATAGGTAGTTTTGTCTCTGTAGCCGCGGCTATGAGAGTTTTGTATAACGATTCATCTCGTTTGTAGTTTGTATATGCATTATCCTTCATTATTTTGTCCTTCTTTATGATGTAAATATACTCTAACATACCATGCAAAACATCTTGGATAATGTTCTGGATCTGGTATTGTTTTAAACATACCTAAAAATTCTTTTATTTGTTCATCTGTCATTAAAAGAAACTATCCAATGTTGATTGTTTTTCAAAATTCCAATTGATTGCATTTACAATAAATCGTAATGGATCTAAAAATGATTTATCAAACTGTTCATCATAATCAATATATCTATGCAAGTCAAATTCTTTTGGCAATACAGATTGAAAAGATATTACCCTATCTCTTAATGAATTAGGTTCTTTTAATATAATAAATTTAATCTTATCGCCCTCTTTTATTTCTTCATACTTAACTAATTTATGTTTCTTTAATAAGTTATTATATAATAAAGCACCTTTCACATGAATTGGTGTTGCCTTTTTGTAAATCTCTGATGATGATGTGTACTTTAATAAATTATTACATGAACGAGGATAAGCAATATCTTCTGGTTGTAATGTTTTAAAGTGAACTCTAAAGTCATCAATAAATTGTATCAAAGCATCTTCATCTTTATTCATAATTACATTCAATGCTTCTTTAATCTTAGCACGACAAGGGGCTGGTGTTGAACTCTTAACAGCCTCGATACCCATAATCTTTAACTTAGGATCTTTTAAATCAACACCTTCTTCGTTATACACATTAAGAATATATCTTTTCTTAGCAGTCCATATACCTTTGTTTGCAATAACTTCTCGTTTCATAATCATCTTTTGTTCATATGCATTTACATATTTAGCAAGCCTATCAAAACTTTTATCAATAAATGTTTGTAGTTTTTCTTCACAAAATCTATCTAGAACTTTTACAATCTTTCTTGTATCAGATTTATCTTTAAATACCTTATCAACAACTGCACCAAGTTTAATATAAATTGAATCAGTATCAGAGGCAACAACATATGCGACTTGTTTTGTCTTTAACAGATTATTTAAAAACTCATTTACATCTCTTTCAATCCATCGTATTGTCAATTGACCTGCCATAGTAATACCTTCAGCGTGTCTTACATCAAAGTATCGAAAGTATTGATTGCCGATAGCACCATAAGCACTATTCAATGCAATCTTTCTTGCCAACTGAATATTATGATTTGTTGCAATATCATTTAGTAATTTTTTGTCACCAGTTTTTTGATACATGGCTTTTGCTTTTAGCATTTTATCTTTATAGATAACTCGTTCTTGATATAGTGTGTCCATTAGTTCAGGAAGAAAGCCTCGTTTGTCTGTTCTAAACTGAGCGCCGTTTGGTGTTATAGTACAACCATCTAAATCTGATAAATTAACTTCTTCGTTTAACATTTTTTCTACATTAACACGATTAGGATCAAACCCAACCATTGTTTCAGGAGATATATTATACTGCATAATTAAATGTGGATACAAACTATTTAAATCGAAACTACAAATCCAATCGTGAAAACCTACAACTGGATCTTTCACATAAGCACCTTCATAACCATCAGAGGTTTTAGATTCAACTACAGCAGGTACAACAATGTTTTTAGATTTTAAATGATTAAAGATAATACAATCCCAAATTCTAACTTGACCAAAAACATCTTGATAATTTACCTTTGCTTCATATGCCATTGTCAAATGCAAAGCAATCAATTTCATTTTGTCCTCTAGTTTATCAACCAGTTCAACGTCTTGAATATTATACTCTACAAATAATTGATAGTCATTCTGATAAAACTCTTTAAAAGTATCATATGGATTATTTAATTTATTTTCATTTAATTCTACTTCACCAATGTAATCTAGTTTATAACTTTCACGCCTAACAAAAGTATGCTTACGATATAAGTCAAGATAATCTAATATTGAAACACCCATAAGGTCCCAATATTTCTGTTCTGTATTATAACCTTTGGCTGTTGTTCTTGTACTACTTTGACTTACAACACCCCACGGACTAAACTGATTTAAATATTCTTCACCCATAAGATTTTTAAATCTATTCATTAGATAAGGTATATCAAAAAACTTTACATTCCAACCAGTAACGACATCTGGATTATAAGCAACCCAAAACTTGGCAAACTTATTAATTAAATCTATTTCAGTAGAACATTTAATGTAGTTTACATCATCTCTATCATTAACAAAGTTTCCCATACCAAAGACAAATATCTTTTTTGAAGAATGATCTTTTGCTGTGATACAAATTAAAGGCTCACTTGCATACTGTGGATCAGGAAAACCATTCTCACTTTCACACTCAATATCAATTGTAAGGATTCTTATTTGATCTATATCCCAATCTACTTTATCAGGAAAAGTATCTGCAATATATGGATACTGAAATTTTGTATTACCATAGTACTCAAAATTAGTTACATTTTTATAATCATCAATCCATTTCTTGGCATCAGGTATACTTTCAAAAGTGACCTTACCAAGACCTTTATCGTCTAGTGTTTTGTATTTTGTTTCTGGTAGATTTGATGGAACAAATAGAGAAGGCTTATAATTAATTCTATACTTTTTATGACTACCATCGTGGTCAACGCCACGAACTAATAGACGGCCACGATATGGTAGTACACTTGTATAAAATTTCACTATATTTGAGTATTATTAAAATGTTTGTTTAATGCTTTGATTTTATCTTCCGCTGAAGCAATTGCTTCTACTAGCTTGTTCATTTCTTCTAGTTGTTGAGGATGTTCCCCTATACCTACTGAATTGTCAAAATAAATAATCAATGTAGCATATGCACTTGCTATATCTGATTCGTATTTTTTGACTAATGCCTTAAATAAGGGATTCTCTGTTTGATGATTTTTTGCCATTGTTCACTCCTTGTAATAATGTATTATAACACACTTTCATTGATTTGTAAAGCACTATTCTAAACTATATTTTGTAGTAACTACATATTTTCTTGCTGGATTTACCATTACATTTGCTCTGCTCATAAATGCTCGATTTACTAATATTAATGATCTACCAGATCGATCATCCAATGTAAACTCTACATCTTTATAAAGAGAACCTAAAAATTCTATATCCAATTTAATCACATATCGTTCTTCGTCATAATCTCTCATACCACCAACCTCCACATTTATCTTTTCAATAATATTGGATGTGATAGTCTTACCTAATAATGTCCATGTAACTTTTTTATCATTAACTTTCATTTTATCAGCATGAATAACAGCTTTCGCTGAATTACCTGTATCGAACTTTGCTTCAATTTCACCAAATGGTTTGATATCAAGCACTTCTCTATGTCCAATCTCTGTTGGTGTTTTATATCTTTTTTTAGGATCTTCAAAGTGTTGTATTAATTCTTTAATTAAATTTCTACCAGTTGCTTCTTCTATACCTTCGGTACCTGGAGATGAATTAACTTCAATAACATATGGTGGTATTTTTTCTCTATTTTTTGATGGTATAAAATCAACAGCAACATAATGACCATTAACTGCTTTAGCAGCCAAGATTGATTGTTCAACCTCTAATTCAGTCATTTTAAATTCTTTTACTTTACCGCCTTGAGAAAAATTACTTCTAAAATCCCCCTTAATAACATCCCTTTTCATAGCCGCTAAAACTTTACCATCTAATACTAAAACACGAATGTCACCATCCATTTCAATATACTCTTGAATTAATAATTCTGCTTCATCATTTTCTTTATAGATTAGTTGCACAATAGATTCTAAAGACCTTTCACTTTCAATAAAGATAACACCAACACCTTTACTACCTCGTAAAGTTTTCATAATCATAGGATAACCTGTACCTAGATTTTCAACAGCAGTTTCAACACCATCTTTGTTTGGTACTAAAACTGTTTGGGGTTGAGTTAGTCCGTAATCAGCAAGTCTTAAAAATGTTCTATATTTGTCAACACAAATATTTACAGTTGCTCTATTATTAATACAAGAAACACCTGCCTTTTCTAGTTGTGATAACAAGTCTAACCATGCGTCTTTTCTTGTAATTGAACCTCGTATTATTGCAATAGTGTTTATATCATCAATTACAAAACCTTTGTCATCACCAACATTGTGAATGGTTTTTATACCATCTTCATTTTTGATATAAGCTCCATCAATAAAAACAACATAGACTTTATGACCTAATTTAGGTGCTTCATCTAAAACTCTTTTTGCTGTATGGAATAATTTAGATTTTTCAGGCTCATCAGATAACACTAATATTTTTAATTTATTAGGATTATCTTTTGCTTCGGAAATAAATTCTCTAAACTTCGGTGCTTTCATTGTCAATTTTTTTACCTATGTTATATTTTGCTTGTAAGTCCCATTCACTCTTTTCTTTAAATGCTAAAACTTTTATTTGAGATAGAGGTGCTTTACTTTCAGCAACTGATGAGTTGATTATAGCAATCAAACCCCAATCTGCTAATAGTTGAGCAATTGTATTCCTTCTTTCGATATCATTATCTGATAAATTTGATTCTTTACCATCTAATGCAAATAGTTCTTTAAAATGCACTATGAAATATCTACCTTGTTTATGTAGTATATGACACGATTGAAATAGCTTTTTATCTTTTCTAGAGGCAACACCAATTCTAGTTAGTGTTTCACGAACCTTTAAAAAATCATCTGGTTCTTTTAGTTGAACTTCCAACATCTCATCTGGATGCCAACTTTCATTTAATTCATTCATTTTATCCCACCTTTATATAATTTTTCTTTAATCAGATCAATTTGACCTTTGGTGAGTATATCAAGAGCAGACTTTGCCTTATCATTACTATATCCATAATACTCTTTTACACACTCAATTTCTTTTAATTTACTCGCTCTTAGAAAAGGACTAAACCTTTTCTTTGGTCTAATACTATTTAGTAGAAATTGAAACTGCATATCTTTATCAATGAAGTGATTTCTATTCATTTCATTAACTAGCATTATGGTGTCTGAAAAAGCAGATAACATCTTGTTTACAATAAAAGCAGGATACTTTTTAATCCACTCTTTATCTTCGGACTTCATTAAGTCTTTCTTTGTAAAGTTTATGGAGTTTAAGTATTCTTTAAGTTCGTACATTATGATAACCTTTTTATTTTTTTAGTTAAAAAGGAAGTCAAGTCTGATGGTTTATCTCTAAAATTTTTAGAATTATTTGTAAGTTTATCTATATAATCTTCATCATTAGCAAATCTAGTGCTTCTTGTTTTAAATGCTCTTTCTTTTTCGAGACATAATCCTCTTCTTTCTTTATCAGATATACTTTGATATTTTAAATCTGCTATAGGAGCACTACCTTGAAATTTTTGTATATGGTCGTTTATTGAATTTATTTCCATCCACTCACACAGCATTGAAGAATCTCTAAAATTCATTGATTCATTAGGAATCAAAAAACTAACCCAAATATTTCTAGTTAGTTTAGGTCCATATCCATATTTTTCAAACACAGGTGCCCATGCTGCTTTTAAATTACCTATGTTTTTTTTAATTTGATTTGCTTCTGGGCCCAATTGTAAAATAACTTTATGGTCGCCCCACCTATCTTGTGGTTGAGTTGTTGGTTTTCTTCTTTTAGTCCTGTGTTTATTTGACATACTATCATCTGACATACCAAAACCTTTACCAGATGAAGTTCCTATTTTAATAAAAGTAGAATCTGTAAACTTGTTAGGAGGCACGGTTGGTTTATCTATACTATAAACAATTGAATAAACAACACTCTCAAATTGATTTGCTGCCTTTGATACATCTTTATAATGATACCATTCAGAATATGTAAAGTCTTTAGCGATTAAATCGTGTTTAAGATATTTCCCTATCATTTGAATTTAACCTGGGACATAAGTTCAGTTAAACAAGCCACCAAGTTAATTTCTTGATCTGCAACAAAGGCAGATTTATACTGATAATCAGCAATAATTAAAACAGCATGAGGTATAGTCTCTGGTTGTAAACTATCGTACACACTATCATAAATTTTTCTAAAGATTTTAACTGGATCGTTATCAAGATTATTGACAACCCACTTTCTCATATCACTAAACTCTTTACCTTTGAGATGAGTTAAAAGTGTCTTTAAATTTTCATCAGATACATTAACAAGAACACCAGCATCAATAGTACCACTTACTGAATATCTTTGTAATTCATTAATGAGTTTTCTAAAGTCTGGGAAATGTTTCTTGATTAATTCTGCAAGTACCTTTTCTTCATAAGTTACATTCTGTTCTTTAAGAATAAAGGTTGCTCTTTCAAATAACTTACTTGCTAATTTAGGTTTATCTTTGGGATTAATTCTAAATTCTATATTTGAAAATCTACTATGTAAGGGGTCTATGATTCTATTCTTGAAATTACAAGTTAGAATAAATCTACAATTCGCATGAAACTCCTCAATGAAGCCTCTCAATGCAGGTTGTGTTGATTGTGGATTTAGATAATCTGCCTCATCAAGTATGACTACTTTTTTACCACCAGATAGTGATACAGTAGAAGCAAAGTTTTTGATTTTATTTCTTAGTACATCAATGCCACCTTCTTCGGAACCATTAATCATAATCCAATCACAGTTTAATTGTTCACACAATGCCTTTGCAACTGTGGTCTTACCTATGCCTGGTGTACCTGAAAATAAAAGATTTGATAACTCACCCTTTTTAATAAAAGATGAGAATAATGTTTTTAATGATTCTGGTAGTATACAATCATCAATCGTCTTTGGCCTATATTGTTCGACCCATAAAAAGTCTGTATTCATATTTCACTCCGTTCATGTTATAATAAAAATTACTTAGTAATAGTACTGTCTGGCTCAAGAGCAATCCAGTATTCAATAGGGAGTTTTGTATTTTTAAAATATGATATAGACTTAGAAGATACAGAAACATCATAATCACCTGATAACATTTTCATATTTTCTACTTTGAAATAGAAAGTATAATCTGCTGTTGCGTTTTCACCAACAATGATATCAAAGTTGTTTGCTGTATCGTTTTTCTTATCACATACTTTTAATATAGTGTTTCCACCTTTTTCACCTACTAACGCAAGGTCAGGAGTTTTAAGTATTGCAGCCATCTTCTTTAATTCAGAAAGATTAGATTCTGATAAACTAAAAGTTACATCTGCCTCTGGCATATTAACTTCTTTAGTTGGTGCTACAATTACTGATGGATCAGAATAAAAGTATTTTGCTTTTGACTTACTTCCGTCTGAAGCAATAGTCATAAACTTATCTTGTAAAGATAAATCTGGTTTGTTTAAACTAGATACTACTGATAGAAATTCGTTAAGGTCATAGATTGCAAATTCACTTTCAAATGATTCTGTAATAGTTGCCTTAGCAAAAATATTTCTCATAGTAGAAATAGTTGATAGTTCACTTCCTGGTTTAATCAATATGTTTGTATTGATTTCAGAAAAGTTTTTAAGTATATTTAATGTATTTGTATTTAGTTTCATAATAAAAATTTCACCTTTGTTTTTTTGTTTAAGTTATAATAACATAGTTAAGGGGCATTGTCAAGCAACTTGCACCTATCATACCCCTTTTGATAATATTCATCAGAAGGTTCTCCACATATATAAATTCTATTGGTATTTTTAGCCGCTAAGGCTGTAGTGCCACTACCAACATAAGGATCAACTACTACATCACCTTCATTGGAATGTTTTTTAATCAAATCTTCAAATAATTGTAAAGATTTTTGTGTAGGGTGAAATCTATCTTTACCATGATAAATTGGATATTTGTCATAAATTCCATTATCATACTTACTATTGAATGTTGCCTTACCACCCTTTACACAACTAATAGCAATTTCTCTAGCATTTGATAGATAAGTTGCTCGTTGATTTATAGGAACAGGATTTGTCTTAACCCATTCTATAAATCTATGTTTGGAAAATTTACTTAACAAATTTGCTAAAGTTTCTATTTTCCATATATCAAAAAATATAATACAACTACCGCCTGGTTTAAGTATTCTATAAAACTCATCTATAGATTTTTCTAAATCTTTTATGGTAAAGTTTTTATCCCAATTTCCAAATTCAGTAGTTAGTGCTAAATGATTTTTTGAGCCGTCTGGATGCTTAGTGTGTTCACCACCAGCATTCAAATGTTTTTTGTATGTGTCCATACCAGACGCCTTAGAAATAATATAAGGTGGGTCAGTTAGAACTAGGTCTACAGAATCACTTTCAATTGTAGAGAGTAATTCTAAATCAGTTTTTTTATCGTATCTTGATTCCATTTTCATATATTTCTTTCTGTGTCAATGATGCACCTAATCGTGGGTCTTTCTTTTCTAATATAGTATGATATGATTTTTCAAGTTTTGGTAAAAGAATATTTAAAACAGTTTCTCCATCTAATTTCCAAACCTCAACAATGTTACCTTTATCAAAACGAGCAATGTAATGATTTTTATACTTTGCAATCTTTTCGTTTTTTAAGTATTCAACTTGTTCTGACCAAGTAGGGTGTACACTTATACCACTATAAGTACCTTTTATAGTTTTTGTAATGGTAGACTTATATTCTGCACCACCATCTTTATCATAACCATCAGCGCCAGATAATGTATCTGATACTTTGTGGCCTAATTCAATTGCAATATCAATCTCTTTTGCTCTTGCATATGAAAAAGGGTCGCCCCAGTTATTTTCATTACAAGCATCTAACATCAATCTTTTGCCTTGTTTATATTTTTCTTCTGGTTTCATAATATAAATTCTTTCAATTGTTGTAGTTATAATAACATAGTTAAGGGGCGTTGTCAAGCAACACCCCTATCTATTATCAATTACTTGATGTCAATTGTACGAGGTTTCTTTTCCTCTGGTACGATTTTTTCCAACTCAACTAAAAGCATTCCATCTTTCAATTCAGCACCGTTTACTTTAATGTCTTCCGACAAAGTAAATGATCTACTAAATTTTCTTTTTGAAATACCTCTATGTAGAGTTTCCTTTTCATTCTTATCATCATTATCAGCTGACTTAATTGTCAATTGATTGTCAGAGTATTTGATTTCAATATCTTTTTTACTGAAACCAGCAAGTGCCATTTCAATTTGATAATTTAAATCATCTACTTTGTTAATGTTGTAAGGTGGATATGATGTTGGTTGTTTAACCGTATACTCTAATGTATTATTAAAGTGGTTGAATAGGTCATCAAAACCTACTGAAAATGGACGCAAATCGTTCCATATAGATAGTCTAGTCATAGTTTTCTCCTTTTATAAGCGAGTTAATAAAACGATACCTCGTTATGAGCGTATCACTATTATTTATATAAGAACTCTTTTTAAAATTACAAGCCCCTATAAGAATTTTATTTTAAACGCCGTTTTTAAAGGGAAACGGCGAAACCCAAATCGGTGTCTTTGCGGAAGACACTCTACCTCTAATGTCAGGACTTATGAATTGCCTTGACATTACTATTTATATGGTAATATACCTTTACTGATTAGAGTAAGCGTATTTTTGTTTACCATATAAAGCTCTGATACCAGCAGATACGATTTCTAGAATGTTTACATTCTTTACTTTCTTCGCACCAGCAGCTAAAATTGCTTTAGTAGGCGTACCTAAACGATAAGATGTTCCGTTAGATGTCTGGTTAATATAAACCATATGTCCTTCAGTTCTTAACTGATCTACCATCGCTCTTGGTGATGTTAGGTCAAATTTAGTTCTCAATGTAGTCCAAGCAACTGCTTTTCCTTTTGATAATAAGTTTAGTACTTTTGTTTTTTTTGTTAAGGCTTTTCTACCCATAATATATCAACTCCTTCAAGTCTTTGTCACCATTGTTTATTACATTATTTGATATGGGCAACATATTCATACCAAGTAATTCTTTTTATCAGCCGTCTTTTAAGGCTTTTAATCTCTGGTCTTTTTTTATTCTTCTAATTTGTTGTTTCTTTTCTTCTCTTTTTTTAAGAGAAGGTTTAATAAAATATTGTCTAGTTCTTAATTCTTGTAAAAGACCTTCTTTCATTAATTTCTTTTTTAAAACTCTCATGGCCTTATCTACATTATTATTTCTTACACTAACTTCTATTGTCATTTCTTAACCTGCCCTCGTATATAATCTATTAACCATGGGTTATCAACTAGTACAGTTGTTAAGCCATTTGTTATCGTATTAACAGTAACTTCTTCTTTGTCGCCAAGATGCTCTACTAATCCATACTGATAAACTATGCCATGCATAATCTCATGTAGAACTGTATTCACACCATGAATACTATTCAAACTGGACTTTTTTAATCCAATCTTACCTTGTGATTGAAAAAACTCACCTTGTGCCTCTTCGGTACTTGCAAAAGTATCAGGCCAAAAGTCAAACTCGTAATTAACATATCCGATTTTAACAGAATTTGGTATTATGTTTTTTTCAGTTTTGTTTTTCATTATCTATATAATATCATACTTTTTGTTTATTGTCAAGCAGCTTTAAGAGAGGCGGTAATCAGCCGCCCCTCAACTACATTATGAAATAGATTTTGAATAACTCTAGTAACTAGGGTTATCTTCCTCACTATCATCGGAATCTGGTTCTTCTAGGACTGGATTACCCCAAGCGGTGATATCTTCGCCGCCATCAATTTTGGTATATAAGTCCATAAAGGAAGTTTTTGTGTCTAGGTCAAATCGGTTAGTACACATCTCAATAGACTTCATTTTATCTTTGAAGATAATAAATGCCTCTACGATATGAACCAATCGTCTGGTAGATATAATTTCATCTACACCGCCTTCGTAGTAAGTTTTACGAATGATGTCTGCCCAAGTAATTAAGTTCTCGGCAAACTTCTCATCTGATTGTTTTGTCAGACCTTTTTCGGACATAACATTTAATAAGATTTTACTTTCGATCTTATTTGTAGGATATGCCTGTTCAACAGTAATCGGAAATCTCTCAAGGAATGCCTCGTTAAGAATATTAGTACCGATAAACTTGCCATCTTCAGATCCTTGACCCTTAGTATTGGCAGTCGCAATCACATTAAACCCTAATGCAGGTTTAATAAACTTGTTAATCTTTTTAAGAAAGACACCATTGCCTTCAAGAATAGGTTGTAAACACATAATCTTGTTTGATGCAAGATCGATTTCATCTAAAAGAAGTATAGCACCTCTCTGCATTGCTTCGATAACAGGACCATTCTGCCAGACAGTTTGACCATCTTGCAGTCTATAACCACCGAGTAAATCATCTTCATCGGTTTCAATAGTAATATTCACACGGATACATTCTCTTTTAGTTTGAGCACAAGCCTGTGAAACATTCATAGTTTTACCGTTACCAGAAAGACCTGTAATAAAGATTGGGTAAAATTGTTTACTTGAAACAATCTTTTGAATATCTTTGAAATATCCCCATGGTACAAACACAGGATCTTTAGAAGGTACGATATCGCCTGTTAAAGATGAAACGATAAACGCAGCCTGACTTACTATTTCAGTAGCAGGTGCAGTTTCATTTTTAGGTAATTCGGATTGTACTTCTTCTTTTAGTTGAGAAGAAATATCGTTGCCGTCAACTGGTAGAGAATAAACTCCTCTAGCAACTTTGTAAGCATCTTGTTTTAACCAAGATGGATTTTTGATTTTGCCACTTTTGACAAAGTCGTTTATTTCTGATCTAGTCAAATCAGTTTTTTTGTAATGTTTATACAATACTTCAACTTGATTTAATTGATCTTGATTTAATGTAGTCATTTTTAGTCCTTTCATAATGTAGTTCTTTAGTATGGTGCTATGCTATCATGGATAAAAGCATTAGTCAAGCATATTAACCATTTTTTTATCGTTATTTTCTGCGCTTTTTCCATTTTCTTTGTTCGTTCTTTGTTCTTTTTAGTAGATATGGGGGTCAAAAACCCCCACATTTTGATTTTTTGATTATTCACTAACAGTTTCGGTAGTGTCTGATTCCATAGTTTGACCTATTGTAGGTAAACTATATGAAGCTCTACCCACTCTGTAAGCAGTATTCTTCATTAACCAAGCAGGTTTAGTAATACCAAGTTTACTTTGAAGGGATATAATATCCTTTCTAGTGATTTCAGTAGTAAAGCCTTCTTCATTTGCCATTTTAACAAATGATTCCTGAGCGGCCGTTAGTTTAATTGTATTATTTTCCATAATATAAGTTCCTTTCAATTTAAGCGACTTGCGAAATAAATTTATTTAAGACTATTCGACTATCTCTATTTGTTTTTAGATTAGAAGCAAACAGTCTTTTTATTTCACTCTTTTTAGCGTTCTCTGATGGTGTCGCCATTTGACCATCAGTTACTTGCATCTCACCCCCAGCAAGGAGGTAAAATTCATCATAGCCTATGCTGTGTTTTACAGCTAGACATTTATTTTTTCTAAATTCAGCCATTACTTTTTTTCTATCAAAAGTTTTTCTGCCGTCATAAGAATAACTGGGAAAGTATTGATCCATAGTGCTACGATCAACTTGTTTACCACTTGAAATATAGAAACCTAAAACTTTAGTACCAGTTCTTTCTCTTAAAGAATCTAGTAAACTATGGGTCATATCTCTAAAACCTACTAAGTATTCTTTTTTAGTCTTAGTATCTCTAAGGATCATATTACTTTTATAAGAAGTATAACCAACAAAGTAACCTTCATCTCTTTTATATATAGAATTGTTTTTCATTTCTTGTTCGGTAGGATTAAAGAAAATCTTTCTATCATTACCGTCACTATGACCATCAGTTAAAAAGATTGTATTCATTTTATCAATAGCATATTTTTTTCTGAAAGCAGTAACCATAGGCATTGCAGCCATGATACAATCATTTAGTGGAGTAGAACACATACTGTAACCTTGAGGTTCTCTTGGTAAGTTACTAACCCAATCAATTGATGCCATGTGTTTATTATATTCAACAAAATCCATGTTTCTTAATTTTTTTCTTGCTAAATATCCATCATATCTAGGATCATTTTTAGTAGCAACTAAGAATAAGTTAATCATACCTTTTTCATATTCTTTACTATTCATTCTAGAAGATACAAAGTTTATCAAAGACAATCTTTCATCAACCGTAATATCATTATCCTGATAACTAGGAAGTCTCTTACCTTTTTTAGTAAGGTCTCTATTAGAATGACCATCATTACTGAAAGCATATACTTCAAAAGGTATATTTATTTTTTGACAGAACATTGTTAAATTCATTAATTGATGTATAGTAGAAGTAATCTTATCGCCCATACTGCCTGACCAGTCTATAAACATCATCATACCGTGATTTTTACCATCAGGTGTAATTGCCATTCTTTTAAAGATATCATCATTGTATTTGTAACTGTGTAATTTAAGTGGGTCAACTACACCAGACTTATCTTGTTTAGTTCTAGAATAAGCAGAAGCAGCCTTTTTCATTTCATATTCTTTTACCATGTAACCAACTTTTTTAGATTGTGATTTTGTAAACTTTCTGTATTCTGAAAGAAGTTTGTTTATTGAGTTTAATCTTTGTGTATCTTTAATTACATTAAATCTTGGACTAAAATCTTTTAAGACTTGTTTGTAATCTATAATATAGTCATTGACATTTTTGTAATTGTGAATATTAAGATATTCATTATCTTTAGATGCAGGATCTAATAAATTTTCTTTTTTGTTTTCCCAAGACTTATCAGTTTCAGCAGATATATCTTCTGGTATCTTTGCAGGTTGTGAAGGTGAACCCTCTAAGTGTTCATCACTTTGTTGACCGCTTTTTGGATCATCTGAATTAATAGGATCTTTTTGATCTGTATCTTTTTCTTCTTTATCTTCTTTGCCTTCTTCATCTGATTTTTTAGAACCTGATTTTTCTTCTTCTTCTTTTTCGTTATCATCAGGTTGAGATTGATCTTCGCCGTCTCTCATTTCATCATCATCTTCGCCATCATAGTCACCATCGTCAGCAGTTTCAGATTCCATTTCTTTTTGTTTTTCTTCAGCTTCTTCTTTACAATACTTTGATAATTCTTCAGCAAGATTAATCACATCATCAAATGTCTCTAACTTTTCCATTCTATTAACAAAGTCAAGTTCAGTATCATCAGAGAATGTAATAGGACTTTCTACATGAGAAGATTTAAAATGAATATTTAATCTATCAATAAGAAGCATATCATCAAGGTCTTTATCTTTAGTACCAAAAAAGTCATTATTAATAAGGTCTCTATAACCTCTAATAAATGTTTGTGATAAACCTGCATATTTTCTTTTGATTAACTTCTCGATACGAGCATCTTCAACAACATTCAAGAAAGAATGTGGAATCTTTTTTTTAGTAACAGCATCTTGCCATCCTGATGATGGTGTAAATAATGCATGACCGACTTCATGTGATATTAATAAGTCTGTAATATCTTCATTCATATTTTTCCATATAGGTAATACAAGTAATCTATGCTTAACATCAAAGTAAGCTGTTTTTACTTTTTTATGTTCAACTGATATATTTTCAGTCGCAAGTAATTTGGCAAGAAAAGATTTTGCCTGATTGTTAATGTTGTTTGTTTTGTTTGTTTTCATGTTTTTCATAATATGTTGCTATGCTATCATCAATCGGTATAAATGTCAAGCACTAATTCGGTAGTTAGAAATGACAACAAGATGACTATATAAACAAATAAAGAAGAAAGAGAACCTTGTTGTCATTTTTTCTAACATAATATTATACTATCATCAATTGGCATTGAAGTCAAGCATATAATCCACTTTTTTTTGGAATAAAATAACCCTTGTTTTTCAAGGGTTTATAGTACTAACAGAATGTTATACTATGTATGTTCGTACTTTGTTCTACTTTTTAAAGATAAAAACTGGTTCAAACTTACGACCTGGTATATCAGGTCTTTCAAATTCGCCCATGTATTGTTGTTTTTGTTTAGTTTCAGTAGTATCGCCGTCTAGGGTTGATACAGCAGACCCCCCTTGTTGAGTACTAAGAGATAGCCACCATGTGTCTGTATGTTCAAATCCTACTGATTTTGAGAGGGCTACAGTATCTTCTTCAAATGTCTTGTACTGTTTTGTATTCGCAACATTCAAAGCAAGCATTTTGCCAGTTTTAAGACCCTTATATGCATTGGCAATAGTCTGTTTTAAAAAGTGTTCTTTCCACATCTCTGATGTATCAAACTTAATACTAGATTGTTCTGGTTCATCACCATATGCTTCCCAACCAAAGTAAGGTGGACTTGTAAATACAAAATCAAGACTTTCATCTTCTGGTATAAATGTTTCACTACCTTGTCTAAGTAGATCATATGTATTGTGAGTATTACCAAAGTCTTTTAATATACCCTCTAAACCTTCATAAGTCGGAATACAAGGATCAGTACCGATATAGTTTACCCCAGCCGCAATCGCACCAAGTAATCGACCACCATAACCCATAGATGGATCCCATACTGTACCTGCAACAGTACCTTCAAGTGGACTATCTTTATCTACGAATACATCATAGAGAGCTGCAGCCGCTGTAGGTCTAAAATTAGAAACCATTTGAGTACCAGTATATCGTCTTAACATAGAACGCATATCTGATTCTGTAATTTTGTGTGCAGGTTTCTTTTGAAAAAATGTGCCTGTTAATATTTTGTTTAATCCTTTTTTAAGATGTTCTTCATCTTCCCATATCTCCATAGGTGTTTTCATCTTACCACACTTAATACCCCAAGCGTGTTCCATATATGACCATGCAAGATTAAGACCATGTGCTGATTGACCTATAACTTTATTCTTTCTATCAATAAGTGTGTCTCGTCTAAAGTTTACTAATAGATTAAAGATTTCTTTACGCCAATTTTCATTTGTAGGATAAAAAGGAAAACCTTTTGTTTTCCAACTGTCGTGAATCTCTTGTAGGTTATCGGTCATATAAGTAAACATCTCCTGGTAGTGTGCCTTTTGCCCATGTTGTAGAGCCAACTAGTTTCATATTGTTTTTGAGATAGAATTTCTTTGCTATCTCATTATCACTACGAACACTCAAAAATACTCGTCTTGGATTTACAAACTCGAAAAAGTTTTGTAGTGCCTGACTAGCAGAACCGTTCTTATGTTTGGCTGCTATTTGATGTAATACACAATCGCCTTGTTGAGCAAGTACTTCACCTATTCTTTGTTTTCTTTTATAAAACTTGTATGTAATAACAACATCATTATCATAGATAAGATTACCTTTTGCAATTTCTCTTTTCATATAATCTGTTCTTATATGAGGAAACCATTCTTTATGTTGATAAAAGATTTCTTTTACCGATTCAAAGTCAGTTTCTTTAGCGTGATTCATACAGTTAGTATAACACAGATTAATTTAAAAGTAAAGCCCTAAGGTTTTCATTAGAGTAACAATCGGCAACTAAATGTATTCTATCAATATCACTAGTATTTCTTACAGCATGAGCTCTAGTTACATCTGTATAATAATAATGACCAGTTTCTAAATTATACTCTGTGCCATCTTTATCTTTGGTACTTTCATATAAAGTAAATATAACTTGTTTGTTTGTTCTAATTGGCATATGTATTCTAACTATATCACCATCATCAAAACCAATTTGTTTATCTATCTTGTCAGTATGTTTACCGATAACTTTACCAGCTTCTAGTTTCATAAATCTAACTCTTTCAAACTCACATGGTAAGTTCTCTAACATTCCTAATACAGGTTTCATGACATCATTATCTTTTAATGTAGTCCATTGTAGTTTAGTATCTATGTTTACTGAACTCTTTAATACACCAGGTTTTAATATATCAGTTGGTTCAGATCCGTAACCATGTAGAGATATAGCATCCCAACCAGTCTTGGCATATTTTGTTTTTACTTTTGTCATATCTAAATTATCTAATACACCTGCTACTTTTGATAAGTCGCCTAGGTGAGGTTGTAAGTTTAGTTCTTTCATTATTGGTCTATTCATTTTATTCTCCTCCTGTTATTATAGATAATAGTCCTTGAAACAACTTATTACCTTTACTAACATTTTCTTTCCAGTCTTTAGATGAATTTTCATCAACATGATCTGAAATATATTTGTAACATTTAAATTTTACATTATATGTTTTGCAAACTTTAGCAATTGCATAACTTTCCATATCTACAATATTACATTCTATTTTAGGTTTAGTAGTTGCAAATGTATCACCACTACCACACACTAGTCCTCTAGAACCTATTATAACGCCATCTTCATACGGCGTTTGTCCTAGTTCAAATCCATTTGCCGTAGCATCCATATCTCTATCAACATATCCAGTCACTTCAACCAGGCCTTTAATATCATTAACTGATCCTGCTGATCCATAATTTATAATCATATCTGCACCCTCGTGTATTGCTTTCATGGCAGCAATCGTGGCATTAACTTTACCAACACCAGACACATAGATATTATTAAAATCAATATATTTTGTTTCTTCTGGTAATGCTATAATCAAAGCTAATTTCATTTTATTCTCCATTGATACTCAAAGTTTTGTGTTTCTGAATTAATCTGTAACAACTTTGCTCCATTACTTATATGAAAATGTGTAGCCATAGGGGTCAAGGGCGACAATGTAACCAACTGTGTTATTTGATTTTGATCTTTTATAAAGTCTAAAAACTTTTCTATGATTTGTCTACCTGCACCTCTTTTTCTAGACCATACAGTATATGCAACAGCAATAGTACCTGTGTCTTTTGCAAGCTGACTTAATAAATCTAACTCTCTTACTGTTTGTGGTATTTCATTTGTGTGTGCCACACAGATAATACCTTCAATATTATCTTTATATTTTAAACCAAAAATCTTTCTGCCAAAACTTGTACGAAATTTTAAATCTAACTCTGGTCTTACAGGATCTTCCGACACATCTATATCTGTTAGTTCAACTAACTCTGTGCCTTTGACCCATTTAAAAAAATCATCAACTCTATCTTGAAGTGTTTTCATTTTTTTCTTTTTCTAAAGAATCTTCTCCATAGTGTTGAGCGTGTCATTGAAACAACTGTAAATATTATTGCAATATAAAAGTTTTCAAATATTGTTGGATGTAAATCAAACAAAGGAAATACTGTCAACTGTATTATGATAGATAAAAAGAATCCACTTCCTACATCTATTACACTTTCAAAAAAATCTCTATTTATTTTCAACTTCTGCTCTCAATCTATTTTGTTGATTCTTAATCGTTTCTTTTATAAGTTTAACTTGTGTTTTTTTTGCTCTGTCTAATTTAAGCTTACTTACTAAATCTGTAAACACATAACCATTCATATGTTCGTTTTCGTGTTGAAACACTCTTGATGACATACCATGTAAAAACTCTTCAACCTCTTCACCATTCTCATCTGTATATTTTACATTTACCCACTTTGGTCTTGATATTGATAAGAATAAGAAAGGAAAAGACAAACAACCTTCTTTCATTAGCTCAGTTTCAGGACTAACATCAATAACAACTGGATTAAAAATACTTCTTTCTTTACCTTCTTCTATTTGTGGATGCCCCATAACAAACATACGAAATGGTAATCCGACTTGATTGCCCGATAAGCCTATACCGCCATATTTGTTCATAGTCTTAATCATTTTTTTAGATAATTCTTTTCTGTCTAAAATTTTAAACTCTTTTAGCATATCATCTGTAAAAGGTGCAATCTGCATCAATAGTCTAGGATCAGTAGGTGGTATTAAAGGATAAGTTTCTGGATCTTTTTTCTTTAGATTCTCGTGCATATCTTTTATTTTGTCATTAACTGTTTTTTTTTCTGGTTTAATTAACACTTTACCTTTTTGTATATTCTCAAAGTGTCTTGCTGCTTCTTCGATCTTTTCTGGTGTTAGTTTATCTGTCATTATTTACTCCTTAAATATTTTTCAATCTAGTAAAATTTTTATACTTCTCGAACCTGAGTATGGCAGGGAACTTATCAATTAGAGTATCGCCCTTATGAGATATAACAAAGACATTTTCTTTATCCATAGTGGTATGTAATATTCTCATAAACTCATCTGTGCCTGAAGTATCTAGCGAACTATCAAATATTTCATCTAGTATTAATAGATTTGTATTTGTAGAGTTTTTTAATTTAGCAATTTCTCGCCATGTAAATAGTATTGCTAAATCTATTCTTAACTTTTCACCTTCACTAAATGAGTGATAGTTAAATTCGTCTCGGTGTCTAGATTTGATTGTTTCGTTAAACTCTTCATCTAAACTAAAATTAACAAAGAAGTCCATATCTGCTAAATTCTTGTTAATAAACTGATTCATTATTGGTAAGTATTGTTTAATGATTTTAGTTTTGATACCTGTATCTTGCATAAGGTGTCTGGCCGCATCTATATAAATCATTTCATCTTTTTGTGATATCTTATCTTTTTCTAAATCAACCAATTGTTCTTGCAGCTGATTCAACTCGCCGACTTGAACACTTGTAGATTGATTTTCGGTTGATAGGTCATCTACTTCTTTTTGTATTTTATTTTTAAAACTTTCTATTTGGTTAATTGATGTTTCATAACGATTAATCAACAACTCTTTTTCTCTTATCAGAACCATTGTTTTATTAATATTATCAAGTTTCATTTCATTAGTTTTGATATCTGTTTCGATTTGACCTAGTGCCACATCTAACTCTGTAACTTTATCTTTCTTTTTATCAATCATTGTAGATTTAAATGCCGCATCAATAACTTGCTGACAAGTAGGACAATCATCATGCGATTCAAAGAACCTTAAATCTTTTTTATGTTTGTTGCAAGTGTTTTCTAACTTTGCTTCCATTGTATGTAATTTTTGATGTTTGGTTGTTATTTTTGTAGAATCTATTATTTGTTTTTGTAAACCAGCAATATCTGTTTTAACACTTCTAACATCTTCGTTATAATTTTCTATATCAGTATCAGCTTTTGTTAATTCTAGTTTTTTAGAATCTACTAAATCTTTACTACGATTGCTAATATCATCAATATAGGTTTTCTTATCTTCAATTTTACTATTTACCATTTGATAATTAAAGTCTGTTTGTTTGATTATTTCATCTTGTGATTTTTGTTTTTCTCTGAACAATAGGTTCATTTTAGAAAAGATTTCAATGTCTAATATTTCCTCCACTACTTGTCGTCTATGTCTTGCTTTTAGTTGCATGAATGGTACAAACGAAGCATTACCCAATATAACAACCTGTGTAAATGATCTAAAGTTTAATTTTAATATTGTAGATTCTAAATGTTTTTGATAATCTCTTACGGCAGCGTCTTGATTTAACATATCACCATCGCACCATATTTCAAATATATTTGGTTTAATGCCTCTTATAATCTTATAATTTTTTTGACCTACTGTAAATTCTACTTCAACAACACATTCTTTTTCGTTAATAGAGTTTATTAATTGGTCTTTCTTGATTGCTCTAAATGCTCTTTGAAATAAACCAAAACATAAAGCGTCTAACATGGTAGACTTACCTGCACCATTTTCGCCAATAACTAATGTGGCATTTGATTTATTTAAATCTATCTCTATAAAGTGTTGACCTGTTGATAGGAAGTTTTTATATCTTATTTTTTTAAATATTATCATCTTTTATATCACTATCTAGTGCCTCAATAAACTTTTCTTTAATCATAATTTTTAATTTATCTTTGTTTAAGTCTATTGGCAATTGATCTACATAATTATTAACTAATGTAATCGTATCTTCAGACCCCTCAACAACATCATCGCTGACATTGGTATGATTGAGGTCAGAATAATCTTCTAGTATTTTAAGCTCATGTACACTTATCTTGTTATATAATCTATCAAGTAGTCTATCAAACATTTGATTATCTTTTTTACTTACTACAACCAACTTAATAAACTTTTGATTGTATTCTGTTATATCAAACTTATCGTAATTTGTTTCAGTATCATTATATGTCAACTTTTTAAATATAATGTGTGGGTTCGGAACAAACTTAATATCTCTTGTTTCAGTATCAAATACATGAAACCCCTTTTGATTATTATAATCTGACCAAGTCATTTCGTATTGACTACCTAAATAGAATACTTGACCATCATCATTCTTATGGTGAAAATGACCACTATATGTTTTTTCAAATCGTGATACAATCTTCTTATCATGGCCATGTGTTTGTACTATATGATCCATCATTCTAAATCCGTTTAAATCAAAATGCCCCATACAAACATCAGCCTCTGCTGTGTTTAACATTTCTAAACAATGTGCTTCGTTTTCTGGATTAATCCAAGGCATCATTAAAATTTTAGTGCCGTCAAAATCTACTACTTTTGGATCTTCATATATCCAAGGTTCATTTACACCATCAGCTGCTGTGCATAATTCTTTTACAGCATTCACTTTGTTTGTGTTTCTATAATAGATATCGTGATTACCAATAAGTATATGTGTATCAATTTTATCTTCCCACAATCTATTCAAAAACTTATGTCTAAGGTTGTGTGCTATTCTATAGTTAATATATTTTCTTCTATCAACTATATCACCTAAGTGTATAAGTGTTTTAATGTTATGTGCTTTTAAATAAGGAAAGAATACATCATCATAAAACTTATAAAAGTAATCATCAAATATACTGCTATCATTTCTAGCACCGAAATGTGTATCGTTTAGTAGGGCAATTAGCATATGTTATTTTTTTGTTGGTTCTTCTTCTCTAAAATTTCTTTGTAGAAAATCAAGCAATTGACTTTGATATTGTTTATCGTCTCCTGCTAATTGATCCATCATATTTTCAACACCTATATTTGCTATTAACTTAGATTTAATCTGCATTTGTTTTTTCTCTTTTTGTATTCTTCTTATAAATGCAAAGTAAATTATTTGTGTGAAATATGCAAATGGGTTCTTACTTTTATCTGGATTAAAATTACTCATATATTGTAAACAGTTTTCTATACCATCTGATATCATATCATCTCGATATGTATAGTTAATAAAATTCGGTCTATAAGATAAGTGATTTGCAATTTTTAGAAAACATTCACCAATGTAATTTGTAACATCTGGCTTACTTTCTTTTTGTTCTTCAGCATTAGTACATCTTGCTCTGTACTCAATCATCGCCTCTAGAAACTTTTTATTGTCAACGTAATGAGGTTTGTGTGCTTTTGTTTTCATAATATTTTTCAACTTTCTTTAATGTATTGTAACACAGTTTCTGGTAAAATGCAAGCATATCAATTAATTATTTTAGTGTGCTTGACATTGATAGGAATATGTGTATAATCGACTATGTAGTCGCTTTGAGGTGGGCTAAACCTAGTAACCTTAATGTACTGTTTTAAGTTTAGTTGCATCATATTTTTCTTTAAACTCTTCAAGTTCTTCTTCTGTTAATTGTTTCTCCATCTCATCAGCAAGATTCATAATCTTATCTATTTCTTCAGCTGAATAAGCAACTTTAACCTTTACAGTCGTTAATTTATTTAATATAACTTCATAGTAGTGTGCTAATTCTTTAGCTGCTTTTGATATAACTAGTACCTTATCTTTTGGAATAACAAATAACTTATCATCTGTAAAAGGAATCCATTGTTCTAATACTGAATCATCTTTAACCCCATATGATGTAATTCTTGGTACTGATTTTAATTGTAACGGGTTTTGTATTCTTAGAAAATCTTTATCTATTGTAATACTACCAACCAACACACTTCCGTCAGTTAAACGGACTATGCGATAATCAACAATATTATTATCTGGCTGTTCTATTAATTTATCCATATAACTATTTATCTATTCCTTCAAGTCGATATTGTGTATTTCATACTCAAACTCTTCCTCGGTGTAGATGTTTATCCTTTCTTGAAAATGTTTTAATGTAAAGTTTTCTTTTGATTTATAAGTTAGATTATCTGCTATATCATACAATGTCGCATTAACCTTATTGTCGCCTAATCTTAACCCACGGCCTATAGACTGTAGGTTTCTTATTCTACTTTTAGATGGACTAGCAAATATAATATTGTGTAAGTTTTTAATATTAACACCAGTAGAGAATGTACCATAACTTGCAACGATAACAGCATCCTTTTCTTTTTCTACTATACCTCTTATTGCTTCTCTTTCGTCTGCTTCAACACCACCAAAAATATAAAAAACTTTTCGACCTTCTTCAGCCTTTTCTTTTATTATCTTATGTAAATCTTTACCGTGTTTTTCGACTAACTGAAATAACACCAAAGTATTACCTTTTAATTTAAGTGCTAGATTACGAATGAAATTTTGTCTTGGTCTGCTACTTACTAAGTAATCTATTTCATCTTGATATTTACCATTTGAAACTATCTTAGAGTTTTCATCTGTATGTTTTAATATTAAACAACGAACAACAAGATTTGACAGCTGTTGTTTATCCATTAATTTTTTAGTTGTAGTCACTTTGTTTACGGCACCAAACAATCCTTCTAACACTAATCTATGACAATTATGAACTAAAGCGCCTTCAATAAAATAATTATGGTTATCTTCCACGTTTATATCATACACATTATCATCATAATTTATTTCAGATATAGATTCTATTTTTTCATTATATAATTTCAATTTTCCATCCCTTCCACTTTCCTCTCATAACATACGAATCTTCCTTTATACTACGGGTCATACATACCTTAGGATACTTACATTGTAAGTTTAATCTAAACCACTCTCTAATTCCGATACCAATTACCATATGTATATCGCCGATATTAGTAATAACTTTATAATCATTTTTAGATATATGTTTACCCATTCTACTTTTTGATAATTTATCTCGTGTAATAATACTCATAGGGATACCTTTATTCCAACTGGATTGTCCTAATCTACTATCTCTAATTTTATTTCTAGTTTCCTGCGAGTGAGTTTTTCCAAACATAACAGAATCCGCACCAGTCAGATATGTTCGATTGGCACTCTGTTTTTTCTTTATATCATCGGCCCTATTAGTGCCATACATTTCAACCAAAGTTTTGCCTTTTTTATTTGAAATTTTACCGAACATTGGATGATATTGACCACCTAATTTAGGTGAATTCCTGCTAAGTTTTTCTTTATGTTCCTTAGTTAAAGAAACTCCTGCCGTATCAAATCCAACACATTTTTGATTCGACTTATTATAATATAAATTGTTGCATTTAACATCTAACTTTTTATGGTATCGCGCTTCTTCTTCTACAGCATCTGTTCTAGTAATATGTTTTGTTAATATAGTTTTCTTTGGAATTTCGTTAGGGGTATGTTTAGATGACCCATAATATTCATCTTCACTAATATTACAGTTACAAGAACGAACACCATGATAAAGCATTCCATTAACGTATTCTAAAAGATATGTGTAATGATTCATATTATTATTTATATAAAATAAGAACTCCAGAACTAGTTTATAAGTAAATTGTCTAGTAGA
>Ga0222631_1000079_pt1 | contig 28694 bp, 32 predicted proteins | sample AntAcemetagenom5_FD_179826 | JGI IMG/M metagenome (GOLD analysis project Ga0222631, IMG submission 179826) | Saline water microbial communities from Ace Lake, Antarctica - #5 | ecosystem: Environmental > Aquatic > Non-marine Saline and Alkaline > Saline | place: Antarctica: Ace Lake | collected... | reverse complement strand
GGTACTCGGAGTTAATTTAGTTATCTCATTAGCTTTAGTAATTGATACAATTTCAATATGAGTATCTCTTAGCTCTTCTTTACAAGCATCCTTAGCATTATTTAATATTTCCATTAAAGCTGGATAATTACTTTCATAAACACCGTAGATATATAGATCATTAATACTAGCTGTTACTCTTGCTAAACCTTTGTGTCTTTTTTCTAATCTTGATAATTTTTGATCAGTCATTTAAAACCTCTTTTAATTTATATTTAATATTCTCAATTTTAATATCTGAAACATTCGCATTTGAAATTTCAGGATCCTTACCTTCGATAGCTTTATCTTCGTTCAGATATTCTTCTTCAATAATGAATTGAGCTTCGCCTGTAGTAGTTTTAATAATCTTACTCACCAAACAATCCTTCTGGCGTTGTTATTGGTTTTGGTTTTTCAGTTAAAGGAACTCCAGAGTTAACAATCTTATCTCCAAGATCTATAGTCGTTTTAATATTAGGCTTATTATTAGTCATAACTATAGATACAATTTCCTTACTAAAAGAATCTTCAGGCTCGTAAGACAGGACCACCATATATTTGGCTCCAGCATCTTCAGCTGTTTGCTCCTGAACTTCTACCTCACAATATTTAGCTTTTATGATTGACATCTTTATTCTCCTTCATAAATTTTTCTTGGAAAGTTTGACGTTCTTGTTCCATTTCAATATCTGCTTCATGCTGCAACCAATCCATCTTGCCAGAAAAGTCTCTGTGAGCTGTAATAAAATTTGGATCCAATACGACATCCATTTTAACTTTAAAAAAGTCTGCTAATTTTTTCAGCTTGTTTGCGCACAAGCCGTTAGCACCTTTTTCATATTTTTGGATTTGTTGAAAAGTAACATCTATTTCTTTTGCAACTCTTGTTTGGGTTAAGCTTCTATTTTTTCTTAAGTATTTGAGGTTAATTCCAACGATTCTGTTGAAGGCAAACTCTTCAGGTGTTCTATGTCGGTTAGGCATAATATTTCTTCTTTGGTTAGGTTAAAGTAATTCTCCATCTGTTGTTGCCAGCCGCTGAAGTCATAAATTGTGCTTCTTGTAGCTGTTACAATAAAAGTTGAAGTAGGCATTTGTTGAAAGACATCATCAGTTTTTAGATAAAAACCTGGTAAGCCTTTCTCAAATTTTAAGTACCATTGTGTTTGATTAATTTGTTGTACTGGCATATCTGAACTGAATGCCTGGTAATTCATGTAACTGTCGTAGCCTTTGTCGCCTAGTTTTCTGGACATTATTTATATTCCTCCAATGGATCGTAAACTTCGTTACGTTTGATTTGTTCAGCTAACTTGCTGATAAGTCTTGATGATATTTCTGGTGTGAAAGTCATTACATCTCCAAACAAAGCTAACATTTCTAAAGCTCTGCCATCAATCTTTGGTAATCTATCCCAGTCTTTAGCTTTCATAATGTCTTCGATATGCTCTTCGTACATATTTTTTTCAGCTTGCATTTCCATTGCTAATTTTTGTGCATCAGACAATTGGTTAATCATTGTGTTTGGAAATTTAATTATTTTTGGCATTTTTATCTTTTTGCATTAACTCCGCCTGGTGCAGATAGTTTGCTGCATCATCGTATGTGTCTTGTTTAAATTTATGACTAGACCTAATAAGTTTTGCAGCGACATACATATTGGCAACTAAATGTCCTGGAATATCTCTATCTAACCCCAGCAGAGCAGACCACGCTTTACCAATACTATTCATATTGTTAGAGAATGAGCCATACTCTGCTTCTTTGATTAAACGGATCTGTTTAAGCTTTTCGTTTTGCATTTTTAGATTTGTTTTCTTCAAATGTTACGAAAGCATTATCGATAAAGTATGATGCAGTCTTTGCCATAGATTGCGGCATTTCAAATTGATCATCAGATAATACACGTAGCTTTTTATAAGTTTCCATATTAAGTGCGATGGATTTATATTTATCGGTGTCCATGATTACTCCAAGTTCGCTGGATCAAATGATGTCGCTGCATCGTTTAACTCCAACTCTTCTACTCTGTGCATCCAGTAATAGGTTGAACCAGCTGGAAGCTTACCAGCACCAGTAGCTTCAGCTTTGTAACCACCGATCCTAATTTTCTTACCACCTAACTCTTCAGGTAAAGTAATTGTACCTTTGAGATCGTACGACTTTGGGTTTTCTTTATTAACATTAGGAAAAACAACTCCTAATGATTTACGTTCAGCTCTTGGAGCTGCCTCTGTTATTGGTTGTGTTGTAGCGTTATCCATTGATAACTCCTTTAGTCTCTAGGTTTGATTTAACTTGGTTAAACCTTTCAAGAAATTCTGCATAAGCTATAGGATTAGATCCTTTAACTTCTTGCATAAGTTTTTGATTAGTTGTTAGCCAAGATTTGTAACTGCCGACGTGCGAGACTTGTGCCAAGTCGTTTAGTGCTGCTGTAAGTTTCTGGTCCTGTTGAACTATTGCACCAGATACTTCTTCAGCACTTGCTATTCTGTCATTAGTTAAGCCAAGCATTGCTAAAGCTCTTCCAACAGCAGAAGTTTCAGCGTTTTCTAACGCAGAAGTTTGATTGATCCTGGATGCAGCTCTTAATTCCTCTGCTAATCCAGTTGATACTAATTTACCATCTATAAATACTTCAGATCTAACGATAACTTTTTTATCGTCTTGATGAATTATGTCTGATGATATTGTTGCAGTAGTACCTAAATTTCTTCGTAAGATTCCAATCCGCAATGCAACAGTTGCGTAATCGTTGTTGTGTATTCTTATAGTTTGACCATTTAAACTTTTCTTAAAGTCGTTAATAGTTAAGACTAATTTATCAGCTGACATATGTAGTAACCTCCTGTTAGTATGATTGTGTAAGTGATTAGTGTTGGAGAGATCATTTCGTACTCCAAATTTCTTTTGCTCTTGCGAGGTGTTTAGCTCCAATATTCCAGTAAAAAGGATGCTCAAAATTAGGCTCACAATCCTTAGCAATTTCAGAAAGAATCATATCTGGTTCATCCAGGTCAACATATCTAGCCAACAACCTTTCTTTTCGAATACAGTTTTGTACTAACTGCTCATAATAATTTTTTAAGTTTGCTGGTTCTAAATCAGCACAATTCTTTTCTGTAAAAATAATAAAATCACCTTCAGTTAGGTAGATGAGATACGGAGATACCGTCATCTGTTTTCTTAGAGCGCAACAATAAAACGCCAACTGCTGAAGGTGAAGTATGTTAGGTGTGGATGGCAGTTTAGCCGATGAGAAAGACCTAGTGCCATCCTTCTTTACTCTACCAGGTCGTTGCCAAGACGTTTTCAATTCAAGGACCGAAAGGACATTGCTCCTAGCCATGACGCTAGAAGTTGCTGCAACAGATTGCTCTGAAGCATTAAAATCCTTGAAATGTAAATCAGTCCTACCAACGATTGGAAGAGAAAGTCTGTTGTCTGTATGGTTGATGCTATCTTCTGCAACAACTTCATTTGAATTTTGAACACCGATTTTGTCAAAAGCTATAAAGCCTTGCTGACAAGTTTGCGGTATAGTTTCTTGGTAATATTCTTTTTTTAATCTGTCTGTTTCATTTACAGGAACATACTCATTAAATTTTTCCATTGCTTTTGCAATAGCTTCGTCTTTAGATAATTTATCATTAGAGTGTGGTGCTAATTTTCTTTTGTTTGGATTGAACGACCAAATTTTATTTGAGTAATGCCATTGCATCGCATCGTTGACTGCAACACCTGAAGCCATATTTGCGGATCCATCAAATTCTCTTCTTTGTTCTTGAGTACTAAACAAATAACGGTACGCATATATTCCTAAAGGCATTGAACTTGAAGTGGGGGAGTGATGGTTAATTTTTAAAAGTTCATTTAATTTTTCAAAGCTTGTTAAGTTTTCATTTCCAGAAAGAAGTAATTCTTTTAAAGGATCTATAATCTTTGTTTGTTTAATCATGTCGAAATTTTACGACAGATACGAAAATTCAGTTATTGGATGTAAATGTAAATTAGTGCTTGTTTAGGATCTTAAGTCTTAAGAGTTCTTCTTAATGCCAAAGACATTTGACAAAGGTATATTGCTAGCTGTGACTGTATATGAAGGCTTAAGTTCATCTTCTATTTTAATCCAAGCTAAACCTTCTCTGTATCGCATCAACCACATAATTTTATAAACAACAACTCTTGGTGATATAGACCTAGATTGAGGACCTCTTTCTCCAGCATCATCTTTGTTATCTCTTCTGTTTCTTTCAAGTGTACTTTTTGAAATAATATTATTTAATAATAAAACCGCATCATCAGTAGTTACTGTTCGATCAGGATTTACATTATAATAATAATTTAAATCTTTAATCCATTTTCCATCAGTACCTCTATCTAATGTAATTTTTAATTCTTTAATCTGCTTTGGTAATTCAATTACTGTTGATTGTTTAGCTAGTTTTATTTTTTTATTAATAGCCATAATCTTAATTGCCAACCTCCTCTGGAGTTAAATTTAAACTATCTATTCCATAATCTTCTTCATAATTAGCAATCATTTCATCAACTGTTTTTTGTTCTTCTTGATCTAATACGTATTTAATCTTTTTAACTTTATCACCAATTATTTTTCTATCTTTTTCTGAACCATAAGTAGCTGTACTAATAACTTTATTAAGTTCTTTGTCGGCTTTAATTAATGATTTTACTTTTCTAGCTTCCATTAGATCCATAAAATCTGTTGTATCTTCATCAACAAAATCTTCTATTTCACTTTGTGCAGCACTTTTACGCTGTAGGTCTTTATAAAATTCTATTACTTGAGCATCACCTTTTCTACTTTTTGTATAAATTTCTTCGTAGGCTTTTAATATGGCAGATTTAATTGGATCATTAACTTTTCGATCTTCAACTAAAGCTACAACTGGAGCTACAAATTCTGGAGTAATATTTTCAATTATAATTTTTTGTTCTTCTGTTAATCCAATTATATCTTCGAATGAATTAAGATCTTCATCTGGCTCAACACCAGAAACATCAATAGCTGATGTATCAATAGTGTGTAGATCTACAGTTCTACCATCTTTGTTTTTTTTATAAGTACCAATAAAATATCTCATTCTAGTTTCATTATTTATTTTAGTTCCAATAACAACTATTTGATTTTCAAGAACTATATGTGAGTTTGTATTATGATAATAAGCAACATGACCATGATACGATGAATTTGGACTATCTATTTTTATAGCTTTAACATCAGGTCTATAAATTTCTCTTGGACATGTTACACTCAAAGGATCCTTTAAAGGAATAATCTCACTTGCATAAACATATAATTTTTCTATTAATAATTGTTCCATTGTATCTGTAGATCCCCAGACTGGAATTACTAAATCATTAAATAAAATTTTAGTTGGATCACATCCTAAAACTTTTGCATATTTAACAGCAGCGTTTCTTGAAATTTCAGTTTCTCCGTTAAGGTGTCTATAAATAGTTGCTTGATCAACACCAGCTAATGTTGCTAAATCTTTTTTTTGAATATCATTCTCTGACATTAATCTTTGTAATAAATTTTTTGGTTCTTCAATATCAAAAATTCCATAATTATTATTTTTATATAAACCTAAATTTAAAATAGTTTTATTTTTACTAGGTGCGTTTAATAAATTCATTAATGTTCTTTGCCATTGATGATTAAATTGTGTCGATAAACTTAGACTTATTTTTGACGCTTGTTTGGCTGCTACTGAATAAACTAATTCTGATGGACCGCTGATAACTCTAGTTACTATTTCTAAAGTTTTTAAGATTGATGTTCTTTTAATATCTTTTTTATGAATTGGAGCTTTCAAACTTTTGTTATAATAAAATTTAAATTTAACTGTTGCTTCAACAATATTATCTAACAATTTCATTTCTATTACTGGAAGTTCTTTTACATCTACGAATGTTGAAACTAATTGTCTTTCTGCGTGCCTATCTTTTAATTCTGGCTCAAATTTATTTATAAGTTTCATATATAGGTATTTATACACTTTTCGCATATATGCAAGACAAAAAATGTTTTATGCAAACTTTTACTTGTTTATCTATTTCAGTAGTTTAATGGCTATTTATGAGTAAAAAAGTCTATTTTAAAGGAGTTAAATTCTCTGGATATTCGAATTGGCATAGAGAACAGCATAATTTATTGGGTTTTTCTGATATTGACCAGGTCTCGACTTGTAATGCTTGTTTAAAGCCACTTTTTCTCGCAGAGACAGTTTTCGACAATAATCAAGACTGGAATAAAACTCATAAAGTTACAAAGCAATTAGCTGAAATGGCTGGAATACCAGCTTTTATTGTTTGGTATAAACTCATCGAAGATCAGATGGCTTATGTCCATATCAAGAAGATAGCACCAGATTATAAGAATGGATTTTTATCAGAACCAATTAAATTATATCCAGATCAATGGCTTCAGTTCCTGGAGCATAAACAAGTTGAACATTATCCTCATTGCAAAAATAAAGAATTATTTATTAAAAAATTAAATCAAGATCCAATAGCACATAGGAGGAAAGCATTTGCGTCAATTTTATATTAGTGATCCCAGAATGTTTGAACTTAAAATGTCAGACTTTGATTTTAAATTATATTCTTATCTTTGTAAAAACTATGATCTTAAAAGATTAACTTCGTTTGTAAGAATGATTGATTGTGCTGACCACATGATAGTTCCATTAGATAAAATTAAAGCAGCTCTTCAAAGATTATCTTTAATGAATATAGATTACAAACCATTGATCACACATAAGAACTTCACATACTTTGATATGCCAAGATACAAACATTTCTTAGAGACTATTAAGTTTGTAAAGAACTTTTCTAATAAAGGTTTCAATAAAGTTAAACAGAATATTTACACTTATCAAAATGGTAACTATGACAATTGAAATTCAACTTAAAACCGCTGTATTTGCATTTACAAACCTTGTCAGCTTAATTGATGAGGCAGCTAGGACAGAACGATACTTAAGCAAACCAAAGCCTCCTAGAGCGAGCAGCATGTATGATTTGCTGGCTACTACTTATATGCAAGGCGACTGGGCTTACTATGAAAAGCAATTGCTAAAGTTAAGAGCAACACCAAGACAAGTTACACGTTGGGAGTTTGCTATTGAAGCATTGTTGGCGGTGGATGCAGACATTTCAGAAGATCCTATACTTGATAGACAAATTATTTGGATGAGAGCCAACAGACATAAATGGACAGACATTGGAAAACACTTTGGATTTACACGTCATCAAATAAGAAATAGGTATGAGAAAGTCCTAAGTAGGTTGTGTAATAAAATTAAAATAAACAATAAAAAGTATTGCAAATTAAACGAAATATTGTACTTAATTTGATAGTCTTAAAATCTTTTTAAAAAAATAAACTCTCCTATAAATAAAGTTAGAAAATAGTATCTAGTATATCTATCCAGGTACTGTATAATGAAACTATACAGCTTCTTACTCTTTCTTAAAACCGTACCAGAACGGATTTCAATAAATATATATTTTCTTTTTAATTTCTAAAACCGTTTATGGCAGCAAGACACAAATACAGACTTAAATGTCAGACAATAAATAAACAGAATAAACTTCCTTGCAAAGCATCAGGTATCAGAATGAATAATGGTAACATTAGATGCAGAATGCATGGAGGTTGGAGTACAGGACCTAAAACACCAGAAGGTAAGGCTAAAGCTTTACTTAACTTAAAACAGAATAATGTCTAATAAACTAGAATTAACACCAGCAATATCAGCTGATATAGAAACCTTATTGATGAATGGTACTCCTCTTACTACTATTTGCCAAACCAAAGGTTCTCCATCATTAAGTAAAGTTTATGAGTGGATCAGAACTGATAAAGAATTTGCCAACAAGATATTGACTGCTCGTAAGATAGCAGCTCAAACTTACCTTGATAAGATGATTACGGAACTTGAGACTGCAGACAATAAAAGTATTGCAATCACAAGAGAGAAGCTAATTCATTATCGTTGGATGGCTTCGAAGTTAGTAGCAGTCTATGGTGACAAGCAACAAATAGAAGTAGATCAGAAGATAGAAATAACCTGGAATGATCCAGATGCAGATAAGACATTCGAGAATGAGATTAAGAGAGTGTCAGATGTCGGTATTGTTTAGACAAACACAGTTCTCACACACGACATGAGGTTCGATAGTTACAGTATTAATAGAGTTATAGGATAATCAGCACCACTACAGCACCAAAGTTTGAATAAGCATTGGTAGTTACCGTAGAGCGATTGCCTGTCGTACAATCTATTTATTTCTGGACTATCTTTTTAGCGTTTTTATTAAAGAGCCATACCCCAGATTTTGACCGCCGACACTATTACATTAATCATCGGTAATTAAAACAAACAGACACATGAATAAATATATCAAAGACAAATATAAGAATGTGACCGCCATAAGCTTCAAGGCTTATAACAACGAATTACTAATAAGTTTTTCAGGATTTGATGAAGAAGAAGATCTTTACGATTTCTGTGAGTTTGTCTTTAACAAAATTAATATGAACTCAAACTTTAGCGATAGACCACCAACTATTCACTAATGAAAATACAAATTCCGTACACGCCACGAAAGCACCAGGCATACATTCATCAAGAATTAGACAAGCATAGATACGCTGTACTTTGCTGTCACAGAAGATTTGGTAAGACCGTTATGGTTCTTAACCATTTAATTCGTGCTGCCTTAACTAATACAAATCACAATCCCAGATATGCATATATAGCACCAACATATAAACAGGCTAAATCAATCGCATGGGATTACTTAAAATTCTATACAAAGAATATTCCAGGCACGAAATGGAATGAAAGTGAATTACGTTGTGATTTAGTTAATGGCGCTAGGATAACTTTACTATCATCAGAAAATTTTGACAGCATAAGAGGTATCTATTTAGATGCTTGTGCAATTGATGAAGTAGCTCAAGTTTCGCAAGGATTAATAGATGAAGTTATTGTACCAGCTTTATCGGATAGAAAAGGAAAACTATTTTTAATTGGTACACCAAAAGGAATGAATAATATATTTTATGATTATTATCAAAAAGCTCAAGCGGATCCTAAATGGTTTCTATATAAAGCTAAAGCTTCTGAAACAAAGATTGTTGACGAAGAAGAATTAAGTAATGCACTTACCGTAATGGGTACGGCTAAATACAACCAGGAATTTGAATGCTCATTTATTGGCAATTTAGAAGGCTCAATATATGGCGATCTTGTTCAAGAATTAGACGATAAAGGTAATATTGGAGCAGTACCTTATGATCCAAGTTTACCAGTAAATACTGCGTGGGATATAGGTTATAACGATAGTACCTCTATTATCTTTTTTCAATTGCTAAACCACCAACTTAATATCATTGAAACTTACGAGAATGATAACGAAGCGTTACCGCATTATATAAAATTTTTACAAGATAAAGATTACATTTACGATACTCATTACGGACCACATGATTTAGACGTTACAGAATTTAGTAATGGTAAAACAAGAAGAGAAGTAGCATCCGCACTCGGAGTTAGATTTAGAATTGCTCCAAGAATATTATTAGAAGACGGCATCCATGCAGTTAAGATGATTTTACCAAGATGTAAGATCGATAGTAATAACTGTGCAGATCTTTTAATAGCCTTACGTCACTATCATAGAAAGTTTAATGACAAGGAAAGAATTTTTAAATCAAAACCAGTTCACGATTTCAGTTCACATATGTGTGATGCTTTAAGAGTATTAGCAACTGCATTAGATGAAAATAAAACAACTAACAAAAACTTACAAAGAGTAGCTGAAAGCAGTTACCAAATTATATAATTATGTCATTCATTGCCAAAATATTTACGCCGAAGATGCCTCCAGTACCTCAATTCATTATGCCTAAAGTAGAGGATGTACCTGAAGTCGATAGTCCTGAAGAAACAGCAAGACTAGCAGAAGAAATGAGACGTGCAGAAAATAAACGAATGGGTAGAAGATCTACAATATTAACAACTAGTTCTGGTCTTAACGATGCAGATGCAGAGATTAGTGAAAAAACTTTATTAGGATAATTTATGGGCGGATTTGGTAACAACTCAAGTACAGGCGGAGGAGGCGGAGGAGTAGGACCAGCTGGAAAAAAATCAAATGGATCTTATGGTTCTAAAAAGGATGCCAATAAAACTTCTAACAGAAATGAATTTTCAAGTGCAGTAAAGAAAGCTGCTAAGTTTGTAGCAACAGGCGGAACTGTTGGAGCTATATTAAGAAGTCTTACAAGTAATTCTAAAAAAAAAAATAAAGATGGTTATGGTGGTGAAGCTTACGGATATAATGAGGCTGACGAAAAAAGAGATTATAAAGAAAATCCTTTTACTAATGGTAATGACAATCAACCTAAAGGAATAGAACTTGCTAAAGCTTCAACAGGAAGTGCAACAATTTTAGGTCCAGGTGAAATTCAAAAAGAAGCTGCTAACAATGTTAAAGGACCAACAACAACAGAAATGTCAGCGGATGAAATTCTCTTAGCTAATAAAAGAAAAGGTAGAAGCATAACTAATATTAACAAAAAAACTTTAGCCAAAGATTACAAATTAAGTAAAAAAACTTTATTAGGATAATATGCAAGAACAAGACAAACGAAAACTAGCAGCAGAATTAAAGAATAATCTATCTAAATTGATGGAGAAGAGATCTAACTGGGAAGTTCATTGGCAAGAGGTAGCTGATTATATGTTTCCTCGTAAAGCCGATATTACATTAAATAGACCTAAAGGCGATAAAAGACATACTGTGATCTTCGATGGTACAGCGATCCATTCAATGGAATTGTTAGCTAGCTCATTACATGGAATGCTAACATCATCAGTTAATAGATGGTTTGGTTTAAGATTTAAAGAAACAGTAGTTAATGAAGATGATGAAGCTAGAGAATGGTTAGAAGATGTTACTGATAAAATGTATCTTGCAATATCAAGATCTAACTTTCAGCAAGAGGTGTTCGAATCTTATTTTGATCTTATTGCTTTTGGAACTTCTTGTTTACAAATTGAAGAAGATAAAGATGACATCGTTCGGTTTTCATCAAGACATATAAAAGAATTATATATTTCAGAAGATGCTAAAGGCATGGTCAACTGTATTTACAGAAGATTTAAAATGTCTGCTAAAGCAACTGTAGAAAAATTTGGTATTGAAAACTTAAGTTCAAAAACTCAAAACATATTTAAGAAATCTCAATTTGACGATATTGATTTATGCCATGTTGTTAAACCAAGAGATATGTACAATCCAAGAAAAATGGATAAACAGAATATGCCTTACACTTCTGTTTATTTTGAATACGATGCTGGACATATTATTTCAGAAGGTGGCTTTAAAGAGTTTCCTTATGTAGTTCCAAGATATTTAAAAGCATCTAATGAGATTTATGGAAGATCTCCAGGTATGAATGCTTTACCTGATGTTAAAGTTTTAAACAAAATGGTTGAAGTAGGTATGAAGGCGGCAGCTAAACAAGTTGATCCACCTTTGCTAGTACCTGATGACAGTATGCTAATGCCAATTAGAATGTCTCCAGGCTCTATTAATTATTATAGATCTGGTTCAAGAGATAGAATTGAAACTTTAAATATTGGTGCAAACAATCCGTTAGGATTAAATATGGAAGATCAGAGACGAAAAGCAATCTCTGCTACTTTCCATGTAGATCAATTATTAATTACTGAAAATAGAAACATGACAGCAACGGAAGTTGTTCAACGTAATCAAGAGAAGATGAGAATACTAGGACCAGTATTAGGAAGATTACAATCTGAATTATTACAGCCAATGATTATTAGAATATTTAATATTATGATGAGAAATGGTTTATTCCCAGATGCTCCAGAAATTTTATTAAACCAAGAAATAGATGTTGAGTATGTATCACCAATGGCTCTTGCACAAAGAGGTGAAGAACTTAATTCAATTGTTAAAGGTTTAGAATTATTTGGCAACATATCTCAATTAGCACCATCAACATTGGATTACATAGATCCTCCTGGACTAATTAAAAACTTAATAAAAATTCTTGGACTACCAGCTACGATGATTAGATCAGATGCGGAAGTTCAACAAATAGCAGAAGAGAAAGCTCAAGCACAACAACAACAAATGGAAGCGCAACAACAAATGGCTGAAAGTGAAATGGCTAGAAATGCAGCACCAGCAATACAGGCAGTATCTAATGCAGAACAACAACAACAGTAATCAGAAATTTAAAGATTTAATAAAACACTACAAAATAGTTTTTGGATCAGACGAGGCTAAATCAGTCATGGATGATCTTGAAAAAAGATGCTTTTACAATGTTACGACATTTGCTAAAGGCGACACTAACGAGACCGCTTTTTTCGAAGGACAGAGAACAGTTCTGTTATTTATAAAAAGCATGATCAATCATAAGGAGTAATCTATGGATCAGACAACTGAACAAGTAGTTCAACCTGATGTAACGCAGACAACTACGCTTACAGCAGAACAACCAGCAGAAACAACAGCAACACCAACTGTTGATTTTAAATCTCTTATTCCAGAAGAATATAGAGAAGAGAAGTCATTACAAAACTTTAGTAAGATGGATGACTTTGTTAAATCATATCTCCATTCACAGAAGATGGTAGGTTTAGACAAAATTCCAGTACCGAATAAACACGCAACTGATGAAGATTGGAAAGAAGTTTATAAAAGATTAGGTAGTCCAGAAACTGCTGATGCTTATAAATATTCTTTACCAGAAGATCATGCAGTACCAGAAGATACTTTAAAAAGTTTTTCTGAACAAGCTGTTAAGTTAGGACTACTTCCTAATCAAGCTGATGGCATTATGAAATATTATAATGATGTTATTAATAACGGAATTAATGAACAGAATATTAAATCTGAAGAAGCCAGAAAAGTATCTGAACAAGAACTACGTAAAGAGTTTGGATCTACTTTTGATAATAAAATAACTGGTGCTAGGAACTTAGCCACAGCTACTTTAGGTGCTGACTTTTTAAATACAACAATGTTAGCCGATGGTAGTAAGCTTGGAGATAATCCAAAAATAGTAAGAGCTTTTGCCAATCTATCTGAAAAATTATCTGAAGATGATATAGTTAAAGGAGACACTCCTGATTATATGACGACTAATGATATAACAAAACAAATTGCAGCTTTACAACAACAAGGTTCAGCATATTGGGATAAGAAACATCCAGGACACGCTGTATCAGTTGATGAAGTTCAAGCATTAATTCGTAAAAAAAATAACGAAGTAGATGCTTAAAAGTTTTATCTAACGAAAGTTAGATGAATAAAATCAAAGACAATCGTAAGACCTTTGTTGACGTTAGGAAAGACTAACATCTGAATGATGTAAATTTCAGGAAGATCCGCAAGGATAATCGACCGTTTAATTTAACTTAAACTAACATAAATAGAGGAGGTACTTATTATGAGTATCAACATAACAACTTCATTCGTTGAACAATATTCTTCGAATGTAAACTTGCTATCACAACAAATGGGTAGCAAACTAAGATCTTCTGTGGATGAGGAATCTATTGTAGGAAAAAATGCGTTCTTTGAACAAATTGGTTCTACAGCAGCGGTATTGAGAACGTCAAGACATGGCGATACACCTCAAATCGATACTCCACATAGCAGAAGAAGAGTTAGTCTTTCAGACTACGAATGGGCAGACTTAATCGACGATCAAGATAAGGTCAGAGCATTAGTTGATCCAACTTCAGCTTATGCAAAAAATGCAGCAGCAGCAATGAATAGAGCAATGGATGATGTAATTATTACAGCATTTAATGCTTCTGCTTCAACTGGTGTAGCTGGTGGTACATCTACGCCTTTACCTTCAACGCAAAAAACAGCAACTTCAAATCAATCAGATGGTTTGACTATTGCTAAACTTTTGTCTGCGAAGAAGATCCTAGATAACAATGACATCGACAGTTCAAGAAAACGTTATCTTTGTTGTGGACCACAGCAAGTTGCTGATCTGTTAGCTGTTACGGAAGTAACATCTTCTGATTTCAACACCGTTAAGGCGTTGGCTCAAGGAGATATAAACTCATTCTTAGGATTTGAGTTCATAATGTCAACAAGACTAAAGTTCGACGCAACTAATACTGACGACAGATTAATTTTTGCTTACACAGAAGATGCAATTAAACTTGCTATCGGAAGTGACATCAAAGCTCAAATTTCTGAAAGAGCAGATAAGAGTTACAGTACACAAGTTTATTACGCTATGTCTTTAGGCGCAGTAAGAATGGAAGAAAAAGCTGTAGTTCAAATACCTTGCAACGAATAATAATCATAGGAGAATATAAATGACTACAAGAAATACAGACCTCGTAGCAAACGCTTTAGCTTCACCTCAAGTCTTTAATGACGCTGCAGAATTGCATGGCGTTTTAAGAACGGCTTCAGGTACAGTTGAACTTCTTGCTGGCGATAGCACAGACGACGATGTTGTTTTGTTAGCACCTATATCAAGTAAAGCATCCATATCTAAACTTTTAATTGGATCAGATACACTTGGTGGTACTTGCACATTCAATGTTGGCGTTCATAACTATGACGGCACAGTTGGCGATGAAGATGCTTTTGCAACTTCAGTAGCAGATGCTGCAGCAATGACTGACGTTAGATATGAAGTAGCTACAATTAATACAGCTGGACAAAAGCTGTGGGAATTAGCTGGCTTAAGTGAAGATCCAGGAGGAATGTTATATGTTTCTATAACGTTTGACGCAACTGGCGGAACAGCTGGAACTTTATCTTGGGATATAAGTTACGCAGTTAATTAATAAATAATTTTAGGCGGTGGAAGCGAAAGTGGAAGCCGCCTAGATTGCAATATCATAAATGACAAAATTTGTTCTAATTCTGCATCTCTGTATGTTTGAAGGAGAACCACAATGTTTTTCAGAAAAAATAATACCTTATCAATTTAAGGATTATTATTCTTGTGTAAGAGCTGGTTATCAATCTGCTTATGAAAGCTTAAATACTTTAGAAATTAAAGAAATTAACGATAACAAATTAGCTATCAAAATAGAATGTAAGGAACTTCAAGGAGTATAATCAATGGCATCAGTAGTAAATATGTGTAATTCAGCTTTAAATTTGCTGGGTGCATCAACAATATCATCTTTAACAGACGACACTAAAAATGCTCGTTTATGCAATCAAAGATATGAGCCAGTAAGAAATAGAGTATTTAGATCTCATGCTTGGAACTGTTTACATAAAAGAGTTCAACTAGCTCAAAATAGTACAGCTCCAGTAATTGAATATGATCATGCTTACGCATTACCTTCAGATTGCTTAAGAGTATTAAAAATTCACAATGGTACAACAGACAGTATAGCGGATGCTTTAAATTATAAATTAGAAGGTAGAAACATTATTACTGATGAAGATACCGTCTATGCAATCTATATAGCTTTAGACACCGATCCAAATAATTACGATACTTATTTAAGAGAAAGTATCTCACATCAACTAGCAGCCGATCTTTGTTATGCAATAACTAACAATGCAACTTTAGCAAATCAATACATGACTAGAGCTGATGAAAGATTAAGAGAAGCAAGATTTATAGATGCTACTGAAAATAGTTTAGAAACTATTGAATCTAACGAATTTACTAACGCAAGGTTATAATGCCTAGAACAACTGCTGCTCTAAACAGTTTTGTATCTGGAGAGTTTTCTGCAAAATTAGATGGCAGAACTGATTTTGAAAAATATGCTTCTGGCTGTAAAACATTAGAAAATATGTTGGTGCATCCGCAAGGTGCAGCAGCAAGAAGAGTAGGTACTCAATTTATTTCTGAAGTCAAAACAAGCTCTGCTAAAACAAGATTAATACCTTTTGAATTTTCAACAACACAAACTTATGTTTTAGAATTTGGTAATACTTATATCCGAATGTTTAAGGATAAAGGTCAAATTACTGAAGGTGATGTAACAGTAACTGCAATTACTAAAGCTAATCCAGGAGTAGTGACTGCTACCAGTCATGGTTATGCTGATGGAGACATTGTAATTTTATCAAGTGTTGTAGGTATGACAGAAGTAAATGGTAAAACATTTAAAGTATCAAACAAAGCTACCAATACTTTTGAACTAGAAAATGTTGATGGAGCTGATGTTGATACATCTGACTTTACAACCTATTCTTCTGGTGGTGATGCAAATAAAATTTATGAAATTGTAAGTCCGTATTTAACAGCAGAATTATTTGAATTGAAGTTTGCTCAATCAGCAGACGTTATGTATATCACTCATCCAAATCACGAAGTGATGAAACTATCAAGAACTGGTCATACAGCTTGGACATTAACTGAAGTTGCTTTTACTGATGGACCTTATCTTGCAACAAATACTACAGACACTACTTTAACACCAGCCTCTGCTTCAGTTGGAATTGGAGTTGATATAACAGCTTCTGCAGTAACTGGAATAAATAGTGGTGCTGGATTTCAAACAACTGATGTTGGAAGAATATTAAAATTTAATTCTGGTAAAGCTATAATTACAGCAAGAACGAATACGACTGTTGTTGTTGCTACAATAACTACTGCATTTACTAATACTGATGCGACAGCTGCTTTTAATTTAGGAGCATTTTCTGACACTACTGGTCATCCTTCTTGCGTCTCATTCTTTGAACAAAGATTAGTATTTGCTGGAACAACTGATGAACCACAAACTTTGTATTTCTCTAAATCTGGAGATTACGAAAACATGACAACTGGTACAAATGCTGATGACGCTATGGTTTATACCATTGCCAGTAACCAGGTTAATAAAATTAGATATTTAAAAGCAGTAAGAACTTTATTGATTGGAACTACTGGTGGAGAGTTTTCTGTATCAGCAGATGGAACGGATGCAGCGGTTACTCCAACAAATGTAACTATTAAAAGACAATCATCTTTTGGTGCGGCTAATGTTGATGCTCAACCAGCTGGTAATGCTGTTTTGTTTTTACAACGTGCTAAAAGAAAAATTAGAGAACTAGCTTACAACTACGATAGTGATGGTTATGTTGCACCTGATTTAACTATTCTTAACGAAACCGTTACTAATAGTGGAATAACTGAAATGGCTTATCAACAAGCACCAGATAGTATTTTATGGTGTGTTAGAGACGATGGAGTTTTAGCTGGTCTGACTTATCAAAGAACAGATAATGTTGTTGCTTGGCACAGACATATTATCGGTGGTAAATCAGATACTGGTAAAAATATTATTCAACAAAAAATAAATTTTACAGCTAATGGTACAATTGTTAATGGTACAACCAACTCAATTACTTTAGCTTCACATGGTTTAGCAACCAATGATCCAATTTATTATTATGCTGCTGTTAATCCAATTACTGGAATATCAAGCGGTAGTCTTTATTATGTAATTACAACTGATGCTAATACAATTAAACTTTCTTTAACTGCTGCATTGTCTGCGGCTGGCACTGCAATTAGTTTAACTGCACCAAGCACAGCATCAACACAATCTATTTATCAAGGTGTTAATATATCTTCTAATGTTATTTATTCAGCAGCTCATGGATTAAAAACTGGAGATATTATATTTTACGATAATGTTGGAACAACTATTGGTGGATTAAGTGAAAACACTTCATATTATGTTTCAAGAGTAGATGATAATCAGTTTAAACTTTATAGCGATAGTAATCTTGTTAATGTAGTTTCTTTAACTTCAGCTCATACATCAGAGCAAGTTGATAATATTCTACAAAATGCAAAAGTTGAAAGTGTGGCAACAATATCTGGAGACTTAAACGAAGATGAACTTTGGATCATTTCTCAAAGATGGGTTAACGGAGCTGTCAGACGTTTTGTCGAATGCTTTTCTGATTTTGATTTTGATGAAACCGCTCCAGAAGATTTTAAATTTTTAGATAGTCATTTATCTTATTCAGGTGTTGCAGTTAGTTCATTATCTGGACTAGATCATTTAGAAGGAGAAACAGTATCTATCCTGGCGGATGGAGCTACTCATGCCACAAAAGTTGTTTCAAGTGGTGCAATAAGTTTAGATAGAGCTGCAACAAAAGTTGTTGTGGGTTTACCATATAGTTCAGTATTACAAACAATGAGAATAGAAGGCGGAGCTGGTCAATACGAAGGCACAGCTCAAGGAAAAATTAAAAGAATTTCAAAAGTAGTATTAAGATTATTTGAAACTGTTGGAGCTAAAGTTGGTCCTTCATTGGATAACCTTGAAACCGTACCATTTAGAACGACATCTGGTGCAATGGATTTACCAGTATCAACATTCTTAGCTGGAGATAAAGAAGTAGAATTTGCAGATGATTACAACACAGACGGATTTATTTTTGTTAAACAAGAACAGCCATTACCATTAACAATATTAGCTTTATATCCAACTATTGTAACTAACGATGGCTAGTGAATTAAAACCTTTTTTACCAGAACACGCTGATCAAATAATTGCTATAGGCTTAAATGATAAGCTTATGGAAATTGACGCTAGTTATTCTGACAATAGAATTTGCGATCACTCACAACCAGGCAATGCTTACACAATGTTTGTTAATGATAAACCAGTCTTTGCTTGTGGAATTGTTATCTTGTGGGAAGGCGTAGCTGAATGCTGGGTTTTAGCATCACAGAATGTTTATGAAATGAAATTTTTAGCAGCAAGAACAATATTAGAATTACAAGACAAACTTTGTAAGGAAAACAAAATTCGAAGATTACAAACATCCGTTAAGGCAGATTTTAAGAAAGGCTTAAGATTAGCTGAATGGTGCGGTTTAGAAATTGAAGGATTAAAAAAGAAATATGGTCCAGATGGATCAGATTTTTATCAACTGGGGAAAATATATTAATATGAGTTTTTTTGGAGACATAATAGGTGGCTACGGTGCTAGTCAACTTGGTAAATACAATTCATCTGTAACAAAAGAACAAGCTAAAATTGATGCAGCAAAAGCAGAAGTTAGAGATAAAATTTATAAAACAATTGAAAAGCCAAAATTAATAAGAGATTTAGATACCGCCTATGCAGATTTTAAAGTTTCAGTTTTTAAATCTGGTATTGAGTTACGAGCTGGAGAAACTTCAGGAATAGTATCTTTAAGAAATAAACAAAATATTGTTAATGAATTAGCAATGGCAGATTATAACAATACAGTTTCTGTTAATGATTTAAAAAATCAATCTATATTACTTATGGCAAAAGCAGATGGTGAAAGATTTAAAGGTGACATAACTAGAAATGCTGCTTACGCTAAAGCGGCTGGTAGCTTACTGACCATAGGTTACAATTCTAATAAAGCTGGAAGGTTGGTTATATAATGGCTAAACTTCAAATAATTGCAAACAACACAAAACTAAAAGATAGCGCTAGTGTTAATGCTTCTGCATTAGCTATCTCACCATCTTATGCAACAAACTTAGGCTCTGGTATATCAAGTATTGGTAATGCTATTAGCGAAATTCAAGCAGATCTACATAAAATTGAAGATACAAATCAATACAATGAAATCATGCCAAAGATTACATCTGATATGTCAACAGCTTACAATAAATATAAAAATAGTTCTGATGTAGTTAATGTTCCAGGTTTATTTGAAAAAGATGTGGATATTTCAAAATGGAAAAAAGATTTATCTGGATATAATGAGAATGTTAAACGATTAGTTCAACAAGGTGTTTTTGAAAATAAAATAAAACTTTTACCTAAACTAATTAACAATCTTACTGATAATGCAATTTACAAATATAAAGATGGCATTGGTAAACAGTTTAATACAGCCATGCTAGACATAGTAAGTGGTGATAATGATTTAATTGGTATCGGTGCAAATAAATTTGCCGAATTAAAAAACAATAAAGCTTTAGAAGAATTTTTTGGAGCTGAAGAGTGGAATAAAATAACTGAAGCTAAAGAATTACAATTAGCGGAATTAATGATTGATAGTAATATTGATTTAAATCCTACTAAAGTAGTTAAAAATAGAGATTTATTAGTAGCAGCTGTCGGAACAGATAAGGCTGATTATTATACAGATAAAGCAAAAAATACATTAAACGCCAAGATGAAAGATCTTGATGCTGACCGAACTTGGGAAGAAATAAAAGACAACAATACTAAAATAGAAATTTTTACAGATATGTTGTTAAGAGTAAATGCTTTTAAAAAAGATCCAACATTAAAAAATGAAGCTCCAACTGCTGCAATGCTTTTTGATGCTTATAACGATCAGATGATTAACAAGTCAATGTTAAATATGCTGACTAATGCTTTAATAGATGGTGATGCACAAACTGATAGTGAAATTACTGGAGCTATAACTTCAGCATTTTATTCAGCTGGAAGCATAGAAATGTTAGAAGATATTAAAAGAGCTGTTTTTTTAGATGAAAATATTTTAAGAAAAATTGGCTTACAAGATATGACAAGTCTTACAAAAATTGTTGAAAGAGCCAAAAAGAATTTTCCAGCTCATAAAGAAACTAAAAAATATGAAGATATGATTAAGAATAACATTAGTACCTTTAATGCTAGCTCTTCATCTTCTACTAAAAAGAAATCTTCATTGGACACATTAAAAGGTAATATTTTAAATGAATACCATGAGTTTATTGATCAAGGTTATTCAGCACAAAATGCTTATTTAAAAGTTTTAAGCTCAAGCTCATTCCTTGAAGATTTGGTACCTAAATTAAATGTAATATCAAAACCACAATGGATGAGAGGTATGGAATTAGAAGAATTATACAAACAATCAAACAAACAAGGTTTAGATATGTTTGATGGTCTAAATAATAGTGCCGTATTATATTTAAAAGGATTTGAAAAAAATGGACAAACAATTGCTGGTCATAAAAATTATGAAAAATTTTATCAAGAACTTGCAGATATAGATTTTTTAGAAAAAGTATTTACGACAAGAATGAGTTTAGTTGATGGAACACTTGAAGAAAAACTTACTTATGCTCTTGAAGGTAAAGCTCCAAATCTTTTAGATGAGATGATGGGTAAAAAAAAGGAAGGTAAATGATTAAAGAAATAGACGGATCATTCCAAGATAAAAATTCTGAATTATTAAACGATATTTATTTACCAGCTAAAAATAAAGCTGATATTGAAAATAGCAAACCTTTTAAAATTCTTAAAGAGAACAAACAAGATGTAACTGAATTGTTTACTGGTCAAAAGAATGAAATGCTTGAACCAATAACAATGAAAAAGTACCAAGAAAAAGATAAAGAAAGTAACGCTAAATTTTATTTAAACTCTATTAAAGAAATAGGTAATAACTTATTTGATTTTGTAGATCAAAGCGTTATTGGTGATACGGTTGATTATACTGCTAGTGGTTTTGATAAAGAAAAAATACCTCCTACGTTTGGAATATTAGCAAATAACATTGGTGAGTTTGGAGCAAACTTACTTCCTGTTATGGATAAGCTTGTAGATTTTATGGGCAAAACTCCTGGACCAGATGGCAAAATTCCTGATGTATTTAATAACGATGAAAAGTTAATGGAATGGTCTGGAGAGAAAGTTAAATACTTTAAAGATAACAGAGCAAAATTTAAAGCAATTCAAGAAGATGCTAACATGGCTTCTCAATTTGCTAATCTTGTTGTTCAAGACAGCATGGTATCAATTCCATTATATGAAGGCTTAACTAAAGCTGGTGTACCTAGAATTTGGGCTACAGTTTTAGGTTTTGGTATGGGTAGTGCTATAGCATTAGAAGATAAATTGTTTGGTATGGAAAGCACATTCATTCAAGAATTTGGTAAAGAAGAGGTTAATGCTCTTAAAAAGATATTAAGTATTATTCCAGATACTCCAATTGATGCAATCGCTGATGAGGTAATTCAAACTTTAGAATACACAGCTTTTGCTTTTGCTATTGGTCCAGTTATTCAAGCTGCTAAATTTATGAAAACTAATTTACCATCGTTTGCAGTCGGTGGTGCAGTAGCTGGAGCTATAGAAGGTGTAGATCCAAATACTGAAGAACCTAATCAAGAATTTAATCTAGGCATTGATCAAGGAAAAAAAAAATCAGAAATAAACTTTGATGATCAATCAGCTATTCCAGGAACTGTTAATCAATATGGTTTTGAAAAAACCGCATCGTTAAAAGCTTTAGTAAATGCTGTCATACCAAAAAAAACTCCAGTATTTAATTCAGCAGTAAAACAAGCTGTAGAAAATATTGCAGAAAAAGGAACTGGTGATCAGATACTTGGCTCAATTAAAAATGTACCTGGCGTTAAAGCTAATGAAATTAAATGGATAGGTCTTGATGATTTTTTAAAAGGTAAAAAATCCGTAACTAAAAAAGAAGTAGTAGATTTTGTTAATCAAAACAATATTGATATTGAAGAAGTAAAATTTGGTGGTGGAAGTGGTAAAATGCCAGAAGAGCTAATTACTAGAAGAAGAGCTTTTGAGGATAAGTGGGTAGAAAATGAAATGAAAGTTTTAAATTCTTCTGATCCAAGTATTGCTCCAGAAAATAGATTACCAAATAGACCTTTTAGTTTAGCAGAACAAGGTGCTCTCGTACAAAACAATCTTAATTACGATAGTTATAAACTATCTAATAAAACAGATGGTAAGGACATCACAGTACATTTTGATGCTATGGATACTTATTTTGGTGAACAAATTACAAGTGGAAAAATAAAAGCTAACGAATTATTTTCTGGTCCAGAAGCTAAATACACAATTACTGATTTAGAATTAGAAAAATTTAAGATTGAAGCTCAACAAAGATTAATAAAATCTGAAGGTAATCAACCTAAGTTTGAAGATAGCTCTTACACAGCGCCTGGCGGAGAAGATTATACAGAGCTAGTCTTTAAGATTAAAAAAGGTGGAATGGATGTTGGTATTCCAAATCAAGTTTCTGATGGTTTAATACAGAAAAATAAAGATGGTAAAGTAATTAATAAATTCTTAAATACAAAAATATATAATTCTCCATATAGAAATCCAAATCACATGAATGTTAAATCAGAAATAGCTCATGTTAGATTTAAAACTAGAGATCTTAATGGTAAAAAGGTTTTAACAGTTGAAGAAATGCAATCTGATTTTGCTATTGCAACAAGAAAGGCTAACACATTATCTTCAAAATTTGACAATCAAAGAGTTACAGACTTTCCATTTAAAAATAATTGGTATGAATTAACAACAAAAAGATTAATTAGATATGCTGCCGATAATGACTTCGATGCAGTTGCCATACCTAAAGGAATAGTCTCTGCTAAAAGATATGGAGAAGATATTACATCAGGTATAAAAACCGTTAATGTTTCTAAAAACTCTAAAGGTCAAGTTTATGTGTTCTTTAAAAATAGCAACAATGAAGCTTTAATTGGTCATGTTTATTCTCAGGATGGAGCTAAATTAACAAAAACATTTGATGAATTAAAAAAAGAAGTAGGAGAGAAAGTTTATAAAGAAATAGAAGAATTTAGTCCTAAAAATGCTGATCATAAAACAGATTTTAATTTAGAAAAAGAAATCGCTATTGGATCAGGTTTAGGCAAACATCAATTATATGACAAAGCTATTCCAAGCTTTCTTAAGAAGTATTCAAAAAAATGGAACGCTAAAGTTTATGATGATAATATTTCTTTTTATACAGATGATATAAAGCAAGGAATTTTCTCTACTGATGTTTATAAGAATGCTAAAGAGAACAAAATGCCAGTAACTATATTAGAAATTACACCATCAATGAAGAAATCAGTACAAGAAGAAGGTCAGTCACTATTCGAAATATTAGGAATAGGTGGTGCTGGAGCTGTTGGAGCTAAAGCAGTATCGGATAGTCAAGGAAACAATACTATTTCAAATCTAACACAATAATAATAAATAGAGAGTATCTTCAAATATTCTCAAAAATTTTACAAACACAGGAAAATTAATTAATGGTTAAAGCTATTGTCAATGCTATATCGAAAATAAAACCAAAACCGATAAAGCCAATCTTAAAGAATGCTGATGAAGCAATTGATCTTATAAAAGACAGTCAAGGTATTATTGATGATATTAATGCTGGTAATAGAAAACCTTTAAGTCCAACTGACGTAGGTTATGTAGAACCACCAGTTGCTATTGAAGAACCTTTAGCTCCATCAATAATTCAAAAAGGTACTAATTTACTTAAATCTTTTAATGAAAAATTTCCACAAAAGACAAAGTTAAATAAAATTAATGCTACAGAATATTTAGAAGAAGATGATATTTTAAGACAAACAAGAGATGTTGATCCTAAGATTGTAGATGGTTTAAATATTAATACACTTAATAATAGTGATGATGTTTTTAGATCTGCTCAAATCATTGCCAAACAATTAGATCCTAAAGAAGTTGTTACACAAACAAGAGGTGTTCAGACTTGGACAGCCAAAGGTAAATTAGCTGCAATACTAGGTGTAGATGAAGCAAAATTAACAAATGGTTTCTTAAAGATGAAACCAGGTACTGCTTTAGCTGATTATGAAATTGAAGCTCTTACAAGGTTATTAATTGCTAAACATAAAAAAGTTGAACAATTAGGTTTAGTATTAAGAAGTGAAAACGGAGACACTTCAGCAAATGCTTTAGCTTTTATGCAAGAACACGCTGTAGTTACTGAATTACAAAAAATGTTTATTGGTGCTAGAGCAGAAGCTGGTAGAGCATTGCAAAGTTATAGACAAATTTATGATACTGGAGTTGTTCCTAATCTAAATTTAGATCGATTAAATAGAGAAGCAATTTTATTAAAAGCTGGTGGTAAAGATCAAATTTTAAATATTGCTGAAGCTTACTTAAGAACACCTGGCATAAAAAACAAAGTTAAATTTTTAGAGAAGAGTTGGTTAGTCAAAGGTAATAAGGCGATGATTGAGATATTTTTAAACAATATCTTATTTGGTACTATGACACATGTTAAGAATATAGCAGGTAGCTGGATATTTAAAACAATGCAACGTTCAGAAAGACGTTATGCTGTCAAAAGGTGGGGTGGTAAAGTTACAGACGGTGTTGCAGAATTTGAAAATGAAGTTGTAGCATTTGCTGAACACATGGCAACAACTGCGATGTGGAGAACATTAAAAGATGATTTTAAACAATTAAATTTAATAAGCAAAGACACACTTAAAAGTCCATTTAAAAAAGCTAAAAAAGTTTACAAAGAATTTCCTGGTTTTAAAAGTCAAATAGCTGGAACTAAAGCAGAGCATGATATTAATGCTTTTTCTGGAGAAGCCTTTGGAATGGATGATGGTCCATTAAAAACTTTTGTAGATGTTGTTGGTAGAGTAGTTACTGGAGACAGAATGCCTTATCGATGGCTACAAAATGGTGATGATTATTTTAAAAATGGTGCATATATAAGTGAAATTTATGCATTAGCTTATAGAGAAACTATAGCAGCAATTAAAGCTGGAACTTTAACAATGGAAAAAGCTCCAGAATTTTTAGCAACATTAGTTGTAAGTCCACCAAAAGAATTTACAGAACAAGCTTTTAAACTTGCACAAGAAAGAACTTTTCAAACACCTTTAAAAAAAAGAGGTGATGCTATTGGTGATACTGCTAACTTTATTTCTGAACTTAAAAATACCAGGTTCTTATCTGGTGTAAGTATTCTATCTAGTCAGTATTTTCCTTTTTTAAGAACACCAGCAAATATAGCTGGAACTGCTACTGAAAGAAATCCGATATTAAGTAAACTGCTTAAAAAACATAGAGATGATTTAAAAGCTGGTGGAGCAACACAACAATTAGCAAAAGCTAAACATGCTATGGGTTGGGCTTTTTTAGCAGCGTTTGTTCCGTTAGGTTACTTTGGAAAATTTAGTGGATCTGATCCAGATAAAAGAGGTTTTGAAGGTTATCAATTAAGAGAAGCTTCTAACAAACAACCTAAGTCATTTAGATTTCATAATTTTTTAAATGATGAGTGGGGTGAAGTTGTTGGATTAGATAAATTAGCAGAATATTTAGGCGTTCAAGAAGCAGAAGATTTACAATTAAGTTTTAATGGATTTGAGCCAGCAGTATTGATTGCTTCAGTAGCTGCTGATCTTGGTGCCTTGTTAAGTCAACTAAAAGAAGATCATAACGACTGGGATGACATACAAGATTTTCTTCAAGGTTATGCTTTATCCATAGGTGATAACGTTGGTAACTCCGCATTCATGCAAGGAACAGCAAGATTGGTTGACGTTTATACCTCTATCAAGATGTCAGATAATGACGGTCCTATTGTTATGAAAGAATTTAAAAAAATGATGGCTGGTCAAGTTCCTTATACAACATTCTTAAATCAATTTAACGATTTAGGATCTGAAAAAGTTGATAGTGAAAAGTGGGGTTTAGTTAATAAAGACGATTTTAATAAATTAAATCTTTCTTTCATTGAAATGATTAAGAAAAAAATTCCTGGTTTAGAAAATGATTTACCAGTTCAGACAGACTTTTTAGGTGATGAAGTAATGAAGCAAGGAATGCTGTCTGGTATTAAAGTTCATCCACTAATTAAAGAATATGAAAAGTTAGAGATAGTTCCAGGCATGATCAAAAAGAAAATGATGATAGCTGTAGATCTTGGATTGGATCAAGACGTACAAATTAATGTAGTTTTAAATTCAGAAGAATATTCGGTTCTTGAAACTTTTGCTGGAAAATTATTAAAACAAAAAGGTGAAAAACTTTTAAAAGACAAAACTTATACAGAAGAGACTATTCGTGAAAATCAAAGAGGTCGAATAAAAGAAATAGAAAGCGAAGCAAGAACAGAAGCAACTGAAGAATTTAAAGATAGCTCATATGCTAAAAGAATAAAAATTAAAGCTCAAGAATTAGCAATAAAGAAAATTAGAGCTTCTCAAGGATCTCAAGACGAAACAAATAGATTTATGGAAATATTTGAAAATCAATAACAACCAAACCAATAAACAACTATGACAATATCAACTACTACAATTAAAAACAGTTACAGCGGAGACGGTTCAGTTGTAGCATTTACTTACACCTTTAAAATTGCTGATGCAGCATTCATCGAAGTAATTGTTAAAACCAATTCTACTGGAGCTGAAAGCGTTAGAGCTATTGGAACTGCTGCTACTAATTATGCAGTAACTGGAGTAAATGAAGCTGCTGGTGGAACGGTAACTTTTGTTACAGCGCCTCTTGCAACAGAGACAGTTGTATTAAGAAGATCAACTACACAAACTCAAACCTTAGATTTAATTGAAAATGATAACCTTCCAGCTAATTCATTGGAAACCGCTTTTGATAAAAACTTATCTATTTCTCAAGAATTACAAGAACAGCTTGATCGTTCTATAAAAATTTCAAGAGCAAATACTATGACTTCTACGGAGTTCACAGTTAGTGCAACAAATAGAGCAAATAAAATTTTAGCCTTTGATAGTTCTGGAGAAATTTCAGTAACACAAGAACTTGGAACTTATCAAGGAACTTCTGCTACTACTACAACATCAGCTTTTTCTATTAGAGATTTAGTTAAAAGTTCAACTGCTGGACAACTTAATAATATTTATATTTGTATTCAAGCATCACCTATTGGTACTTTATTAACTAATACATCTTACTGGATTTTAATTGTAGATGCTTATAGTGCCGCAACGTCTGCTACAGCTGCCGCAGCATCAGCAACTGATGCAGAAACTGCACAAACTGCTGCAGAAACCGCACAAACAGCTGCCGAACTAGCTGAAACAAATGCTGAAACAGCAGAGACTAATGCAGAGACAGCAGAGACTAATGCTGCAACATCAGAAACTAATGCAGCAACTTCTGAAACAAATGCTGGTACATCCGAAACAAATGCTGCAACATCAGAAACTAACGCAGCTACATCAGAAACAAATGCTGCTACATCAGCAAGTAATGCTTCAACATCTGCAAGTACAGCTACTACTCAAGCATCAAATGCAAGTACATCAGCAAGTAACGCAAGTACAAGTGAAACAAATGCTGGAACTTCTGAAACTAATGCTGGAACTTCTGCTTCTAATGCCTCTACTTCTGCTTCCAATGCTAGTACATCTGAAACTAACGCAGCTACTTCTGCAAATGAAGCCGCAGCATCTGCTGATGCTTTTGATGATGTTTATTTAGGTTCTAAATCTTCTGATCCAACTACAGATAATGATGGTGATGCTTTAGCTGCTGGTATGCTTTATTATAATACTACTTCAAATATTATGCGTATTTATAGTGGTAGTGCATGGGAAAACGTAGCAGTAAGTACATCTGGTTTTGCAACTTTAGCTGGAGTAGAAACGCTTACAAACAAAACTTTAACTTCACCTAAAATAAATGAAGATGTAGTAGTAACTTCTACTGCAACAGAATTAAATAAATTAGACGCATTAAGTAGAGGAAGTATTCTTTATGGAAATGCTAGTGCTGCTACAGCAATTTTAACTAAAGGTACGGCAGATCAAGTATTAACATCAGATGGAACTGATATATCTTGGGGTGATGCTTCTTCTGGAAGTATAGCATATGGATTATTTTCTAAAA
>Ga0222631_1000077_pt1 | contig 29211 bp, 25 predicted proteins | sample AntAcemetagenom5_FD_179826 | JGI IMG/M metagenome (GOLD analysis project Ga0222631, IMG submission 179826) | Saline water microbial communities from Ace Lake, Antarctica - #5 | ecosystem: Environmental > Aquatic > Non-marine Saline and Alkaline > Saline | place: Antarctica: Ace Lake | collected... | reverse complement strand
TTTTCATTTAAACCAAATGACATCAGAAATAATTTTAAATGAAGATTCCATATTGGTAAAAACAAATGCTAATACCACTATAGAATGTAAATCTATAGTTATTGCTGCTGGAGCAGGATCATTTGTTCCGAGAAAATTACCAGCTGCAGATATTCAATCTTTTGAAGGAAAAAATATTTTTTACTCTGTCAAAAACAGAAAAGAATTTATGGATAAAAAAATTATTATTGCAGGGGGAGGAGACTCTGCTTTGGATTATGTTTTAGGTTTTAAAGATATCGCAAATTCCATTACTTTAGTTCACAGACGCAAAGAATTTAAAGCCGTTCAAGATTCAATTAATAAGGTTATGACTATGGTTGATAACCAAGAAGCTAATTTCCATATGAGTACGGTTAAAAAATTAATAGATAATAATAAAGGACAAGTTAATGTTGAATTAGAAGATGGTACTCAGATTGAAAATGTTGACGCAATTTTTCCATTTTTTGGATTAAAAATAGAACTTGGACCTATTGCTAACTGGGGATTAAACTTAGAAAGTAATTTAATTTCAGTTAATACTGAAAATTTTGAAACTTCAGTTCCTCGTATTTTTGCCGTAGGAGATATTTGTCATTATCCCGGAAAGTTAAAACTGATATTAAGCGGATTTCATGAGGCTGCTTTAGCTGCAAAAAAAATATTTCATTATTGTTATAGTGATAAAAAGTATGTATTTCGTTACACTACATCATCTAGCGAACTTAAGAAAAAATTGGGTGTGAGCTAACAATAAGAGCTTTGTTAGATCGGGAGTTAGAAGACATTCCAACTTATGAAATTTCTTAAAATAAAAAATATTCCTACTACTCAATGGAGTTCAGACCGTCCTTTAAATTTTAAACCAAAAATCAAAACTCTTTTTTACTTAGTGTTTGGACTAACTATCTTTGGATTCGGTGAATCTCTATTAATTCATTCAATGATAGGACTTAGTCCATGGCTAGTTTTTGCAGAAGGCATAGCTATTAATCTTAACTGGTCAATTGGCTTTGCTACTTTTGCTTGCAGTGTTGGAGTTCTATTGATTTGGCTACCACTCAGGCAACAACCTGGAGTAGGCACAATTTTAAATATCATCATCATTGCTGGCACTATTGACTTGTCTATATATTTATTTGATTTTTCAACAAGTAGTTATTTTATAAACCTAATAGTAGGTTCTTTAGGAGTAATATTAGTTGGACTGGGAAGTGGTATTTATTTAACAGCAAATCTAGGTCCTGGTCCACGAGATGGATTGATGACTGGTCTGCAGCGAGTTACCCAATATCCAATTGCTTGGGTAAGAGTATCTATAGAAGTGTCTGTAGTTGGCGTAGGCTGGATACTTGGTGGCACAGTAGGATTAGGTACATTGCTTTTTGCTTTTGGTATTGGACCGGCAGTGGCTTTTGGACTTCATTTTGTTGCAAAAGTTAATAAAAAAAATTAATTATAATCTAACCTTTTGCATACCAACCGTTATCAACATAAAAAGCATTTCCATTCACAAAACTAGATTCATCTGAAGCTAGATAAAGCACTGCAGATGCAACTTCTTCCGGATTACAAAGCCTACCTTGAACTATTTTTAAATCGGCTTCATTCCATTTTTGACCTAAGGCATCAAGTTCATCAATTTCTCTGAGTCCATGATCTGTTTTTACGAATGCGGGACATACAGCATTACATCTGATGTTATTGTCTCTATATTCTACAGCAATTGATCTTGCTAATTGCAAAACAGCGCCTTTTGTCATGCAATATAAAGACTCATAAGCAAAACCCTTTTCTCCTCCAATGGAAGATGTAATAACTATTGAACCACCCCCATTCTCTAACATATGCGGAATGACTTTACTGCAAGTTAAAAAAGCAGAACGAACATTGATATCCATTAAACGATCATAATCATCTTCCGTTGACTTATGTAAAGGCTTTACAATGATTGTTCCTGCATGATTAAAAAGAATATCAATTTTATTGAATTTTTTTATGACAGCTTTAATAGACTTGGAAACTTCTGCTGATTTTGAAACATCAGTTCTAAAAAATATGGCTTTACCTCCATTTAAATTAATTTCTGAAACTATTTCATTTCCGGCTTTCTCATTAATATCTAAGATTGCTACTTTAGCACCTTCTTTACAAAAAAGTTTTGAGGTTGCTCCTCCTATTCCGGAAGCACCACCTGTTATAATTGCAATCTTATTTTCTAATCTCATCTCTCGATAACTAAATAAAACCATTGATTTTATTCAATATTCTCTTTCTTTCAATTGTTATATAATTATGTAAAATTTAAACAGGAATAACAAGGAGGAATGTTAAATGAAATTTAACAATAGAATAATAATACTTATGTCAGTAATTTTTTTATTTATTGCACATACTATTAAAGCTGAGGATTCAAAAGATCCTATAAAGATGACACTTCATGATTGGACTGGTCAATTGATCACTACAAATATCATGGCAGAAGTTCTTAAAAAAGCTGGAAACAATATTGAATTAGTTCAAGCTGATTATCTAGCTCAATTTGCTGGCCTTCAAACTGGCGATCTTCATTTAGCTATGGAGATGTGGGAAACTACTGGTCGTGATGCAATGGACGAATACACAGCCGATGGTCGTGTAGTAAATATTGGATCAACAGGAATGGAAGGAATTGAAGAGTGGTGGTATCCATCTTACATGAAAGACGTGTGTCCTGGTCTTCCAAATTGGGAAGCTTTAAATGATTGTGCTGAGGCTTTTTCTACAGCAGAAACTTCACCAATGGGAAGATATCTAGGAGCTCCTGTTACTTGGGGTGGCTTTGATGATGAAAGAGTTGAGGCTCTTGGATTGGATTGGGAAGTAATACATGCAGGAACAGATGCTGCATTGTTTGCCGAACTAGAATCAGCTTACCAAAGAAAAGCACCTATTATGTTGTGGGTTTATGCTCCTCACTGGGCACCTGCAAAATTTGATGGCGAGTGGGTTGAATTTCCAGAATACACAACTGAATGTTACACAGATCCATCATGGGGTACGAATAAAAATTCTGCTCATGACTGTGGTAAGCCGAGAGGTCCAATATGGAAAGTTGCTTCAAGTCAATTAGAGGAAAAGTGGCCAAATGCATATAAAGCAGTTGAATCATTTACTCTTAGTAATGATGAGATGGGCAGTATGATTGTAGCAGTTGATTTAGAAGGCGGCACTGTCGAAGGAGTTGTGGCAGAATGGATGGCTAACAACAAAAGTAAATGGGAAAGCTGGATTAAGTAACTCTTACTTAATTTATTTTTTATCTAAGGGCTTAATAGGCCCTTAGATTATTTTAAATGTTTTATAAGAAAAATCATTCTCAGGTAAATTTTTTTTTTTTACTAACTTTAACTTTTATATTTTACTTATACGGAAAAGAATGGTGCTCTTATTTAGGAATAGAATGGGCTATTAAATATCCTAAGCAGTTCATCTTCCCTTTAAAAATTTATATCTCTAGTTTTGTAAAGTGGCTTATGAATGAAGCTCATTTTGTAATTTTTAGCTTCAAGGATTTAACAAGATCTATTTCATGGATAATAGAACAACCTTATCAATTTATACTTTCTTTATTTGCTAAAGGTTTTTATAAAGGTCAAGGTCAGGAGGCACAGCTAATCTTACCTCCTCTTAGTTGGATTGCCGTAACAACAATTATTACAAGTCTAGCTATTTACACTAAGGATAAAGTATTGGTGGCTTTAGTTAGTTTATCGTTTTTTTATCTCGCAGTATTTGGTCAATGGAATAGTGCTATGATTACTCTTTCCTCAATTATTATTTCAGTGCCCATAGGAGTTTTATTAGGATTAAGTTTAGGCATAGCATCATATAAATCAAAAATAATTGAAAAAATTATAAGGCCAGTTTTAAGTTTAATGCAGACCATTCCTGTTTTTGCATACCTTGTTCCTATTTTGGTAATGTTTGGGTTTGGTCCTGTTTCAGCATTAATTGCGACTGTTATCTACGCCATGCCACCAATGGTTCACACAACAATATTAGCTCTAAAAGGTGTAGATCCTCAAATTAAAGATTTTGGATTAATATCAGGCTGTACTAATAGACAACTAATGTGGAAGGTTTTAATACCTTCCTCTAAATCAACAATTATGGTGGGGGTTAATCAAGTTATAATGCTTTCTTTCAATATGGTTATTATTGCATCTATGATTGGAGCTGGAGGTTTAGGTTATGATGTTTTGACATCTTTGAGAAAACTAGACATTGGAGGAGGTGTTGAATCGGGTTTAGCTATAGTAATTTTAGCCGTAGCACTCGACCGCTTAAGCCAAGCTTATGTAAGATTAAGACCCGACAGTAAATCTAAAAATCAAAGTATCTTTAAAAAATATGGACTATTACTCATATGCTTAACAGTAATGGCTGCCACTTATCTTATGGGATTTGTTAGTGAATTTATCAAAAGCTATCCTGAAGAATTATCAGTAAGCACCTCAGTTTTCTGGGAAAATTCCATGCGTTTTATAAATGTTAATTACTATGATTTATTAGAATCAATAAAAGTATTTTTACTAATTTTTTTTCTCATGCCTATTAAAAAATTTTTTATAGCTATTCCTTGGCCCTGGATGGTGACAATAATTACTATCACTGCTTGGCACTATGGAAAATTCAAATTATCAATTTTAACTTTTTTACTTTTAATGTTTATTGTTATTTCCGGATTATGGACAAAGGCTATGATTACAATCTATCTCTGCGGTTCCAGTGTTATCATTGCATGTCTAATAGGAATTCCTTTAGGTATCTTTGCGGGGTTAAATAAAAAAGCAGATAGAATTTTAACTGCATTTGTAGATACACTGCAAACACTTCCCAGTTTTGTTTACCTGATACCTGTTGTAATGCTTTTTAGAGTGGGTGACTTTACGGCAATGATTGCCGTTATTCTATATGCTCTAGCACCGGCTATCCGTTACACCGCTCATGGAATTAAAAATATTAACAAAGAATTAATAGAGGCAAGTTTGATAAGCGGATGCACTCCGAGACAATTACTTTTTAAAGTTCGTTTGCCCTTAGCTCTTCCTCAAATTTTGTTGGGAATCAACCAAACAATTATGTTAGCTCTTTCCATGCTAGTAATTACAGCCTTAGTAGGCACTAGAGATCTTGGTCAAGAAGTGTATATAGCTTTAACAAAAGCAGATATTGGAAGAGGACTCGTTGCAGGATTATGTGTTGCTTTTATTGCTATTATCGCTGATAAAATTATTGTAGCATCCAGTAATCGATTGAAAATTAAATACGGAATAATGTAAAATGGACACGGATCACTCTAAGTTAATAAATTCTCTTAATATCTGGTCTGGCCCAATTGAAGTCAAGGTGCTGGGGGGAGGTATTACCAATCATAATTTTATCGTCACAGATCAAGAGAAAAAAACAGTAGTTCGTATAGGTCAGGATATTCCTGAACATTTAGTGGTTCGCTCAAATGAATTAATGGCTAGTCAGGCCGCGCATAAAGTAGGGGTTAGCCCTAAAATACTTCATCATGAAAAAGGAGTTTTGGTTTTAGATTTTATTGAAAGCATAACTTTTGACCCAGGGCTTGTAAGAAATAATATTAATAGAATTATCCCTTTAATTAAAAAAGTTCATCAAGAGATTCCCCATCATTTAATTGGAGCTCCAATGATTTTTTGGGTATTTCATGTTATCAGGAATTATGCAAATTTTTTACAAGATAAAAAAAGTAAATATATTTCTTTAATTCCAGAACTTTTAAAAAACTGTAGCAATTTAGAAAAGCTTTCTTCTCCACACGAGATTGTCTATGGACACAACGATTTATTGGCAGCAAATTTTTTAGATGATGGTTCTAAATTATGGTTAGTAGACTGGGAGTATGCGGGCTTCAATAGTCCTCTATTTGATTTAGGGGGCTTGGCTTCAAATAATGATTTAACTTCAAAAGATGAAACTAAATTATTAGAAGAATATTTTGAAAAAAAAATAACAGATAAATTATTAGAGCAGTACTATGCAATGAAGTGCTCATCTTTATTAAGAGAAACTATGTGGAGTATGGTTTCTGAAATTACCTCAAGTCTAGATTTTGATTACCAGCAGTACACGAAAGATTATCATTTAAAATTCCAAGCATCTTATGATAGTTTGAGTAAATAAAATGAAATCTAAATTACCAAATTCTTCTAAAATAGTAGTTATTGGGGGTGGAATTATCGGCTGCTCTACCGCATACCACTTAGCCCATATGGGTCTGGAAGTTGTGTTACTGGAAAGAAAGAAACTCACCTCTGGAACAACTTTTCATGCAGCTGGTTTAGTTGGACAGCTTCGTACGAATGCAAATATTACACAACTTTTAGGCTATTCTGTTGATTTATATAATAAGCTGGAAAAGGAAACTGGTCTTGGTACTGGATGGAAAATGAATGGAGGTCTACGACTTGCCTGCAATCAAGAAAGATGGACCGAAGTTCAAAGGCAAACAACAACAGCGCATTCTTTTGGTTTAGAAATGGATTTATTATCACCCAAAGAGGCTCAGGATTTATGGCCTATTATGGATATTGGTGATGTCGTGGGAGCTGCTTTTCTTCCGACCGATGGTCAAGCAAATCCATCAGATATTACTCAGGCTTTAGCTAAAGGCGCTCGCTCTCAAGGAGCAATTATTATTGAAGAAGTGGAAGTTCTAGATCTAATTAAAGACAACAATCAAATCAAAGGATTAAAAACCTCTCAAGGAGATATTTCTTGTGAAAAAGTGATATGTTGTGCAGGTCAATGGACTAGAACTTTTGCTGAAAAATTCGGCATCAATGTCCCGCTTGTTCCTTTCCAACATCAATACTTAGTAACTGAGAAAATTGAAGGTGTTCAATCCAATTTACCAACATTGCGTGACCCTGACCGTTTAATTTATTTTAAAGAAGAAGTTGGAGGACTAGTTATGGGCGGCTACGAGCCTAACCCAAAAAGTTGGGCAGAAGAGGGCATACCTAAAGATTTTCATTATACTCTTCTTGATTCAGATTTTGACCACTTTGAGGAATTAATGACTAATGCTCTTGGAAGAGTTCCTTTATTAGAAACCGCCGGAGTAAAAGAGTTAATTAATGGTCCAGAAAGTTTTACCCCAGATGGAAATTTCATTCTAGGTCAGTCATCTGAACAAAATAATTTTTTTGTCGGGGCAGGATTTAATGCATATGGAATAGCTGCAGGCGGAGGTGCGGGAATGGCTCTTGCAGAATGGGTAGCTAAAGGAGAACCTCCTTATGATTTATGGCCTGTTGACATAAGACGATTTGGAACTCCTCACCAAGAAACAGACTGGGTAAGAAAAAGAACTTATGAAGCATATGCAAAGCACTATACGATTGCTTGGCCATTTGAAGAACACAGTAGTGGCCGCCCTTATAAAAAATCACCTATTTATGAAAAATTAAAAGAAAATGGCGCTTGTTTTGGTGAAAAACTAGGATGGGAGAGGCCCAATTGGTTTGCCCCTAAAGGCGTAGAGGCAAAAGATAAATATACTTATGGTCGCCAAAATTGGTTTTCCATTGTAGGTGAAGAGCATAAAGCAGCCCGCGAAAAAGCAGTCATCATTGACCAAACTTCATTTGCAAAATTCCTCATAACAGGCAGTGATGCCGAAAAGGCTTTAAGTTATATTTGTGCTAATGATATTTCTAAACCTGTTGGCTCCTTAATCTACACCCAAATGTTAAATGAACGAGGAGGGATAGAGGCTGATTTAACTGTAGTTCGATTAGGTCAAGAAAGTTTTTATTTAGTAACAGGTACAGGTTTTATGACTCATGATTTCAATTGGATCAAATCTAATATACCGACTGACTATAATGTACAATTAGAAAATATAACTTTTGCTCATTCTGTTTTTTCACTAATGGGACCAAAATCAAGAGAAATACTCCAAGCCTCTTCAGATAATAATTTTGATAACGAAAAATTTCCTTTTGCAACATTTCAAAATATTTTAATTAATAACTGTCCCGTCAAGGCCTTACGCATTACCTACATGGGCGAATTGGGATGGGAGCTACATTTTCCAATTGAGCATGCAGAAAATATTTATGACTCTCTTATGAAAAATGGTGAGCCATTAGGTTTAGTAAATGCAGGATATCGAACTATTGAAAGTTGCAGATTGGAAAAAGGATATAGGGCTTGGAGTTCTGATATTGGTCCAGATCATACTCCTTTAGAAGCAGGCCTTGGATGGGCTGTGAAACTTAAAAAAGATATTAATTTTATTGGAAGACAGTCCCTCTTAGATCAAAAGAAAAATGGTATCAAAAAGATATTTACAACTTTCACCTGTGATGATCCTGAAATTATTTTATTAGGCAGAGAAACCATTTACCGAAATGGAGAAAGAGTGGGATGGTTAAGTAGTGGTGGTTTTGGATATACAATCAATAAACCAATAGGGTATGGCTATGTGAGATCTGAGGATCCGATTGATCAAAATTATGTCTTAGAAGGGTCTTATGAACTAGAAGTAGCTACTAAAAAAGTCAAATGTAATGTTCATCTTCAGTCTTTATACGATCCACAAATGAAAAAAATTAAAGCTTAACATTCTTCTAATATCGAGTTAGTTTATTCAACTTAATAATTATGAAAATTCTAGTAGCAGTTAAAAGAGTCATCGACTATAACGTCCAAATTAGAGTCAAGTCAGATCAAACAGGTGTTGAGATGGATAATGTAAAAATGTCAATGAATCCGCCTGATGAAAATGCTGTTGAAGAAGCTTTAAAATTAAAGGATTCTGGAATAGCTACTGAAGTAGTTGTTGTTTCTATAGGGCAGGAGAAATGCCAAGATACAATTAGATCAGCAATGGCTATGGGAGCTGACAGAGGAATTTTAATTAAAACAGATGTTTCAATTGAGCCTCTTGCGGTTGCTAAAATACTCAAAGCAATTGTTGAAAAAGAACAACCAGATATGGTTCTTTTAGGAAAACAAGCTATTGATGATGATTCTAATCAAACAGGACAAATGCTTTCTGCCTTGCTGAACTGGCCCCAAGGTTGTTTCATTTCTAAACTAGGAATAAACGATAAAACGATCACTATCACTCGTGAAATTGATGAAGGTCTTGAACATTTAGAAATTCAATTACCGGCTGTCGTAACTTGTGACTTAAGATTAAATGAACCAAGATTTGCATCTCTTCCTAATATTATGAAAGCTAAGAAAAAACCTTTGGACGTGATTGCTATTGAAAATTTAGAAATTGATATATCGCCTAGAGTAAAGTTTTTAAAAGTAGAAGAACCTCTGGCTCGTAAAGGTGGAGTGATGGTAGCTGATGTGAAAGAATTAATTCAAAAATTAAAATATGAGGCAAAAGTAATTTAATGAGCGTTTTAGTAATTGCCGAACATAATAACAAATTTCTCAAAGCTTCAACTTTAAATACAGTCAAGGCAGCCTTAGAGATAGATGCGGAAGTCCATGTGTTAGTTTGTGGTTTTAATAATGATGAAGTAGTGAAACAAACCTCAGCGATTGAAGGAATTATTAAAGTCTTACAAATTAATGATGATTTAATTGAACATCAATTAGCCGAGCAGCTATCCCAAGTCTTAGTGCAAATTTCAAAAAATTATACTCATATTCTTGCACCCTCCACAACATTTGGAAAAAATTTCATGCCACGGGCAGCAGCTATATTAGACGTTTCACAAATATCAGATATTTCAGCTGTTGTGTCAGCAGATACTTTTATTAGGCCTATTTATGCGGGAAACGCTATTGCGACAGTTCAGTCATCAGATCCAATTATGTTTATTACAGTAAGACCTACTTCTTTTGAGCCTGTAGAATCATCTGGGGGGAATGCAATGATTGAAAAAATTACTTTTAATCCTGAGGAAATAAAAACAAAATTTGTTAATAGAGAAGAAGCCCAATCTGAAAGACCGGAATTAGGTAATGCCAGAATTGTTATCTCTGGTGGAAGAGGACTTGAAAGTGCTGATAATTTTAAACTTTTAAATGAAATAGCGGATAAATTAAATGCTGCAGTAGGAGCATCTCGGGCAGCTGTCGATGCCGGATATATTGGAAATGAGTGTCAGGTAGGACAAACAGGTAAAATGGTAGCTCCTGAACTTTATATTGCTGTTGGTATATCGGGTGCAATTCAACATTTAGCAGGAATGAAAGAAAGTAAAATTATCGTAGCTATTAATAAAGACGAAGACGCCCCTATTTTTGCTATAGCAGATTATGGTCTAAAAGCAGATTTATTTGAGGCACTGCCTGAATTTTCTAAAGAATTAGATCTTCTAAATAATATCGCAAAATAGGAATTAATATTTTAAGATAAAATCTTGTCTGAAAATCAACAAATTCAAAGAGAAGAAATGCAATACGATGTTGTTATTGTTGGCGCTGGTCCAGCTGGTCTATCAACAGCTATTAAATTAAAGCAGCTTAATTCTGAAACTTCAGTGTGTGTAATTGAAAAGGCAGCAGAAGTAGGGGGACATATATTAAGTGGTAATGTTTTTGAAACAAAAGCACTGGATGAACTCATTCCTTTATGGAAAGAAAAAGGAGCTCCGCTAAAAACTAAAGTCAATTCCGAAGAGTTTTTATTTTTAAATAAAAAAAATAGTTGGAATATTCCAACTTGGTTACTTCCAAAATCACTTAAAAATCATGGTAACTATATAATCAGTCTTGCAAATTTATGTCGATGGTTAGGGGGGCAGGCAGAAACTTTAGGAGTAGAAATTTTTCCAGGATTTGCAGCTAGTAAAGTAGTTTACAATGAAGATCGCACAGTTGCGGGAATCCAAACGGGAGATATGGGCGTTAATAAAGAAGGAAACCCTAAAGATACATTTGAACCAGGAATAATTTTAAAAGGTAAGGTAACGGTATTTGCGGAAGGGTGCAGGGGCCACCTAGGAAAAGAGTTAATAGAAAAATTTGATTTAGATAAAAATACGTCACCTCAGCAATATGGGATTGGCTTTAAGGAAATCTGGGAGATTGATCCTGCATTGCATCAAGAAGGAAAAGTGATGCATAGCGTGGGTTGGCCACTCGACCCAAAAACATATGGAGGTAGTTTTTGCTATCATGCCGAAAATAATCAAATATTTATTGGTTATGTCATAGGCCTAGACTATCAAAACCCCTATTTATCGCCTTATGATGAATTTCAAAAATTTAAAACTCATCCAAAAATGAGCTCATTATTAAAGGATGGAAAAAGAATTTCTTATGGAGCGAGGGCTTTAATTGAAGGAGGGCTGCAAAGTTTACCTCAAATGTATATGCCAGGTGCCTTACTTGTTGGCTGTGATGCAGGTACTTTAAATATGCCAAAGATTAAAGGTTCTCATACTGCTATGAAGAGTGGCATGATTGCAGCAGAAACTATCCAACAACATCTCTATGGAAAAGAAGATTTATCAAATTACGAAAAACTTTTTAAAGACTCATGGATTTATAAGGAGTTGTATGAAGCAAGAAATGTAAAGCCAAGTTTTAGATGGGGTTTAATCCCAGCCTTAATTTTTACTGGTATAGATCAGTTAATTTTTCAAGGAAAGCTTCCCTTTACCTTAAAGCACAAGCATGCAGATCATGAAACTTTACATTTAGCTAAAGATTCAAAAAAAATTGATTATCCAAAGTATGATGGAGTAATAACTTTTGATAAACCATCCTCAGTTTATTTAACCGGGACCAATCATGCTGAAAACCAAGTTGTTCATCTACAACTCCAAGATCCTGATTTACCTATAAATTATACATTAGAAAAATATGATGAGCCCGCTTTAAGATATTGTCCAGCTGGTGTTTATGATATTCAATATAATAAAGAAACTAAAAAATCAGAATTTATAATCAACTCTCAAAATTGTATTCACTGTAAAACTTGCGATATCAAAGAGCCTTCCCAAAATATTAATTGGATTACGCCAGAAGGCGGTGGCGGTCCAAATTACGCAAACACATAATGAGAATAAAAAAAATTCTAATTTATTTATTTTGCATAATAGTAATTATTATCGGGATTATTCAATTTATTAATTTTAACAATGAAAAAACCAATCTCGAGGAAACAATTTCCCTAGAACAGGCTAATATCATGATTTCTAAGGGCGAGACTTTGTATATGTCAAACTGCGCAAGTTGCCATGGTTCTCAATTAGAAGGAAAAAAAAACTGGACATCGGGTAAGGATGAAGATGGTCAAAGTCTACCACCTCCTTTAAATGGAGAGGGTCATAGTTGGCATCACTCCCCTGATCAGTTATTTCAAATAATTAGGTATGGCTTTAAAATCTATAATCCTAATTATCAGGGTAAAATGCAAGGTAACGAGACACTGAGCGATGAAGATATTTGGTCAATTCTTGAATATATGAAATCTGTTTGGCCTAAAAAAATAAGAGATCAATATAAATCTTTAGTGAAACATTAATTGCTCAGCCACTCAGGCTTCATTGCTAAAACAGACTCGTCTCCTTGAATAATTGTTTCTGCCAAAGAATTAATTTTTGGTAATAAGTGAGTGATATAAATATCAGCACTTACGAGTTTGGCTTTCATAAAATTACTAGGATTTTTTGAATTACTTATTTCCTCTGAAGCTTTACTTCCTGATCTCACCATCATCCATCCACCACATACATAACCGAGCATCATTAAGTAGTTAACACCTGAAACGGCAGAACGTTTCTGATCATTAGAGGTTGATAATAAGTGATTAATAACATTTTCAGTGGTTGATAGTGCGTTGATCATAGTTTTGGCAGATTTACTAACTATAGAATTTTCCTCAGTAGACAAAGTATCCATTTCGACTTGAATTTCATTTAATAAAAGTCTGACTGACTTCCCTTGATCACGAATTGTTTTCCTAAAAACCAAATCATTGGCCTGAATAGCAGTTGTTCCTTCATAAATCGGAAGAATTCTAGCATCACGGAAATGCTGAGCAATACCCGTTTCTTCAATAAAGCCCATCCCTCCATGAACCTGAATAGCCTGAGAAGTAATTTCTAGAGAGCGCTCTGTTATCCACCCTTTAATAATAGGAACTAATAATGATGATCTTTCTTGCCAATAAATATCTGAATTATCTAAATGATTAGCCATGTCCATTGTAAATCCGCCGTATATTGAAAATGCTCGCATAGCTTCAATTTCAGATTTCATGACAGACAGCATTCTTAAAACATCCGGATGATGAATAATAGAATCCCCCTTTTGACTATCAATAGGTACGCCTTGAACACGGTCATTGGCATAATGAACAGCTTGCTGAAAAGCTCTCTCAGAAATGGATAGACCTTGAATGCCCACAGCAAATCTTGCATGGTTCATCATTTCAAACATAATTTGTAAGCCATTATTTTCTTTGCCTACAAGATAACCGATTGCTCCGTCTTTTTCACCAAATTGTAAAACGGCTGTCGGAGAACCTTTGACTCCTAATTTTTTTTCTATAGATAGACAGGTCACATCATTGCGATCACTTAAATTACCATCGGGCTTAACATTAAATTTAGGTACTAAAAAAACAGAGATACCTTTTACTCCCTCCGGTGCGTCTGAAGTCCTAGCTAAAACAAGATGAATAATATTTTCAGCCATATCGTGTTCTCCGTATGTGATATAAATTTTTTGTCCAGAAATTCTATAATGATCTCCTTCCTTAACGGCTTTTGTTTTAATAGCTGCTAAATCAGTTCCAGCTTGAGGCTCAGTTAAATTCATTGTTCCAGTCCATCGACCTTCAATTAATGGAGGTATAAATAAATTTTGTTGATCTTCAGATGCTGATTTCTGAAGAGCGTAAACCAACCCTTGTGTTAAAAGATGACAGAGAGCCAAAGACATATTGGCAGAATGCCAAATCTCATTAACAGCAGCTGCAACAATAGTAGGCATTTGTTGACCACCAAATTTTTCCTGGGCCTCTAAACTTGTCCATCCACCTTCGCCTAAAGCCTTATAAGATTCTTTAAATCCCGGCGGAGTTGTAACACTTCCATCTTCATTTCTTTTTGAACTAATTTGATCACCTGTATGATTTGACTCAGAAAGCAAAATAGAAACCTTATCTGCCTCAATTAATACCTGATGAATGAGGTCGTTCGTGACCTCCTCAAACCCTGGTAATTTATTAATTGCTTGTAAATCAATGATTTTATTGAGTACAAAATCTAAATCTTCTATAGGTGCTTTATACATTTCAAATAGAAACTTACTTGAAAAGAGATAAAAAAAATAGTTTTTTTGATTTATTTAGGAAAAAAATTTCTTCGAAAACAAAGCAGTCTTTGATAGGTTACCCACCTAAAGACAGGAATTTTTAATACTATCAATGATCAATGAATACTTAAATCAATTTGGATTACTACCAGTCCTACTCATATGTCTTGGGGTGATTTATTATTTTACCCGACAACAAAAGAAGAAAGAACCTACAAATGAAAGTAAAAGAACCTATAAAATTCTAATTTATATATGCGGATATATTGTTTTTGTATCAGTACTGTATATTATTTTTGGAAGAGATTGGCTTTAGTGAATGTCTAAATTTTATAAAAAAGTTGTTGTAATTGGAGCTGGTACTATGGGTTTAGGAATTGCTGCCCATTTAGCAAATTCAAAAATCTTTACTGTCTTATTAGATTTGCCTTCTCAAGGAGGCGATAAAAATTTAATCGCAAATAATGCAATTACAAATATTAAAAAATCCGATCCTCCATTATTAGTAGAAAAAAATTGTCTTAAATACATTCAGGCAGGAAATCTTGATGAGGACTTCCATCATGTTGGTGACGCAGATTGGATTATCGAAGCAGTTGTAGAGAGAATTGATATTAAACATACTCTTTATAAAAAAATTGAGGATACAAGAAATTCACAATCAATCGTTTCTTCTAATACGTCAACAATCCCTTTAGCTATTTTAACAGAACAGATGTCAGAAGAAATGAAGAATAATTTCTGTATTACTCACTTTTTTAATCCTGTTAGATTTATGCGTTTATTAGAAATTGTTGAAACGCCAAATCTTAATCAGGACAAAATAAAAATCTTAAAAGATTTTTGTGAAAATCAATTAGGTAAGGGTATTGTGAACTGTAAAGACACTCCAGGTTTTATTGGAAACCGCGTTGGTGTATATGCTATGCAAGTAGCAATGTATGAAGCTCTGGAGAGAAAGATACCTGTAGAAATAGCTGACGCTTTGTTTGGGCGACCAATGGGAATTCCTAAAACTGGAGTGTTTGGCCTATACGACTTAATAGGAATTGATCTCATGAAAGATGTCCTCAAGAGCTTTGAGAAAGAATTGTCAGCAGATGACCCTTTCATGAAAGTTGTCAAACTCCATACTATTGTAGAAGGTCTTTTATCTAAAGGTTTTACTGGAAATAAGGGAAAAGGAGGCTTTTATGAGAATCAAACCATAGATGGCAATGAATTCACAAAGGCATTAAATTATGAAAATTATGAATACTACGATTTTCAAAAAGTAGATTTGGAATTAACCCATAAGGTTGAAAGAGGAGGCATTAAAGCTCTTTTAGATGATGACAGTCAATATGGTGATTATGCTTTTAGTGTATTTTCAAAAATTGTAAATTACTGTGCTTATTTAATTCCAGAAGTCACAGAAAGGCTCATAGATATTGATGATGCAATTCGTATGGGATTTAATTGGTATAAAGGTCCATTTGAAATGTTACAAGAATATGGACTGAAAAAATATATTGATAGAGTGGAAAAAATTTCAACAGTCCCTGATTTCTTATTGCAAACTTTAAAATCCCAAGACAATCCTTATAGTTCTAAACAGTCTTCTTATTTCCATTCATCAAAAGGACTAACAAAAATTGAAAGAGGAAAAGATACTTATCGTTTAGGTGACCTACAGAAAATTTCTAAACCTCTTATTCATAATCAAGCAGCATCAGTTTGGATGTTAGAGGACCATTCTTTTAACCAAAATATTTTATGCGTGGAATTCCATACAAAAGCTAATGCTTTAAATGGTTTAGCTATGGAAATTTTATACGAAGCAGTAGAACTAACAGATAAACATAAAGCTGATGGTCTTGTTGTATATAATGAAGCAATGAATTTTTCGGCTGGAGCAGATCTCAATACTTTAATAGGATTAGCGGATGATGAAAATTGGCAGGGTATTGATTTATATTTAAGCTCTTTTCAAAATACTTGCAGTTTAATGAAGTACGCGCCATTCCCAACAATTAGTGCTGTTTCTGGTCTTGCTATTGGAGGAGGGTTTGAAGTTGCCTGTCAAAGTGACCGAATGGTTGCTCATATGAATAGCACATTGGGCTTAGTTGAAACAGGAGTTGGTTTGGTTCCGGGTGGAGGAGGTTGTAAAGAATTATTATGGAGATGGGTTCAAGATCCTAAGTTTCAAAATAATCATGATGATGCCGCATTAGAAGTTTTTAATATTATTGGCTATGGCAAGATAGCCACTTCACCAATCCTAGCCCTCCCATTAAAATTTATAAGAGAGCAAGATGTAGTGGTTGAAAATAGAGACCGACTTTTATTTGAAAGCTTTCAGCTGATCAACTCATTAAAAAATTCCTATCAAGCACCGCAAAAACCAGCTTTTCGACTCAGCGGAATTTCTGTTAAACAACAAATGCACGAAGTCCTTAAAGAGCTTGAATCTCAACATATTATTGCAGGTTATGATGTTGATATTGGTCTCTATTTGGCAGATGTTTTAAGCGGAGGGGCTAATTCCAAATCTACAGATTTAAGTGAACAAGATTTATATGATTTAGAAAGAGAGTCTTTGATTAATTTGATCCAATCTCATAAAACAAGAGATAGAATTCATAAGATGTTATCAACTGGCAGAAAGTTAAAAAACTAATGAATAGCTTTGATACAGGAATGGATCAAACAAAAGCCAATTACGTACCTCTTACCCCTTTAAGTTTTTTAGACCGTATCAAAGATGTCTACCCCGATTATGAAGCACTAGTTTATAAAGATCGTCATTATACCTGGAAGCAAGTTTATAATCGCTGTATTCAGTTTGCGAGCGCCCTAAATAAAATAGGAATTGGTTTAGGTGATACGGTTTCAATTATGGCTGCAAATACGCCAGAAATTTTTGAAGCTCATTATTCTATTCCTATGACAGGAGCTGTAATTAATACAATCAATACTAGATTAGATGCAAAAACTGTCGCTTATATTCTCGATCATAGTGACGCAAAAGTTTTGATAGTCGATCGTCAATTCCATGAGATAGTAATAAAAGCATTAGAACAAATTGATCACGATATAATTATAATAGATATTGATGATAAACAGGCAGGATTACAGAATGTCAATCCAGTAGGAGAGCTCGAATATGAAAGTTTTCTAAAAACAGGAGATTCTGATTTTGAATGGATAAGACCCCAGGACGAATGGCAGGCGATAGGTTTGAGCTATACTTCTGGAACAACCGGTCAGCCTAAAGGTGTTGTGTATCATCATCGCGGTTCTTATTTAATGTCAATGGGAAGTGTTACTGCATGGAATATGCCTAATAAGCTAACTTACCTTTATACGGTACCTATGTTTCATTGTAACGGTTGGGGGTACCCTTGGACGCTTGCAATGTTACATGCAAAAATAATTTTTATTCGTAATATTGTTGTCAAAGAAATTTTTCAATTAATCACAAACCATAAAGTTACTCATTTTGGTGGAGCTCCTATCGTACTAAATATGATAGCTAATGCCCCTAAAGAAGAACAACTTCCTATCCCTAATAAAGTTTATGTTATGACAGCAGGCGCACCACCGCCAAGTTCTATCTTAAAAAAAATGCACTCCTTAGGTTTTGAAGTAATGCATGTTTATGGTTTAACTGAAACTTATGGTCATGTAGTTCATTGTGCTTGGAATGAAACTTGGGACGAACTAGATCAAGATAAACAATCAGAATTAAGGTCTTTTCAAGGAGTGAGATACCCGCACACAGAAGAAATAGCAGTTTTAAACCCTGAAAACTATACTCCTGTTCCAAACGATGGAGTTACTATGGGTGAAATCATGATTAGAAGTAACACAGTCATGAAAGGTTATTATAAAAATCCTGAAGCAACTAAAGAAAGCATGAAAGAAGGTTGGTTCCATTCTGGCGATTTGGCAGTAAAACATCCTAACGGTTACATACAAGTTAAAGATCGCTCAAAGGATATTATTATTTCTGGCGGTGAAAACATTTCTTCAGTGGAAATCGAAAATACAATAACTAAGCATCCCTCCGTATCCCTCGCAGCTGTTGTAGCAAAACCAGATAACAAATGGGGTGAAACACCTTGTGCATTTATTGAGCTTCATGAAAGTCAAACATTAGATGAGGAAGAATTATCAAAATTTTGTAGGGAGCATTTAGCAGGATTTAAGATGCCTAAGACCTTTATTTTTTGTGTTTTGCCAAAAACCTCTACTGGAAAAATTCAAAAGTTTGAACTTAGAGAACAGGCAAAAACAATTAAATAGATGCTAATTGAAGTTAATAGTCATCAAGTCTTTGCTGGAACAGGTGGTAAAATATTCGATAGTAAAAAACCAGTTATTATTTATTTACATGGTAGCGGTTTTAGTCATATTGCTTGGGTTCCGTTAGCTGGACAGTTTACACAAAGCGGATATAGCGTCTTAGTTTTAGATTTTCCAGGACATGGAAATTCTGAGGGTAAAGCTTTAAGATCTATCGAAGATAGTGCCCTTTGGTTAAAAGAGTTATTGAAAAGAATGGAATTAAATAAAGTTTCACTAATAGGTCATTCCCAAGGAGCTTTAACAGCTTTAGAGTTCAGCTCATCTTTTCCAGACATGGTATCTAAACTATGCTTAATGAATACTTCTCATTCTATGCCAGTACATCCTGATTTAATTAAAATGGCCGAAACAGATGATAATAAGGTGATCGATCTAATGCTTAAGTGGTGTTACGCAGGACATAGCGGAGACATTATGACAGAGCATGGTCAAATAATGACAAACAAAAAGAGTATTGATGTTGCTAAAATGATTCTTAGCTCAAAGAAACTCAGTGACGTGCTGGCAATAGATTTAAAAGCTTGTGATAATTATTCTAATGGAATGAACTCTGCAAAAAAAATAAACTGTCCTACTATGATTTTATCAGGCGATAAAGATAAAATGATTTCAATAGAAAAAGCAAAAGAGCTTCATCATAATATTGATGGTTCAAGGTTAGAGGTAGTTCATGAAGCAGGACACATGTTAGCCTCAGAAGAAGTTGTCCAAGTTAGAAAAGTTTTATCTGATTTTTTTTAAATTAAGAGTTGATTAAGCTTTAATTTTTTCAGATTTATTGTAATAAACTTCTAGACAAGTTGAGCAAATGAGACCTTGTTCTTTTTTAAATTCTTCATTCTTTTGAGAGTTGAGTAAGTTTATTTTCCATAAAACTTCAGTAGTCTCACTTTTAGTGATTTCAATTTTACAGTAATTACAACATTCGGTCATTTTTTTAATATTAATAGATTTAGTTTTTTTAAAGTATTATTTAAAAAAGTGTTTATCATAATTTCATCAAAACTATTAATAAAATAATTGCATATATACTATTCAAAAAATGAATTTTTTTTTTAACATCTTTATTAAAATATTATCTTTAATTTTTATACATCATTCACTTTATTCCGCTGATGTAAATTTTCATGCTTGGGGAGGTTCTGTGATTATTAATGATTTTATTAAACAAGCCTCTAAAGATTTAAAGAAGAAAAATATTATTCTTAATCATACAAAAATTACAGATATTGCTGAGAGTATTAAGATTTTAGAAACTGATAAAAAAATAAATAATCTACAAAAAGGCAGTATTGATTTAATGTGGGTTAATGGAGAGAATTTCCATCGCTTAAAAAAAAATCAATTGCTTTTTGGCCCTATTGATACAATAGATAATTATAAATTCATTAATACATTAGATCAGTCAATGCACAATGATTTCGGTGAACCTGTGGAAGGACTTGAAGTTCCTTGGGGAAGAGCTCAATTTGTCTTGATTTATGATAGTAAATTAATTCAAAAACCACCTCAAACAATCGAACAATTAAGAAAATTTATTAAAAATAATCCTGGAAGATTTACTTACCCTCAGATTCCTGATTTTCACGGTACTACTTTTTTAAAACAGCTATTATATGAAATCGTAGATGATCAATCGATATTACAGAAACCCTTCTCAAACTGTTTAAATCCTTGCGAGCCTCTAAAAAATCTTATGATTTATTTAAAAGACATTCATCCATTTCTTTGGAATCAAGGAAAAAGATTTCCTAAGTCAGCAGCTGAAACTGTGCCTTTATTGTCTAATAGAGAATTATGGCTTACTATTTCTTTTAATCCTAATATGGCTGCAGTCAATGTAAGTAGTGGAAACTTAAGGGATGTCACTCGCACTACTTCTTTTATAGGAGGTGCTATTGGTAATACTCACTATCTGGCCATACCTTTTAATTCGCCAAATAAAAAAGCATCATTAGAAGTTATTAATTATTTAATTAGTCCTCAATCACAAGCAGATAAATCAAATATTGAAATATGGGGTGATCCTACAGTTTTAGACTTTACCAAAATGAATGAGATACAAAAAAAAATGTTTTTAGATAAACAAAGTGTACATATTTTACCAAATTATCAGATACCTTATTTAGAAGAACCTCATTATAGTTGGACAGAGGCTATCGAAAATGAGTGGTTTAAAACTTTTAATTAATCAAAATATTTCCTTTTTAATTATTTTTTTATTATTTGGAATAGTTTTTTTAGTTATCGGTAATATTCTTTATGAATCAATAAATCAATTATCGTTTAAATCATTCATGAATGACTTAATGAATTTCTTACCTTCAATTAGTGTCACTTTTTTTAATAATATATTATCTACTATATGCGCAATCTTTATTGCTTTTTTTATAACAGAATATTTATATAAAAAATCGTCTTTCAGTTCTTCTTTTTTAATTGTTTTAATTAGTTTTCCTCATATCTCATACTGTATAGGCATCACATATCTCTTTGCAACAAGTGGCTTATTTGCTCGTTTATTTGCTATTTTTTATGGAAATGAAGTTCCTTTTATTAGTTCTAGAGGGGATGGTCTCGCTAACTTTATTTATATTTTCAGTTTAGCATTACGGGAAGTTCCTTTTTTAGTACTTATTGGATTAAGCGTATGGAAAAAAATTAATCCTAATCAAATTCAACAACAAGTTTCAGTACTAGGTCATTCCGATTTATCGACTTTAATGAATTGCATTTTTCCACTATGGATAAAGTCCATGGGATTGCCCATACTTATTATTATTGCTTTTGGTTTTAGTAATTTTGAATTTAGTTCAATTTTAGGACCTCAGTTTCCTGATATGATTAACGTGAAGATCATTGTATCGTGGTATTCGACAAATACAGAATTAATGCGGCATCTAAATTCTTTAATTATGATTACAATTTTAGGAGTAGGATTAGCAATATTATTATTATTTTTCTTACGAAAGGCAATAGTTTCTTATTTTACAAACACAAGATTATTTATCTCTATAAATTACAATACATTATTAATAGGAAAATTTTTTTTTTTAATAGTAATTCTGTTATTTACAGCAATCATTTTTATTACATTTTTTCTCTCTATAAGCAAAAGCTGGTTTTTTCCCTCTATTTTTCCGACTACGTTTACATTAAAAGGTTGGTCTTATATGATTGAGAATTACTCTGTACTATTTTTTCACAGCATTTTCTTAAGCGCTATAATTTCAATATTTAACTTAATAATAATGACTTATATGATAGAAATATCTCAAAATATTAAAAATATATTTAAAATGCTTTTTTTATTAAGTTTAATGATTTTAGTTATACCTCAAAATATTATGTTGATGGGAATTAGTAATTTAATGAGCTCACTGCCATTCTTTTCTATTAAAACCTGGTTTTATTTCTCATTATTTATTTATATTCTTCCTTATACCTATTTTATGACGAAACAATCCTATGATGATTTTAACCCTCAATACATTGAAAATGCTGACGTTTTAGGTATTACAAGACTTAAAAGTTTTTTTTATATCAAGCTACCTATAATGACAAATGATTTTTTAATTATTTTTGGTGTGAGTTTTTCGGTTTGTTTTTATCAGTTTCTTCAAGGTATTATTGTAACAAAAGGAGAAGAATTATTATTTAACAATGAAGTCCTTATTCTTTTTTCAGGTGAAAGTATCAGTACCGCAAGTTCCGGATCATTACTTAATTTCTTCCCGGCGGGATTACTATTAACAATTATTTATATAAGGTATCGCTATGCTAGAATGTAAGTATATTAATATACAAAATGAAAAAAATATTTTTTTAATTGAAAATTTAAATTTTAGAATTGAACAATCTCAGATTTTTACGTTAACAGGACCAAGCGGAGCGGGTAAATCAACACTACTTAAATATATATGTGGTATTAAGCAAAATTCTTTTACTTATTCAGGTGATATCTTTGTGAATAAAAGTCTAGTAAATCATCTACCTACAAATCAAAGAGAAGTAAGAATGATATTTCAAAATGATTTATTATTTCCTCATATGAATGTGATGGAAAATTTATTATTTGCCGCTCCTATTACTGATAAAAAAAACAAAGAAGATGCTTTATTTTTATTAGATAAATTAAATCTAAGCCATCTATCTTATAAAAATACTAATACTCTTTCAGGAGGAGAGTATTCCAGAATTTGTCTTGCTCGAATTATTATTAATAAGCCAAGTATTCTTCTTGTTGATGAGCCTTTTAGTAATTTGGATGCAAAAACTAAAAATATGACGAGAGAATTTTTTTTTAAAAATATAAGTGAAATGAAATGTGCGACATTGATTGTTTCTCATGACCTAGACGATATTTATAATTATGATAAAGTCATAAAATTATGAAAGTTTATTATAATGGTTCTTGTACAGTCTGTAATACAGAAATTAATCATTATAAAAAAATATCTAGTGGAATTAATTATTTAGATGTGTCGTGTACTTTGGATGAACATATTAGTCATTTAAGTAAAAAAGAGCTTTACCGAAGAATGCATGTTTATTTTAATGGAACTCTTTACAAGGGATCAGAATCTTTTTTAGTATTATGGTCAAAATTGCCTAATTGGATATGGTTATCAAGACTTTTAGGAATGCCTGTTCTGAAGCAACTTTGGTTTATAGGGTATGAGTGCTTAGCATTTATGTTATTTGTAAAAAATTTCTATATGAAGAAAATTAAATAGATTTTACTTAATTTTTTGAAGAATGTAATTTCCTGATATAACTATTAGACTCCCTATTATGATATAATCTGTCAAATATTCCTGAAGAATTATTATAGTTAATAAAATTCCAAATATTGGAAATAAGCTATAAAGAGGTAAAACTTTTTGAACGTCGTAATGTTTATATAGCCAAAACATTCCTATTTGCGCCACACAAGATAATGCTAAACCTGAATATATTGCCATAATAAGTGTTGTTTGATCTATGGTTATAATTTGATTAATTGCATCAGGTTCTAAAATTAATGTTAATATTGCGATAAAAGGAAAGGTGATAATTGCCATCCAGGCATTGACATTGAGAGCACTTTCTTTTTCTAAATATTTTGAAAACAATGAGGCAAATGCATAACCAAGTCCGCCAATGATTGCAAATATCATTCCTAGAGGCTCTTGAATAATAAGAGGATCAAATCCTACTATAATAACTCCCACTATCACAAAACCAATCATAAGCCATCTTTGAAAAGAAACTTTTTCTTTTAAAAAAAAAGCACTCATTAATACCCCAGTAGGAATAGAACATTGCATTAGTATGATTATTCCAGATGTTGAAACTGAATATTCTAATGAAAGATAAATCATTGGATAGACTATAAATCCCATAGCAATAGTAAAAAATATAACATACTTAAAATATTTACTTTTGAGAGTCTCAATTCTTAAAAAAGGTAAGAGAACAATTGCCATAATACCAACTCTTAAAGTAACAAATGCTAATGCTGAAATATTATTAACTCCTATTTTTCCAATAGGATAGGAACTACCAAAAAGAAACATGACTACAAGAGCCATAAGAATATGCTGTATTTTCAATGTTTATTTTTTATTGTTAAATTGTAAAACCTCTCCGATAAAGTATAAAGATCCGCCAAAATAAATAGTGGCATTTAGACCAGATTGGTTATTTATTTCATTAATTGCATCTAATAAGCTTTTGGACATATTAATTTTATTAGTATTTATAATATGTTTTGATTGAATTGAGTTCTCTTCTTTCATAGGTACAACAAGAATTTTTTTAAAATGGGGTGCTAAAAGTTTTAAAATAGCCTGATACTTTTTATTAATAAGAAAAGAACAAACAAGAAGGTTATTTTTCCCTTTAAGATTTTTAATAAATACTTTAACTCCATCTAAATTATGAAATCCATCAAGGAAAATAGAATGAAATTGATTAATAGTTTTAATAAGCTTTCCTTTTTTAATTTGTTGTAATCGACCTGCCCATTGGACATTAGAGAGTGCTTTTTGAGCAACCTGAATATCAAAATTACTCTTTAAAATATTTTTAACTAAAGCTATAGCTAATCCCGCATTTTCATATTGATGTATGCCATTAAGAGATAAATTTTCTAAACTAATTTTATAATCCTTATCAATATAGAAATGATTACTAATTTTCCAGTTAGATCCAGCAAATTGCGCTTGTATTGCATTTTCTCTTAAGAAATTTATAGCAAATTTCTTAACAACTGGTTTTTGGTAATTGATAAAATTAATACTTTTATGATTAAAAATACTAAGTTTTTCATAAGCAATTTTAGTTAATGAATTGCCTAGGTAATCTTGGTGATCGATGGAAATAGGAGTAATGGCAGCATATTTTTTATTTTTTATAATATTCGTTGCATCAAATCTCCCTCCTAAACCTACTTCTAAAATGAGAAAGTCTGCAGGGTGATCTTGATAGGCCATTAAGGCAGCTGCTGTAGTAATTTCAAAATATGTAATAAGATTTTTTTGATTAATTTTTTCGCAATGATAGAGATATTTTAATAAGTGCTGATCAGAGATATCTTTAGAGTAAAGTTGAATTCTTTCATTAAATTTTACTAGGTGAGGGGTCGTATATAAATGAGTTGTATAATTATGTTCATTGAGTAAGGACTTAATAATTGATGCTGTTGATCCTTTTCCATTAGTTCCCGCAATATGTATAACTTTTGGTAATTTTTTTTCATTAAATTTTAATTTTTTCAATAATTTAGTAATCCTAATTAATGATAAATCTGAAAATTTAGGATGAAGTTCTAATAGTCTTTTAAAGATAGGGTCTTTCAAGTGATTACTTTTTTAAGTGCGAGAGAACTCTTGCAAGAGTTTCTTGCAATTCTTTCCTGTGGACAACAATGTCAATCATACCGTGATCTAATAGATATTCCGCTGTTTGAAAATCTTTAGGTAGTTTTTCTTTAATGGTCTCTTCGATAACTCTTTTACCTGCAAAGCCAATCATAGAGCCTTTTTCTGCCATAATAATATCTCCTAACATAGCAAATGATGCACTGACACCTCCGGTTGTGGGATTGGTAAGAAGACTTATATAGGGAATTTTATTATCATTGAGTAGATTGATGGCTGCCACTGTTTTAGGAAGCTGCATCAGGCTCACAAGTCCTTCTTGCATTCTAGCACCACCAGAAGAGGAGATGGCAATAAATGGACAATTTAATTCTATAGCTTTAAGACACCCAATCTTAAATGACTCTCCGACATATTGCCCCATGGAGCCACCCATAAAACTAAAATCAAGAATAAATACACAACTCAAAGTTCCACCTATATTGCCAGTAGCAACAAATGCTGCATCTTTTTGATTGGTTTTTTTTTGTGATTCTTTCAGTCGATCTGTATATTTTTTTAAATCCTTAAATTTTAAAGGGTCGTTATTCTCAATATCAATTTTAATTAATTCAAATTTTTGATCATCAAATATAAATTTAAATCTAACTTCAAAATTCATATGAAGGTGTCGATCACAATAGTTACAAACGTATAAATTTTCTTCTAGATCTTTATTGTAAAGTAATTGGCCACATTGGCATTTAGTCCATAAATCTGAGGGTGTTTCTTTGCGTGTTACGAGAGCGTTAATTTTAGGTTTAACAAAATCTTTTAACCAATTCATATTTAACTGATCTTAAGGTTTTTAATAAATTTATCTAATAATTTTAAATAATTACTGAAATTCATTTTCAAGTCAAAATACATCTGAATTAAAGCTGAACCAATAATAACACCATCGGTTAATGTCTTTTCACTTAAGGATTTCACATCGCTTTTTGATTTAATCCCAAATCCAACTAGTACTGGAATTGAGCTGTGTTTTTTAATTATTTTAATATTTTGATTGATTTCTTTATGGTTAAGTTTGTTGGAGCCTGTAATCCCTGTGGAAGATATATAATAAATAAAACCTTTTGAGTTATGTAAAAGTTTTTTCGCTCTATTAGAGTCGGTCATAGGTGATATTAATTTAATGAGATAAATACCACTATTTTCAAGCTGTTCCCTAATGTCTTTTTCCTCTTCAAAAGGAAGGTCTACTATGATTATACCGTCGACAGTCCCCTTAATTGATTTAATAAATTGAGAAACCCCATACTTTACAACTGTATTGATGTAACACATTATTACATAGGAAGTATCACCCTTATTTTTCGCTACAGACTTTATTAAATTAATTGATTGATTAGTTGATAAACCTTTTTTAAGCACCAGTTTATTTGCTTCCTGGATAACAAGTCCATCTGCCATAGGATCAGAAAATGGAAGACCAAATTCAATAATATGAGGCTGATTATTTTGAATAGTTTGAAATACCTTCCGACTTTGACTTAAAGATGGAAAACCACAAGTCATAAAAAGAGATAAAATATTTTTTGAAGGCAACTTATCTAAATTATTCATTATTATCAAAACCCAATTCTTTCGCTGCAGTAAATAAATCCTTATCTCCTCTGCCACATAAGTTTAAAATAACTACTTTATTTTTATGTTTATTTTTAAATGCTTTAAATAAATATGCTAAGGCATGAGAAGGTTCTAAAGCTGGAATAATTCCTTCTAATTTTGAGCAAAGCTGAAAAGCCTTTAATGCTTCTTTATCTGTAATCCCAAAATACTTTGCTCTTTGTGATTTTTTTAAATGAGAATGTTCAGGCCCCACGCCTGGATAGTCAAGTCCAGCAGAGATGGAATGAGCTTCTTTGATTTGACCGTCCGAATCTTGTAATACATAACTATAACTTCCATGAAGTATTCCTGGAGTGCCTGATGTCATAGTTGCTGCGGTTTCGTTGGTTTTAGCCCCTTTACCTGCGGCCTCAACACCAATAATCAAAACCTTTTTATCATTTAAGAAAGGGTAAAATAATCCCATTGCATTGGAACCACCTCCAACACAAGCAATTAAAAAGTCAGGTAGTTTTTTTTCTTGAACTAAAATTTGAGCACGTGCTTCTATACCTATAACAGATTGAAAATCACGCACCATTTTCGGATAAGGGTGAGGGCCAGCGGTAGAACCAATAATATAAAAAGTATCCCTAACATTTTTAATCCAATCTCGAAGAGCTTCATTCATTGCGTCTTTGAGTGATTTACTGCCAGATTCTACTGGAATGATATTAGCTCCCAAAAGTTTCATTCTAAAAACATTTGGCTTTTGTCTTATTATGTCTTTAGAGCCCATATAAATATGACACTCTAAACCAAATAGAGCACAAACAGTAGCTGTTGCAACGCCATGTTGACCCGCACCTGTTTCGGCTATAATTCTTGTCTTCCCCATTTTTTTTGCGAGTAAAATTTGACCTAGACAGTTATTAATTTTATGTGCACCTGTATGATTTAGTTCATCACGCTTAAAATAAACTTTTGGTCCATTGAGGTATTTGGAAATATTAGCAGCATGAAAAAGAGGAGAGGGTCTTCCTACATAATTATTAAATAAATCTTTTAATTCTTTTTGAAAATTTTTATCTTTTTTTATTTCACTATAAGCCTGATCTAGCTCGATCAGAAGAGGCATAAGAGTTTCAGAAACATACATGCCGCCAAATTGCCCAAATCGACCTGTTTTATTTGGTTCATTATAATTGCTCATAAATTTACTGACGGATTAAAGAAATAATTTCTTCTATTAAGCTTATTGTCTTTTCTCCAGGTTCCACCTCTACCCCTGAATTTATATCAATAAAGTCAGCTCCTGTTAAGCTTATTGATTCTTTAATATTGCTACTATTTAGGCCGCCAGACAAAATAAAAGGTAAATTATTGGCATTATCAAAGTTAGACCAATTCCAAGTTGAATTATTTCCACCCGGCATTTGACTATCGGATGGTTTCGAATCAACTAGGTGATAATCTATATTTTGTAATAAAGAATTAGATAATTCATCAGGATAAATTGACTTAAATATAGGTTTTTTAAATTTGTCTCTACATTGATTAATAAAATCTTGAGTTTCATTTCCATGAAGTTGAATAGATCCAAAATTAAAAATTCTTAACTTAGAATCAATTTCCTCTAGAGTGGGATTAACAAAAACACCTACAAATTTATCTAGATGTTGATTAAAGGCATTTCCAATATTAGTTAAAACATCATCGTCAACAAATCTAGGACTTTTTGAATAAAAGATTAATCCTTGATAATCTATGTCAAGTTGAATGGCATGATTAATGACAGCTAGATTACTTTGTCCACAAATTTTTATTTTTATTTTCTTCATAATATAATTCTAGAGCATTAATAGGATTTTTGTGATTAATTATTTCTCGTCCAATAACAATAAAGCTCGCACCATTTTTAAAAGCCTCAATAGCCGAAATAGTTCTTTTTTGATCATCTTTTTCTCTTTCATAAAGACTAACACCAGGAGTAATTTTTAATAATTTTTTATAAGAATTTAAAAATTTTAAATCTTGTCCTGAACAAATTAAGCCATCTATTTTT
>Ga0222631_1000075_pt1 | contig 29866 bp, 26 predicted proteins | sample AntAcemetagenom5_FD_179826 | JGI IMG/M metagenome (GOLD analysis project Ga0222631, IMG submission 179826) | Saline water microbial communities from Ace Lake, Antarctica - #5 | ecosystem: Environmental > Aquatic > Non-marine Saline and Alkaline > Saline | place: Antarctica: Ace Lake | collected... | reverse complement strand
TTTGCCTGTTGAATAGAAATCATTAATTAATGAAATGACTATGTGCTTAATATCTTCCCAAATTACTTCTTCTTTTTTATTGATGGATAAAAAGTCTACTCCTAAAAATACTCCTGTTACTCCATTGATAGACAAAAGATTTCTTACTAATTCGCTTTCCGTATCTTCCTTTTTTGTTACCTCAAAAGAACCACAATTAGACACATTTTTTCCTGGTAAAAACTTAAGTGAATTTGGGTTCGGTGTTACTTCTGTTTGAATGAACATGCTTTTATATATAGTGGTAAATGTCGAAATTTAAACTAATTAATATATTTTATTAAAAACCTACTAATTCTTTAATTTCTTTAATTTTTTTTGAGGCAATTCTGTCTGCTTTAACGGATCCTTCTAATAAAATTTTATCTAGGTGTTTTTCATCGTTTAAAAGTTTTTTAATTTCTTTTGAAATCGGCTCGATTGTTTGGGTTAATGCTTCTGATAATTTTTCTTTAAACTCAGAAAAGTTTTTTCCACTAAATTCGCTTATAGAGCTTTCTAAGTTTTGATTCTTTAAGCTTGAATAAATCCCTAATAAATTTTCTGCTTCTGGTCTATCGGCAAGGTTTTTAATTCCTTCAGGCAAAGCTAACGGGTCTGTTTTAGCCTTTTTTATTTTATTTATTATTTGATCTTTATCATCTGTAAGATTAATTCTACTTAAATCTGATGGATCTGACTTACTCATTTTTTTTATTCCATCTTTAAGACTCATTATTCTAGAAAATTGTTTTTGAATTAGTGGCTCTGGCACTTTTAAAAAATCTGTTGCTTCAAAATCATTATTAAATTTTTGTGCAATATCTCTGCAAAGCTCTAAGTGTTGTTTTTGATCATCTCCAACTGGCACATGAGTTGCATCATAGAGTAAAATATCTGCAGCCATTAAAACTGGATATGAATAAAGGCCAATGCTAGCTTTTTCTTTATCTTTTCCAGCTTTTTCTTTAAATTGTGTCATCCTATTAAGCCAACCTATTCTAGAAACACAACTTAAAATCCACGCAGCTTCCGAATGTGCTGAAACCATTGATTGATTAAAGATTATACTTTGAGCCGGATCAATTCCACATGCAATAAATGTAGCTGCTGTTTCTCTTATATTTTTTTTTAATTCTTTAGGGTTTTGTTTAACTGTTATTGCATGAAGGTCTACCACACAAAAAATGCATTTATTTTCTTTTTCACTCTGAAGTTCTACAAAATTCTTAATTGCACCTAGATAGTTTCCAAGGTGAAGGTTTCCTGTTGGTTGAACCCCTGAAAAAATTTTTTTAGTCATACTAGTAGTTTAAATTAATATCACTTCTTTTAAAAGCCTTGATTGAAATTGCAATCAAAAGATAAAATATTAGTCCCATTATAACAGTACCAATTAAATAAATAGCTTTGAAACTTTCCTCATAAAGTAACTTGTCATTAAAAAAATAAATTACATAGTAAAAAAATATTCCCATTAATACTGAGGCTAATAAAATTTTAATAAATCTATTTATAAATACAAAATTAAAGCTGAATAAATTATTTATTTTTAAAAAAATAAATAATAAAATGGCATTAAACCAAGATGATATTGTGGTTGCTATTGGTATAATTATAAAACCAACTTCCTTAAAGAAAATAACACTAATAAACACATTTAACAAAACAGAAGTTAAAGAAATATAAAAAGGTACTTTTGTATTATGGCGTGCGAAAAAAAAAGCTGAAAAGACTTTAATAAGAGAAAATGCTGGTAATCCAATCGCAAAATAGAATAAAGCTTTTGCTGAATTTATAACGCTTAATTCATCAAAAGAACCATACCCAAATAAAGAAGATATAATTTCTTCAGACGCTATAATTAATGCTATTGCTGCTGGAATACTTAAAAACAAACTTAACTCTAGAGCCTTATTTTGAATTGAGTTTATTTTTTCTTTTTTATTGCCCTGAACATGTTTAGAAAGCTGAGGAAGTATTACTGTACCTATTGCAATTCCTGCAATAGCAAGATTTATTTGATAAATTCTATCTGCATAATAAAGATATGATACTGCACTGGCTTGAAAAGATGCAATGATTGTCCCTACTAAAATATTTATCTGAGTAACACCAGAGGAGAAAATACTGGGTAGCAATTTTTTAAAAAAAAGTTTAACTTTATTATCAATTTTGAATGAGAAATTAATTTTAGGAGAAAAGTGTTTTTTTACAAAAAAATATAAAAAAATAAACTGTAAGATACCTGAAATAGTTACCGCATAAGACAAATAATATACTAATTGGTCATTTAAAATTTTTCCAAATATCAACACCCCAATTAAAAGAATATTTAAAATTATAGGTGCGGCCGAAGCTATAGCAAATTTATTATGTGAATTTAAAATAGCAGAAAAAAAAGATGCCAAACTAATAAACATTAAAAAAGGAAAGGTAATTCTTGTCAAAGTTATAGCTAGTTCCATTTTTTGATAATCACCTTCAAAACCTGGTGCTATTAAAAAGACAAATAGTGGCATCATTGTCTCAATAACAAGTACTAAAAAAAATAATCCTATTATAAGTAAAGTAAAAATATTATTTGCAAATTTTTGTGATGTTTTTTTATTACTTAATAGTGATGAATAACTAGGAACAAAGGCAGCGTTAAAGGTTCCTTCTGAAAATAACCTTCTAAAAGTATTAGGTATTCTAAATGCAACAAAGAAAGCATCTGCTAATGGGCCCGCACCAAGAAATACAGCTATCAATATGTCTCTCACATAACCCAATAATCTACTTATTATTGTAAAAAAACTAAATGTGCTTGTTGACTTAATTAGGTTCATAAATCATATTAGTCTTAAATTTGCTCCATTTGTATATCTAATTAACATAAATGAAAAAAACTAAAATAGACCATTACACGGATAAAGAAGCATTAGAATTTCATAGCTTAAATAAGCCTGGAAAAATTGAAATAAATTCTTCAAAACCAATGACGACTAAAAGAGATTTGGCTTTAGCTTATTCCCCAGGTGTGGCTGTTCCTGTTCAGGCTATTTATGATAATCCAGAAGCTGCCTATGACTATACTTCCAAAGGAAATTTAGTTGCCGTGATAAGTAATGGCTCTGCAATTTTAGGTATGGGTAACTTAGGAGCATTGGCTTCAAAGCCTGTAATGGAAGGAAAGGCAGTTTTATTCAAAAGATTTGCTGATATAGATTCTATAGATTTAGAAATTAATTCACAAGATTCAGCTGAAATTATAAATAGTATTAAAAATTTTGCATGTAGCTTTGGTGGAATTAACTTAGAAGATATAGCTGCTCCTGATTGTTTTATTATTGAAGAAAAATTAAAAGAAATTTTAGACATCCCAGTTTTTCATGATGACCAACATGGTACAGCAATAATAACCACTGCAGCATTACTCAATGCTTTGGATATCAGTGGAAAATCCATAAAAGATATTAAGGTTGTTGTTAATGGAGCTGGTGCCTCTGCAATTGCTTGTACAAACTTATTTAAAAATAGTGGTGTTCCTAATGAAAATGTAACCATGCTTGACCGTAAAGGGGTAATTTATAGGGGCAGAACAGAGGGTATGGATCAATGGAAATCTGCTCATGCAATTGATACTAAAAATAGAACTTTAGAAGCAGCAATCAAAGGTGCAGATGTATTTTTAGGATTGTCAGCAAAAGGAGCTTTAAAGAAAGAACTAGTAAAAACTATGGCAAAAAACCCAATAATTTTTGCTTGCGCTAATCCAGATCCAGAAATAACTCCTGAGGAAATAATGGAAGTTAGAGATGATGCTATTATAGCAACTGGAAGATCTGATTACCCCAATCAAGTAAATAACTTAATTGGTTTTCCATATATCTTCCGAGGAGCTTTGGATGTAAGGGCCACTACAATTAATGAAGAAATGAAAGTAGCTGCCGCAAATGCAATAGCAAAACTTGCCAGAGAAGATGTGCCTGATGAAGTTGTTGCAGCAATGGGTGGTGATCGTCCTAAATACGGAAAAGATTATATAATTCCATCCACTTTTGACCCAAGATTAATTAGCGTAATTCCTGCTGCTGTTGCAAAAGCTGCAATGGATAGTGGTGTTGCAAAAAAAAATGTTGAAGATTTTGAAGTTTATAAAGAACAGCTTAAACAGAGGCTTAATCCATCTGTTACCATCATGCAGGGTGTTAATTCTTATATTAAAAAAAATCAAAAGAGAATTGTTTTTGCAGATGGTGAGGATGAAAATACTCTTAAAGCTGCAATAGCATTTAAAAATTCTAAATTAGGTATTCCAATTTTGGTTGGTAAAAAAGAAAAGATTAAAGAAAGAATAAAAGAAATTGGCTACAATGAAAATTTTGATATTGAAGTAATAAATTCTCAGGACTCTGAAAAAAGAGAAAAGTATGTGAATTTTTTATTTAAAAAAATGCAAAGAGAACAGGGCCTTCTAGAAAGAGACTGCGATAGGCTAGTTAGAAATGATAGGGTTATATGGGCATCTTGTATGGTAGCGTGTGGGGATGCAGATGGTGCTGTTACTGGAAACACTAGAAGATTCGGAGCGTCTTTTGAAAAAGTTACGCAAGTTGTAGACGCCAGGCCAGGAGAAATCATGTTTGGTTTAAATATGGTTGTTGCAAAAGGGAAAACTATTTTTGTTGGTGATACTAGTGTTAACGAATATCCAAGCTCAGAAGAGCTTGCTGAAATAGCTATATCTGCTGCAAGGGTAGTTAAAATGTTTGGCTTTGTTCCAAAAGTTGCTTTTGTTTCACATTCAACCTTTGGTCAGCCTCTTACTAGTAGAACTAAACATATAAAAAAAGCAGTTGAAATTTTAAAAAGTAAAGATGTGGATTTTGATTTTGATGGAGATATGCAGCCTGATGTTGCTCTAAATGAGGAATATAAAGAGCTTTATCCTTTTTCAAGTATTGTTGGAAATGCAAACATCTTAATAATGCCTGGACAACACAGTGCAGCTATTTCATATAAAATGATGAAAAGCTTAGGTGATACAAAAGTGATAGGACCCCTGCTAATTGGTTTAGGTCAGCCGATTGAAATAGCACCTTTAAGATCTTCTACATCAGAAATAATTAATTTGGCCTCTATTGCGGCCTACTCTGCTGATGTGATTGATTATAAAAAAAATTAATTCTTTTGAATTCTCAAGTCTTCAACTAAAACAATACTTGCTATAACATCTTTAACATCAAGTATTTCTTTTGCTTCAGTTATAACTTCTTTCTTCTCATCTTCTGTTAGAGAGATTCCATAAATAAATATTTTTTTCTTATAAGTGTCTATTTGATAATTTGATGCCTTAATTTTTTTATTAAATATTAAAGCTGTACGCAATTGAGAAGTTATTAATAAATCTTTGGCTGATTGTTGGAAATTAAAATTTTCTTTTAATTTAATATCATTTTTAACTGATCTAACCCCTTTAGTTTCCCATGCTAATTTTGTAATTTGAAGTTTTTCTTCTGGATCTTCAACTTTACCAGTTAAAAAAATTCTACCATCTAAAACTTTTGTACTTACGGATAGTAAATAGTTTTTATCTCTTATTACCAATCTTGCTGCTAAGTTTTTCTGCATTACAGAATCGTCAATTTGGGTACCTAAAGATCTCGGGTCTAGGGCAACACTAACACCTGTTCCAAAAATACCTTTTGAACTTATTCCTATACATCCTGTGAAGATTAAAAAAATTAAACTTATTAAAAAAATTCTACTTTTCATTTTTTAATTTTAAACAATAATTATAAATTTCTTTTTTGGGCACATTAGTAGTTTGACTAATTAAATCAGTAATATCTTTAATACTTAGTTTTTTAATCATTTTTTGAATATTCTTCTTATCAGACTCTTTTAAAATTATCGAAGAATTTTTTGCCTTAAGCTTTTCAGAAATAACAATTGTTAGCTCTCCTTTTGGATCGGATTTAAAAGGTTCCAGTTCGTCGATTTCTGATCGAATATACTCTTCATAAAATTTTGTCATCTCTCTACATATTAAAATTTTTCTTCCTGAAAAATGATGTTTGATGTCTTTTATAGACTTATTAAACTTTCTTGGAGAAATAAAAAAAACAATGCAGCTACTTAGGTTTGCTAGTTTTCCAAAATCTTCTTTTAACTTATTATTTTTTTCAGGAAAAAATCCATAAAAAAAATATTTTTCATTAAAACCACTAATGGACACGGCAGTTGAAACGGCTGATGCACCAGATATTGGAAAAACATTAATATTATTTGCCACACACTCATTTACTAATATTGCTCCAGGATCAGAGACTAAAGGAGTTCCGGCATCAGAAATTAATGACACAACACTGTCTGATTTTAAAATATCTATTATTTTTGATAGATTCTTTTTTTCATTAAATTTATGGTTTGAAATAAGTTTTGACTTAATTTCATACCTATCTAATAAATTTTTTGAAGTACGGGTATCTTCACATAATATATAATCTGATTTTTTTAAAACATCTAGGGCTCTTAAAGTAATATCACTTAAATTTCCAATTGGAGTAGCGACAATATAAAGGCCACTTTTAACTTCATTATTTTTATTTTCAGCGTGTAGAATCATCACAATATAATCGTTATAATAATAACATTAAAATGAAGAAAACTATTAAAATTATATTGCTTTTTGCATTAACTTTTTCAGTTTCAATGAAAGAGATATTTGCTAGTGAAAAAATTAAGATTGGATTGCTTGTTCCATTGACAGGGAAAAACTCTGAAATTGGTCATTCTATAATTAAGTCCACACGATTAGCTGTTAATAAAATAGACGACCTATCTATTGAAATTATTCCTAGGGATACTCAATCTAATCCTCAAGGCACTTTAAATGCAGCAAAGGAATTAAGCAATTTAGGTGTAAAAATAATTATTGGTCCAGTTTTTAATGAAAACTTAATTTATCTCGATGATCTGACTGAAATAACTTTTTTATCTTTAACAAATAAAAATAATAATTTTTCGACAAATATTATCAATGCTGGAATAAATGCAACATCACAATTAAACGCAATTAAAAAATTTATAGAATTAAATAAAATAAAAAAGACGATTTTTTTAACACCAGATGTTAATTATAGAAATGAAATTGAAGAGGCTATCTCTCAATCCAAAATAAAAATAATAGAGAATTATGTCTATAACATTGATCCAACCAAACTTACACAGCAAATTGAGAAGATTACTCGCTACGATATAAGAAAGCAAAATCTTGAAGATGAGATAACAAGATTAGAAAAATCAGATCAAAATAATAAAGAACGACTAATCGAGAGATTAAAAAAAAAAGATACTCTTGGCAGTGTAAAATTTGACTCTATAATAATTGCAGATTTTGATGAAAGCTTAAAAAGTGTTACTACATCTCTATTATATACAGATATATTCCCAAAAGAAAAATATTTTATAACACTTAATCAATGGTTTGATGCATCTCTTCTTGAAGAAGCTAGTTCACAACCGCTTTACTTTCCTTCAATAAATAAAAAAAACTATGAGGATTTTTCGTCAGAATATTTTGAAAAATTTAATCAATATCCAAATGAATTATCTTTTTTGAGTTTCGATTTAGTTGGACTTGTTTATTATTTAATAATTCAAAACAATTCAGTTATTGATGAAAAAATTTTTTCTAAAAAAAGTTTATTTAAAGGGAAAATTGGAATTTTTAAAATAAAAAATAACAAAATTAATCATGTTCTTAATTTTTACAAAGTTGAAAATAATGAGTTTAAAAAAATTTTTTAATTTTTTTAAAAGCTTTAAATCGGTGATCCATTTTATATTTTTGCAAAGGTTTCATTTCACCAAAAGTAATTTTTTTTCCCTTAGGTATAAAAATAGGATCATATCCAAAGCCATTTTTTCCTTTAATAGAATGTGAAATGTGTCCTTCAATTTTACCAGTAGAGTTTATTGTTTTTTGATTGGGTCCATAAATAGTTAAAGAACAAATAAATCTAGCTTTAATTTTTTTGCTTTTCCAATTTTTGTTTTTTTTGTCTAATTCTTTAAAAACTCTATTCATTGCCTTAGTAAAATTTCCTTTTTTTCCACCCCATCTAGCTGAATAAATTCCTGGGGCGCCATCTAGGGCATCAATTTCCAACCCTGAATCATCTGACAAACAAATCAACTTCGATTTTTTAGAAAAATACCTAGCTTTGATTAAAGAGTTTTCCTCAAAAGTTTTTCCACTTTCGATAGGACTTTTAATTTTAAAGTGAGATGTAGAGTGAATTTCAAGGTTTTTAGGCAATAAGTCCTTAATTTCCCTTAATTTTCCAATATTGTTTGTGCCTACTAATATTTTTGTAATTTTTTTCATCAACATCTAGCAATTTTCAAAATTCATACCATATAAGTCTCAATGGAAAAAGATCAAAACACTAATTCTGAAACTAAAAATAATGAAGCTGAAGAGATTAAGATGGAGGATTCAAATAATGACACTCAATCTGGTACTTCAGAAGGTAACGAACAATTAAAAGAAATTATTGCTGAGGAAAAAATTTTAGAACTAGAAGACAAATTAACTAGGGCTTTTGCTGAAATGGAAAACCAGAGGAGAAGGTTCGAAAAAGAAAGAGAAGATGCTTTTAATTATGGGGGCTTTGCTTTTGCAAAAGAAACTTTAAACTTAATAGATAATTTAGAGAGATCAAAACTGATACTTGAAAGTGATGAGGACTTAAAAAATTCGGACGCTTTAAAAAAAACCTTAGAACATTTTGATATTATAATTAAAGATATGGTTTCTATTTTATCAAAGAATGGGATTACTCCTTTAGATTCAATTGGTAAAAAACTTGATCCAAATTTTCATCAAGCAATGATGGAAGTTGATGATGACCACATAGAACCTGGCACAATTATTCAAGAAATTCAAAAAGGCTTCATGATGAAAGATAGGTTACTTAGGCCTTCTCTAGTGGGAGTTTCAAAGAAAACTATAAACAAAGAAGAAAAAAACGATGAAAATGAAGAAAATTCAGATAATTTATAATATTTGTCAGAACTTGTAGATTAAAAATTAACACTTATATGAAGGGTAGGAATTAAATTATGAGCAAAATTATAGGAATAGATTTAGGGACAACAAATTCATGTGTGTCTATCATGGAAGGTAGTCAACCCAAAGTTTTAGAAAATGCAGAAGGTGCAAGAACAACTCCTTCGGTTGTGGCTTTTACTGATGATGGAGAAAAACTTGTTGGACAACCTGCAAAGAGACAAGCAGTAACTAATCCTGAAAATACTATATTTGCTGTAAAAAGATTAATTGGAAGAAATTTTGAAGACCCGACTGTAAAAAAAGATATTGCAGCAGCTCCTTTTAAAATAGTTAATTCAGAAAAAGGTGACGCTTGGATTGAAGCAAAAGGTGAAAAATATTCACCTTCACAAATATCAGCATTTATTTTAATAAAAATGAAAGAAACGGCTGAAAAATATTTGGGGCAAGAGGTAACTAAGGCGGTAATAACTGTTCCTGCTTATTTTAATGATGCTCAAAGACAAGCAACAAAAGATGCAGGCAAAATTGCAGGATTAGAAGTTTTGAGAATTATAAATGAACCTACTGCTGCTTCTCTAGCTTACGGTTTAGATAAAAAAAAAGAAAATAAAAAAATAGCTGTATACGATTTAGGTGGTGGAACTTTTGATGTATCCATTCTTGAATTAGGTGATGGCGTGTTCGAAGTTAAGTCTACTAATGGTGATACATTTTTAGGTGGAGAAGATTTTGATAACACAATTGTTGACTATTTAATTGGAGAATTTAAAAAAGATAATGGTATAGATTTAAGAACTGATAAGCTGGCTCTTCAAAGATTGAAAGAGGCTGCTGAAAAAGCAAAAATTGAGCTTTCTTCTGCTGAACAAACAGATGTTAATTTACCATTTATAACTGCAGATAAAACAGGTCCAAAACATATTAATTTAAAAATGACTAGAGCAAAATTAGAAGCTTTAGTTGAAGACTTAATTTCAAAAACATTACCGCCTTGTAAGACTGCACTTAAAGATGCAGGTCTTACCGCAAGTGAAATTGATGAAGTTGTAATGGTCGGAGGTATGACACGAATGCCAAGAGTTTTAGCTGATGTTAAAAATTTTTTTGGGAAAGAGCCTAATAAAAGTGTAAACCCAGATGAAGTTGTTGCAATGGGTGCTGCAATTCAAGCTGGTGTACTTCAAGGAGATGTTAAAGATGTTTTGCTTTTAGACGTTACACCTTTATCACTTGGAATTGAAACACTAGGTGGAGTTTCAACGAAATTAATTGAAAAAAATACAACAATCCCTACAAAAAAAAGCCAAGTTTTTTCTACAGCAGATGACAATCAACCTGCTGTATCAATAAGAGTTCTTCAAGGTGAAAGAGAAATGGCTTCTGATAATAAAATGTTAGGAAATTTTGAACTAGTTGGTATTGCGCCAGCTGCAAGAGGAATCCCTCAAATTGAAGTGACTTTTGATATTGACGCGAATGGAATTGTTAGTGTTTCCGCAAAAGACAAGGGAACAGGAAAAGAACAAAAAATTCAAATCCAAGCATCAGGTGGTCTAAGTGACGAAGAAATCGAAAAAATGGTTAAAGATGCAGAAGCAAATAAAGATGAGGATAAGAAGAAAAGAGAGTCAGTGGATGCAAGAAATCAGGCTGATACTTTAATTCATTCAACAGAAAAAAATCTAAAAGAACATGGTGCTAAAGTTTCAGATGCAGATAAGAAAGCAATAGAAGATGCTTCATCCGCCTTGAAAGAAGCAATTAAAGGGACTGATGTCGAAGATATTAAGAAAAAAACAGAAACTTTAGTTCAAGCTTCTATGAAATTAGGAGAAGCAATTTATAAATCTCAAGAAAAAAAACCAGACGCATCTAAAGATGATGATAAAAATGGTGAAGGAAAAGAAGATGATAATATAGTTGATGCAGAATTTGAAGAAGTAAAAGAAGAAGGTAAAGAAGAAGAGATAAAAGAGGATAAAAAAGAAGAAGATAAAGAAAAAAGCGCTTAGGACTTAAAACAACTATCATCTTAGAGTAACTTATGGCTAAAAGAGATTTTTATGACGTCTTAGGTGTTAACAAAAATGCAAGCCCTGAAGAGTTAAAGTCTGCCTATAGAAAACTAGCAGTAAAACACCACCCCGATAAAAACCCTGGCGATAAAGCTTCTGAGGATAAGTTTAAAGAAGCTGGGGAAGCGTATGGTATTCTTTCTGATCAAGAAAAAAAGCAAAACTATGATAACTTTGGCCATGCTGCCTTTGAGGGAGGTGGTGGAAGACAAAGTAGTGGATTTGGTGGTGCTGATTTTTCAGATATTTTTGAGGATTTTTTTGGAGATTTTGGTGGAGGTAGAAAATCAAGAGGTGGGAGAAGCTCTAATAATAGAGGCTCAGACTTAAGGTATGATTTATCAATTACTCTTGAAGAAGCATATGAGGGGAAAAAACAGGATATAAAATTTTCGACCACAGAAAAATGTACTACTTGTAAAGGAAATGGTTCTAAGCCTGGCCACTCTCCAGATCGATGTACAGTTTGTGGGGGGAATGGTAAAGTGAGATCCAATCAAGGTTTTTTTACGGTTCAACAAACTTGTCCTCAATGTCAAGGAACCGGTGAAGAAATAACCAATCCCTGTTCTGACTGTAATGGTCAAGGTAATAAACAAGCTTCCAAAAAGATATCTGTCACCATACCCAAGGGTGTTGATGATGGAACAAGGATAAGGTTAGCAGGAAAAGGTGAGGCTGGCACCAAAGGTGGCGCTAGCGGAGATTTATATCTTTTTATTAATGTCCACTCTCATGATCTTTTTAAAAGATCAGATGAAAACTTATTTTTTGAATTTCCAATTTCTATAGCTGATGCGGCACTAGGCACTACAATTGAAATACCGACAATTGATGGTGGAAGAGCAAAAATTAAAATACCAGATGGAACTCAAAATGGAAAACAGTTTAGACTAAAAGGTAAAGGAATGCCTTATATACGAGGTAGTGGGAATGGTGATCTTTATGTCCAGGTGAATACTGAAGTTCCTATTTCTTTAAACAAAAAACAAAAAGAATTACTTGAAAAATTTAGAGAAATTGAAAATGACAAGTCAAACCCAAGTATTAAAAAATTCTTCCAAAAAGCTAAGAGTTTTTGGAAAAACTAAAAGACTAATTAATCAAAAAAGGTTAATATTTTCTAAATGAAAAAAATTAATTTAGCAATATCGGGCTGCCTTGGTAGAATGGGTCAACAACTTATCAAATCCTCAAAAACTAATAAAAACTTTAAATTAGTTACTCTTACTGAAAATAAAGTTATTAATAAAAAAATATCTGGAATTAAACTTAATATAAATACGGATCAGGCTTTTAAAAATGCTGATGTAATAATTGATTTTACCATTCCTAATTGTACTCTCGATATCCTTAAAATTGCCTCTAAATTAAAAAAAAGAGTAGTAATTGGAACAACTGGCTTTACCAAAAAAGAAGAGGTTTTAATTAAAAATTTTTCAAAAAAAATTCCTATATTAAAAGCTGGTAATATGAGTTTGGGTGTAAATTTATTAATGTATTTAACAGAAATAGCTTCAAAATCATTGAATGATGATTACCTAAGTAAGGTATTTGAGATTCATCATAAACATAAAAAAGATTATCCGTCGGGAACTGCTTTGATGCTAGGACAAGGAATTGCAGATGGAAAAAATAAAAATCTTTACAATTTAATTGGTAAAAAATTTTTAAATAATAGATCTTTTCCTTATGGGAAAAAAATTAATTTTAATTCAATTAGAAAAGGTGAAATTATTGGAGAGCATGAGGTTGCATTTTCTAGTGGTAAAGAAATAATAAAATTAAATCATAAAGCATTTGATAGAGCTTTATACTCAGATGGTGCTTTAACTGCAGCAAAATGGCTTATAGATAAAAAACCAGGACTTTATTCAATGAGAAACTTATTAAATTTTGAATAATGAATGAAAAAGAAAAATCAAAAAAAATACTAAAGATTCTAAATAAAATTTATCCAACAACTCCTATTCCTCTAAATCATAGAAATAAATTTACTCTTTTAACATCAGTTCTTTTATCGGCGCAGTGTACTGATCTAAATGTCAACAATGTAACTAGGAGCATATATCCAAAATATTATAAACCTGAACATTTCGTAAAATTGGGAAAAAAAAAAATCGAAAAATTAATCAAAAGTATTGGAATCTTTCGCGTTAAAGCAAAAAGCATTTATTTATTGTCCAAACAACTGCTAGACAAACATGCGGGTAAAGTACCTAAAAGCTTCGAAGAGCTCGAAAAACTGCCTGGTGTGGGCCATAAAACAGCAAGTGTAGTCATGTCTCAAGGTTTTGGCATACCAGCATTTGCAGTTGATACGCATATCCATAGGCTAGCTCAAAGATGGGGATTAACGAATGGTAGAAATGTTGTTCAAACTGAAAACGATTTAAAAAGATTATTTCCTAAAAAAACATGGAGCAAATTACATTTGCAAATAATTTATTATGGAAGGGAGTATTGTAAAGCAAGAGAGTGTTATGGTTTGACTTGTAAAATTTGTACGACTTGTTATCCTAAACGTAAAAATCCAGTTAAAATAAAAAAAGCTTAAAATGAAAATACTAGGAATTGGAAATGCCATTGTTGATGTTATATGCAAAGTAAGTGATCAGTATTTATTAGAAAACGGCTTAACAAAAAGTACAATGAAACTAGTTGACGAAAATAAATTTAAAAAACTTTTATCTACTATCAGAATTGAGGAGACTGTTTCTGGTGGATCGGTTGCAAATTCTATTGTTGGATTATCACAACTAGGCAATAAAGTTGGTTTTATTGGAAAAGTAAGTGATGATGAGTTTGGTCAAAAATACGAGGATGGTTTAAAAAATGAAAAAGTTGATTATTTTTATTCCAAAAAGAAAGAGGAGATACCTACTGGAACTTGTTTGATACTAATTACACCCGACTCTGAAAGAACAATGTGCACATTCCTTGGAACTGCAGGAAATATAAGCGAGAACGATGTTGATATTAATGCAATTAAAAATAGCGAACTAATTTTTCTTGAGGGCTACTTGTGGGATGATGGTCAGCCTAAATCTGCTTTTGAAAAAGCAATACAAAATGCAGATAAAGTTGCTATGTCGTTATCAGACCTATTTTGTGTTGAAAGGCATAAACCACATTTCTTAAATTTAGTTAACAATAAACTAGATATAACTTTTGCTAATGAGCAAGAAATTATATCACTGATTAACGCTAAAAATTTTCAAGATGTTATAACTTTTGGTCAGCAGCTAAAAAAGATTTTAGTAATTACACGTGGTGCAAAAGGAAGTATTGCTATCCATAATAGTCAAGTTTTTGAATGTGGGAGTGAAAAAAATCTAAATATAATTGATTTAACAGGTGCCGGAGACTTATTCGCAGCTGGTTTTTTACATGGATATATTAATAATTTAAATATTGATGAAAGTCTTAAAAAGGGCACTGAAATGTCTTCAATGGTTATTCAAAAAATTGGGGCAAGACTAAAATAATAATTTTTCATTTTAACTTTATTATAAAAGTATTTTTTTAAATCGTGTATCCTGCATCAAGACTTTTAATAAAGTTTTTATCTTTAAATATATCATTTATTTTTTTTCTAAGTCTATAAATATGAGTCTCAACTGTATGAGTCTCCAGGTCACCAAAAGAGTATCCCCAAACTTTACTTTGCAATATTTGTATCGATTGGGGTTGAGTTTGTTCGTTTAAATATAAAATAATATTAATTTCTTTTTCTGTTAATTTTAAGAGGGCACTTTTATTTTTAATAACTCTAGAATTTACATTTAAGCTATATCCCTTGATACTTAATGCAGATTGAAACTTATACCTTTGTGCAATTAACTTTGTATTTAATAAAAAAATTAATTTTTCTATACTTAAAGGCAAGTTTTTTATTATTAAAATACCATTATCCTTTATTTGATTATTTAATATAATTTTATTATTTTTTGGATTCAAAACTATTAAAGAATTTGAAAATTCTTCTTTTTTTAAATCAAATTCCTTTAGAAAAATTTCTTTTGTTTCAAAGTTGTAAATTTTAAATGAAAATATATGTTTAATTTCAAGTAAAATATTATGTAGTTCAGAAAACTCAACTAGACTTACTGACTGGTTAGACATTATATTATAATAACTTATGTTATTAAAATTAAAAGATAAAGACACTTTAGTCGTAGATCATTTTTTGTTTAAATGTTGTGTAGGAAAAAATGGTATTAAGAAAAAAAGAAAGGAAGGAGATAAAATAACGCCTAAGGGGATTTATTCACTTGGGAAACTGTACTATAGATCAGATAGGGTAAAAAAGCCTTTAACAAAGTTATCTACAAAAAAAATAACCAAAGACATGGGGTGGTGTGATGACCCAGACAATATTCTTTATAATAAAGAAATAAAAATAAATAATAAAGTAAAATGTGAAAAACTATTTAGAAAAGATAATTCTTATGATTACCTAATTGTTATAAGTTATAATACTAAAAATATTGTACCTGGCAAAGGAAGTGCAATATTTATTCATCTTACAAAACATTATAAGCGTACAGCGGGGTGTATTGCTTTAAAAAAAAAGGATTTTTTAATTTTGTCTAAAATTATTAATATAAATTCTAAGATAAAAATTAATTAGTTCTTTTGCCGAAAATTTTAGAACCCACCCTAATGTAAGTTGATCCACAATCTAATGCTGTTTCGAAATCATTTGACATTCCCATGCTTAATTCTTTTAAATTTAAATTATTTGCCAATTTCTTCATTCTAATAAAATAATTATCACTGGTTGAATTTAATGGGGGGAGACACATTAATCCAACGACATTTAAATTAAATTCGTTTTTACATTTTCTATAAAATGAGTTTAAATTTTCAATGTCTATTCCACTTTTTTGATCTTCCTTACCTATATTAACTTGAATAAATATTTTAATATTTTTATCAATCTTTACCTGTTCATTAGCAATTTTTTTAGCAAGCTTCAAGTTGTCTACAGAGTGAATAAAGTCAAATAATTTAACCGCAGACTTAACTTTATTAGTCTGTAATTTTCCAATCATATGTAACTTGATGTTCTTAAAATTATTTTTAATATCAGTCCATTTTTCAAGGGCTTCTTGTACCTGATTTTCCCCAAAGTCTTCATGCCCATAATTAATTAATGGTAAAATTTCACTAATTTTAAATTTCTTACTAACTGCAATTATAGTTGGCGGTTCATCTTTTTTTGATTTATCTTTTATTAAATCTTGAATTAAAACTAAATTATTTACATTTTGATGCATATTAAAAAAATTGATACTTTCTATTTTACCAACAATTATGAGAAAAAACATATTAAAAAGATTAATAAAAATACCTCAATAATTTTCAGAAACTATAGAGATAAATTAGATTTAAATAAATTAAAAGAGCTCAAAAAATTTTGCAAATCTACGGGCAGAAAGCTTTTTTTAGCCAATGATTTAAAATTAGCCTTATCGTTAAGACTTAATGGTGTCTATATTCCTTCATTTAATAAACAGATTAATTTATTATGTTATCAAAATAGAAAAGATTTTTTAATTTTAGGTTCTGCTCACAATATCAAGGAAATAAAGCAAAAAGAGAGGCAGGGTGTAGATATTATTTTTCTTTCGCCAATATTTAGTGTTTTAAAATCTAAAAACTACTTAGGTGTAATTAAGTTTAATCTTTTATCTCAAATAACAAATAAAAAAATTATTGCTCTTGGTGGTTTTAATACTTTTAATTTGATAAAATTTAGGATGCTTAAAGCTAATGGTTTTGCAGGGATTTCTTACTTCCAAAAAAAACGGCCCCATAAAGAGGCCGTTTAAATATTTTGATGTGTTTTTAATTAGAATGCAAATGCAACACTAACTTCTTTAACACTATCATCAGTTCCTGAAGTACCATCTACGTTATCAGATGCGTTTGCAAAAGCTGCAATCGTCATTGATCCCATTGTGTAAGATATTGCAAAACCAGAATCTTCTTGATCCACTTTTGCACTATTATCAAACTCAACAGTAGACATACCAAAAGATACTGACATGTTTTCATTCACAGCGAATGAAACCGCAGCTTGTAGTCTTTCAGAATCACCATTAAGTGCAGATACATCAAGGTCAGTCAATTGTAGACCAGCCGTGATTGCACCAGCAGTATAAGTACCACCAAATGTTGATAGATCTGTACCAGAGTTTACATTCGCTCCAGCTTTATCACCAATACCATAGAATAATGATACACCATCAGCTGGTGCAGCAGTCATTACTATTGATTTTGAAGACTCAGAGTGACCAGTTCCACCTGGGAAGTAAGATATACTTGTACCAAACATTCCAAATGTTCCTTTGTAACCTAAAGTTCCAGCATCTTCGATTGTAGCGATTCCGTTTGCTTGACCATCCATGTCATCCCAAACTTCTTCACCTGCTGTAGGCACTTTACTTTGATAAGCACTGATACCAGTAGCTCCTGATTCAGAAGCAAAAGATGCTTCACCCATATCACCCATATCTAATTTTAATGTAGATGCTGAAAACGCAGCATCTGACATTACGTATGAATAATTAATAGTAAATCCATTGTCTAGATCACCTGATCCAGAAAATGTAAGACCTTTATTCATTGAGTAAGGGTTACCTGTTACTTCTGTTTCATCTTGTGAAACGTATACCATTTTAGCTGTACCAGTCACATCTACCGCTCCGGCAAATGCTGATGTAGCAGCTAGAGATCCTGCTAATGCAGAAAGTCCTATTTTCTTAATGTTTGTCATAATTGACTCCTTATTTGTTTTTTATAATTAATTATAAACAGATGAATAAGTAGCATTTTATGAAGAAATTTATGCAATCAAATTAATAAATACTTTTTATTTTTATAAATGTTGTTTATTTGCAACACTTTTCTTGTAAAAATACCTATTTTATTAAGATTTTTTAATTTTATATAACAAAATTGTGGTATTCAAACAGATTAATTTAATATTAATTATAACAAATATTGAGTGATTATGAAGAATATTCTTACCTTAGTTGCATTGCTTTTTTTAGTAAATTTATTGAATTCTTGTGGGCTTTATAGACAGACAGATGCGAAAGAATTTCCTCCTCAGCCAGAGTTAAGGGTGCAAAAAAACATGGAAGAAGGAAAAGGATTTAGATTACTTAGAAAAAAAAATTCCTCTGGTACATTTGAGTTTGCAAATTCTAACCCTTTGTGGAGAGCTTCTTTAGACACAATTGATTTTATGCCATTACTTTCTGTTGATTACGGTGGGGGCTTAATAATTACTGACTGGTATAATAGTAATGAAAAAAGTAATGAATCAATAAAACTAACAATAAAATTTTTATCTAATGAGATTAGGGCAGATGCTATCAATGTAAAAGTTTTTAAAAAAATATGTTTAGAGTCACAAAATTGTAAAATTGTTAATTCTGATTCAAAAATTAATAGTGAATTAAAATTAGCAATTTTGAAAAAGGCTGCCTTATATGAAAAAGATGGTTTTAAAAAAAATAGTAAAAAATATCCTCTTAAGGATAATAATTAAGTATAAAAGAATATAAATTTGTATTTCTGAATTCTATAAGCGTGGAAAGATATAATTTCAAAATAATTGAAAGAAAATGGCAAAAACATTGGGCTGAGAATCAAGTTTTTAAAGCTAAAATAGATAAAAGTAAAAAAAAATTTTATTGCCTTGAAATGTTTCCTTATCCTTCTGGAAATATTCACATGGGTCATGTTCGTAATTATACAATTGGTGATGTATTAGCGAGGTATAAATCTATGCAAGGGCACAATGTCTTACACCCTATGGGTTGGGACTCTTTTGGTATGCCAGCAGAAAATGCAGCTAGAACTAATAATTTAGACCCAAAATCTTGGACTAATAAAAATATTTCAACCATGAAAGCTCAATTAAAACAATTAGGGCTATCGATAGATTGGAGTAGAGAAATATCTACTTGTTCAGAAGACTATTATAAACATCAACAAAAATTCTTTCTTGAACTATATGATAAGGGACTTGTTTATCGAAAAGAAAGTTATGTAAATTGGGACCCTGTTGATGAAACAGTATTAGCCAATGAACAAGTTGTTGATGGAAAAGGTTGGAGGTCTGGTGCTCAAGTTGAGAGAAAGAAATTAAACCAATGGTTTTTTAATATTTCTAAATTTTCCGAGGAACTCTTGGAGGGACTTAATAACCTTCCGTCGTGGCCAAATAAAGTGAAGACTATGCAAAAAAATTGGATAGGAAAATCATTTGGGTGTGAAATTCCTTTTGAAATTAATGGGAATGCAGAAATTAATGAAATAAAGTGTTTCACTACACGTCCAGACACCTTGTTTGGCTTTTCTTTTTTAGCTGTTTCGATTGATCACCCAATATCAAAATTCTATGAAAAAGATGAAAATTTCTTAAAATTCAAGGAAGAGTGTTCTAGAACTGGAACCACTGAAGAAGCAATTGCACTTGCTGAAAAAATAGGGTTTAAAACTAATTTAATGGCAATTAACCCACTTGATGAAAAGGTCCGGGTACCAGTTTATTTTGCAAACTTTGTCTTAATGGATTATGGATTTGGAGCTGTTTTTGGTTGTCCTGCGCACGATCAAAGAGATTTAGATTTTGCATTAAAATATAACCTTGAAGTAAAAACCGTAGTAAAACCAAAAGATGCTCAAGATGACTTTAAAGTTACCAATATAGCCTATACTGATCCTGGGGTAATTTTTAATTCTAAAGAATTAGACAATTTAAAAGCACCTGACGAATCTATTCTAAAAACTATTAAAATTTTAGAAGATCAAAAAAAAGGCAAAAGAAAAGTTAACTTTAGATTAAAAGATTGGGGTATATCAAGACAAAGGTATTGGGGATGCCCAATACCAATTGCTTACGACAAAAATAATGAGATTATTAAAATACCAGATGAGCAACTTCCAATTAAGCTTCCAGAAAATATTGACTTAAAAACATCTGGTAATCCTCTAGAACATCAAAATGAATGGAAAAATATTTTTATTGATGGAAAGAAATGTACCAGAGAAACTGACACGCTTGATACTTTTGTAGATTCTTCATGGTATTTTTTAAGATTTTGCTCTAATGAAAATACTGAGTATGGTTTTGATATTGATGAAGTGAACTATTGGATGCCTGTGGATCAATATATTGGAGGAATTGAACATGCAATTTTACATCTTCTGTACTCAAGATTTTTCATGCAAGCAATTTCATATAAAAATGCAAAATTTAAACACTTAGAACCCTTTGATGGGTTGTTCACTCAAGGAATGGTTTGCCATGAAACTTATAAGGATCAAAGTAATAATTGGATTAGCCCTAATGAAATAATTTCTGAAGATGGAAAAAATTTTTTTAAAAAAGAAAATCTAAAAGAAAAGATTATTGTTGGTCCAATTGAGTCGATGTCGAAATCTAAAAAAAACACAATAGAACCTGAAAAAATGATTGAAAGATATGGTGCAGATTCAGTGAGATTGTTTATTTTGTCTGATAGCCCTCCAGAAAAGGACATTCAGTGGTCTGAACAAGGAATGATTGCTTCATACAAATTTATTCAGAAATTATGGACACTTCACCAAAGAATCAAAGAAAAATTAAATGATGAAAAAAATTTAGATAATAAAAATAATAAGATTAATGAATTTACAAACCAGTTAATACAAAAAGTAACAAACAGCCTGGAAAAATTTAATTACAACGTCATTGTTGCTAGCTTTCATGAGATGCATAATTTTATGTCAAAATCAATTGATAGTTTTAATAATAAAAAGGAATTAAAAGAAAATTATATAAAAATTCTCCATTTATTAATGCCGCTATTTCCTCATTTCTCTAGTGAATGTCTTGAAGAAATGGGAGATTTAAAAGAAAACAAATGGCCAAATGTCGAACAAAAATATTTAAAAAGTGATAGTATTGAAATTGTGATTCAATTTAATGGAAAAAAAAAGATGAGCATCAATACTCAACCCAATTCTAAAGAGCAAGAAATCATCTTGCTTGTAAAAGAGAGTGAATATTTCAACAAACATTATAAAGATCAAAATATTGATAGAAGTATTTTTGTTAAGGATCGTTTACTGAATTTAATTATCAAAGAATTAAAATGAAAAAAATAATATTATTTATCTTTTTTATATTCACTGTTGGCTGTGGATATCAACCTGTGTTTAATGCACAAAAGTTAAATTTTTCAATTAGTAAAATTGAATATGAAAAAAATAAATTAAATAGAATTATTGCCAAAGAACTTGGCGCTTATCAAAATAAAAAAAATATTGAGCAAAAGTATAACCTTAAAATTTTTTCGTATGAAAACAAAAAAGTAACATTAAGGGATAAAAAAGGAGATCCATCTAATTTAAGATTAAGTTTATCTACAGAGATTAAGGTGCTAGACAAGCAAAAATTAATATTCGAAAAAAGATATGAAGAAAGTTTTGAATATCAAAATACATCAAAAAAATTTGAACTAAGAAAATATGAAGACGAAATGAGGCAGTCAATGCTTGGTCAAATTTCTAATCGGATAATAAACGATCTTTATTCCATTAAATGATACTAAAATCATTTGAGTTAAGTAAATTAAATTTAAATAATTACAATTTTTATTTATTCTATGGAGATAATGAAGGTTTAAAGGAAGAAATTATTAACAATTTATTTGAAAAAAATTATTTAAATAAAATTTACAGATATGAAGAAAAAGAAATATTAGAAAAAATAAATGATTTTTTTAATACTGTTCTTACAAAATCTTTTTTTGATAATGAAAAACTAATAATTATAAATAGAGTTACTGATAAAATTGGAGAAGTTGTAGAAGAATTAATAGAAAAAAAACCTCAAGAAATTCAATTTATCTTAAACTCAAAAAATCTTGAAAAAAAATCTACTCTAAGAAAACTTTTTGAAAAGGAAAAACAAGTTATATGTGCTCCGTTTTATGAGGATAACAATCAAACGTTAAATTCTATAATTAGCCAGTTTTTTAGAAATAAAAAAATTCCCATCTCTCAACAATTAATAAATATTTTAGTAGAAAGAAGCAGGGGGGATAGAAAAAACCTTAACAACGAATTAGCTAAAATTGAAAGTTTTTCATTAAATAAAAAAAATATAGGTGTTCAGGAAATAATTAAATTAACTAATCTTGCAGATAATTATGGAGCATCAGAGCTTATTGATCATTGCCTTGCTAAAAACACGAGAAAAACTCTTTCTATTTTGAACGAAAGTAATTATTCAGATGAAGACAACATAATAATTATTAGAACTTTGTTGTCAAAATTAAAAAGATTGGTAAAAATTCATGAATCAGTAGATGGAAAAAAAAATATTGAGAGTGCTATCTCGTCATTTAAACCACCCATTTTTTGGAAAGACAAGCCACTAGTAATAACACAAATAAAGGCTTGGCAAAAAAATGAGTTAGAAAAATTAATTTATAAAACTAGCGAGGTTGAGCTTTTAATTAAAAAAAATTCAAATATAGGTAAAAATTTATTATTTAATTTTATAATTAATAACTCAAAGAAGGTTAATAGTTAGATTTTATAATCGTGATTATTCTATTCAATTGATCAAGATCTTTATACTCAAACACCAAAGAACCTGTATTATTTTTTTTATTTTTTATTAAAACATTCAATCCAATTTTTTCTATAACTGAAGATTCTAATTCTTTTAAATTTGCATCCTTGATATTTTTAAATGATTGTTTTTTTATTTTAAAAATCTTTACAAAGTTTTCTGCCTGTCTAACGGAAAGATTTTTTTCAACTATTTTATTTGCAACAAATTCTGCGTTTGCTAATCCAACTAAAATTTTTGCGTGGCCTGGGCTTAATTTTTTTGTTTCAATTAATTTTAATACTGCCACTGGTAAACCTAATAATCTTAAAAAATTAGCTATATGACTACGACTTTTGCCAATAAATTTAGCCACTTTTTCTTGATCATATGAAAACTCCTCGATTAGGCGCTGGTAACCACGCGCTTCTTCAATTGCATTTAAATCATTTCTTTGAACATTTTCAACAATAGCAAACTCTAAAGATTTTAAATCGTCTACATTAGTAATAACAACCGGAACATCATGTAGTCCTGCTTTTTGTGCAGCCAACCACCTTCTCTCACCAGCAATAATTTCATATTTTGAACTATCATCATTAGATTTTCTAACAATGATTGGCTGAATAATCCCTCTCTCTTTTATTGAGTTTGTTAAATCTTGCAAACTGTCTTCATCAAATATTTTTCTTGGTTGGAATTTATTACTCACTAAGTCGCTTATGGAAACTTTATTAATATTTATTTCAGTTTTTGTTTCTCCTATTAAAGATGACAAACCTCTACCCAAACCTTTTTTTATTTTGTTTGTATCCATTATGCTGCACTTCCTATTTTTTGTTCTTGACTAATAAATTCGTCTGTAAAACTAAAATATGATTTACTACCAGGGCAAGACTTGTCATAAATTAAAACTGGCATACCGTGGGATGGTGCTTCGGACAGTCTGACATTTCTTGGTATGATGGTAAGATAAACTTTTTCCTTAAAATAATCTCTCGCTTCTTTTTCAACTTGTGCTGAAAGTTTGTTCCTCTTGTCATACATGGTCAAAAGAATTCCCCTGATCTTTAATTCAGGATTTAAGTTAACCTTTATTCGTTCTATAGTCTTCATTAACTGTGTTAAGCCCTCTAAAGCAAAAAATTCAGTCTGCAGTGGGACCACAAGTGAATGAGATGACACCAAAGCCATGACTGTAAGCAAACTTAGTGATGGTGGACAATCTATAAGTATATAATCATAGTGTCCTCTAGAATCATTTAAATATGAGGCTAATTTAACTTTTAATATAAAGGCTCTTTCATTGTCACTTGCTGTTTCCACTTCTAGTCCAGATAAATCCACATTAGAGGTAATAATATCTAAGTTCTTAAACACTGTTTTTTTTATCACCTCTGGAATTGATCTCGTTCCGTTAAGTACACCATAAATTGTATCACTTGAATTTTCTAAGTTAGATAGACCAAGTCCTGTAGTGGCATTTCCTTGTGGATCTAGATCAATTACCAAAACCTTTTTTTCTTGTTGAGCCAAACCAGCAGCGAGGTTAATGACCGTTGTAGTTTTTCCAACCCCACCCTTTTGATTTATTACAGAAATAATTTGCATTTAATTTTTTAATTTTTTTTTTTAATATTTTTAATATTTAATAAAAATGAATTTTCGCTTGTAATACTTTTTTTCTTTTCAAAATCAAAATCCCAATTTTTTAAAGTTTCTTCTAAAATTTTTTCGCCATTTTTTCCCATAAACAAAATTAAATTTTTATAACTGCTAAAATTATTGTAAACTAAATCTAAAACTACTGGTAAAGGCTTAAAAGCCCTTGCCATTATTGTACCTGACTCTAAGTTTTGTGCCTCAAAAATATTTTTTTGTATGACTTCTGTGTTTAATTTTAAATCTCTAGAAACTTTCCTTAAAAAAGCACTCTTATGGTGGCTTTTTTCATATAAATGAACTTTTACAGAATTTTTCAAATTTTTTGTCATTATTGATATAATTATCCCAGGCATCCCACCTCCTGATCCTATATCTACTATTATTTTACAATTTAAATCAACAAAATCAATAATTTGTGCTGAATCTATTATATGACGTTCCCTAATTATGTGATCTTTGGCAGTTTCTTTACTAATTATATTAATTTCTTCATTTCTTTCCTTAAGCATTGAAATAAATGCTTCAAAATCTATTCGTGTTTCACGTGAAACATTTTGGTCTACTAGTAGTGAATATTTTTTTAGATTTTCGTTCATTAAGCTATAAGCTTAATAGACCTTCTTTTTACATGTGACAACAAAATATATACAGCAGCTGGAGTTATTCCATCAATTCGCAAAGCTTGTCCCATAGTTTTTGGCTTTATTTGCTTAAACTTCGCTTTTACTTCATTGGAAAGTCCAGAAAGAGCGTCATAATTAACTTTTTCTGGGATAATTAAATTTTCATCTCTTTTAAAGGCCAATATATCGGCTTTTTGTTTTTTAAGATAACCTCTATAATGAGCATTTATTTCTATTTGCTCATCAATTTTTTTGTCGAAAAAAGGTATATTGGGCCATATTTCTCTTATTTTTTTCATATCAACACCTTTTTGAGTTAATATTTCATTAGATTTTCTTAAAACACCATCTTTTGCAATTTTTATATTAAATTTTTTTATTTTTGTTGGAGATATAGATGATTCAGACATTTTATTTGATATTATGTTTAATTTATATTCTTTATCTTTAAATATATCTTCTCTTTTCTTGGAAATTAATCCAATCTCAATACCTTTGTTTGTTAATCTTTGGTCCGCATTGTCAGCTCTCAAGCTTAATCTATATTCTGCTCTAGAGGTAAACATTCTGTAAGGTTCAGCAACACCCTTGGTTACTAGATCGTCTATCATAACTCCAATGTATGCATCAGCTCTATCTAAAATAAAAGGCTCCGCTTTCATAAATGATAATGCAGCATTAATTCCAGCTATCAATCCCTGAGCTGCGGCTTCTTCATAACCAGTTGTTCCATTAATTTGACCAGCAAGGTATAAATTTTTAATTTTTTTTGTTTCTAACGTTAAAAACAGTTCTCTGGGATCTATATAGTCGTATTCTATTGCATAACCAGGTCTAATTATCTTAACATTTTCTAAACCACTGATATTGTTACATATTTCTTGTTGAATAACTTTGGGTAGAGAGGTGGATATTCCATTTGGGTATATTGTATGGTCATTTAGCCCCTCAGGCTCTAAATATATTTGATGGCGGTCCTTATCTGCAAAATTTATTATCTTATCCTCTATTGAAGGACAATATCTTGGACCAACCCCCTGTATACTTCCTGAGTACATGGCGCTTCTTTTAAGATTTTTTTTAATTATTTTATGTACCTTTTCGTTTGTGTAAGTCATCCGACATGAGACTTGTTTATTTAAATTTTTTTTAGTTAGGAAAGAGAAAAAGTAAGGATCATCATCTGCAAACTGTTCTTCTAAATTATCATACTTAATAGTTCTTGCATCTAACCTTGGTGGTGTACCAGTCTTAAGTCTTCCTATTTTGAAATCATATTTTTCAAGTTGCTCACTTAACCCAGTTGAAGGCTTTTCATCAAACCTTCCTGCTGGGGTTCTTTCATCCCCAATATGAATCAAACCATTCAAAAATGTACCCGTTGTTAAGATTAACTTACCACATAGAACTTTTTTACCTGATTTTGTTTCAAAACCACTTATAGTATTTTTATCAAAAATAAACTTTATTATTGGATCTGAAAAAACGCTTAAATTACAATAGTTTAGTAATTTTTCTTGCATATATTTACGGTATAATGATCTATCAGACTGTGTTCTTGGTCCTTGAACAGCAGGCCCTCTGCTTCTGTTTAACAATCTAAATTGTATGCCTGACTTATCTGCAACTTCTCCCATCACGCCATCTAAGGCATCTATCTCTCTAACTAGATGACCTTTGCCAAGACCACCTATCGCTGGGTTACAAGACATCTCTCCTATGGTCTCAATCTTATGAGTGAATAGGGCAGTGTTAACTCCCAAACGTGCAGAGGCTGCTGCTGCTTCACAGCCTGCATGACCTCCCCCGATAATAACTACTTCAAATGATAAATCATTTTTCATAACTTAAATTTATAACTGATATAAATTTTTACAAGTAGACAGTATTTTTTAAGAGCTGTTAATTTAGCAAAAAAATCTATGTATTTAAGTATAAAAGTTAATAAATTAGCTTTATTTACCAACAAAAATGATAGAAATAAGCTAAAAAACCCCTTAAAATTGCTATTATTTCCCGATACAAAAATCGTTGAAAATGCTGCCTAATATCTCCTCAACATCTACTTTTCCAACTATCATTCCTAAATGACGAGTAGCTAGACGAAGATCTTCAGCTGCTTTATCAAAGTCTTCTGCATCATTTTTCTCTTGAAAGTTGTTTAAGTAATTTAAACTTTGCTCAAGATGTTGCCTGTGTCTTTCACGGGTAATCAGAATATCTTCACTTGTTATAAATTTATTTTTTAATTTATTTTTAATTTTTAAAATTAAATCTTCTATGTTGAGATTTTTTTTTACTGAAATTAATACATGCTCAAAATTTTTTATTTCTAAATTAAAATCTTCATTTAAAAGATCAGATTTATTGATCACAAGAATTGCATTTTCATCCATCAGGTCTCTTAAAACTCCTTTAAAATTAAGGGTTTTAACATCTATAACAATAAGTTTTAAGTCAGCATCTTCTGCTTTTTTAAGTGCTAATTTTATTCCTTTTTTTTCTATTTCATTTTTGGATTCTCTAATTCCTGCGGTATCAGAAACTACAACAGGGTAACCATCAATATTCAAATGAGTTTCTATTATGTCTCTGGTTGTACCAGCAATCTCTGAGACAATTGCAGCATCACGGTTTGCAAGATGGTTTAACAGACTAGACTTTCCAGCATTAGTTGGTCCTACGATTGCGATCTTAAAACCCTCTCTTATTCTTTCGCCGACCTTCTGATCATCCAAAATTTTTTTAATATTTAAAATTACTTCTTTAGAAATTTTTTTAATGTTTTTTAAAATATTTACTGGTAGGTCTTCATCTGGAAAATCTATTTTTGCTTCAATGTGTGATAAAATTTTTAAGAGCTTTTCTCTTAACTCATTAAATTTATTGGCAGATTTTCCATTCATAATTTTTATAGCTTGCTGTCTTTGGATTTCAGTTTCTGAAGAAATTAAATCAGCAATACTTTCTGCTTTGAGTAAATTTATTTTTCCATTTTGGAAAGCTAGCTTTGTAAACTCACCTGGTTCTGCTAGACGACAATTCTCAACTTGTGAGATGGAGGAGTGTAGAGCCTCGATTACTGCTTTGCTCCCGTGTATATGAAATTCAGCCATATCTTCACCTGTGTAGCTCTCAGGACCAGGAAACCATAATATTATACCTTCGTCTATGAGCTCAGAAGTATTGATTTTATTGATTTTTCGTAATGTGGCTTTCTTTTTTTCTGGAAGGTTATTTTGAGTCAGTTTTTTAATAACTTCTGAGGTATCTGGGCCCGAGACTCTAATTATAGCGATTCCAGAAATACCAGGACCAGTCGATAAAGCATAAATAGTCATTCATGCACTATACCAAAATATAATTACTGTGTATCGAGAATATTATACATATCTTGAAGATACTTTGAATAATCAGAGTTTGAGTTCACAGAGCTATTATAAATAGGCTTTCTAGCCTGTGAAACACTCACTGTTTGAATTGGTGTTTTTTTATTTTTGTAAAAGTTTAAACAATTATCATCCCACTCAAGATTACAAAATTTTAATAATTTCCTAGTTTCTTTTTCTGGGGTGCTTACGATACTTTCATAATTTGCGTCATAAATTGAATCTGGAGATTTTAATTTCCAAAAATTAATAAGTTTTAAATATAAATTATAATAATGAGCTATGTCGTTTTGATCGTGGGCCCACTCCATGTCACGTGATGCAAAATTATTTTTAAATACTGATAAACAGTTGTCTTTAGCATCTCTTGAACAATGTATAATTTTACTGTTAGGGAAAAAAATTTTAATAAAGCCTATCCACATAAAATTAGGAGGTGTTTTGTCGGTGATTATTTCTGTTTTATAGTTGTGTGCATTTAAAAGATGTAAATATTTTTCTGATAAGATATTTTTTTGAGCTAAAGCTTCTTCTGTTATTTTTTGTTTATCAAGATTTAATTCTTGAAAAAAATTATTTTTAATAACATTTTGTAGGTAGACCAACTCACCTGCACCGGTAACTTGATTGTGAGCGGCAATTATCTGTTCAACTAATGTTGTGCCAGATCTTGGCATTCCACATATAAAAATAATTTGTTTGTTAATTGGTGCTTTCTTATAACTATTAATATCAATTTCACTGAAGGTTTTTATAATATTATTAAATATTTTTTCGTCTTTAGATATGCTGTATTGTGTTTTTTCTTTTTTTAATTTGTTTGCTTCTTTTAAATAATTAAAGGAATTTTTAAAATCTTTTATGTCCTCATAAGCCTTTCCTAAAGCAAAATATAAATCTATTTTCTGTTCATTATTTAAATTTTGATCTTCTATTAAGCTTTCCATTAATTTAAGGTGCGTTTTATCTTCTTTATAATTTGTTATCCCACTAATTAATTTATGTGCCGATGTATTTTTTGAATCATTTTTCAGTATTTTTAATGCATAGTCTTTAGCTTTTTCAAATTCGCCTATACTCTGATGACTAACTGCTAAACTGAAAAGAATATTTAATTGATTTTTATTTATTAAAAATGCTTTTTCATAAATTTTAATTGCTTCATTAAAGTTATTTAATTTTTGCATCAAGTTTCCATAATTGTTTAAAGCTTTAATATTGTTGGGGTCCTTTTTGATAATTTTTAAATACAAATTTTCTGCTTTTTCAAGTTGGTTTAAATGTTTGTAAGAGTTTGCTAAATTATTCATTGCTGCAATATTTTCTGGTTCATGAAATAAAGCTTGGGTAAAAAACTCTACTGAACTAACTATTTTTCTATCACCTTGGAGTGCTAATCCACAAAG
>Ga0222631_1000068_pt1 | contig 31149 bp, 44 predicted proteins | sample AntAcemetagenom5_FD_179826 | JGI IMG/M metagenome (GOLD analysis project Ga0222631, IMG submission 179826) | Saline water microbial communities from Ace Lake, Antarctica - #5 | ecosystem: Environmental > Aquatic > Non-marine Saline and Alkaline > Saline | place: Antarctica: Ace Lake | collected... | reverse complement strand
GCCTCCAACGCCTCCAACGCCTCCAACGCCTCCAACGCCTCCAACGCCTCCAACGCCTCAAACTCTGCCTCCTGCTCTGGTGTAAACAACAGAGGCTCGTACCCAACAGGGCGCTTGATTATCTGCTCCACTATCGCTTCACCTAACACGGCCAGCGCTTCGACCACCTCGGGGCTGGATTTCAACTCGTCCACAAACAGCGGCTCTTCCGATACCAGTAGTTTCGGTTTGTCCGCTAGGCGTGTAAGGATGTTGTCCACTACGCGCTTAGTATCGGCACGCATGTTCTCGTCCCTACGCAAGCCATCGGGGGTCACGCCCTTCATGGCGTTCTCTAGTTGTACCCGCATGTCCTCCATATCAGCGTCCCCTGTTATGTTACTGACCGCTAGCATATCAATCATATCGGTGACGTTATCTACTAAGCTGTCACGGAACACTTTCTTGGCCTCCCCCTCGGCGTAGTCTAGCCGCTGGGACATACTGGATAACGTGTCACGGAACCGACCCAACACGTCTGCCTTGGCCTTTGCCACCTGCTCACTAAAGTAAGTCTCGTAGTGCTCCGTTAGCACCCTAGCGTTCTCCTCCTCCATATCTAAGGCCCAGTGCTTTACATCACCGATCGGGACGTAGTTGACTTGGAATCGGAACTTGTCCCGTAAGGACTCCCTTGTGGGGTACTCACCACGGTTGAATAAGTCCCCCAGTACGGTCTGTGCAAGGGTGACCTCCCAGTCGTATGCCGCAAGGAAAGCCTGCACTAGCACATAGAACTCGTCCTGCAGTGCTGTAATGGCCCCTTGGTATTTGAAGTACTGCGCCGTCGTGAGGATACGTAGCCCCATATCAGACCATGGCATAGTCATAGCGTAGTGTGCGTTGCGCGCATTGGCAGCGAACTTCGTCACGGCAGACAGCTCCGCGCAGTTACCTAACAACTTCTTGTTCACGTTGGCTACGCCTTTGAGGGCGTTCGAGCGTGATGTCACATCCTCAGATGCGGTCTTATCTAACTTACGTGCAGTCCACGTACTGATGGAAAACTCCACTAGCATGGAACTACTAGCGATCGATTGCGTTGGTGCTTTGTTACTCATGGTGTTACTCCGTTGGTTTTATTGATGTTGGTCTTGCTTTTTATTGTTAGGTACTACCTAACGTTTATCTAAAGGGCTCTCTCCGCTGATCTTCGCTGGTCCCCGCCAACCACTTTTCTATTCGTTTTCGAGAGGCGTAGTAAGTGCGACCATTGTGTTCAAACCCGTACAGCCTGTCAGGGCTCTCCTGTAGGGTAGCGTTAGGTCCAGAGATGCGTAGCCAATACAGCATGCTCTTAGCGAGTTGGTGGTATTCCTCGCTTTTCGTCCCACTGATCACTCTTTCAAGCTGCTCCGTTGTTAAGTTCTTGGCGGGCCAGTTATGCGCGCAGTCCTCTGCTACCATGGGCCATATCGCTATGCAGTAGTCGATGAACTCGGTCTGCGCTTCCGTTGTCATGGCGTGCCCCTCTTTACCCACTCTGCTTGCCTAGGTATCCAGCTGGCAATACTCACGCGGGATAAGGCCCATGGCTCCCCTACCCAATCGACTGCACCGATGACACCGTCCGTGGGTTGGCCCGTAACGGGAAGCTCACAGAAGTACATGGCTTCTAGGCACATAGGCCAGAAGTCTGGGTGATCCTTGGTCAGGTCATGTAGGTGCACCACCGTAGGTTCCGGTATGTCCGTCAGGTCTACGGTGCCTGCCTGCTCCGTACTTATCGTATTACTTATCAGGGGGTACATGGTTAGGCAGTGGTCAATAAACTCTTCTATTGTCATGGCTTTGCCTCCTCCTTTGTCGTGGGGGGCTTCGCCATACTGTCTAAGGCTTTGTTGCGGATGCGGTACACTTCGCTCCACGACACGTACGCACCGTTGTTGCCGTTGTATACGTTCTCCATGTCTGTGGTGCGTTCCGCTGTATCTATTAGGCAGCCAAGTACCCGTACTAGGTCCGCTATGTCTGTTGGTGTCATGGTGTTACTCCTTGTTTTGTTAGGTACTACCTAACGTGTGTTGTTAAGGTCAGGCGCCAGACTCTATCCATAGCAGTACTGTTGAACGTGACAGCAGCCATGTGCGGTTATTGGCATCAATGCTGCCTATCACTGCGCCCTCCATATCTTTCGGGATGTCAATGCTGACCTTCTCACAGTAGTACATGGCTTCTAGGCAATAATGCCAAAACAATGGGTGGTCTTTGTTGAACAGCTTTGGGTCCGTGTCCTCCCATCCTGATACCAGCTCTTTTCTGTCCCACGGGGCCGGGATGCTACTGTCAGGGTACACCACCCCACTGATGTTACTCATGAGCGGGTACATCGCCATGATGTGGTCGGCAAACTCTTCATCCGTTATCCCTGCCAAAATGCACCCTCCTCTTCCCTGTTACCCCGTGCACAACTTCATCCCTTGTTACATACCACTGCTGGTTAATTTTGTCTTTACTCCCGAGCACCCACTCTGCTTCGATAGCGACACCCGTCTGCACGTGTGACTCTGCGATATACATGACTTCTAGGCACATAGGCCAAAAGTCTGGGTGATCTTTGGTTACGTCTTCAAACGAACAGCCTGTTGCCCCGTCATTCCAGCCAAACAACCTCTTTGTGGGGTGGTTAATGCCGTATTCTATAGTGCCCCCGCCGACTCCAGCACGTGGCTGACTCACAAGCGGGTACATCAACATGCAGTGGTCAGCTATCTCGTCTTCTGTCATGGTGTTACTCCTTTGTTAGGTACTACCTAACGTGTCAGTGTCTATTACAGCGAGCTTCTCGACATCCCGCAGGTGTAGCAGTAGCCCGTTCCTCGTTAGGCACCACATGGCACCGGCTCTGTCACGACCCCCTAACGCTACGTCTTTGTTGCGTGCAAGTGTATGTAGGGTAGCGCAGACCATGTACTCACTGTTGTACATGGCTGACATACAGAAAGCCCAAAAGTCTGGATGGTCTTTGGTTAAGTCTTGCACTTTTAATTGGCACGTTTCACTGGGCACTTCGTACTCGTTCGTTATCGTGCCGTGCTCGCCAAGCCCTAGTCGTGTATGGCTCACAAGCGGGTACATCAACATGCAGTGGCGTGCTACCTCTTGATATGTCATACCATACTCCTTACGAGTGTGTGTACCCGTCCGACTCTATGCCCAGCCACATGCCGGCCCACTGAACCATAAGGCAGTCGTAGCCGTGCACTACATTCTTGCGGAACGTTCTATACGACAGATGCGCTGTGCTAGGGTCGCGTCGGTCGTATATCTTCTTGATTGCTTTTCGTTGTGCCTTTGTAATAGTCATGGTCGTACTCCGTTGTTTGATATCAGTTGTTAGGCAGTGCCTAACTAAAGTTTAGGCCAAACGCTTCTATGTCGTATTTGAACTCAGCAATGAGTGCCGGCAGTCTAGCCATTAGTGCACCCTCGTCGCTTAGTTGCTCTGCCGTGGCGAGGGGCCATATGGCGCAGGAACGGGCCGCAGCTAGGTCACTCTCCTTGCCTTCGCCAGTACGGGTGACGGGCCGCCACGTTATGCCCCCATCTTGCTTGGGCATCTTGTGCGATCGCTTCCAGTCTAGCGCCCTGACTTCGTGCTCTGTGCCGTCCCCAGCGATTACTACTCCCTTCCATACTGGGAGACCCGCTCGGTTTCTTATCTGCGTGACTTGGCCCGCCTCCAGACCGTAGTGGTCTTTTGTACTGGCGTGGTACACGGTGTTCGCCACGTAGTGTATGGGGCCGTCACTGGACATGAGGTGCCACTTAATGAGGTGTGCAACCTTAGGAAACGCTTTCGCAATCTCGTTGTGTATGCAGCCCGCCATAACCTCCCGATAGTTAGCACGTTCGTGCACCGCGCCGGTTATACTGAACGTGTTGTGCCCGTTCCCACATCGGTCGTCGTACCTGATTTCCGCCGTTATGTAGTACTTTCGGTTGCCACCATCCATCCTGAATGGCACTGGGCCTAATGTCTTTACTTGGTTCTTGATAGTCATGGTCTTACTCCTTAGTGTGTTAGGTAGTACCTAACTTGTGTATGTGCCAATTTGATAGGACTCGCAGTCGACTGAGTACCGTATGACAATGCCTGAGAAGAAGGAATCAGATTGGTAGCCTTCCCACTCCCCATAGTCGTGGTGCAGTCGCATTGTGTCCGTGATAGCGAACATTTCATACGGGTCTATGACCATGCCCCTGTACCTAATGAAGTCGTGGTTGTCGATATCTTCAATATAGTCGAAATCCTCGCGCTCTTTAGGTGTTAGTTCGTAGCCGTACAGGAAGTGGGTCCAGTGGTGGTTGGTAGTGACCTTGATAGTCATGGTGCTACTCCTTGTTTTGATATTAGTTGTTAAGTTTTTAGTTTCGTTAGTGTTGCGCGAGCTTCTAGCACCGCCGCGTGCAGGGTGTCAGTCACGTCGTACCTAAAATTGCTCAGCACAAATTCCACTAGGCCCACGTCGCTGTACTCATGGCTGAAGTCGAACACGCACTCCGCGTCACAAGATGCCAACAGCACGTCGTCTTTCTTAACGGTCACATTTATAACGCATTCACTCGCCGTTATCGCCCAACCTAGGTCTTGTTGCAGCGACTTGTATGCCTGCGCACTGCCTACCTGTCGGGCCAGCTCAGCGAGTGATGTCTGCAAGGGTAAGTAGTTACCACCGTCGTCGTGTCGAGACCGTAAGGGGCTTCGCACCGTGACACCCCCGATGTGTTTGGGGGCGTGCTCCCAACCGTCTTGCCATACATATGACCCTTCTTGAAAGTCAATGACGCTCACCGTCACGGCGTAGCGTTTTGTTCTGTACACTCTTACCACGTGCTTCTCACTCATGTCGTGCTCCTTGTTGTGTTAGGTACTACCTAACTGCTCTTCGATCTGATCTGTGACTTCTTCAAACACGTCACGTATTGTTGACTCTGGGTAGACACTCGTGACGCCCCATATCGGCAAGCCATAGGCGCCACCCGTGTAGCTATTGTCGCCTGTTTGGTAGCTCCACAGATAACCATCACCAGACACCGCGATGGTAAGCTCTATAAACTCATACTCCCGCGCATCTACACGCCAGTCCTTTATGTTGGCGCGGATGAACGCCTTGATTTCTTTGCGTACCTGTTTGCTAATAGTAGTCATGTCTGTATTCCTTTCGTTGGTTATGTGTGTTGTGCGTTATAGCTTTTTTTGTTTGGCTAGAATTTCATCAAACGTGAGGCCGAAAAACCTATCTGATACTATTGAGTCGTCGCGCTCGACGTACCAATTATTGTCGGTCGCCTCTTCGTCCAGATATCCCTCAGCGTCGTTGACGTTAATTCCATAGGCTGAAAACTGTGGTCCCAGCGCCGTGGCTGTTTCGATCGCAGACTCTCTATTCATTGCCACGCTAATTTGCAGCTTCTTGTTAATCATGTTCGTGTTCCCTTGTTGGTGGTGGGGCCTTAGCCCTGATTTATAGGTTCAAGTATTTGACTGCGTCGCGTACTGTCATCGGCTTGCAGGCGTCTAGCTGCACATCGTTCAAAATGATCAAGCCTGAATCAAACATTTTCACCCCAATTTTCTTGCAGCCCTTTTTAATGATATGGCCGTCTTTGTTGCGAAGTGCCAGTAACTGCTTGCGGGTTGTGATCTTCATGTTCGTGTTCTCCTTGTTGTGTTAGGCACTGCCTAACAAATTATGGCATGTCAGCGAAATACTCCACCGTGAGGTTGCTCCCGCCCTCGTACAGGGTATCTACCTCCCTTTGAGTCATTGTCCACACGACAGCCCGCCTAGCTTGAACAAGGCGCAGCGCAGCGCGCATCTCGTCGGCGTCTCCGACGACGCCCCACATGGCTATGGCGTGGGTTGGCTTGCCGTGCCGGTTTGAGTACAGAAGCCACTCTTGTGGCAGATCCTTCTCAGCTTGGATAAGGTACCAACATGCCGTGGCATGGCTGGCTTTAAGTGCCGGATCCTTCATGTTCTCACGGTAGGCGCCTCTAACTGCCTCGTAATGTTTCTTCGCTATGTGGTAGCAGTACGAAGCAGGATCAGCCGCTACGTCTCTTGCCAACGCGGCCCGTGACTTGTACACGATGTTGTCTAGTGTGTTGTTCATAGTGTTGTTCATGCCGTTCTCCTTGTTGTGCTGTGTTACATGCGGTGGGAATAGGTAAAGGAAAGGACGCTAGGTAGTGACGCCAACGCCCTGATCTTTACGTACTGTGTTGTGGGCAGCTTGATTAGCTACACCGTGTGCGCTGTGGTGTCTCGCTGAAGCGTATGGATTAGCTACAGTCCTACCTCTTGCGGCAACGCGCCGCGATACTGCTACGCTTGGCATGCCCTAATTCACCCACGCTGTGAAGTGCATTGAATCCAGTCAGGGAGTCGATTACTAATTTGTTAGGTAGTACCTAACAGTGACTGCTACGGCAAGCTAAGTTCCTCTGGCAGGCTGTATCACCTGTTGCACGCTCGACCTTTTTCTCAACACGTCGTTGGCTTCTGGCTGGCGCGGTACCAGCTCCGGGCTTGCTTAGCCTTCACGAGTCTGAATACTTACCAGCCTTGTTCCTGTGTGGTTAACGAGCATACCATCACACATTACGACGTGACTTGGTGTCCACGCTCTCTTGCCGTACTACTTCACAACGTACCTTGTTATGGCACGCTACGTTTTGGCTATCATTCGCTTGTAAGGCGATAGCCGACTTATACTGTTAAAGAGCTATATTCCTGATAATACAACACCACGTGTTCTAGTGGGGTGCAGGAAAGACTGGGGCTGCCAGCCGACTTGTTAGGCACTACCTAACAAAGTCATGAATCACGTCATAATGGGAATACCCTGTGTGACGCTGTACGCGGGGTAAAAGTTTCCCAGCGAAGTACTATTATGACACATAATCACTGTATGTCAAGTTTAGACAAGGCTCGCTACCGATAGGTAAGAACTGTGCGACTAACGAATTTGCTAAGGAAAGTTTGAAAGTTCTGGGCCAAAGTTGTAGAACGTGGCTAGGCGTGCTTGTTGGGGAGGAATGTTCCTAATGTGACATAATGTGACACAATTTGTAGGCCGTGGCTAAGGGTTGTTGTGCGTTGCTAAGTGTGGCTAGGTGTGCTTTTACCCTATGCGTAAAACGTGGCTATGTACACTTAGACGTGGCTAAACGTAATGTTCCAGAACAAATAGCGATTCTTTAATGAACTTGGCCTTTTTTACTATGTTGCACTTTGTTGAGCTTTGTTAGGTTGAAGGTGGGCAAGAAGGGAGAAACTACCAGATTTACAGGGTTTCGCCACATAATGTGTTTGTAATAAATATAGTTTATATATATAGAGTATTTAAAAGAACTTAATAAATACAGTGTTTTTTAGATCATTTTATTGTCACTCCTGCACATATCTGTTTACAAACAGTCACGAACAGCCACAAAAACACAAAATCCCGAATTGTTTGAAATCCGCGAGAACATTGTAGAACTTATGGAACACTCGGCCATAAAAACGGCTGCAGGCCGCGTGGTTACTGGCTTTCTTATTGTTCCACTGCCCGCTATCCGCTAACGGATTCACTACAGGTGACTATCAGATAGTGGCTATTCTTGTTAGGCAGTACCTAACAAACAGCACAGAGGCTCGGCGCAGCCTAACCACTGGTGTCAGAGCATAACGTGTCAGGCTCGGCGCAGCAGAACACGCACACCACTGGTATCAACTGGTATCAAAATTCAGGCAATAAAAAACCCGCACTAGGCGGGCTTAGTTTGTTTGGGTTTTTTAGTAGAAGGCTATCTTTATGACAGCATATGATATTACTAGATAGCAAAGTGACTGGAATATGAAACGTGCAGCTTGCTCTCTCATGATGTCTTCCTCCCTATACGTCGTAACTCATTCATAGCATGTTGGCCCATCAATAGCGCGATCTTAATACGCGCATCGTTGTGTACCTGTGGGTCTGGGGAGTTATACAGATACCATAGGGAGTAACAGATTTCTAAATCTTCGATTTCCCTAGGCTGGTTTGTATTACTTCTAACAAAAGCCATGCCCTTCATATGTATCAACACAGTTTGCATAGTTTGGTCATTCATAACCCTACTCCAAAAGGTTTGGACCCTTTCGGGTCCGGTTAAGTTACTTCGCGGATGCTTTGGCAATTTTCTTTGCTGCCGCTTTTGCACTTGCTGCCGCGTTCTTTTCGCGAATTGTCTTCGCGGCTTCTTTGGCGACTTGTGTGGCCTCATCTTGTGCTTCATTAGGTGTAGGTGTAGGTGCTATTTCCGGTGCCACAAGTAAGGCGATTAACTTGTCGGATAGCAAGTGAAACGCTGCCTTTTGCATGGTGTCGCCTTTCTCAATCGCGGCATATGCCTTGTCATATGCGGCACGGGCCTCGACAATCTTTTTGAGACACCCTTGCATACGGGTGCTAGTTGCCACTAAAGGCGTGGTGTCGTCTGGACCCTGCAAGGGGGCCTCAACTGGCACAATACCAAGTTTGGTTTCTAATTGGCCGCGATACTTGGCCAATTTTGACCCAATTTGTTGGGATGCGTATCTCACATTATCCGCTTGTGCTTTAGTGAATTCTTTACGACCTGCCTTGTCAGTAGTCCATAGTTTCCAGAGCTCCTTGCGTACTAGGATACCCTGCGATTTGGTGTGGATTTCACCATCACGGGAGAACATTGCATGCCCAATCGCAGACTGGATAGCCGCGTAAAACTTCTCGTCGCTGGTTGATAACTTATTCGACGTGGGTAGCAGGTCGGTATTAATGACGCCTAATAAGAACATGGCTTGTGAGACGGAATCAGTGCTTGCCTCCTCAGCGCCAATAGCGTTTTGTGTTGCGATGCTGTTGCTAATGTCTAGTTGGATTGCAGTGTTCAAAGACGCGAGCAATTTTTTTGAACCGATAGTTGAAATAGTCATTGTATATATTCCTTGTTAGGTAGTGCCTAACATTCTGGTCGGAACGGAATGTGCCGACCTGAAATACATATTACTACATTATGGTGATATGTCAAGGGCAAACGTGTTAGGTAGTGCTCAACAATGGCTAAACGTGTTAGGTGATACTTGATTATGGCGACCCCACCCCGTACCCTATCCCCTTTTTGTGGAGCTTCGGCATTCGCGCCTTGTAATACGAATACGCTCAAGTAAACCTCGCCAAAAAAGTTTACTAAGTCCAACAAAGCCTAACCGCGTATAACAAGTCATCACACAGGGAACACCCCCCATCAAGCTAACACGCCCACACAAAAAATTTTTCGCGCTGAAATAAAAACTACGCTATGATACGTACTACCGGCTAACAGCCTGCGATGAAATGTAACCTATGACTATGGTGTTAACCCCAGAGATCGGTGTTCCCTACTGCCCCAACGTACCCTATATGGATTTACGAGACCGGGCCGTCGCTGCTTGTGCTACTGCCAAGATGCTAGGCACCTATGGGCTGGACATAATACCTTCGTTTGACGACATAGATACCGCCCAAGACCTGCTGATGCAACACGCTACAGACCCGCACGCTGCAGCCAAAGCAATGACCACTGCCGTGGCCGCCAAGATTAGGCCCGCGTCACTTATAGAAGCAAACAGGCTGCTCACAGAGTTTGGTCAGGGCGTTGTGCAGTCGGCTATCCAGATACGCCACCTTGTCACGAACAAGTTAATACTTGAAACGGATAGCCCTGATGCGCGGGTAAGACTCAAGTCGCTTGAACTGCTGGGCAAAATATCCGACGTGGGCCTGTTTGTAGAGAAAACGGAGATGACGGTAACCCACCAGTCTGCAGAGCAGCTCCGTGAGAAGCTCCGTGAGAAGCTCGCTAAGCTAATACACGCCGCACCAGAAGTGCCTGAGGGCTCGGTGCTGCTGGAGAGTAGTGCTGAAGCAGTGGCGTTTGACGTAGACCAAGAGCTTGGGCTGGGGGATAAAGAGTGAGCCTAGGAGCTGCAGACCTTGGGTTTAGTCAAGAGCAGATAGCCTACGCGATGGCGAACCTCGAGCAGTTCACTGACGACGAGTTGATGGAAATAGAATCGTTCGTTGAGGAGTTGGAGCAGCGCACTGCAGATACGCTGTGCCGGGATGACTTGATTGAGTTCGCTAAACACATGGAAGAGGGGTATCTCGTCGGTCGGCACCACCGCATATTGGCAGATATGCTCATGGCCCTTGAGCGAGGTGAGAAGGACCGCATCTGTGTAAACATCCCACCGCGGCATGGCAAGTCCATGCTCGTGTCGACTATGAACGTCGCGTGGTACCTAGGACGTAACCCCTCACACAAAGTGATGATGGTGTCGCACACCACAGACCTTGCGGTAGACTTCGGGCGTAAGGTCCGAAACATCGTGGCGAGCGCTGCCTACAAACAGATATTCCCTGACGTGTCCCTTGCGATCGATTCTAAGTCTGCCGGCCGGTGGAACACAAACAGAGGTGGTGAGTTCTTTGCGTGTTTACAGCCTGACACGAGGATCAAGACGTTGGCAGGGCTAGTGCGGGCAGACGCGGTAAGGCTAGGGGATGAGGTGTACGCCCCCGGGGGGTACGTAGAAGTGCTTGCCATAATGGAGAGCACGCACACAGCCACGGTAACCATAAACCGCACGTTGTCTTGTTCTACTGAGCACCCCATATGGGTGTTTGGTAGGGGGTGGGTGGACGCGGAAGAGGTATGTATTGGCGATGTATTGTGTGTGGAGAGTTTTTGGGACATACTGAAGACTCACACAAGGGAGTTATACCATGGCACCTTCAGATCACCCAATGTACAAACGATTCAGGGCTATGCACTCGCGGTGCTATCGTGTGGCAAATCACAACTACCCAGACTATGGAGGGCGTGGTGTAACAGTGTGCAGCCGATGGCATGTGATAGAGAACTATGTAGCGGACATGGGGGAGCCACCCACCCCCCAACACACAGTAGATCGGATAGACAACGATGGGCCGTACCATCCCGAGAACTGCCGGTGGGCAACGAAAATAGAACAGAACAGGAACAAACGAACAAACCTGCATATAACCGCGCAAGGGCGGACGCAGACGTTGTCAGCGTGGGCAGAGGAGCTTGGCATCACACCCGAGGCTATCCGCCACAGAGTGAAGAAGGGGATGACACTAGCGGAAGCGGTGCAGGCCCCCAAGCTACGCATGAGGAAGTTCAACGTGCCCGTGATACAGCGTCGTTTGGATGGGTCCGTAGAAACGCGGCACGACTCTTTGCGGGCTGCATCAAGAACAATGCCAACCCAAAATGCGGTCCTGAAGGGTATATTGAGAGTATTACAGAAGCAGCGCAAGTCGTACAAGGGCTACTTCTGGGAGTACGACGAGTAGCGAGGGTAACAGTTGAGGAGCACGCGCCGCGAACGTTTGTTAATTACACGGTAGCAGGGGGCAATAGGTTCTTTGCTGATGGCATACTTACACATAACTGTGGTATTGGTTCGAGCATCGCAGGACGTGGTGCGCACTTACTCGTCATTGATGACCCACACTCAGAGCAGGACGTGATCAACGGCAACTTCGGGGCGTTTGCTAAAGCCTACGAGTGGTTCACTTACGGCGCGCGGACTCGACTCATGCCGGGTGGCAAAGTAGCGATCGTCCAAACGCGGTGGCACCAAGATGACCTGACAGGCCGGGTCATAAAAGACATGACGCAAAACGCTGAGTCAGACCAGTATGAAGTGGTAGAGTTTCCTGCCATCCTCGAGATAGAAGACAAAGTAACCCACGAGATTGTACTGAAGCCGTTGTGGCCTGAGTTCTTTGATTTGGAGGCGCTGGGTAGGACCAAGGCGTCAATGCCTACGTTTCAGTGGAACGCGCAGTACCAGCAGAACCCTACCGGTGAAGAAGCTGCGATCGTCAAACGAGAGTGGTGGAACACGTGGAAACTTGAAGAGCCCCCGGAGTGTGAGTTTATTATCATGTCGTTGGACTCTGCAGCGGAGACTAACAACCGGGCGGACTATACGGCACTAACCACGTGGGGTGTGTTCATGTACGAGCCCGCGGAGGCGTACAACATCATCCTCCTGAACAGCATCAAAAAACGGCTAGAGTTTCCTGAGCTAAAGGAGCTGGCGTTGGAGGAGTACAAGAAGCGAGAGCCTGATTCTTTTATTGTGGAGAAGAAAAGCTCGGGGGTTGCGCTGTACCAAGAAATGCGCCGGATGGGTATACCGGTCCAAGAGTATACGCCGCACCGCGGGTCAGGCGATAAGATGGCGCGATTAAACTCGGTATCGGATATCATATCTTCTGGGTTAGTATGGGTGCCAGAGACGCGCTGGGCGGAAGAGTTGGTCGAAGAGATTGCTGGCTTTCCCTTTATGAGCAACGACGACCTTGTTGACAGCAGCGTGATGGCACTAATGCGATTCCGACAGGGTGGGTTTATTAGACTGCCGTCAGACGAGCGGGACGAGCCGACATACCAAAAACGTAGAACAACTGGGTACTACTAATGAGCATTGAAAAGAGTTTGTATGCGGCACCGATGGGCTTGGATCGAGAGATGTCAGATGAGATACCGGACATCGAGATACTCATTGAAGCCGGCGCGCCGATGGACAGTATTCTTGAGCTAGAAGATGGTGGTGTTGAGGTAACCTTTGGTGAGGATGTAGGGGACGGCGAATTAGCCGGCGCACCGTTTGACACCAATTTGGCGGAATTATTGTCTGAGGATGTGCTAAGTACGCTCAGTAGTGACCTAATGGGTCTGGTCGACGCAGACATAACCAGCCGCCAAGAGTGGGCGGACACGTACGCTAAGGGCCTTGAGCTTGTTGGGTTCAAACACGAAGAACGGACGAGGCCATGGGAGGGCGCCTGTGGTGTGCACTCTACGGTGCTCTCAGAAGCAGTTATCCGGTTCCAAGCAGAAACCATGAGTGAGACGTTCCCCGCGGCGGGTCCGGTACGCGTTAAAATTATTGGTGAAGAAACGCAAGAGAAGATGGACGCAGGGGAGCGCGTCAAGGCAGATATGAACTATGAGCTCACTGAGAACATGGTTGAGTACCGGCCAGAACATGAACGCATGCTTTATAGCTTGGGGCTTGCAGGCTCAGCATTCAAAAAAGTGTACTACGACCCCAACATGGGCCGGCAAGTTGCCATATATGAGTCTGCGGAGAACGTCGTGGTACCGTATGGCGCGTCACATATTGAGTCTGCAGAGCGCGTCACGCATATTATGCGTAAGACCGACAACGACATTAAGAAGCTGCAGGCCAGTGGGTTCTACCGTGACATCGAGTTGGACGACCCAGAGCCCTACTCCAGTGATATTGAGAAAACAAAGGCTGAGGATGCTGGGTTTGATCTAAGTTCTGATGACCGGTATGCACTTTATGAGATGCACATTGATCACGTGATCCCCGGCGTTGATGACGAGGACGGTATTGCGCGGCCGTATATTGTGACGATCGAGAAATCGAGTGGGGAAGTTCTTAGTGTGTACCGTAACTGGGTAGAAGATGACGTGCTCCACCTTAAGAGACAGCATTTTGTGCATTATGTGTACATTCCGGGCTTTGGGTTCTACGGACTTGGCCTGATACACATTATTGGGGGCTATGCCCGAGCGGGTACCTCGCTGATCAGGCAGTTAGTGGATGCTGGCACCCTGAGCAACCTGCCCGGGGGCCTTAAAGCACGCGGACTACGCATAAAAGGCGACGATTCGCCTATTGAGCCGGGTGAGTTTCGTGATGTGGACGTGCCGGGTGGTAGCATCCGTGAAAACATCATGGCGTTGCCCTACAAAGAGCCTAGTCAGACGTTACTAGCCCTGCTAAACCAGATTACTACCGAAGGTCGACGCTTGGGCGCCATTAGCGACATGAATATTAGCGATATGTCTGCTAATGCTCCGGTGGGCACTACACTGGCGTTACTGGAGAGAACGCTTAAGCCGATGGCAGCAGTGCAGGCCCGCGTGCATTATGCCATGAAACAGGAGTTTAAGCTCCTACGGGCTTTGATGGCTGACAATGCTCCGATCGATTATGAGTACAAGCCAGAGCGAGGTGAAAACACCGCCCGGCAAGCTGATTACGCCATGGTCGAAGTAGTGCCGGTTAGTGATCCTAATAACTCAACCATGGCGCAGCGGGTTATCCAGTACCAGACCGCTATGCAGATGGCTCAGCAAACACCACAGATATATGACCTACCTCTGCTGCATAGGCAGATGCTAGAAACGATCGGCATTAAAAACGCCGAGAAAATTGTCCCTATCCAAGACGATATTAACCCGACGGACCCTGTCAGTGAGAATATGAACGTGCTGCGTAGTGCGCCGGTCAAGGCGTTTATTCACCAAGACCACGAAGCGCACATTCAGACACACATGACGTTTATGCAGGACCCGATGATTGCTCAGACCATGGGTCAAAACCCTATGGCGCAGCAAATGATGGGGGCGCTACATGCTCACATAGCAGAGCACGTGGCGTTCCGCTACCGATCACAGATTGAAGAAAAGCTGGGTGTTATGCTGCCACCACCCAACGAAGAGCTTAATAATGACATTGAGGTCAACTTGGCTAGGTTGGTTGCGGACGCCGGCAAGCAGGTAATGGAGGGGCATGCTCAAGAAGCTGCGCAAAAACAAGCACAGGAGCAGGCGCAAGACCCACTCATGCAGCTTAAGCAGGGTGAGCTACAGACCCGGCAGGCTGAGGTCCAGCGCAAAACTGCGAAAGATCAGACTGATGCGCAGCTTGACGCGGCAGAGCTGCAACGAAAAATCAAAAAAGACGCCACCGATGCGCAGGAGGCCGCAAAGAAAATTGCTCTTGATGAGGCTGAGTTACGAATTCAGTCCGCGAGTAATGTACGGGGGGAAGACAACCGCATGAGAGAGAAAGTGTTCGATACCCTCAACACTAACAACCAACCACAAGGCAGAAAATAATGGCAACCGTCTATGACGTGCTGAAAGAAAAGATCGACGCAGACATAGCAGCTTCAAAGGAGTACCTAGCGGGCGGAGGCCCAAAGGATTACTCAGTGTATATGGAAACGGTAGGACTAATTCGAGGCCTAGAAACTACCCGCAGCTACATAACTGACCTCGCAAACCACATGGAAAGAGAAGATGACTAAAGCAAAGACAACACCACTTTTTGATGATACAGATTTAGAAGTACAGATACCCGTACCGGTAGGATACAGACTGCTAGTGGCTATGCCGCAAGTAGACAACACTTACGGAGACACGGGCATTATTAAGGCCGCTGCTACGGTGCACCAAGAGCACATCATGTCTACCATTGGGTTAGTTATTGACCTAGGTGCACAAGCATACAGCGACCAAAGCCGGTTTCCTGACGGCCCATGGTGTAAAGCGGGGGACTACGTGATGTTCCGGGCTAACACAGGCACGAGATTTAAAGTTGGTGGGGTTGAGTACCGTCTTATGAACGATGACTCAGTTGAAGCTGTAGTAAGTGATCCGCGGGGCGTCTCGCGCGCATAGGAGTAGTACATGACACTGGAAAAAGTAAAGTTTACATTGCCCAAGGGCGACGGGGATGACACGGACATCGAGGTTGAGATTGAGCCTTCTAGCGCCGTCGCTGTAGATACGCCAACACGCAAAACCAAGGCTGAGCCAGAGGAGGACGACGACCTAGAAATTGAGGTTGTTGACGATGTGCCGGAAGCGGACCGGGGCCGCAAGGCGGGAGACCCACCGGACGATGTCACCGAGGAAGAGCTAGGAGAGTATTCCGAACGTGTCCAGAAGCGGTTCAAGAAGTTGAGCAAAGGCTACCATGACGAGCGCCGGGAGAAAGAGCAGGCGGTTCGAGATAGTGCCGCTGCTACAGCCTACGCGGCACAAGTTGTTGCGGAGAACAAGAAGTTAAAAGGTAGCAACCACCAAGGCCAGACTGCGCAGATTGAGCAGGCTAAGGTTTCACTTGGTAAGGAGCTAGCGCAGGCGAAAAGAGACTTCAAAGAAGCCTACGAAGCCGGGGATTCTGAGGCACTAGCTAACGCGCAGGAACTAATATCTAACACGGCTATAAAGCTTGACAAGGTAAATAATTTTCGGCTACCTGCTTTACAGACTGAAGAAACTCCTGTAAAACGAGAAGTAGCAAGTCAACCCGCTGCTACTAAAGACGTTAAGGCAGCGGACTGGGCCAAGAATAACACTTGGTTCGGTAAGGACGACGAGATGACAAGCCTAGCTTTAGGGCTACATACGAAGCTCCTGAAGGAAGGTATAGATACGAAAAGTGATGAATACTATGAGCGGATTGACGCTCGTATGCGAAAGTTATTCCCCGACGAGTTCGAGGGAGAAGCCCCAACAGGGGCACCGGCTAAAAGAAAGAGTAATGTGGTTGCGCCCGCCTCGCGGAGCACTGCGCCCCAAAAGGTGCGACTAACGCAGACACAGGTTTCTCTCGCTAAGCGGCTCGGAGTCCCACTGGAGGCTTACGCCAGACAGGTTGCAGAAGATATGAGGAAGGAACAATAATGGCACAAAACAGAATCAACCGCGATGAAGACACGCAAGAAAAGAACGTGCGTAGGAAGTCTTGGCAACCGCCAGAGACTTTGCCCTCTCCCACACCGGAAGAAGGCTACACGTTTCACTGGGTTCGTGTTAGCACGCTAGGTAAAGTAGACGCCACCAACGTTTCTTCCAAGCTACGTGAAGGCTGGGAGCCAGTCAAAGCAGAGGCCCATCCAGAGATCGCCATGGTATCAACCGAGAACGAGCGGTTCGCGGAGAACGTGGTTATCGGTGGACTTATGCTTTGCAAGACCCCCACAGAAATGGTCGAGGACCGGAATGCGTACTACAACGCGCAGGCTGGCAACCAGATGGCTTCTGTGGACAACAGCCTAATGAGAGAAAATGATCCCCGTATGCCACTGTTCAATGAACGAAAAAGCAAGGTTTCTAAATCTGCTTTTGGCGACGGAACCTAACCAATTAGGAGCTATTTATGGCGCTTACAGCTGCCCCTTACGGTCTAAGACCCGTAAAACGTGCTGATGGTATGCCCTACGCGGGCGCTATCTCGCACTATCTGATCGACCCTGCAGGTGAGGCAACAAACCTGTTTTATGGTCAAGTGGTACACGTTGGTGCTGATGGCTACATCGCACTGAGCACCGCTACCGGTGCCGACGGTACTACTAACGCACTTCCGACAGGCACCACCCTTACGGGTTCTTTAGGTGTTTTTGTTGGTTGTGACTACATCAACTCAATGGGGCAACCGACGTTTAGTCAGTACTACCCAACGGGTACAGCCACTGGTCCAATCCGGGCCTACGTTGTTGATGATCCGAATGTGTTGTTCCAAGTCCAGCTGGACGGCGCTGCCGATCAGTCAGACGTGGGTGCGAACACATTTTTTGCTGCGGGCCAGACTACCAGCACAGGTAACACTGCTACTGGGAACTCTACCTCTGCAATGGACGCAACCACTGTCACCACCACCGCCGCCTTCCGCATCGTAAGTTTTGTGTCACCTGTTGGTGATGCGTACCCTGATGTGCTGGTTAAATTCAACCCCGGTTATAACAGCGCCTCAAACGCTGTTGGCCTATAAGGAGTAACGGACGATGGCAATTTCACGCGCCCAATTACTTAAAGAACTACTGCCGGGATTGAACGCCCTCTTCGGTATGGAGTACAAAAAGTACGCGGAGGAGCACAAGGAGATTTTCGAAACTGAAACTTCTGACCGCTCTTTCGAAGAAGAAACCAAGCTGTCTGGCTTTGGTGCAGCTGGCGTCAAGAACGAAGGTTCTGCGCTTGATTATGACAACGCACAAGAAGCATGGACTGCTCGGTACACACACGAGACCATCGCAATGGGCTTCTCTCTCACTGAGGAAGCGATTGAGGATAACTTGTACGACTCTTTGTCGGCTCGTTACACCAAAGCGTTGGCCCGTGCTATGGCCTACACCAAGCAGGTAAAAGGTGCGGCAATCCTGAACAACGCTTTCTCCGGTACGACTTACGGCGATGGCAAAGTTCTGTGTGCGACGGATCACCCACTTGTTGGTGGCGGTGTAAACTCTAACCGCCCTGCAGTGGCAGCTGACCTTAACGAAACTTCTCTTGAAGCGGCTGTTATCGCCATCTCCCTGTGGACCGACGAGCGTGGCCTGCTGATCGCGGCAATGCCTAAGAAGCTCATCATCCCACCAGCGTTGCAGTTCGTTGCAACTCGCCTGTTGGAGACTGTGGGCCGCGTGGGTACTGCGGACAACGACATCAATGCTATTGAGAACAACAACTCCATTCCGGGCGGGTACAAGATCAACCACTACCTGACCGATGTGAACGCGTGGTTCTTGTGCACTGACATCCCCAACGGCCTCAAGCACTTTACTCGTGCCGCACTGTCTAACTCAATGGATGGTGACTTCGACACAGGTAACAGCCGCTATAAGGCTCGTGAGCGATACTCGTTCGGTGTAAGTGATCCGCTGGCTGTTTACGGAAGCCCTGGGGCTTGACCAAAGGGGGTAGTTACTCCACAATGACCTAGACCAATCGCTTGATAGGATTAGTATGGGCCACGAAGAGTGCATTACCCCTGACTGCAACAACACGGTATTTTCTACTAGACTATGCCGTAAGCACTACGAGCGAGAGAGGCTGGCAACAGCCTCTCCTTGTTTTGTTCCAGAATGTACACGGCCCTCGCACCGCACGGGTATGTGCGACATGCATTACCGTAAAGACCTGAAGTCCAGAAGACCCCTCTGTACAGTCCCCCACTGCAACAAACCCCAATACAGTCTGCAACGCCAGTTATGCTCAGTACATATGAGCAGGCTGAGAACTCACCGCGCCCTAGATAACCCAAGGGCTAAAGACTGGGGTTCCCGAGAAAAACACGCACACTACCAGAAATGGGCATGGCACAAGCGAGGTGGGGCATCGACCATGTGTGACGAATGGCGGGCGGATTTCTGGGCTTTTGCTACCGCTATTGGTGTGCAGCCAGAACAACATAAATTGTCAAGGCCTGAGCGGACGGCCCCTATAAGCCCAACTAATTGGGAGTGGAAAGAGACTTTCCCCAGCAAGAACAAGGCGGTGTATGCACGAGTGTGGCGTGCCAATAACCCAGATAGAGTAAAGAATACAGACCTAAAAAAGTCGTACGGTATAACCCTAGATGATTACAACCGTATGCTGAAGGAGCAGGATTACAAATGTGCGATATGCACCCTACCGAATGATGCGGTTTGTGGTAGCGGTGGCCCCCGGGCTATGTGTGTAGACCATGATCATGCGACGGGTAAAGTTAGGGGCATACTCTGTGATGCTTGTAATAGGGGACTAGGTAAGCTAAAGGATTCGGTAGACAACTTGCAATGGGCTATTAACTACCTCACGCAATAGCTTCCTTCCCCGAAAGTAGTGTGTTAGATTGCTATAAATCGGGATAACCCGGTGTATTCGACAGACCCGACTGACACCATGCAGACGAATATACCTCATTGCATGAGATATTATTATGGGTGCTACAACTTTTTCAGGTCCAGTTACGTCTACCGGTGGGTTTATTTCCGGCACTGACTCTATCACAACGACCACTGTAGGTACGCTTGCAGTAACCCCAGCGGCTAACTCTGGCCGTGTCAACATCCTCCAACGAGCAGACGGCATTGCCGTTACCTTACCTGCAGCCGCTGGCACGGGCAACGTGTACGACTTTTTTGTTTCCGTTACGGTGACTAGCGACACAACCATCTCAGTGGCTAGCGCCGCGGACACTATGGCAGGCGCAGCTATTATTGCCAACGATGGCGGCGGGACAGCGTCTATCTTTGAGACAACAGCCACATCTGACACGATTACGTTTGATGGCACCACAACTGGTGGACTTCTTGGGGCGACGGTGAAACTCCGTGACGTTGCAGCTAACTTGTGGGCCGTTGAAATTGTCACCGCTGCCACTGGCACTGAAGCTACACCGTTCTCAGCTGCAGTATCTTAATGGGCGCGCTACGCACAGCAAAGGGCGCTACTTCTAGTATCCCCGCGCCTAAGGCTAAGGCTAAGGCTAAACGAAAGGCTAAAGACAAGGAGTAACACATGGCTCTTTCAGATACTAAGGCCGTACGACGTACGGCCACGGGTACCGCAGGGGTGGGTCCAGCGCGCATACGCGGACTAATACTCACGTCCACGGGCACTGCCGGCCGCTTAACGGTCACGGATGGTAACGGGGGTGCTACGGTACTCGACGTTGACATCATTGCATCAGGAACGCAGCACATCAACACTGACGGTAACGGTATTAAAGTCAATGACCTTTGGATAAGCGCGTTCACTAACCTAGTAGGCGTTACGTTCTTTTACAGTTAAGTGTGGGTGCAAAATTAGGCTATGAATAAGTACTATAAAGCGGGTGGTACAGTGAAGTCTAAAATGGCCTGCAACGCGCCAAAGAAGACCCCCTCACACGCGAAGAAGTCCCACGTAGTAAAAGCGTGTGCTGAGGGCAAAGAAAAGCTTATTCGGTTTGGGCAGCAGGGCGTAAAAGGTGCCGGTGGTAGCCCAAAGTCTGCCAAGGACAAAGCCCGTAAGAAGTCGTATTATGCTAGGCACAATGCACAAGACTCCAGCCCTAATAAGATGTCCGCTAGGTACTGGTCACACAAAGTTAAATGGTAGGGAAAGACATGAAAGACATGAAAGACATCAAAGACATGAAAGACATGAAAGACATGAAAGACATGAAAGACATGAAAGACATGAAAGACATGAAAGGCAAGAAAAACATGAAAGACATGAAAGGCAAGAAAAAAATGATGGCTGGTGGTATGCCTGACAAAAAAATGGCGTACAAGAAGGGCGGCAAAGTACGTGGTTGTGGCAAGGCCACACAGGGCGTCCGCAAAGCAAAGATGTACTAGGAGTTGATACGTGCGAACCTACTATAAAAACGGTGGCTCGGTAAAAGACTCGTGTTATAGGAAGGTTAAGGCCAGCTACAAAGTCTTTCCTTCCGCGTATGCCTCAGGTGCCATAGCGAAGTGCCGAAAGAAAAAGGCTGGTAAGTAGTGGCTGCGGTACGTAAGACTAGCAAAGGGGCTGACTTAAAGCGTTGGTTCAAGGAAGACTGGAAAGACGTTAAGACTGGTAAGGCTTGCGGGCGCAAGAAAGGGGATAAAAGAGCCACCCCCTACTGCCGGCCTAGCAAGAAAGTGTCCGCGAGAACTCCTAAGACTGCTTCTGACATGTCAGCTGCAGAAAAACGTAAGAAAGTGGCTGAGAAAAGTAAGCTAGGTCAGCCAGCGGGTAAACCCAGAAGAGTCTCAGATGCTAAAAAGAGGAAGGTAAAATAATGCCAACGTCCGGCACTACTGTGTTTAACATGGACTTCACAGAGATCGCTGAGGAAGCGTGGGAACGTGCGGGCCGCGAATTGCGCTCTGGATACGACCTACGTACCGCTCGGCGCTCTATGAACCTAATGACAATAGAGTGGCAGAACCGGGGCATTAACTTATGGACAATCGATGAGGGCTCTATTGCTCTTGTCGCCGGCACGGGCCAATATGACCTACCTGCGGACACGATTGACCTGCTCGAGCAGGTTGTTCGCACGGGCGCGGGACTTTCCACTACACAGCAGGACATAACGATAAGCCGTATTAGCGTTAGTGACTGGGCTACTATTCCTAACAAGCTAACACCCGGGCGACCGATCCAAGTGTGGATAGAACGCCTTGCGGATACGCCACGCATCAACGTGTGGCCTGTACCCGAGTCAGATGCCTACACGTTTAAATACTGGCGCATGCGCAGGGTGCAAGACGCAGGGGCGGGTGTTGAAATATCAGACATGAACTTTAGGTTCTTGCCAACGTTGGTCGCTGGCTTAGCGTATTACATTGCGACAAAGGTGCCAGAGCTAATGCCCCGTATCCCTATGCTGAAAGAAATGTACGAAGAGCAGTTTGCGTTAGCCGCGGGGGAAGACCGAGACAAGACCTCAGCTAGGTTCGTGCCTAGCATCAGGAGGTAGGATATGAGCGCGTATGCGTCAGGGAAAAAAGCCAGAGGTCTGTGCGACAGGTGCGGGTTTGCGTACAAGCTACATGACCTAAGGTTTGAGATAGTCAAGCATACCCGGCAGAACATGCGCGTGTGTAACAGTTGTTGGGACCCGGACCATCCGCAGCTCATGCTCGGGGAACTACCTCTTAGAGACCCACAAGCAATACGCGATGCGCGACCTGATGGGGCGACGTTCCCGGAGAGTAGAGCACAGATAATTCCAGTAATGGGGGTCCGCACTGCGGGTTCTGCCGGGTACGTAACGATACAGGTATAATATGAACTACAGTGAGCTTACAAGGAACGTGCAGGACATATGTGAGAACACGTTTGAAGCTGAGCAGCTAGCTATGTTTACTCAGCAGGCTGAGCAGAAGGTGTACAACTCCGTTGAGATACCCGCGTTGCGAAAAAACAGCCTTGGCGCACTTACTGTTGGCAATAACTACTTAACTGTGCCACCTGACTTCCTGTATGTGTACAGCTTAGCTGCGATAAAAGCGAATGGGGCCTACGAGTTTATGCTGGATAAGGATGTTAACTTCATACGAGAAGCGTACCCCACCCCCACCGCTGTAGGGCTACCGAAACACTATGCCATATTCAGTGACACATCGCTACTTATAGGCCCGTCACCCGACGCGGGGTACGCAGTAGAGCTGCACTATGGCTACTACCCGGAATCTATTGTTACTGCGGGCAATACGTGGTTGGGTGACAACTTCGATAGCGTCTTGCTTAATGGTGCGCTAGTAGAGGCTATTCGGTTTATGAAGGGTGAGGAGGACCTAGTAGTGCTGTATGAAAAGCACTATATGATGTCCCTAGCCTTGCTTGTGTCCCTTGGGCAGGGCAAACTCAGACAAGACGCGTACAGGGCCGGACGGCCCCGTATACCCGTAAAATAAGGAGCTAAGAGATGGCAATCGCACAAGCAATATGCACTTCGTTTAAAATAGCTCTGCTGAACGCGGAGATGGACTTTAGCGCGGACACGGTGCAGGTATTCAAGATTGCTTTGTTTACGTCTAGCGCGACGCTAGGTGCGGGCACAACCGCGTACGCGACAACGGATGAAGTAGTAGGCACTGGGTACACGGCCGGTGGCAACACCTTAACTATTTCTGCTAACCCCGCAGCTTCCAGCACCACAGCATTTTTGGACTTTGCGGACTCTACATGGAGCACTGCAACGCTGACAGCTAGGGGCGCGTTGATCTATAGCACAACAGCAGGTAACCCAGCCATCGCAGTGTTGGACTTTGGCGCGGACAAGACATCCACAGCAGGCGATTTTACCGTGCAGTTCCCCGCGGCGGACGCCACAAACGCTATTGTGCGCTTGGCGTAGATGACTAATGGCCTCATCCCTTGACTACGTAGGCTGGGGCTCAGGCCCGTGGAGTAGGGGTCCGTGGGGGCTTGACCAGATAATAGTGTTGGTCGATGGTGTCCAGACTACCTCTGCTCTTGGTACTGTAGCAGTAGAAGCAGCAGGTAACGTCTCAGCTATTGGTGTCCAGACTACCTCTGCTCTTGGTACTGTAGCAGTAGAAGCAGCAGGTAACGTCTCAGCTACTGGTGTCCAGACTACCTCTGCTCTTGGTAACGTGGTAGTAGACGCTGCGGCTATAGTAGACTTGGTAGGGGTAGAAGCAGTAACATATTTAGGCACGGTTAATGTATGGACTACAGTACCTGACACACAAAACCCTAGTTGGGCAGTTATAACAGACACACAAACGCCCGGATGGGGAGCGGTACCCACCGAACAAACGCCAGAGTGGCGAAACATAGCCAGATGAGGCTCATAACATGGCAACGCAATACACAGACATACTAGGTCTAGCCCTACCGGTCCCGGGAGAACTATCTGGTACTTGGGGCGACGTGGTCAACGACAATATAACGTCGATGGTTGAGCAGGCCATTGCTGGTCGCGCTGTTATCAACACGTGGACTACGAACAACCATACGCTAACAAGTGCAGATGGCACTACAGCCGAGTCTCGGAACGCTTTCTTGCAGCTAACAGACTCAGGCACGGCGCTGTCTGGTGCAGGCACAGTCACTGTACCCGCCTTTTCTAAGCTGTTCTACGTCCAGAACCTAACTGCCCAGATAATTACCGTAAAGACCGCTAGTGGCACGGGCGTAGCTGTTGCTGTGAACTCAACGGTCATGGTGGCTTGCGATGGCACGAACGTCGTAGGCGCTGTATATGCGGGCACGTTCAATGGCCCAGTGGGCAACGTAACGCCATCTACTGTCGCGGCTACAACACTCTCTGCTTCTGGTGCAGCGAATCTATCAGGTGGCGGAGCGCTAACGGGCACATGGACTGATCTGGGGACTGTCCAGACGATGAACCTTGACGGCGGGACGATTGATGGCGTAACTATAGCGACCTCTGACATTACCGTTGGGGCGGGCAAGACCATAAATGTCTCGGCAGGTAGTTTTACGCTGGCAGACAATCAAATATCGGGCGACAAGGTAGAAGGCGGAACCATAGCAGCCATTACGATAACGGCAATGACCGGAACACTGGAAACCGCAGCGCAGCCTAATATCACATCGCTAGGCACTATCGGATCGTTGGTAGCAACGACGGCCGACATCAACGGCGGCACGATTGACGGTACACCCATAGGCGCAACCACTCCATCAGCAATAGCAGGCACAACGGGCACGTTTAGCGGAAATTTATCCATTGGAGGGGGTACGCCGGCTGCTATCGAGGGTCTTTTAGTTACGAAAGCATCCGGTGGTGCAAACATCATCGTTCAAAATATCGCTGATCTAGTCAGCAATGAGGTGGTTAGCTTCGCAGCAAGTGCGGGGCCGAGGACTAAATCGGGAACGGTGGGGGTATATAAGCACGCGGGTATTGCATCGTCGTGCGCGTTCATCCAGCTTCAATCTCAGGACGCGGGAGTTAACTATTTTTGGTGTGATGATTCTTCAGTTTTTAGAACATCCGGATCTGCTTTGGCTATCGGAACAACATCCGGAACTGTCGTCGGAACACAAACCTCTGACGAGCGAGTTAAGACGATCATCGACACCCCTTTCCCTTATGCATCTGAAATAGTGAAGCAGCTTGAGCCAATGACCTACACACTAGACAGCGACCCAGATGGAAGGGTCAAGCTTGGGTTTGGTGCCCAGCGTACCAGAAACCTGTTGCCCGAGGTTGTGTACGATACAGGTCGGTGCATCGACGGATACACGCAAGACCCAGACGACCCAATGAAACAAACACCCAAAAGTGATCGAACTTTACTCGCTATGGATCAGGTGCAAATGATTGCTGTATTGGCAGCGTCATTGCAGGAAGAAATAGCAAAAACCGAAGCACTCACAGCCCGTTTAGACGCAGCAGGCTTATGAAATACCCTCTAGCATTCTACACAGACCGCTTCCTCGATGAAGGCGTAGGGGGCAGGGCTATTGGCCCCGTCATCCTCATCCGTCCTTACCTTTTTGTAACTGAACAACGACTAGACGCAGCAGGGATATAAAATGGAATGGATCATAGAAAACTGGTACGTTTTAACGCCTTTTGTCTTGTTGGCACTGGGCACAATCGCGTTGAATACTCGCGGCACACAAACAGACGATAAAATTTATTACCGTCTGGTTGAGTTTGTCGAGTCAATGGGCGTTAAACTGCCTGCCTTCGTACCGCGTAGGCCGGAAGACAAGTAGTGGAAAAGTTTCTTAACTTACTGGACTTCGATATGACGCAGACTGTTTTAGCGGCTTTGATAACTGCACTGCTTGGGTCCGGCGTGGTGGGGTACGTGTTCTACTCAGAAGTAGAAAGTGTGTCCGTGGGGAACGTGTCGACTGCCATGAGGGCACACGTAGCAGAGGTAGCGCCGCACCCGGCTACCGCGATTGTAATTAGCGAGCTTGCAGAGTCGTTAACTACGCTCTCAACGGATTTTAAAGTACTGCGGGCCGTCGTGGATCACAACACGATACGGAGCAACGAAATACAAACGGAAAACACTAGGGCTCAGGACCGAATAGAAGCCAACCAAGCAGCACAAACAAAGCTACTTCAACAAATGATGCTGGACTTAAAAAAGGCACACTAATGGGTAAGCTAACAGATTTTTTAACTGGCGGTATGGCGTCAGAAATAGTTAAAGGCGCAGTGGGTATATTCAAAGGTCGGTTCCCTGACAAGATGTCCGACGCGGATGCTGCGCAACTAGAGATCGACCTAGCCACGGTAGTAAATGCTCGAATTGCTCAAGCGGCCGAGATAGCGCAGCAAGAGACGCAAGAGTTTAACAAACGCATAGCCAGCATGGAGGGCACAGCGTCAGACCTGAAAGCTATCCCCTATCTAGGGGCGTTGATGCTCTTTGTCCGTGGTGCACAGCGGCCAGCGTGGTCCATAGCGACTATGTATTTTGACGCTAAGTGGTTCTCTACTGCAGCGGTATATACGGAGCAGGAACAAACCGCGCTAATTATGATCAACATTCTCGTGCTCGGTTTTCTTTTTGGTGAGCGAGCGATACAGAACTTGCAGCCGCTACTAGAGAAGTTGTTTGCCAAGCACCCCTAGGAGAAAGTAATGCCCGAGTTTACCAGCGAGCGCTCTATACGAGTCTTAGGCGAGCTTGATCACCGCCTACAGAGGATCTGTAACATAGCAATACAGAAAATAAATTTTTCTTTGATCGATGGGGTTCGTACCGACGAGCAGCAAATGGAAAACTTTGTTAATGGGACCTCAAAGATAGATGGGGTTAACGACATATCGAAGCACCAAGGCAAGCTGCTTAACCCGTACGGCCCTCAGTTCCCCGGCAAAGAAATTTACGTGTCTGGCGCGTTCGATTTTATACCATGGCCTTTTGACGGAGGGTGGGAAAACACTAGGCTGTTTACCGCGTACGCGCACTATTTTATCGGCCTAGGTGATAGCCTAGGTATCGAGTTAAGATGGGGCGGCGACTGGGACAAAGACTTTAGGTTCCGAACAGACGCGTTTAACGATCTGCCCCACATTGAGTTAGTAGACTGGTTCTAGCGAGAAGTATATGCCCCTTAAAAAGTTGGTACTTAAGCCCGGGATTAACCGGGAAAACACTAGGTACACCACCGAGGGGGGTTGGTATGACTGTGATAAGGTGCGGTTTCGTCAGGGTAACCCAGAGAAAATAGGCGGGTGGCAAAGAATATCAGCGTACACTTTCTTAGGTGTGTGCCGCTCGTTATGGGCATGGGTAACACTGGGCCGGCAAAACCTGCTAGGCGTAGGCACAAACCTAAAGTTTTACGTAGAGTTGGGGGGTCAGTACAACGACATTACTCCGTTGCGCAGTACCGTCACGCTGACTGACCCGTTTGAAACAACTAACGCCTCAGCGATCGTAGAAGTTACGGACGCTAACGGGGGGTACATAAACGGGGATTTTGTTACTTTCACGGACGCCACAGCGGTAGGGGGCATTACCCTTAACGGGGAGTACCAGATAACCTACACCGCGGGGAACGTATACAATATCACCGCAGCGAGTGCAGCGACCAGTTCCGCTACCGGCGGGGGCACTGTCACAGCTGCATATCAGATAAACATCGGCCCGCTCGTTGCTGTGCCTCTTGTCGGTTGGAGCGCCGGAGGTTGGGGCGAGGGAGTGTGGGGTACTGGAGGCACGTCTAGTGACCCTGTTCGGTTGTGGAGCCAAGCTAACTTTGGGGAGGACCTTGTGTATGGGGTCCGCCGGGGCGCGTTGTACTACTGGGATGCCACTAGCGGCCTCAATGCGAGGGGTGTCTTACTAAGTAGCTTAGCAGGCGCGACGGGGGTTCCCGACATGCAAAACATAATTTTAGTCTCAGATGTTAGCCGGTTCTTATTTTTGTTCGGCACCAAAGACTATTTGAGCGCCGTGTTTGACCCTATGTTAGTGCGGTGGCCGGACCAAGAAAGCCTTGTGGACTGGGCCCCCTCTGCGACCAACCAAGCGGGCAGCTTACAGCTGTCACGAGGTGCGGAAATTATTGCTGCAGCCCAAGCTAGGCAGGAGATACTCGTTTGGACAGACTCATCCTTATACGCTATGCAGTACCTAGGGGCACCCATTGTTTGGGGGGCGCAGTTAGTAGGAGAAAACATATCGATTATCTCGCAAAATGGCACAGCCACCGCTGCGGGGGCAACGTACTGGATGGGCAAAGATAAATTCTATATGTACAACGGCCGTGTCCAGACCCTTCGGTGCGACGTACTTAAGTACGTGTTTAGTGGTATAAACCACGCGCAGAACGCACAAGTCTTTGCTGGTACTAATGAGGGATTTAGTGAGGTCTGGTGGTTTTACTGTTCTGCGGGCAGTGACACAGTAGACAGCTATGTGGTCTACAACTATGAAGCAGACATTTGGTACTACGGGGCTATGGCAAGATCAGCGTGGCTAGACTCTGGACTCCGGGGTAACCCTATTGCCGCCACGTACAGCTACAACATAGTCGACCAAGAGGTTGGGGTTGACTGCCAAGAGTACGATGTAGCCGCACCCATAGATGCGTTTATTGTTTCCGCTCAGTTTGATATAGACGATGGACATGCGTTTTCTTTTATCTGGCGTATATTGCCGGACATAACGTTTTCAGGGTCAACGGTGGAAAGTGCCACAGCGATGATGACACTGTACCCCTTGAAGAACTCAGGTTCTGGTTACACGGATCCCGATTCCGTTGGGGGCACTAATTCTGCGGCAGTAACAAGGAGTGTTGTACTGCCTATACAGCAGTATACTGGGCAACTAAACACACGCGTGCGCGGGCGGCAAATGGCTATCAAAGTGCAGTCTACTGATCTAGGAGTTACTTGGCAGCTGGGCAGCCCACGGATTGACATACGTCCTGATGGGAGGCGGTAATGGCTAAAACCGGTGTTAACTTCGTAGCGCCCACACTACTTAACCCCCCAAAGGAATACGAGGCAAACGTTTTTGAGCAGACAAATAGATCGCTTAGGATATACTTTAACCAGCTTGATAACGCCCTGAGAAACGCTATGGCAACGCAAGTACCCTATAGAACACAAGTAGCCCAAGGCGCGGTGCCCGGCGCGAGTGTGGTAGAAGCATATGGGTACAACGCGGCCATGGGTACAACGGCTAGGGCTGTTTGGGCGCTAGGCAACTCAGCAGCGTATGTGTTCCCCTCCTCTGCGGTCATTATGGCGGTAGTAAGTTCTGACGCGGGAGATACAGCGGCCCCTATGCTTATTGAAGGACTAGATGCAGACTACAAGGCTATATCAGAGACAGTACTGCTCGACGCTACAGATGGCACTACAGCAGTTAACACCACGCTTGCGTACCTACGGGTAAACAAAGTAACGTCCGTGGGTGTGCCTGTTGCGGGGGACGTAACGCTTACAAACGGTGGCGTCACCTACGCAAAGATACTTGTGGGGGAAGGGGTTAGCTATATGGCGCAGTACACCGTGCCCGCAGGCAGCACACTCTACCTAGACAAAGTAACAGCTACATCGCATACCGCGACGGGGCCGGCTAGCTACGTTACCTACCGGGTACAAGCGACAACTTCTGGCGGGTCTGTCTCGTTGACGCTACCTTCAACGTTCAGCACAGGGGCTATGGTGTTAGAGTACCCTAATGCAGTAGCATACGCGGAGAAAACCTCCGTACAGTTTCAGGTCGCCGCTAACACAGGCACTAACAACGTGTCCCTTGCAGCATCAGGGCTGTTAATAGCCAACTAGGAGCAGGTTGTGGCACCAAAAAGTTTAGAGAACGACCCCGGACTACTTAAAGTTCTCCGCGAGGCCAAGCAGCTTAGAGACAATGCTATAGGCAATAATGCTACAGCGTTAGACGAATATGGGTTCGTGGGCACAAGCGGAAACTTTGATCGGTCTCGACAACAAGCGGCGCTTGCGGGCGAACGATTGGCCCAGAAGTACTTGCGGGACAACAACATACCCACTAGCTACTTTGACGAAGAAACCGGCACAGTGATGGCCCTAAACCTAGGGGCTTTTAAATCCGGTGCTGATTGGTTACCCTATGTGGACGCTATGAACAACAGTGACGGTAGAGCCTCGCTAGTATTCGGAGAAGGTCAAGGGGCTATCGGTACGTACTCCGCCCCTGTGACATTACGCTACAGATCCGAATTCGGGGAGCTACCCCCTATCGTCAAGCTCGGTTTGTCTGTATTGTCCCTTGCATTCCCGCCAGCAGCGGCTATTGCCCCAGCGCTTAAAGCCTTGAATGGTGGCACGTTAAAAACCTCAGACTACACGGAGTTACTTGGCGCGGCGGCCCCATTTATCCCGGGGGCTGAGGCCGCTGCGGCCGCTGCGGAGAGTAAAAATCGCATTGAGGGTGCGGTAGACAATCTGATGGATTTTGGTGCAATCTACCAAGACTTTACCGACGCGGGAGGCATGGGCACAGACAACCCTAATGTGTTCCGAGATGACGAGTTACCGGGTGGAGAAGAACGTCCCGATTGGACGTATCTGGAAGACGTCTTGCGCACTACTGGCTTTGACGGTGGCACGATATATACGCGGGACTCTCCTGAAGAAGGCGGGGGCGGCAGCAGTGTTCCTCCAACTCCAACGCCAACGCCAACGCCAACGCCAACGCCAACGCCAACGCAGAACCCTACCGCGATTGACATACCGAATATACCGGGCATATCTGGTGGCGGCACAGATTGGGACTTTTCGAACCCTAACACGGGCCAGCTTGGGGACGAGCATCCGTGGGTGTACACTGGCGACGGGCAGATGACACACCAGCACACAGGTGAAGTCGTAGACGCCCCAGACGAAGGGTACGTGGAAGGCGACCAATATAGTTTGGGGGAAGTGTATTACCCAGACGACTTTCCACAGCAGGAGGTTGCCCAAACCCAACGCCGGGCACGAGACCGGGAACAATACGAGCCTGAGGCGCGAGGACAAGCCCAAGCCCAAGCCCAAGCCCAAGCCC
>Ga0222631_1000067_pt1 | contig 31161 bp, 32 predicted proteins | sample AntAcemetagenom5_FD_179826 | JGI IMG/M metagenome (GOLD analysis project Ga0222631, IMG submission 179826) | Saline water microbial communities from Ace Lake, Antarctica - #5 | ecosystem: Environmental > Aquatic > Non-marine Saline and Alkaline > Saline | place: Antarctica: Ace Lake | collected... | reverse complement strand
AACCTAGAGTGATTAATACTCAGCTTCTTTAAAATTTTCCTCATACTAGGTAATTGACCTTTTGATTCCTCCGATAACTCTCTAAGATCTGATTGTAAGATTTGAGCCACCTTCTTTTGAGAACGTGCTTGCTTAGGTACTTTAATTTTTGAAGGTTTCTTTAATTCCATAAGGGTAAATGTTTATAGATTCTATTTAAATTTAACAGATGCAAAACAGACCACTTTGTAAAATGTACCTTAATAACCGCAGAAGTGTTGTACTACAATTGTTTTAAGGGCTTAAGTGCCGTTAAAAACTTACCATTTTTTTTTTTTTAGTTTATTTAATTGATGTGCTTTTAAAAAATTCAATAAAACTAAAAATACAGCTTGCTGTTACTATAGCTTTAATAAGTTCTGGAATTATTCCAGCTGTCAATGCAGCAGTATATAATGCTAATGTGAATAACCCTCAAGGGACAACTATTAATATAGTAAATATGGAAGCGGCAGCTGTTACTTTTATTGGTGGTGGAACTTATACAGTAAATAATGCTGGTATAATTTCATCAGTATCTGATGGTGCGTCAATTGCTATTGGTAATCAAAGTTCAACCATAATAAATCTTACAAACTCAGGAACTATCAGTGCCATAGGAGGTTCCGTGGCAGCTGCGGGTATTTTTTTTGGGGATGATTCCACTATAACCACTCTTACAAACACTGGAACTATTTCAGGTACATTAGAGGGTGACCCAATTATTGGTGGAGCTGGTATTTTATTTTACCCCGCGGGAACTGGTAATGCCACTTTAACCACTCTTACAAACACTGGAACTATTTCAGGGAGTGAATGGGATATTCTTCATCCTCAAACAATTTCAAGTATAACAAATTTTAACAATCAACAGGGAAAAGATGGTAATGATGTTTTAACTTATGAGGGTACGTTACCTACAAATTATAATGTAATTGTTGCTTCTACCTCTGATTATGGTCAAGTCTCATTCACCAATGAAAGTGGTACAACAAATTTTGGTGTAAGTAGTTCTTCATCATTTAGTGGTGCAGCAACTTACGCATCTGTTATTAATGGTCTAGCTACAGGATACATTGGGGCAACCCGATCAGGAACAGTAGGAGGGTATAGCTGGGAACTTGTTTTACAAACAGGTCAAACGGATATTTGGGATTTAGTTATTACAGGTTCAGGTTCAGGTTCTAGAACAGGCTATACTTCAAGAATTACTATTAATTCTTTATCAAAAATAGCCGTTATATTAGAGGCAATTAATACTGCGGGATCTAATTCAACACTAACCTCAGCACTTGATGGATTATCTGATGCATCACTTGATAAAGCATTAAATCAAATTGAAGGAGTGACTATTAAGAGTGTTAATGGTCAAAGTTTTAAAAAACATTCTACATTTAAAAGAGCCGTTTCAAGTGCTTTATCAGGTCCAAGTGTAAACTCTTTTACTAAAAATAATTATGCATCCCTTTCATTAAATGATTTAAGCTTGCAAAGTGATCAAAGTGGGTACCAAGTTCACTCCTTTAATGATTTTGATTTTAAATCAATGGCTAATATTTTTAAAAATAAAGATTTATTTTCTTTAAAAAGTAAAGGTAGTACTTTTTTCATTAGAACATTTGCCGATCAATTAAATCAAGATGTAGTAGATGGAGACGCAGGTTATGAAGCATCAACTGCTGGGTTTTTAGTAGGTAATGAAAATAATCTAAGTGATGAAATTCAGCAAGGTTGGGCCTTAGGATTATCCTCAAGTAATACCGATTTTGATGATAATTTTGGTAACAGTGATAGCAAAACTTTACATGCAATGATTTATCAAAACCAACAATATGATAATTTTAACTTAGGGTTAAATATTGGAACCTATGTGACAAGAGCAGATATGGACCGAAATATAACAGAAGGTTCAATTCAAACTTTAAAAAGCAAAACTTATGATTATGGTTTTGATATAACAGCAGACATTAAGCAATCGTATACATTAAAGAATGATTTTATATTCACACCTTCTTTTTCAACTAATATCAGCTACATTTTACAAGATGATGTAGATGAAAGTGGAGGAGATTTAGCGCTTTCTGTTAACAATGATAATTTATTAATTGTTAAACCAGAAATTGGTTTTGCACTTGATAAAAATTTTAAAAATACAGAGACAGTTTCACAAAATTTTGGATTTTCAGTTTATGGAAGTTATGAAGATAAATTAGAGGGCACCACATCAAAAGCTAAAATAAAGGATACAGGATCTAACTTTGATATCGTTGATGATAATACGGATGACACCTTTATTACAGCTGGTTTAGGCTTTACCTCAACAGATAAAGAGAAAAACCAAGAATATAATTTTGGAATTTATCATACACAAAATGATAATAACGATTTAAATTCAACTTTATTGTCTTATAATTTTAAACAAAAGTTTTAAGTGGTTCTTTAGAGTTTGTTTTAAATAAATTCAAAGTTAAAATTTAAATAAATAGTAATATTTCTTGAGAGGGGTATTAATTCTTTATAATAGAGAGGGGAATTTATCCCCTCTCTATAAAAATTGATTTAACCTTTAACGACTTCTCTAGTGTTTGCGTTAAACGATTCTGTAAATGGAATATCCACTACCACAGCATCAACAGGTGTTCCTGGTGTGTCAGAATATTTAGCAGGTAAGTGAACTTTATACTTAGTTCCAACTTTACCTTTTGGGAAACCATTAGCATTTAATGTTCCATCAAATGGCACGTATCCCATTGCAATATTTTGACCTTTTTCAGGGTGATACCAAGGTGATGTGATAAACCCAACTGGATCTCCACCACTCTCAGGTGACACTAACCAAAAGTCAGGAGCATATTCTTCAATTGGTTTTCCACCCAATTCAAGACCTACTAACTGAAGTTTGTAAGGTTTTTTACCATCCTTAAGTTCTGCACCCATTTTCTCTAGTGCAGCTTTTCCAACATAGTCAGCTTTCTTACTCCATTCACCTTTTCCAGATAATGAAACTTGGTAACCAAGATTACACTGGAAAGGGTTGTGTTGTTGATCCATATCTTGTCCCCAAGAAAGAATTCCAGCTTGAATTCTTCTGTGGTGAGCAGGAGCGATAACCATTAGGCTATGTTTTTTACCCGCAGCAAGAACAGCATTCCACATATCATCAGCGTATTTAGTTGCTTCTCTTAAGTAGATTTCATATCCAGCTTCACCTGAGAAACCAGATTGTGAAATAACACAACTTCTGCCGCCAACATTTGCTTCAGCTAAACCATAGAAAGGCATGTTATCTAGATCAACTTGATCACCAATAAGATCCTTCATTAAAGCTTTTGATTTAGGTCCTTGAATTTGCACTGGGCAAACGTCAATTTCCTCAATTGTACAATCAAATCTTCCATCAGCGTTAACACCTTGAAGATACATTCCAATATCAGAGTCTGATAGTGAGAACCAAAATTCATCTTTTGAAATTCTAAGAAGAATAGGATCGTTTAAAACTCCACCATAAGCATTACATAAAATTACGTATCTTGCTCTCATTGGTGAGATTTTAGTTGCATCTCTAGTTATCACGTAGTCAGTAAACTTTTCTGCATCCGGACCCTTAACTCTAATTTGTCTTTCAACAGCAACGTTCCACATAGTAACGTGATTTTTAATTGCTTCGTATTCTTTCATCGCTCCACCATCTTCAGGTTTTACATAACCTCTTGGGTGATAAATACGATTGTAGACAGTTGCTCTCCAACAACCTGCTTCCATTGATAAATGCCAATACGGAGATTTTCTTACCCTTGTTGAAATTAACAGTTCAACTTTTGTAGGGCCACTTTGTCTTAAGTTGTATGGTACTTCACGATCTGATTGATCAACTGAAGTCACATGATTTAGCTTAGTATAGTCAAATTCATTAGACATAACCGTTCTCCTTCAACCACTTGTTAGTTTCCTTCAAGCCGCCGAATGTATAAATGTGGAAGTTACCCGTGAACTCTTTCACTTTCCCAATTAAATCATTAGGGTCTTTAGGTTTCAATAAATCTAATGCCTTACTAAAATTAGACTTAAGAAAATTTATAGAATTTTTCGCCCCGACTATATTAGCAAACTTAATCAAGCTAGTTATTTTCATTGGCCCAGTAATTCCTACATGCACTGGTACTGACTGCTTAGAAATGAAATCTACAATAGGTTGACTCTCTAATAACCACTGGGTCACTATATAGTCGGCGTAAGGTTTTTTATCCATCATAGCTTTTTCTAATTCTTTATCGGAAATATCCTGACTTCCTTCTGGATGTCCTGCTATTCCTATTTTAATTCCATCAAAAAATCCTGTTTCTAAAATTTGAATTGAACTATCAAATTTGCCAATCGGCTCTCTACTACCACCAATTACTAAAGCTTGTTTTGCACCCACATCTTTACATCTTGCGATATAATCTTTTAGTTGTGCTTCATCTAATATTGATCTTGCCGGAAAATGTGGAACTGGATTAAATCCTTTTTTAACCAAATCACCTGATTTTGCAGCAGTTTCTTTATAGTCTCCACCTGGTAGCATGGTTACATAAACATCTTTAACAGGGGGCAATGTATCTAGATCAGTGTGAGGTCCAACCTCAAGAGAAAAATTCATTTTGCCGATCATTAGCTTTTTTGTAAAAGCTGTCAAAGAAATTCATCATGTGGATAAAGATATTTGTTGCCAAAAATTGAGCCGGTGATAATTTTTTTTAATGACTATAAATGCCAAAAACCCTGAACTATCAGAGATCTTAGACCTAGCTAAAATTAAGGTTGTTGGGAACTCAATTGAGGAGGCCCATGGTCTACCAAACGAGTGCTACACAAGCTCAGACTATTTAATGTTCGAAAGAGAGAGGATTTTCAAGGATAAATGGACAGTGATTGGAGTTGGAAGTTCTGTGCCAAACTCAGGGGATGTTGTTCCATGTAACTTATTAGGAATTCCATTAATCATAATTAGAGATAAAGAGAAAAAAATTAGAGTATTTCACAATGTTTGTAGTCATAGAGGATTTAAGCTCATAGATGAGCCTTGCTCTTTAAAAAATGTTTTAAGATGCCCTTATCACTCATGGTCTTATGATTTTGATGGAAAATTAGTTGCAACACCCCATATAGGTGGATTGAATGTTCATGAGACAGAAAAATTTGATAAATCAACAAGTGGCTTAAAAGAAGTGAGAAGCAAGGTATGGATGGATATTATATTCATTAATATCAATAATAATGAATTAGAATTTGATGAGTATATTAAACCTCTTGAAGAAAGATGGTCAAAATTTATATCTAAGGAAGATCAAAACTTACTTAAACACTCAAAAGATTACGGATATTTTAGCTTAGATGTTAAATGTAATTGGAAATTTGCAATAGAAAATTATTGTGAAAGTTATCATTTACCCTGGATACACCCAGAATTAAATAAAGTTTCAAATATTAGTGATCATTACCATATCCAAGGTTTACCCAATAGATTTGCTGGCCAAGGAACCAATAAATATAATCAACCTGTTAAAGGTGAGAAAAGTTTTAATAATTTTCCAAATTGGTCAAAAGATTTAGAAAAAAAAGCAGAATACATTGCTCTTTTCCCCAATGTAATGATTGGTTTGCATATAGATCACTTTTATATTTTTTGGTTGGAGCCAAAGTCTACAAATGAAACTAAAGAACACTTAATGATGTATTATGTTGGCGAAGAAAGTGCGAATGGAATTGAATTTTCAGAAATGAGAAAACATAACTCAACATTTTGGAAAGAGGTAATGATTGAGGATATAAAAGCCATTGAAGGAATGCAAGAAGGTAGAAATTCACCAGTATATAATGGTGGAAATTTTTCACCCATAATGGATAACCCAACTCACCAATTTCATAAATGGGTAGCAGAAAATTTAATCTAAAATGAAAATAATATTAATAATGGGTCTTCCAGGATCTGGCAAAACAACTTTAGCAAATGAACTTGCGCCGATGTTAAATGCCAAAAGACTTAATGCTGATGAAGTTAGAAAAGAAGCAAATGATTGGGATTTTTCTGAAGAAGGTAGAACAAGACAAGCCAAAAGAATGGCAGATTTTGCAAAAAAATTAAAAGATGATGGTAATTATGTTGTAGCTGATTTTATTTGTCCAACACCTGAAGCAAGAAATTTATTTCCAGCAGATTATATTGTTTGGGTAGATACAATAAAAGAAGGACGTTTTGACGACACTAACAAAATGTTTGTAAAACCTGAAAAATTTGATTATCAGGTTACAACTCAAGATGCTAAACATTGGGCACCAATAATACTAAAGGAGATAAAATAATGGCTTACGAATGGGATAATAAAAAACCAACAGCACAAATGTTAGGCAGATGGCAACCTTTTCACGATGGTCACTATGCTTTATTTCAAGAAATTGTAAAAAAAACAGGTCAAGTTTGTATTCAAATTAGAGACGTACAAGGTGTTGATGATAACCCATTTGATTTTGAAACTGTTAAAAAAAATATTGAAGAAAAATTGAATCCAGAGTTTGAAGGACAATTTAAAGTAATGATGGTGCCAAATATTACTAATATCTGTTATGGAAGAGGTGTTGGTTATAAAATAGAAGAAGTTGTTTTATCCGAAGAAATACAGCAAATTTCAGCGACAAAAATTAGAGCTAAAATGAGAGAAGATGGCAAACTTGACTAATATTAAGGTTAAATTTTTTAATAAAGATATAGCTTCAATTATTATCAGTGAACCAAAAACATATAACGCTCTTTCATTTAAAAATTTAGGAGATTTAATTAAAGCTTTTAAAAAATTAGATGAAGACCAAAATATCAAAGTAATAATAATCGAAGGTGCTGGAAAAGGGTTTAGCGCCGGTCATAATTTAAAAGAAGTAAATGGATTAAAAAAAAGAGCTAAATACCAAAAACTTTTTAATCTTTGTTCAAAATTAATGCTTCAAATTGTTGAAGGAAAAAAGCCAGTTATTGCAAAAGTACATGGAGCAGCATTTGCAGCTGGATGCCAATTAGTTGCAAGTTGTGATCTTGCCTATAGTACAAATGATGCAATTTTTGCAACGCCAGGAGTTAATATAGGATTATTTTGTAGTACGCCCATGGTTGCCGTGAGCAGAAAAGTTAATAGAAAAAGAATGATGAAAATGCTGTTAACGGGTGAGCCCATTAAAGCAAACTATGCAAAAGAAATTGGATTGATTAATGATTGTTTCACTAAATCAAAATTAAATAACGAAGTATTAAAGATAGCAAAAACTATTGCTTCAAAATCAAGTCATACAATTAAAATTGGTAAACAAACTTTTTACAATCAATTAGAAATGCCATTGAGAAAAGCTTACGCATACACGAGTAAAATGATGACTAAAAATATGATGGCAATGGATGCTAAAGAAGGCATATCTGCATTTTTAGAAAAAAGAACGCCCAAGTGGAAGCATAAGTAGTGAACGAAAAAATAAAAGAAATTCTTTCAAAATATAAAACAATTGCAATGGTGGGTGTTAGTAAGGACGACAAGAAACCTTCAACCATTGTCATGAAATATATGCAAAGGTATGGTTTTAAAGTTATTCCAGTTAACCCGAGTGCAAAAGGTCAAAAAATATTAGGAGAAGAAGTTTTTGAAAAACTTGAGGATATTAAAATACCTGTTGATATTGTAGATGTGTTTAGACCTTCCGTTGAAGCAAACAAATATGCTGAAGAGAGTGTCAAAATTCGAGCTAAAGTTCTCTGGTTACAATTAGGAATAAGAAGTTTAGAGGCAAAAAAATTAGTAGAGAGTAAAAATATTGAATACATAGAAAACAGGTGTACTAAAATGGAATATCAAAAGCTTTTTTTGAATATAAACCCCGCTTTTCCCGTATTACAAAGTTAAATGAACATAATTAATTTCACTCCAGTTTCTGCATTTCTAGGTGGTTCTCTAATTGGTTTAGCAGTGGTTATCTTCTTTGTTTTTAACGGTCGACTAATTGGAATAAGTGGAATTGCTAGTAATTTTTTAAATTCAAAAGATAATAGATTTGATAATTTCTTATTTCTATTAGGCTTAATTCTTGGTCCCATTATTTATAAGGTATTTACCCAGCAAGAAATTAATATTTCAATTTCAAATTCCTTTATTTTATTAGCTGTTGCAGGCTTACTAGTAGGAGTTGGCACTAGAATTGGGGGAGGTTGTACTAGTGGTCATGGTATAAGTGGTATTGGTAGATTTTCTTTAAGATCAATTGTTGCAACAATAACCTTCATGATTATTGGTATTTTAACTGTATGGATAAAAAATTTAATATGAGCAAAATTGTATCTTTAATTTGTGGAATAATTTTTGGCATAGGTCTTACTATTTCACAAATGATTGACCCAGCAAAAGTTTTAGGTTTTTTAAATATCTTTGGTGATTGGGATCCATCTTTAGCATTTGTAATGATTGGAGCTCTAATTATATCATCTCCATTTTTTCACTTATTTAAAAATAACAAAAAACCAATTTTTGCAGATAGTTTTTCTTATTCAAATAATAAGGAATTAAATAAAAAATTAATTATTGGATCTTCTCTTTTTGGAGCAGGATGGGGTTTAGCAGGATTGTGTCCAGGACCTGCGATAGCATCATTAGCTTTATTTAATACTAGTTCTATAATTTTTGTAATTACTATGTTTGTTGGGTTTTATTTGGTTAAATTATCAGATTTAACTACCCAAGCCCGATGATAAAAATCATCAATATTTTTTTGAATTAACCCCTTTGCAATTTGATTGGCTTCTTGCTCTTCAAAAGGACCATATTTTTTTTCAGTATCTTTTAATATTGTTTCAATCAGATTAGGGTTTTTATGTTCACCTTCAATTACGTAAAAATTTTTCATGGCTTTCTTATAGAACTAGTTTAAAAATACACAAATGAAAAAAATATTTCTTTTATATGGTCACTATAATGAAAAATCCTTTAACGCCGCTATTAGAGATACATTTATAAAAACAGCTGAAGAAAATGGCAATACAGTTGACTGTGTAGACCTATATAAAGAAAAATTTAACCCAGTTTTTGCTGGCGAAAAAGCAGGTGAAGATGTTTTGGATCATAGAAGACGAATTGAGCAATGTGATACAATTGTTTTAATTGCACCTATTTGGAATTTTAGAATGCCAGCTATTGTAGAAGGTTGGATAGATAAAGTTTTATCACCACCATGGGCTTTCACATTTAAAAAATTAGTTGGAAATTATGGTTATCCAATTGGAAACTTAAAAGATAAAAAGGCAATAATCTTTTGTACTTATGGCTCTCCAAGGCTGGCTATTACAACATTTTTTTTAAATTTACCCATAAGAAGATTAAAAAGAGGCGTGTTTCATATGTGTGGAATTTATAATATTATCTATAGAAGATACTTTGCAGTTCCATTTGTTAGTGATGAAAAAAGAAAAGAATTTCTCGAAGATGTTAAAAAAACTGCTCTTAATTTATAGTAAGTAGAAGAAATAATCTTATATGATAAACTTTGATTATGAAAAAGCTGTGGTCACCCTCAAAAGACTTAAAAGATAAGTCAAATTTATTTAGATTTGAAAAATTTGTTTCTAAAAGTTTTAAAATTAATTTTAATCGTAATTATAAAAAAATACTAACGTGGAGTATTAAAAGTTCACCAGATTTTTGGGATGCGATATGGGATTTTTGTAAAGTGAATGGAATTAAAGGTAATAAAAAAATCATCAAGTCTAAAATTTTTTATAAAAATAGTTTTCTCCCAAATTATAAGTTAAATTTTGCTGAAAATCTTCTTTCAAAAAATGACAACTCAAAAGCTATTACATTTATAAGTGAAAATGGATTTAAGAAAATTAAAACGTGGAAAAATTTAAATGAAGACACTAGTAAGATAATTCAATTATTTAAAAAATTAAAAATTAAATCTGGTGATAGAGTTGCGGGCTATATGCCGAACACAATAGAAAATGTTGAGGGCTATTTAGCAACAAGTGCAATAGGAGCTATATGGTCATCTTGTTCTCCAGATTTTGGTGTAAGTGGTGTTATTGAAAGGTTTTCACAAATTAAACCCAAAGTTTTATTATTCACTGATAGGTATTATTACAATGGAAAAGAAATAAATATAATTGAAAGAATTCCAGAATTATTAAAAAAAGTTAAAAGTATTAAACATGTAATAGTATGTAGTTATCCAGGAAAGAAATATTTAAAAAATAATTTAGATAGTAAAAAATTAAATCTTTTAAAATGGGAAGCAATAAATAAATTTTTAGTAGAAAAAATTAAATACCAAAAATTTAATTTCAACCATGAATTAGCAATACTTTACTCTAGTGGTACCACTGGAAAACCAAAATGTATTTGCCATGGAAGTGGTGGAACTCTAATTCAACATCTAAAAGAACATCAGTTACATTGCAATATTAAAGAAAACGATAATGTATTTTATTTTACAACATGTGGTTGGATGATGTGGAATTGGTTAATCAGCGCTCTTGCATCAAAAGCCTCGATTGTATTGTTTGATGGTTTCCCAATGTATAAAAAAAAAGATTTGTTATTTAGATTAACAAAAAAAGAAAAGATTACATTACTTGGTGTTAGTGCAAAACTTATTGATAATTTTAAAAAAGAAAAAATTTCTATTATAAAAAAATATAAATTAGAAAGTTTAAAAACTATATGCTCGACCGGCTCCCCCTTGTCTAAGGAAGGTTTTCAATACATATACAAGCACATTAAAAAAGATGTTCATTTATCATCAATTTCAGGGGGTACTGATATTATTTCCTGTTTTGTATTGGGAAATGTTTATGAACCGGTAATAGCTGGTGAAATCCAAAATAAAGGTTTAGGAATGGATGTCTTAGTTTTGAATAAAAATGGTGTTTCAATAACAAGAGATAAGGGTGAACTGATATGCAATAATTCTTTTCCAAGTATGCCATTAAAGTTTTGGAATGATAAAAGCGATATAAAATATAATAAAGCTTATTTCCAAACTTTTAAAAATTTATGGCACCATGGTGATTATGCGGAAATTACAAAAAATGGTGGCTTTATAATTTACGGAAGATCAGATGCCACTTTAAACCCTGGTGGAGTAAGACTTGGAACTTCAGAAATTTATTCAGTTATAGATAAATTTGACGAAATAAAGGAATCTATTGTTATAGGTCAACAATGGGATAATGACGTTAGAATTATTTTATTCGTAGTCTTAAACCCTAAACATGTATTAAATGAAGTTTTGTTACAAAAAATTAAAATACAAATTAGAAAAAATGCATCCCCAAGACATGTTCCATCAAAAATTATAGTAGTCGACGATATTCCAAGAACTAAAAATGGAAAAATTGTTGAATTAGCTGTAAAAAATACAGTAGAAGGAAACGAAATTAAGAATAAAGAAGCGCTAGCAAATCCACAAGTTTTAGAACAATATAAAAATTTAAAGGAATTAAATTATTAAATATTAAAAAATATTTAAATTCGAATTTGGCCAATTCCCGTTTCAAATTCCAACGGATATTGTTAACGCGTTAAAAGATAAAGCTTATCAAAATAAATACTTACCGTTACTTGTTGTTTGTGCTGGTAGCAAAGTTTATGGCCCATGGTTGAGTGAACGTTGCTACTTCTCTTTATTTATAGTGCTGATTAGCTTTGTTTCTATTTTTATATTTTCCTAAATATTTACTTGATTGAGATTAGTTACTCTTGGAAATAATTTTTGTATTAAAACATCTTTAAACCAACAACACCTACAAAAATTAATGTAATTGAAATTATTTTAGCTAAACTAATTTTCTCATTTAAGAGAAAAAAACCAATAAATATAGCAAATACAATACTACTTTCTCTTAAAGCACTAACCATTGGTATGGGTGCTTTAGTAAATCCCCAAATAACAACACCGTAGACTAAATATGATATAGATCCACCAATCCAAAAAATAGCTTTGCCATCATTAATAATGTTTTTAAAAATATTATCGTATTTATTAATTTTTAAGAGTATTGGAAATAGTATTGAACTTAGTATAAATCCCCAGCTCATATAACTTATTGCAGACAAACTAACTCTTGCACCATAACCATCAATAATTGAATATAGCCCTATAAAGAAGCCAGTGATTAAAGAGTACTTAACAATCTTTAAATTATTTATGACTTTATAACCGAAAAGACCGATGGTTATAATGCCAACACAAACAAGACTTATCGAAATTACAGAAGCTTTACTTATGACCAATCCTAAAAAAAAGATTGATATTATTGTTGCAATAATTGGGCCAAACCCTCTAGCGATAGGATAAACCTTTGTTAAATCACCTAAGTTATAAGATTTTAATAAAAACCAATTGTAACCTTGGTGAATAAAAGCACTAGCAATTATGTATGGTAGAGACTTAAAAGATGGCATGGGTAAAAAAATTATTGCAATTATTGACATTGGGACATGCCCAAGAATAACAGCTGATAGGGCTGTAACTTTATTTGAATGTTTTTTAACCATTCCATTCCATGTAGCGTGAAAAAATGACGCCAAAATAACTGCAGTAAAAACAATAGGATCCATATCAATCAAAAATTATATTTATACTACATGATTATAGTTAAAATAATTGCAAAATATTTTTTACCTTTGATATTCAACAAATTTTTTTAAAGATTTATTTAAAAACTTATCAAAAAAAATATTATTACTTTTATCTTTTAATGATTTATTTAAAAAAGAATGATTCATTTCAAAATCATAAGAAGGTTCAAAGAAAAAAGGAATAGACATTCTTTTAGTTTTATTCCAAAGAACTCTATGATTTGTAGCTTTAAATTTTCCTTTACTTAAGAACTGTAAGGCTAAACCTGTATTTACAATTAAAGCATTTTTATTAAAAGGAACGGCATACCATTTTTTATTTTTTCTGTTTTGAACTTGTAGTCCACCTTTTTTATCCTGATAAAGAATAGTAAAGATACCACTATCAACGTGAGTCTCACACCCAAGAGCTACTCCATCTTGTTTAGATATTTCTACAGGCTTTGTTTGATTGGGATAACAGTTAAATCTTAATGTGCTTAAGGTTTTTAATCGTGAAAAAGCTAACTTAGAATTTTCAGTATCTTTCTTGTAGAGCTGAATAATACTTTTAAATAAAATTTCTCCTAATTCAAAAACTTGATTAAAATAATTATTTAATATTTTTATTGATTTTTTATTAAAAGATTTATTAAGCTCAAGATGTTCAACGAATGGATTTTTTAATGTTGAGGCATATTTCTTTGTTATTTTAAGATCTCCAATGTCGAGTCCTTCTTTTCCATTTACATCATTTGGAAAATATCCTCTATATAAATTTTTATTTAATTTATTCCATTTTTTTGAGGCTAATTTCATCTTGTTACTAATAGAAGAATTAAAAAAATCACTTCCAACTTTAGAAATATAGTTGATACTTTTTTTGCTAATACCATGTTTGGTGATTTGAAAAAAACCAATATCTAAACATGCTGTTTCAATTTTTTTAATAGTATTCTTTGAGGAAATCGAATTAAAATTGCCCTTGAGTAAAGAAGAAATATTGATTGTTGGTATATAGTTTTTCATTATCTAATTGGGTTTTCCGTTACGATTAGGTTGTTTTTAACTTTTTCTCTAAAATATATATAAATCCCCGATAAAACAATTATTGAAGCTCCTATTAGTGTTCTAGTAGTAGGACTTTCATCAAATATTAAATAGCCAATAATTATAGAATATAGGATTAAAGAATATTCAAATAATGAAACCGTAGATGGCGAACCTTTATTGTATGCATTAAATACCAATGCAAAAGCTAAAGCCCCACAGCACCCCATAAAAAAAATTATTGGCCAAGCTTCTTTTGGATTAACAAACCATTTTCTAAAAATAAATTGCATTGAAGGATTAGTAAAAGAATTAAATTTTCCGTCTCCTGCAAAGATATAAAAAAGAATACTAATAATTATAGCACCTATATAAAGATGAGATAATTGAGTATAAACATTGTCTTTATCACTTGTTACTTTTAAAATAATCATAGAAGCAGAATAACAAAGTGCACATGCTACAGGAGCCAGATTAACAAATTTAAAATTTTCAAAATCTGGATTTAAGACAATGTATACACCAATAAAACCAACAAAAATTGCAGACCACCTTTTAATACCAATATTTTCTTTTAAAAATAATTTTGCAAAAATGGATATAAAAAAAGGACTGGAAAAAAATAATGCATTTGCCATAGCTAGACTCATAAAAGTTAAAGAGATATAAAAGAAACTAAATCCAAAAAAGAATAGTATAACTCTAAAAATTGTTAGGAATGGATAGTGTGTTTTTAAAATAAGCTTTTCTTTTTTAAACCACATAAAAATAAGAAGTAAAACAAAGGCAACAAAAGTTCTTCCAAAGTATAATTCATAAAGAGATGTATCGTTATAAACAAATTTAATTAAACCATCCTGAATAGAAAATAATGACATTCCAAGAAGAATATAAATTATACTCTTTTGGTTATCTTGCGTATTCATTGTGCGTTAATAATAAAATCTGAAGCCCTTTCAGCTATCATTAAGGTTGGTGCGTTTAAGTTGCCGCTTGTTATTTCTGGCATCACTGAAGCATCTACTACTCTTAAGTTTTGTAGTCCATGTACATTAAGTTTTTCATCTACTACAGCCATATCGTCAATCCCCATTTTAAGAGTGCAAGAGGGATGATAGGCAGTTTCTGCTTTAGATCGAATATAATTCTCATATAATTCACGTGTTTGAATGCTAGATCCAGGACCTGTTTCTGTGCCAGCAAATTTCTTCATTGAATTTTGACCAAGAATTTTTCTCGCAACTTCAATTGCCTCTATTGTTTGCTGTAGATCATCTTCATGCTCTAGATAATTAAAGAGTATTTTTGGATAATCATAAGGATTTGAAGTATTTAATGTGACATTACCTCTGCTCTTGGGATGATTGAGGCTAGCATGTAATTGATATCCATGTCTATCAGGCTCAACTAATCCATGATCAATTACAAAAGCTGGAAAAAAGTGAAATTGAATATTTGGATATTCTCTTTCAGGAGAAGATTTGGCAAAACCCCCAGCTTCTAAAAATGAAGTTGAGCAAGGGCCACTTTTATTTAAAAACCATTGAATTCCTATTTTAAGCATATTGAATTTATTAACATAAGAATACAGCGTGTCAGCCGTTTTACATTCTTGCTGTATATAGGTTTCAAGATGATCTTGTAAGTTTCTTCCTACACCTTTTAGATTATGAATAACTTCAATTCCTTTTTCTTTAAGGTGATCCGCAGGGCCAATACCTGATAATAAAAGTAATTGAGGTGAGTTAATTGATCCACCACTTAATATTACTTCTTTATTAACAAAAATATTTTCAACTTTGTCCTTGATTTTAACCTTAATACCAATGGCTTTCTTTCCATCAAAAATGATATTCTCTACAAAAGAGTCTGTAAAGATTGTTAAATTTCTTCTATTTTTAGCAGGGTTTAAATAATGCTTTGAGACACTTGCTCTTTCTCCTTTGTCAATGGTCACATCATACATACCAAAACCTTCCTGATATTTACCGTTCATATCAGAGTTCATTTCATAACCAGCCTCTACTGCAGAATCTATAAATGCTTTGAATAAGGGGTTTTTATTTTTAGATTGATTGACAGGAAGCAAGCCATTACCACCTCTATATTCACTTTCACCTTCTGACCATGTTTCAATTTTTTTAAAGTAGGGTAGTACTTTTTTATATGACCAATCTTTAAGGCCAAACGAAGCCCATCTTTCATAATCGTTTGGATTACCTCTAACATAAACCATCCCATTATGAGCAGAACATCCTCCAATCATTTTTCCTCTTGGACAAAATAGTTTTCTATTATTTAAATGAGGCTCAGGTTCCGAATAATATTTCCAATTATATTTTGGATCATGCATTGTATAAAGAATAGCAAGTGGCATTTTTACTTTCCAAATATCACTTGGTTTTCCTGCTTCAAATAAGGCTACATTAAATTGACCATTTTCTGTTAAGCGATTTGCAAGGACACATCCAGCTGATCCACCACCAATAATGATATAATCGTATTTCATATAATTTGATCGACTATATTATACATCTATTAATATTAATGTGGCTGATCACCTTCAATAGCTATTCTGTCCATTATTCTTTCATAACCCAAACCTCTGCCTGGATAAAAATCAGCTATAGCATAATGTATAACGCTTCTATTATCCCAAATTGCAACTGCATTTTCTGTCCAATTAAATCTACATGTCAGATCTAATCTTGCTTGGTGTTCAAATATTTCCTTTAATAATTTATCACTTTCTTTTTTTTCTAAGCCAATTATTTTTTTTGTGTAAGTCCAGTTAACGTAAAGTATTTTTTTTTCTGTTTCAGGATGGGTTCTAACTACTGGATGTTCATTTGAATATTCATCGTAATTTGTTTTTTCATGACCCGACATTCCTTTATAATTATCTATAAAAAATCTTGCACCTAATGAACTATGTATAGCTTTTTTATCTTTAATTTTATTTTTAATTTTTTCATCAAGAGTTTCCCATGCTAGTTCCATATTAGAAAAACATGTATCTCCTCCAACAGGTGGAATTTTTATTGATTTTAAAATGACTGCTTTTGTAGGTTTGACATTATAACTAACATCTGTGTGCCAATTTTCACCCCACTGATTTTTTTCATCCTTAGTTTTTACTATTCTTACTATTTCTGGATGTTTATCCAAACCTTTTACGTAGGCATGGTTTTCAAGTGGTCCCCAATTTTTAGCTAGAGCAATTTGTTCTTCCTGAGTGATATCTTGATTTCTAAAAAATATTACTTTGTGTTCTAGAAGTAGAGCATTTATTCTTTCATAGTTTTCTTTAGAAGAGTCTTTAAGATTTATACCTGATATTTCAGCACCTAATGCTCCTGATAAAAGTTTAACTTCCATTTGAATAATCTATATCTAGAAATTATATTTGTCACTGTATATAAGGGCATTAATGAATCTAACTTATGCATATGTATTTTTAGTTGTAGCCATTATTTTTGAATTAATTAGTACTAGCTTTTTAAAAGATACTAATGGCTTTACCAATTTTTATCCTTCTCTAATAGTTGTTATATCATTATGTATTTGTCTTTTTTTGATGTCACATACAATGAGGTTTATTCCCGTTGGCATAGTTTATGCTAGTTGGGCAGGAATAGGTATTGTGGGCATAACAGTAATTGCTATTATAAAATATAATCAAGTTCCTAATATACCAACTATTATAGGTCTTTTTCTTATAGTAACTGGCGTAATCATTGTTCATTTAATGAACGATATAAAAGTAGATTAATTATTTCCTTAATTTATTTGAAAATTTTAAATCTTTATTGTTAAAATTTAATTTATTTTTTTTAACAAACTCACTCATTAGTTTTATTTTTTCTCCTTCAAAATCAGTAACTTTTCTTTCATTTAAATCAACATATAATGATAGCGCTTCCAATGTTGCTGCTAAATATTTTTTTTCAGAATGTATCATTTCAAACTTGTATTGAATTCTTTTTTTATCATAATCGCAGTAGATTAAGTTAACATCAACCTCATCACCCTCTTTAACTTCTTGGCTATATGTAATGTGTGATTCAACAACCATTGTACTTTTTTTTGTAGTTCTGGCAGAGTGTTCTCCCATATTAAAATTAGTTAATAAAACTTCAGATCCATATTGGTCAAAAATTAGAACATAGTAAGCTACATTCATATGTCCGTTATAGTCGGTCCAATCTTTAATTATTTTTTGTTTAGTTAAAAAGATACTCATTTTAGTTTTTATATTCTGGTTCTTCTTTATCTAAAATTAATTTTATTTGATCAAGATGCATTTTTGCTAGATCAATAGGATAATTTGCTGTTTCTTGAGCTGTCTTTTCTGCTACTTCATGACTTGCTATATTTAATTCTTTGTTAGTTGATAGAGCTGTTAAATAAGTTTCTGCAGCTTTTTCAAAATAATATAAAGCATTAAAACCTTCGGCAACCGTTTCCCCGGTTGTTATTATTCCGTGGTTAGCTAGCAACATATGTCGTTTGTTGCCTAATGCACTTGCCATTTTATTTGACTCTTCTTCAAAACCCAAACCACCAAATTCATTAAAGATAGAAATTCTATTATAAAACATCATTGTATTTTGATCTATAGGTTTTAACTCAGGATCTTTAAGCGCAGAAAGTGCTGTAGCAAATTTAGAGTGTACATGAAAAATACACTTTGCATGAGAAACGTTTTCATGAATTGCACTATGAATATTGATAGCTGTTGGGTCTACTAGTTCTGGTTTTTCTTTTAGCTCCTTTATATTTTTTTTAGTAACGAGTATTAAATCACTAGCTTTAATTTGACTGAAGTGCATTCCGGCTCTATTTACATAGAATTCAGTAGAAGATCCAGGTATGCAGGCACTAAAATGGTTTGCAACGCCTTCGTGCATATTTAATCTAGCGGTCCATCTAAAGGTTGCCGCTAAATCTTTTTGTAATTCTGTTATTTCCATTTTTATTAATTTAAACTATATTTTAATTATAAATTATGAACAATAAAGTTTTCATATCTTGTGCTGTAACTGGCTCTGGTGATACAGCCAGCAAACACCCAGATTTACCAAAAACACCAAAACAAATTGCAACAGCTGCAATTGAAGCTGCTAAAGCTGGGGCAGCAATTGCACATATTCATGTCAGAGAGGATGATGGCAAACCCAGTAGAAGATTAGAATTATATAAAGAGGTAGTTGATCTAGTTCGCTCAAGTGATACGGATGTTATTTTAAATTTAACGACAGGTATGGGTGGGGATTTAGATATTGGACAAGGAGACAATCCATTAGACTTTGGTCCAATGACGGATATGGCAAATGTAATGGAGCGAATTGCTAATGCAGAACAATTTCTTCCTGAAATATGCACACTTGATGCAGGTACTTTAAATTTTGGTGATAGTTCAACAATCACAGTAAATACGCCGAACGATTTAAGGAAGGCTGCTAAGAGATTAAAAGAAATTGGCGTTAAACCAGAAATAGAAGCATTTGATTTGGGAAATATGTGGTTTGGTGCTCAGCTTTACAAAGAAGGATTATTAAGTGACCCACCGATGTTTCAAATATGCTTGGGAATACCATGGGGAGCACCTGCAACTACTTTAGCAATGCAAGCTATGTTAGACATTATGCCAAAAGAAGGAGTATGGTCTGGATTTGCAATTTCAAAAAATGAAATGCCTTTCGTTGCTCAAACAGTATTAATGGGGGGAAATCCAAGAGTCGGACTTGAAGATAATTTATATTTATCTAAAGGTAAATTAGCAACTAATGCACAATTAGTTGAAAAAGCAGTAAGAATTATTGATGATCTTGGTTCTTCTATAATGACACCCGCAGAAACAAGAGAAAAACTAAAACTCACAAAACATAAATAAAAATTATGCCTACTAAGATTAATAAAGTCGCAGTGATTGGCACTGGGGTTATTGGAGCAGGGTGGATTATTCGTTGTTTGGCGCATAACAAAATTGTTTATGCATTTGATAGAGATATAAAATTAAAAAAAACTTTGATAGCTGAGATTAAAAGAACTTGGCCCTATGTAAAAAAACTTTTTAATAAAAAAAAACTTAACCTTAAAAATTTTAAATATTTTACTTCTATTAAAGAAACCTTAAGGGACGCAGACTTAATCCAAGAATGTGCTAGTGAAAACTATGCTTTAAAAACAAAATTAATGAACACCATTGGAAAGTATGCAAAACCCAATGCAATTATTTCATCAAGCTCTTCAGGTTTATTACCAACAAAAATTTATTCAAAATGCATAAATCCTGAAAGAACAATGATTGGACACCCATTTAATCCTGTTTATTTGCTTCCAGCGGTAGAAATTGTACCTGGAAAAAAAACTTTAAAGAAATATTTAAACAAAGCAAAAAAATTTTATAAATCAATTTCTATGAACCCGATTATGGTTAAACATGAATTGCCTGGATATCTATCTGATAGATTACAGGAAGCTTTATGGAGAGAGGGGCTTCACATAATTAATGAAGGTCATGCAACCACAGAAGACTTAGACAGAGCAATTGAAGATGGACCAGGTTTAAGATGGTCATTAATGGGAACTTTTTTAACTTTTCATTTAGCTGGAGGAAAATCTGGAATGAAGCATATGTTAGAACAATTTGGACCAGCTTTAAAATTTCCATGGACAAAATTAAAAGCTCCAAAATTATCAAATAAATTAATTGATAGATTGATTGAGGGAACTAAAAAACAATCCAAAGGAAAATCAGTTGTACAAATTTCAAATATTAGAGATGAGTATTTAGTTGAGCTTCAAAAGCTTAGGAAGAAATACGAAAAAAGACTAAGATAAATTAATTATTTCTTTCTGTGTGACCATCTACAGAGATTACTTGTCCTGAAACTTTGCTTGAGTCATCCGATATTAGAAAAGAACACATTTTTCCAATATCTTCTTCTAAGATCCATTGTTTCATTGAGCTCATCGAAACAAAATCTTTTTCAATTACTTTTGTTGAAACTTTTGTAAACTTTGCCTTATCTCTAATTACTCTTTTCATTCTGTCACCCTTAATCGTTCCTGGACAGACAGCGTTTACTCTAATATTGAATTTACCAAGCTCCATAGCTAATGTTTTAGTTATGCCAATGATTGCCCATTTACTTGCTGCATATGGCGAACGAAGTGGAAAGCCTAGTATTCCAGCCGTTGATGAAATATTTACTATTGATCCATTTTTAGATTTTTTAATTAAAGGTATAGATTTTTTAGTAAAATAAAAGTGGCTATTAACATCTACATGCAAAGTATTTTCCCAATCTTTTGATTTTAACTTTTCAAGAGAACCTGTGGGTCCAGCAATACCCACGTTATTAATTAAAGCATCAATTTTCTTAGTTTTTTTTTTAATTTTTTCAAAAAAATCAGAGACTTGATATTCATTTGAAGCATCGCAAAGATAGATAAATAATCTTTTGTTTTTTAATGGATGTTTGTTCAATTTACTTAGAGACTTACTGTCTATATCGCAAAGATAAACATAAGCACCTCTAGCAAGACAAATTTTTGCAGTTGCCCAACCAATCCCAGAAGCACCAGCTGATATAATAATCTTTTTATTTTTTAATGATTGGTTAACCATTAATTAATACTTTGTTAAAGATTCTTGAAGTTCTTTATTAGTTATATAGCCCTTAACATTTCCACTTTTATCAACAACTTCACAGTTAGCACTTGTGCAAACTATTTGTGGTAAAAATTCTTCAATAAACTGGTCTTCTTGAACTTTAATTAAATTTGATTTATCAATTCCGTTTACTTCATTTGCTTTTTTCATGATAATTTTTGCTTTTATTACTCTCGCTCTATTAACATCTTTAACAAAAGCTTTTACATAATCGTCTGCTGGTTTCATTATTATATCTATAGGCGTTCCAACCTGTACTAGTTTTCCAGCATTTAATATTCCAATGTGATCTCCCAGTCTTAAAGACTCATCTAAATCATGAGTAATAAAGATTATTGTTTTTTTTAATTCTGATTGCAGATCTATCAATTGTTTTTGCATATCACTCCTAATCAATGGATCTAATGCACTAAAAGCTTCATCCATCAACATAATATCAGAGTTTGTTGCTAAAGCTCTTGCCAAACCAACACGTTGTTGCATTCCACCAGATAATTGATTTGGAAACTGATTTTCAAAACCATTAAGACCGACAGCTTCAATTTTTTCCATGGCAATTTTATCTCTATCTTCTTCAGATTTGCCTTGCATTTCTAAACCATAACCAACATTTTGCATTACAGTTTTGTGTGGAAATAATCCAAATCTTTGAAACACCATACTAATACGATTTCTTCTCCAATCTATTAATTCTTCTGGATTACAATTCATTATATTGGTGCCATCTATATGAATTTCACCTTCTGTTGGGTCAATTAATCTATTTATGTGCCTTATTAATGTAGATTTTCCTGAACCAGATAAACCCATACAAACAAAAGTTTCACCTTCTTCAATTTTTAATGAAACATTATCTAGTCCTACAGTATGACCCGTTTGTTCTAGAACGTCATCTTTTGTTGCTCCATCTCTAACCATTGGCATTATAGATTGAGGTTTATTGCCAAAAATTTTATAAATATTATTAATTTCAATTTTTGACATTATTTTTTTTCCTTCTTAACGGGTGAATTTCTTTCTTGAAGTGTTTCCCCATAAGATTGAGTAATTCTATCCAATACAATTGCCAATAATACAATTGCTATTCCTGCTTCTGCTGCTCTACCAACATTTAATTGTTGAAGGCCTAGAAGAACTTCATCACCCAAACCTCTTGTTCCAATCATTGATGCTATAACAACCATAGATAATGCCATCATTGTGCATTGGTTAACTCCTTGCATTATATTAGGAAGTGCTAATGGAATTTGAACTCCCCATAATTTTTGTTTTTTGCTAGCTCCAAATGCATCTGCTGCTTCCGTTACCTCAGTATCAACCAGCCTAATACCAAGATCTGTTAATCTCACTAATGGAGGTACTGCATAGATAAAAGTTGCAATGATTGCTGGAACGGCACCAAGACCAAATAACATTATACCTGGAATTAAATACACAAAGGCTGGAATTGTCTGCATTAAATCTAATATAGGAAGAATTTTTTCTCTTACTCTGTTAGCTCTAGACATCCATATTCCGATTGGAACACCAATAATAAGACATAAAAAAATACTGATTAACATAATTGAAGTTGTTTCAATTGCTTTGTCCCAAAAACGTGGGTGTAAAAAACCAATAAAAAATGTACAAAAACCAACAGAAACAGTTGTTTTAATTTTTTTACCACTCGCATAGTAAGCAAGTATAACAACACCAATAATAACCAATGGCCAAGGAGCCTGAACTAAAAAATTTTTTAAACCCATTAGCAAAAATAATAAAAAATTATTTATTGCCTCAAAAATAAAACCATAATTTTCATTAAGTGCTTTAAACCATTTATTAATAAATGGCATTAATGGTAAATCTAACCATTTAGGCCAATCACTTAACCATGAAAAATCTTTAAATAACTCACCTACAGTTTCAGGTTTTCTTTTTGATGAATTATAGCTTGTTATTAATAACCATATAAAAATTCCTAATAGACTAAGATTAAATAAATTTTTTTTATTTTTAAACATATGGTTTTTTTTATTAAAGAAAGAGCCCCAAAGGGCTCTTTCAAATTATTTATTATTTAAAATTAAAGCGCTGCTTTTACTTTTTTAGCAACATCAGCAGGAACCCATGAAGTCCAAGCTGACTCTGATTTTAAGTATTCTTTAGCAGTTAAAACCATGTCACCATCTGACTCATCTTCGTAGAAGGCTAACATTTTGTTAACTGTAGCAGTAGGTATTGAGTACTGCGTTAAGAACTTAGTTTCTGCAGGGTTTGCATCAGCCCAAGTAGTTAGTACAGATTTAGTTAACGCCATATCTCTGTATTCACTTGCACAAGACTTAGTATATGCATCTGGACCTTCTGCTTTGATTTTTTCAACAACCACAGACATAGCATCCCAACATTCTTTGGTGAACTTAGGTTCCGTTAATCTAACTAGGTCAACTTTACCCATTAAGCCAGTTGGAGCCCAATAGTATGTAAAGATAGGTTTCTTTTTAGCAAATGCACCTGCAACAGCAGCATCTAAAGCTCCTCCAGAACCTGGATCAAAGTTAGTATATAAACTATCTAAGCCATACTCTTTAAGCTTAACTAAGTTTACAGTGTAGCAAGTCCAACCTGATATACAGCTAGTTAATCTTCCTTTCGAAGGATTTTCAGGATCTTTGAATAGCTCAGCTATTTTAGGATCTTTCATATCTTCAATACTTTTAAGATTGTATTTATCAGCGGTAGTTTTATCTACGTAAAAAGCTTGTTGTGAGTCTGGTGTATTTACTCCAATGTTTTTAATAGTACCAGATGCAACATGTGGCTCATAGTTAGCTATAATATTATCATACCAAACTTCAGTGATTATATCTAACTGCTTATCGTAGTGAGCAGCCATAATAGGTGTTGTACTTCCTTTTGTTACAGTAACTTTACAGTCATATCCTTTTTCTAATATAAAAGAAGTAATTGCCGTATGGATATTTGCACTACTCCAGTCAAAATCCCCCAACCTTGCTTTACAAGCAGCATTCGCACCAGTACTCACCAATGATAATGTTGATATAAAGAAAGCTGAAATAACTAATCTTTTTAAAAGCTTCATATTCTCTCTCCCTATTGTTAGTTTTAATGAGGTTATTTAATAACGAATGAGTTTAAAGTTCAAGCATCAATTAACTTATTACAACTATAAAGTGCATTGAAAAGTACTTAAAAGTAAACAATCATGGATTAATGGTAAGTATTTCAAAAGTAGAAAAAAAAATAAATAATCTACTTATTAAATGGAGCGATGGGGAAGAAAGCAGTTTTAATTATTTTTGGTTGAGAGATAATTGTTCAACAGCACATGACAAAGATTCAAATCATAGAATGTTTAATATTCTTGAAGTTTCAAAAAATTTAAATGTTAAAGATTTTAAGGTAAATGGAGAGGGGAAGTTGGCAATTGAATGGAGTGAAGGAGATCATACTAGTTATTATGATCCAAAGTGGTTAAGAGAAAATTGTTACACAATTAAAAATAAAAAAAAATATATCTCACCCTATAAACTTTGGGATAGTTCTTTACAAAATAATTTAAAATCAATTGAAATTGAATATGATGAAATTTTTAATTCAGAAGAAGGTTTGGTTAAATGGTTAGAACTTTTGCATTATATAGGAATTGCAATTGTAAAAAATGCACCCGTTGAAAAAAGTTCAGCCTTTAAAATATTAAATAGAATTAGTCACACAAGAGAAACGTTTTTTAAAACTCCATTTGAAGTAATTAACATTCCAAAACCAAATAATTCAGCTTATACAGCGCATGCTTTAAGAAATCATATGGATTTACCCTGGTTTGAAAATCCTCCAGGATATCAATTTTTACATTGCTTAATCAACTCTGCCAAGGGAGGAGACTCATCAGCAGTGGATGCTTTTGCAGTAGCAGATTATTTAAGAAAAAATGAAAAAGAAGTTTTTGATTTATTGGTGGATACACCATTAAAATTTAGAGACAAAGATTATACACAAGAAGCTATTAGAAGCTTTTATGCGCCAGCCATCTCTTTAACAAAAGATGGTGATTATAACGACATTAGATACAGCATTGCAACATTAGATACATTGGATTGTCACCCTGATAAAATGGATGCTGTTTATAAAGCTCACCATAGATTTGGTAATCTATTGCATGACGACAAATATCAAATTAATTTTAGGATGGAGCCAGGTGATATATTTTCATTTAACAACAGAAGACTTCTACATGGAAGAACAGAATTTGATCCAAATTCAGGAGCAAGACATCTTCAAGGCTATTATATGGATCGAGATGAAATTGTTGGAAGATTAAACTATTTAAAAAAATAGTTTTTTTCAATTTTCAAATATCAAATTATTATTTTTATTATATTTATTAAATTCGAATTTAGTTTTAATTGTATAAAAATATTTTTCTGTTTTTAATTCTTGAATTTTTTTACTTTTTAAAAAAAATTTGTCTAATATTAAATAATTAACATTTTTGTTTTTTGATTTTTTAATAATTTTTTTAATACTTGATGGTGGTGAAAAGGATAAGCCAACCTTGGTACTTTTTTTAATCTTTAATAAATTATAAATATTTTCATGTTTAAAAGAAATAAATACACATTTTTTATATTTGGATGTTTCGTTTAACAGTTTTTTTAGAAGAAATTTTGAAAAAATTGGCTTAATTTCAATGAAAAGTAGGTATTTATTTTTTGATGATTTAAGTAAATCTTTTAAAAGTGGAATGGGTTTATTAAGCCTTGTGCTAACATCTTTAATTTTTGAATAATTTATATTTTTTACACTAAGCTTTTTTTTAAAAACTCTTTTTAGAGTGAAATCATGAAAACAAATAAATTCATGATCTTTTGTTGCATGTATATCTGTTTCGACGCCAAAACCTTTGCTGAATGAATAGTTAAATGATTTTAAAAGATTTTCTTTATATTTTTTGTTTACTATTCCCCTATGTATTAAGTGCATAGTAATTATTTATTTTAGAAAATGAACAATTTTTATTTCCATAAAATCATTAGTTTCGACTATTACAAATTCAGTCAAGAATTATTTCCAGCCTGTAACAGTTTTAACCTCCAAATATTCTTCTAGACCCCATACTCCACCTTCTCGACCATTTCCGGATTGTCTATAACCACCAAAGGGAGTTCCGGCATCAGCTGCATTACCATTAATATAAACACAACCTGATCTTAATTTTTTTGCAACACGACGAGCTTTTTCTTTATCTTCTGTTTGTAAATAATTTCCTAAACCATAAGACGTTTCGTTAACGATGTTTATAGCCTCATCTTCTGTTTCAAATGGTATTAAGGACAAAACTGGACCAAATATTTCTTCTTTAGCAATTCTCATTTCATTAGTAACATCAGTAAAAATAGTGGGTTTAATAAAATATCCTTTGTTTAATCCATTTGGTAGCTCGGGACCGCCAGCGGCTAATGTTGCTCCTTCTGAAATTCCACTTTCAATTAGATTAATGATTTTATCATATTGTACCTTTGAAATTACAGGTCCAATATGATTACCTTTTTTGTTTGCATGATCTACTTGAATTTTATTTGCTTCATCTACAGCATCTTTTATGGCTCTTTTGTAAATAGATTTTTCAACAAGCATCCTTGTTGGTGCATCGCAAGATTGACCCGAGTTACTCATTACATTTCTAATTCCATCTCGTACGGCATCTTTATAGCTATCAGCAAAAACAATATTTCCTCCTTTACCACCTAACTCAAGACACACTCTCTTTATTGTTTCTGCTGCATTTTTAGATATAAGTTTCCCAGCTCTTGTTGATCCAGTAAAAGAAACCATATCAATATCAGGATGTTTTGAAATTTGTGTTCCAACTCCAGCCCCATCTCCATTTATTAAATTAAAGACACCTTTTGGAAATCCAGCTTCATCAATCATTTCAGCAAATAGCATTCCAGATATTGGCGCAATCTCAGATGGTTTTAAAACCATTGTGCACCCAGCCGCAAAGGCAGGAACAACTTTTAAAGCGATTTGATTAATAGGCCAGTTCCAGGGGGTGATTAAACCACAAACCCCAATAGGTTCGTAATAAATATGGTTATTTGATTTTTCATCAAAATGTTCATCAAATTTAAAATTTTTTAGTCTCAAGATAAAGTCTTCTAAGTGTGCTTGACCTGAAGCTGCTTGTGCATTAGTAGCCCAATCGATAGGGGCACCCATTTCTAATGAAATAGCTTCTGCCATTTCTGCAAATCTTTTTTTATAAATTGATAATAATTTTTCTAGATAATTTAATCTCTCTTTTTTAGAGGTTTCTTTCCAAGTTTCGAATGCATCTTTGGCAGCTTTAACAGCAAGATCAACGTCCTCTTTTGATCCTAGGGATATAACAGCAAATGAATCTTCATTGCATGGATTAATAACCTCACAATCATTTTTTTTATAGGGTTTTACCCATTCTCCATTTATGTAAAAATTTTTTTTATTTAACATTTAATTTTAGTTTACCATTATAGTTATATTTCATAACCTTTTTCTTCAGGTTCGTTATCAGTGAGTTCTTCTGGAAACCCTTTTGCTCTAAAATTTATATTATTTAAATCTTCCATTCTTTTAACAATCATAGAAGACCAAGCCCGAGAGCCATATTTTTTTTGACCATCTTTAAATATTTTAACAATCAAAGGAGAAATTTCCAAAGGTGCATTTAATTTTTTTGCAAGATCATTAAATAGACTTGTGTCTTTTACAACAAGATCCATTGTAAAATTGATATTGTATGAACCGTTTAAAATTACTTGGCTTTCTGTTTCATGAACAAATGAATTTCCAGATGAAACAGCTATGCCTTTGTATGCTTTAGCTAAATCTAAATTAGACTTTTTAGCAATTGTCCAGGCTTCTCCAAGCGCAACTAAGTGAGCTGAAGCTAAATAGTTTGTAATTACCTTTAAAACAGTAGCTGAACCAAGTTCCCCTGTATGTAAAATTTTTCTACCCATTACAGTTAATGCAGGTAATATCTTTTCAAAAGCATTTCTTTCACCACCAACAAAAATAGCTATATTTCCTGTTGCGGCACGATGACAACCTCCACTAACAGGACCATCAAGTGGTATTGCTCCTTTTGCACTAACAAATTTACCTAATCTTTTTATTTCAGACTCATCTGTTGTGCTCATTTCAAGCCAAATCTTATTTTTAGAAATCCCAGTAATTACACCGTCTTTACCCTCCATAACCTCAGCACAAATTTTTGGAGAGGGTAAACACGTAATAATTAAATCAACTTGTTCTGCAAGTTCTTTAGGAGATTGTGCAACGCTCGCACCTTTTTTTTGAAACTTGTCTACTATTTTTATATCCAAATCTCTTATGGTTAAATCAAATTTATTTCGCAATAAGCTTCCTGCTAATTTTCCACCAACATTACCGAGTCCTATAAATCCGATTTTCATTGTTTTTTTAATTTTTTGTTATGTTATGATAATATAAAATGTATTTATCAAAACTAGTAAAGTCAAAAATTTATTTTTTAACTTTAGCTGTTTTTACTTTATTAATTCCTATTAATACAAAAGCTGACTTAATAACTCCCAATAATCAAATTAAGCCATATCAGGTTATAGAAATTCAACTCACAAGTTTAATGAAGAATAATCTACCAGAGCCAGATAGTGGAGTTAAACAGACCTGGGAATTTGCTCATCCTAATAATAAAAAAAACACTGGTCCGTTATCTAAATTCACAAACATGCTAAAAGGTAAATCATACGAGATGCTTATTAATCATTTAGATCACCAAATTGATAAAGTACAATCTGATGATTTAAAGGTTCTTTTTGAGGTTACAATTCTTGATTCAAGCAAAGTCTATTATAAATTTAATTGGCAAGTCGAAAAGTATACCGGTAAAGGGCCACTTAATGACTGTTGGTTAACTACTATAGTGTCAGCACCTACACCATTGGGTTCCTCTGTTTAAATTAATAACTAAACGAATTTTGTTTCGTAATTAACAAAAGTTTAGTAGGAATCGCTTAATGAAAACGAAAGCTAAAGTTGTAGTGGTTGGTGGTGGCGTAGTTGGAGTAAGTGCTCTTTACCACTTAGCTAAAAAAGGTTGGTCAGATGTTGTTTTAGTTGAAAGAAAAGAATTAACTTCAGGCTCTACTTGGCATGCAGCTGGTTTATTACCTTTGTTCAACATGAGCTATTCAGTTGGTCAACTCCATAAATATGCAGTTGATTTTTATAAAAGATTAGAAGAAGAAACTGGAAAAAATGTTGGCTTCAGTGTTGTTTCAAATATTCGTTTAGCAAGCACCAAAGATAGAATGGATGAGTACCATCAATATGCAGGTGTTGCGCAAACAATTGGTGTTGATGTAAAATTTTTAACACCTGATCAAGTAAAAGAAATTTGGCCCTTGTGTCGAACCGATGATTTACTTGGTGCAATCCAACACCCTGAAGATGGATATATTCAGCCAGCTGACTTAACACAAGCGATGGCAACGGGAGCTAGAAATTTAGGTGCAGAAATTTATAGAAACACAGCAGTAGTTGGTATGAAACAAACTAAAGATGGCTGGATTGTAGAAACAGATAAAGGCTCAATTGAATGTGAACATGTAATTTCTTGTTCAGGAAACTTTGCAAGACAAACTGGAAAAATGGTTGGTTTAGATATTCCAGTAATACCAGTTGAACACCAGTACATAGTAACAGAACCTCACCCTGATATTTTAAAAAGAAAAAAAGATGGCTTACCTGAGATGGGAGTTTTAAGAGATAGTGATAGTAGATGGTACATGAGAGAAGAAGCTGGTGGATTAATATTAGGGCCATATGAAGATGGTGCACCAGCTTGTTATGTTGATGGCCCATCAAAAGATTCAGAGTATGAATTATTTCAAGAAGATTTAGATAGACTAGCCCCACATATAGAAGGAGCCATTCATAGAGTGCCAGCCTTTGGAGAGGTTGGAGTTAAAAAAGTTTATAACGGTGCAATTTGTTACACACCAGATGGAAATCCAATAGTTGGACCTGCATGGGGATTAAAAAATTTCTGGATTAATGAAGGACATAGTTTTGGAATAACTGCAGCAGGTGGAGCGGGTTGGCAACTTGCTGAATGGATAATAGATGGTGAACCAACAATAGATATGCTTGGTGTTGAGCCTAGAAGATTTGGTGACTATGTTTCAAAAGCATATTTAAAAGAAAAAAATGAAGAAGCTTACAATCATGTATTTAAAGTTCATTATCCAGATGAAGAAAGGGGTGCTGCTAGAGAGTTAAGAACATCACCTTGTTATGACAGAATGAAAGCATTAGGAGCAGTTTTTGGCCAAAAATTTGGCTGGGAAAGACCCAATTTCTTTGCAATCGATGGAATGGAACAAAAAGATGACTGGTCATTTAGAAGATCTAAGTGGTTTAAAGCAATTGAAAAGGAATGCAAAAACGTAAAAGAAAATGTTGGTCTTTTAGACATGACAGCATTTGCAAAATGTAGAATTAAAGGTCCAGGTGCTGAAGAGTTTTTAGACTATTTAGTTGCAAACAAACTTCCAAAAAAAATTGGTAGAATTGGATTATGTCATGCTCTTAATACTAAGGGTGGTGTGCATTCAGAGTTTACAATCATGAAAGAAGCAGAGGGTAGTTATTATTTAGTTTCTGCAGGAGCAAACCAAAGATTAGATCATGATTGGATCCAAAAGTGGATGCCAACAGATGGTAGTGTTCAGTTTGAAAATTTAACAAATAGCA
>Ga0222631_1000065_pt1 | contig 31418 bp, 59 predicted proteins | sample AntAcemetagenom5_FD_179826 | JGI IMG/M metagenome (GOLD analysis project Ga0222631, IMG submission 179826) | Saline water microbial communities from Ace Lake, Antarctica - #5 | ecosystem: Environmental > Aquatic > Non-marine Saline and Alkaline > Saline | place: Antarctica: Ace Lake | collected... | reverse complement strand
AAATAGCGGAACTACAATTTAAAAAAGTAACCGTAACAAATCACAGAAAGTTTATAAATCATTATTTTGTTGGAGATATTTGTTTCTTAATCTCACACGGTAAAGATGATAAGTCTTTAAAATTTGGCTTTAAGCCACAGTTAGATTTAAAAGGTGCTGATAAAATAGACCAATACTGCAAACAATACGAGATTTATAAGACGGCTAAGTTAATTATATTTAAAAAAGGTGATAGTCATCAGGCATTATTTGATATGTGTACAAGTGATGATTTTTATTACTTTAATTACCCCGCACTTTCGCCTAGTTCTAATTGGATTAAAAATAACTTTAAACTAGGTAGACGTGGTTTTGTAAATGAATCTTTTAAAGGTTTAGAATTAACGCAAAAAATACATTTTATTAAGTAGTATTTAATATAAATTTTGTATATTACATCATAGCGAAGTCTAATTAACTTCTGCAAAAGGTTACAGTTTCCTGCTATCATTATTTTAATAAACTGTATTAAAAAACAATATATTATGCAAGAAGTTTTTAAGGATATTGCCGACTACAAAGGATTATACCAAGTATCTAATTTAGGTAATGTTAAAAGTTTAAAAAGAATTAAACCTAAATTACTAAAACAAAGTTTTAATGATAACGGTTACTTAACTGTTTGTTTATACAAAAAAGGAAAACAAAAAACTCATAAAACACATCAATTAGTGGCTATTGTTTTTTTAAACCACAAAACATGTGGAATGAAAAGTGTTGTGCATCATATAGATAATAATAAGTTAAATAATAATTTAAGCAATATAAAAGTATTATCTGCAAGAGAAAACTCATACACTCACTACAAAGGTACATCAAAATATAAAGGTGTTAATTGGTGCAGTATAAATAAAAAATGGAGGTCTAGAATATATGTAAACGGTAAAAGTATTTTTTTAGGATATTTTAATTGCGAAATAAAAGCATCTAATGCTTATAAAAAAGAATTAAAAAAACTTTGTTTTTAGTAGCATAATATTTAATAATATAGATATAATTAAACCAAGTATTAAAAATAAAGGATATTTATATTTAATTATAATTACTTCTTTGGTTTCTTTATTAGATTGGTAATTACTTTTAAATTCTTTTTCCCTCAACTCTATAATACTATCTATATTAATTTCAACTTTTATAGAACCTTTTTCACTAAATAGTTTAACACGTGCCTTTGGTGTAATTACTGTCTTTTCAAATGGCTTTAAGGCTCCTAAGCTATCGCATGGACTATCTACATACAAAGTTTCTGTAACTGGCTTAAATACCGTTTTAATAAGTTCTTTGTAAATCGTATCTTTAACAATGCGTTCTTTGTATTCGATAGTAGACTTCTTAGCCACACAACTAATAAAAAAAAATAATAGTAAAAATATGTAAGATTTGTTTGTTAGTTTCATTTTATTTTGTATATTTGAGGGCTGATAATAATTTTTCCATGTGTTTTTATGTGTTTTCCCCTTCAATTTTGGAGGGGTTTTTTATTTCAAATACATTTCAACTTCTCTCTTACGTCTACGAATTAATCCGTTTAATCTTACACCTCCACCTGTTACAGCACAATTTGACCAATAATTAAACATTTCTTTTCCGCTCAATCTAGTATTTACGTTTCGGAATAAATTATAATATTTTTTAGTACCATTATTAGCTATGTAAGTAGCACCAGCGTTATAAACAAAAGAAACTAAAGCATCAAACTCATTCTGTTTTAAATCATCACGGCAAAGTTTATTTACTAATGGTGCAAATACTTTATTAATATGACCTAGTTTTAACCTTAATGCCTCATCTTCGTTAATAGGTTTATCAGCCATTGTAACACGCTTTTTTGTATCAAAGTAATATGTAGTGCCATAACCAATAGTTGGCACTTTAGCGGGGCATAAATAAGGCTTACTTCTAAAACTCTCAAACTCTTTTAAAAAGTCTAACAATTCTTTTGACACTGTTGTAATCATTATTTAAAAAAGTATTTAAAAATGAAGTTAAAAAATAAGGCAATTACGGCACCTGCACCGTACACTTTTGCCCTGTCTATTTGGTTGCCTTTCTTAATTTCGTTAATATCAAAAACGTTAACTTTTACCTGCTCAACTAATCCCTTTTGATTTGTTTTATTATTGTTTTCTAAGTAACCTAATATTTCAGCATTTTTTAATTCTTGCTTATTAACATAGCTAGAAAAATCACATGACAATTGGAATTGGTCTGATGCTATTTTTTTATTGCTGTCTGCTAATGCGTCTAGTTTTAAACTCATTAATAAAAGAACCTCTTTTTGTGTTTTAACTACTGCCATTTTTACTCTATTTTTTTGTTGATTGCTTTCTTTATCAACTCAATTAACGTTTCATTTTTAAACAGGAATAAAGCTCCACCAATTACAACTAATGAAGTTATAAAAGTTATAGAAGGCTCTAAGGAGTTTGCATCTTTAACAGCAAACCCCCAGAATATTAAACCTAAAATATTTGTAATTATGTTTTTAAATTTCATTATTTTACCTTTTATTTTGAATGAAAGCGGCTAAACATTTACCTAGTTCTGGGTAAGAATTATATGGGTGGGGCAAGTCTTCTTGAACCCTTAGAACATCCGTTCCAGTGTAAGTTTCAAATGGTTTTATAATATTAACGTTGTCTTCTATGTTGTAGCCAAATTCTGAATCAATAGAGATACCACCATCAAGAACGAAAATATTTTCACCTTCTCGTTTATCAAATTGCTCAATTATATTATTTCTTAATTCCCATAAAGAAGAGTTTGCTTTTTGAACAAAGAAATTACTTGAATTATTACCTCCAAAAGTTGAACAAGGAATTATAACAACAAATTTGCCGCTAGGTTTTGCTAATAAATAGCTAGTTTTAAATGTGTTTATTTGAGTATTCCATGTTTCAAAATTTACATTCATGGGGTCAGCACCACTAAAATCATTAACTCCTAGCATTTCAAACAAAATATCTGGAGCTGTCAATCCCCAAGTAGATAAATATGTGCTGTAATTAAAGTTCCAAGTATAATCAGATTGCAATTTATTAACCCATGCAGAACCATTCCATTCTATAAATGTAGTATTAGCTGTATCATACATAACATCCCCTGTTGTTGGTGAATTTAAAAAACCCGTAGTGTTATTGAAAAGTGGCTGATATACATCATACCCTCGATTGGAATATGAGAAAGAAGGCGATAAATTGTTAATAACCTTATATACATCCTTCCAAAAACCAGTAGCCCCGTAGTACTTTTTACCATCAGGATGCATAAATGGATTCATACCCTCTGAAGATGTTCTTATTTCAAAATAATTTGCCAAAGTCCATCCGCCACGACCTTCATTGTAATTGTTAGTAGTTGCTATACCCTTTCGCAAGCCAATCATTGTTAGGTTTGGCACATTTGGGTTCGTTAATAAAGCGTCTCTATAAAACATACCATCTGTATAACTATCTCCTACTATTGATATTGAAATATTGTCTGTTCCTGCTCCAGATATCCCTTCTTGAATGTAGGTGTATAATGTTTTTAAAACTTTAAAAGTTTCTAATTCATATAAATTCAAATCTAAAAACCTATTTTGATAAGGCACGCTTACCGAAGCTACCCTTTCAAGCCTTCTTTGCAAGCCTTGACTACCACCAAATCTAACCGCATATTTATAAGGGTTATATCTCTTTGTAATTGCATCAACATATATATTATTTTGAGTCCCCGATAGCATATACAATTTAGAAGGAATAGCAATACTGTTTTCTAATGATTTTTTAATGGAGCTCTCTGGCAACTTGCTACCATATTCTGTATATGTTTTTGGGGATAAACCAAAATTAACCATTAAAGTAAGGTTAACATTGCTCGCAACCGAGGCTCTTAGATATGAAGCACCCGCTAATTTTGAAATTCCATTTATACCAGAGCCATACTGCAAGTAACCTCCAGCAAGAACAACTCCTGCTCCATCTAGGAAAACATAAAACCTTAACAATACATCAAAATTATTGTTTGTAAAGTATATTTTATCAGTAACGGTCATTTTTGTAAGGTCTATTAAACCCGTTGTAAAATATGACCCAGCAGTAGTGCTTCCGTTTGCAATTAAATAACGCCCGACCTCGTTGTCTGTTGCTAATTTATTGTAAACATTATCATTTAAAACAGATTCAGAAAGATTTGAAATAGAAGATGCTTTGCTTAGTTTACCAACAACTTCATCTGATAATTTTGATAAAGTAATATTTTTATCCTTAACAGCAATTGTTTCAATTCCTGAATCTTTAATTTCTTCTTTCCCTATTGTTTTTAACAAATTACTTGGTAATATTGTTTCTTTATACTCTTCAAGAGGTAAAGAAACTGTACCTTCATTTAGCATAAATGTTAAATAATTTGAAGTATTTAAAGTTAATATCACATAAAAAGTAGTTGCAGCTGTTTGAAAAGAAGTAGCATATTCTGAACCTAGATTTAAAGGAGCTCCAAGCGAATCATAAAAAGTAATATATCTGCAAGATATATTACCTTTATAATCAAAGGATTGTTTTACTGGTATTTTAATTGTAGAAACGTATATGTTATTAGTAGCTGCTACCCCCGCTATATTAGTAAATGTGTTAGGAGTAATATTTAATTTATTAAATTTCTGATTACCAATTTGTAGAGTTGCTTTTAAATTTAAAGCATTTAAAACACCACCACTTGTAACTGTTTTTGTACTTGCATTTGTAGGTATTGCATCTTTTTGAGCCGTACTATTCATTGTAGTAACAACCTCTGTTTTAGCTGTTGCAATAGCAACCGCCTGTGGTGTACTAACAGGTTTATTTACATCTGCTGTATTATCTACATTTCCTAAACCAACCATTGCCTTAGTAATTCCAGAAACTGTGCCTGTAAAAGTGGGATTTGCTTTATTTGCTTTTAAATTGTCCGCATTTTCTCTACTAGTTTCCTCTGCATCTATATTATTCTGCAATGTTGTATCAGCGTTTGCTCTGTTAGTTATTTCAGCAGCAATATCATCTACATTTACGTTTACAGAGGTTTTAATCTCGTTCATATTTGCCGCAGTAATTTTGTTTATTTCTGCCGCTGCAATTGTACTTGCTGTTACTTTATTAGTGTACGCTATCTTAGCCATAATTATATTATTGTTTCAATTGGTAAATCTAAAATTCCAGATAAATCTTCTGTTTGTGTAATTGTTCCGTAACCTTTTAAGGTTGCTGAAAATGATATAAATTCATCTATATTGCTTTCATTACTTAATGTTGTAATTTGCCCTTTTCCTGTTTCAGTCATTCCGTTACGTCCATTTATAATTTTCCAGTCGATTAAAATTCTATTTCTTTTAATATTTTGTAATCGGTCATAACCTATCTTTGTAGGGTCGCCAAAGCTACTTATGCTATTAATTACAATCCCACTAAACTCAATATTATAACTTTGATTGGTTAAAACTTGTGTTTTCCAACCCGCATTATCTTGCGTAGTAGTATCTAAAAAATCTATTTCCTCACTAAAACTATTTGAGGTCAATAATCCAATCGGAAAAAACCCACCTACTCCAAAATCAATATATAATATGTTATAAGTTCCGTTTATCATAATTCATTCAAAGATAGATAAAAACTATCGTAATGTTAAAAATATTAACCTTTAATTGTTGGCTCAACTACGTTACCGTAATCAAATGTAATTTGGTATGATATATCACTTATTATATCAGTATTTAGCACTTCTTGCCAAGTTATAGCTGTGGTGTTATTTAATGCGTCATAGTTGTAAGCTATTGGCATAAATAAACCTGTTACATTGTTAATTGTGCAAAGTGATAAATAATTTATAAAGCCAAAAACATCACCGCTAAACTGTCTTAGTGGTCTTGAGTACATTTTCATTCTTTCTTCACCCATTATTTGTATAATCGGTTTACTTTGGGATGCTCCAAAACGTGTCCATAATTGCGTAGGTGTATCTTCATCATTTTTATAAATAGTACCTATATATACATCGCTTGGATTGTCAGCATTAAACACTTCTTTTTTATCTTTAATCTTACTGCTAGGGTTTGCTATTCTTTGAAATGTGTGGTTTTCACCCTCTTTAGTTTCACCGTCTGGAGATGGTTTTAATTCTATATTAGATAATAAAGTGTGTCCTGTTTTATTTGCAGCAGAATTATGAACATTCACCGAAAACAATTGTATTTTAATGTCCCCCGTTATTGGTAATTCGGCTGATGTAATTGAAAAACTTGTTAGTACTTCGCTACCTACTCTTTGCTGTTCTGGGAATCCACTATAACTAGGGTTTATTATACTTTCTTCTAAAAATATAGCTCCACTTGATACCCATTCGCCAAATTGGTTTAAATAATAAGTAGTTGTACCGTCTGTTAAAACAATCGCAGAAATAAAGTTAATTGCATCACCTATACAAGTAAACGAACCCGAATATGTTATTTTTTGCCCTAAAGTTAGGTTTATTAAATCTGATGTAGTTGTTAGTGTAGCTGGGTTGTTAATCAGCATTTCAAACCCATACGCAAAGCCATTTAATCCATATTCCGCATAAGGGTAATTAATATAAGATGCATTATTTACAGTCCAATCTTCGGTTACATCGTTAAAAGTGTATAGCACGCTGTTATTATATAGCGATTTTACTAAACCGTATTTATAATTTATACGATAAGCTCCAATACTATTAACAGTATTTAACTGTTGATTTCCGTTAACGTGATGTGGGTAAAATCCGTTTACTTGACTACCTAAATTAAAATCAAAATCAATTGTTTTTTTTGCGGGTGCATTTGCAACTCCGTTGCTATTGTAACTAAAAAAAGAAAGTTCAGAATCATCTACTAAAGTGTTAGGTTTGTAAATTACCCATTCTCCTTTATAACTTGTTATAACAGCCCCAAATGGCTCTAATACACTACGCAATACTTCATCACATTGCATAAGTGTATCTTTGTCATCTTTTACAAATCGATTTGCATTAAAATACACATTTGCAAAAGTGTCTAAAGTTTGCGTTAATCCATTGTAATACACCCCTATATTTGTTAAAATATTTTGAGGTGTTTTAGTTCGTTTTAAGCAGTTTGTAATAATTTCTAAAGCAGATTGTTTACCACTAAAAAAGATACCTGTTGCATCTTCTACATAACTAAGGTTATTTAAAAATCCTAAGCCATCAATACAATTTAAACTAATAAACCATTTGTCAGTAACATAACTTTGAAACAAGCCGTCTGGACTTAGCCACCCATTAAATAAGGTAACACCATCACGCTTATAGTTAACAGAATATGTGCGCTCCTCTTCGCTGTATAAGTCATCAAAAGAAACGCTTAAATTAGCTTGTAATTCAATTTTTAACCCGCAGCCTCTAATCGCTTCTAAGGTGTCATCTGTTTGCGAATACTCTAAACTACATGAGCCGTAAATTTGAGTTGATGACCCAGTGAAGTCTACGTTAGAAATCTCTACCCTATGAACTATTGTTTTAACATCCGTAAATTCAAAATAATATTTTAAAGCCATAATTATATTATTCCCAAAGAGCCTCCTAAAGCTCTATTTTGTTTTAAAGTGTTTGATAGTACTCCTATTAATTTTGTACCGTTTATCTCAAAAACTACATTTTGAAAACCTCCACCACTTGAAGCTCCAAAATTTCCTCCTTGATTGTTTGAGCCTTTTGTTTCGTTAGAACTCGAACCTCTAAAAGACCTACCTTTACCGCCACCGCTCCCACCTGCTGAAAAGTTCCCAATTGCTGAACCTGCTGCACTTAACGCTATTCCTACTCCAATAGCGGCTAATCCTGCAACTATCGCTAAAGGCCCACCCGCAAGAATAGCTAAATCTAATTTCCCTTTTATAACCGCTAGTGTTCCGTACTCAATTAACATTTTACCCATATTAGATAAAAAACTTCCCAAACCTTGTAATATAGTAGCTCCTACTGCTGATAATACATTTCCACCGCTCGAAATAGCGTTCCCAATTGCTGACCCTAGATTACTAAAAGTACTTGCAATTGACCCACTTATAATATTATTTGCATCTTCATTTAATTGTAGTAATTTTAACTTTAAAAGAGCAGCGTTTTCATCAAATTTAGACGTATTAAGGTCAGGCATTATTGTTGGTGTAGATTCACTTTGAACATTAGCTAAACCAACTGCATTAGGAAGTGATAAGGCTGTTGCTTTTTTTCTACCACCATTCCCAGTGCCTGTACTAACGCCTTCGCTAAAGGATAAACCTACACTTTCCCCAGCCTCCTTAGCTGTATCTTTTAAAGAATCTCCTAAAGAGGATAATCCTTTCTTTAAATCTTCTGCTGTCTTATGTTCTAAGTGTCCATTAACAGTGGAATCTATTGCTTGGTTAAAATTATCTGCTATTTCACCTCCAGCATCTTTTGCTAATTTAGAAACCTCTTTAGTTAGTCCATTAAAAGAATTGTTAATAGTATCTTTTACTCCTAGTATACCTTCTTTTAACATGTCTAAATCTAGGGTAAGCGCACCTGCTATAACTTTACCTACATTTTTAAACAAACCTATAATATTACTTCCTGCCATTTTTAAATATGCCCATATTGCCTGTGCAGCAAATTTAGCTGTTACCCACATATTTTTAAACCCTAAAACTATATAAGCAATCGCCCCTCTAAGTAAAACACTCTGATTATAAACATCAACAAACGAATTATAAAAGTCCGCAATTTTAGCTATTATTGCATCAAAGTTTTTGTAAACAATAACCCCTAAAGCAACAACCGCAGCAATTATTAATCCTATTGGACCTAACAATATTCCAAATCCAGTTATAAGAGCTGGTATTATCGTAGTTGATAAAAACCCTAAACCAATTAACAAAGGACCTAATACCGCAACTAAAGCAGTTATTATAATTATAATCTTTTTACTTGTAGGGCTTAATGCTACAAACGCTTTCACTAACCCATTTACATAGGTTATAGCCTTTGTAAAATAAGGTAGCAATATCTCACCAAAAGCTACTGTTAACTCTTTAATTGATTCTGAAAATATACGCATTTGGTTAGCTGAACCATCGCTAGTCCTAGTAAAATCTCCTTGTGCATTTTTAGTATTCTCTAATATATAAGCATATCTTAATTGCACCTTTTCGGCTTGGGTCATTACTTGAATATTGTCAGACATTCCTTTACTTAAAGCAAATTGCTTTAAATTAGCTTCCGTCATTACAATACCAAGCATTTTTAAAGATTCAGTTTCACCTGTAAAAACACCATTTAAAGCAGTTGTAACCTCTTTAATTCCAACGTTTTTAAAAGAAGATAAATCACCCGCTAAACCTACTAAAGAAGTGGATAAATTAGCGGCTTTATCAACTGGTAAACCCATAGATGTAGCCATATCACCAAATAAAGCTGCCATATCTAAAGAAGTACCCTCTGCAATACCAAAACTTTCTAAAGTTGTTTTAGCAAAATCTCTAACTTGTTGCGAAGAACTTTTAAAAGCTACATCAACTTTATTCAAACTCTCCTCAAAATCCGAAGCCATTTTAATAGATGCGCCCCCTAAAGCTAACAAAGGCAATGTTAAATAGGTGGACATAGATTTACCTATTTTTGACATTTTCTCGCCTACTTTTTTTAACTTTTCAGACATTTTTAAAGCGTAATCACCCACTTTTATCAAAGCGTCTTTTACTTTACCTAATCCTGCTAGTAATTGGTCTACTTTTGCTTTTAGCTCTACGCTTAATTCTACCATTATTTCCTGTTATTATATTCTTCTAATACTTGTTTATAAACCGCTATCTGATTTTCATTTAAACTATTATTATTACTATCGTCTAAAGGGATAAAATCATTCTTTGATTTTGGTAACTTCTTAGGGTCTGAATGCGAACCTATTAAAGATGAGTAAGCAATCTCCCTAACTTTATACCAATTATTTTTTTCAATCCTATGATAAGCGTGTTCCCTAATTAAAAACTCCGCCCATGTCATATCATAAGTATAAGACAAAGACGGAGTTCGTAACTCTCCCAGACAAAAAGAAATAACATCACTAGACCAATCTACCTTTTGGGTAATATCTTTTTTTTTGTAGGTATTTTATTTTTTGCAACGGGAACATCTTTTGTCATACTATCTGTAAACGCATTTAAAAACAACGATACACTTTCAGAGCTTACACCCCCAGCACTATCAATTAAATCTATAAAATCGTAAGAATTTAATAAAACATCTTTTCCGCTCCTTTTTAAATTATAAGAATAAGAAGTATGCATTAAGACTGGTATAACTTTAAATGGATTTTTGCGAATATTTTCTTGCAAATCCTCAATAGAGCAGTCTAAATTCTCTAACAATTCACCTAGAAAACCTAAGCCGAAATGAAAACCTATTTTAGTATTATTAAAATTTAATTCTACTTTATTCATATTATGCGTTTGGATCAACTAAAACGATTAAACCGCTATTCTGTAAAGTCCCTGACCATGTAGCAAATTCGCCACCACTTGGAGCTGATAAACTTAAATCAGATAAAACAGCGTTACCGTACCAACTTACAGGCGTAGTTTGCCCTGTTGAGATTTTCCAGTCTTGATTAGTTCCGTTAATAGAATTGATTTTATTAAACAAATAGGTATAATTTGTTTTACCTGCTTCATCTAAAATGTACTCACATTCAAAAGAAACCTCTGAACTCGTAGAACCTGCAACTCTTTGAATGATGCCAGGAGAACATTTGTCTTGGCTTTCAATTACATTCGTTGAAATACTTAAATCGTTAGATGTTAAACACCCCAAAGGCTCGTATGCATCTGCTCCGTTCCAAATTGATAAGATTAAAACATCTCCTTTTATTTTTACACTCATTTTATTTAATTTAATTAATTAATTACTACAAATATAGATATTATTTATTACAATGTTTATTTTAATAGTTTTAATTTATAGTTAATTCTAATCTCATTAACTTTCTGAATATATTTTCGTTTTGTGTTATGGTTACAATATCGTTAGGAAAGTCTTGCGTTTGATTTATAACTGTCAAACCGCTACTAACGTCTAAAACTAAGTTGTTAGTTAAGTTTCTCACGCTGTCCATAATATTGTCCGCTAATAGTCTATCCCCAGTATTGCCATTAGATTGATAAGAGGTTATAACATCAATTAATATAGATGATTCATAAGAAAACTCACATTTATTAGCCTTTTGTACTTGGTTTGTTTGCGTAGTCATCAATATAAAATGCGCTGGTATAACACTTCCGCTAACTCTACTGTCGTAACATGGTATAGTAAAAGTATCTACTACAATATTGTTTAAAACAGCATAAACGGCTTTTCTAACCCATTTGTCTGGTAGTGCTTTATTCATTTATATTTATTTGTTAAATGTTCTAGTAAATCTTTTAAATCTTGTAAATACTTTTTACGCCCTTTTACAAATGCGGGGTATAAATATGGCTGAGGTTGTAGGTTAATTTCCTTTACTCCTTTACCTTTAAACAATATTGCTATTTCTTTTAATTCAGTTGGCACTTGCACCGCTCTACCTGTTCCAAATTCTATGTAAGCAGAATAAGGCGCTAAACCCGTAGCGTTTGCCATTATTTTAAAATCAGCCTTACCCAACTCAATTGCTTTTATTCCTTGCCTTAATTTACCTAAATCTACTGGAGCTTTCTGAATTGCATCAACTGCTATTAATGTAGCATTGTCTGCTGTTATTTCGTGTATTTCTATTTCAGCTTCTTTGCCAAACTTTTTTAAATCAGATAATACATTTTTAAGACCTTTTAACGCCATTATATAGGTGTTAATGTAGTAACTGATTTTAACTCTACCTTAGTAGCTACTATTTCAATATACATATTATCAAAGTTAACTTCGTATGGTTGGTTTGATACTATGTATTTATCGCCTCTATATTTTATATATTGGTTTAAGTTATTATAAGTTAAATCTTCTCTTTTTCTAGTTAATATAACTATTTGATTTGTTGCATTAGTAATTCCGTTATCTGTTGACCTAAATGTACTCTTTGCATTTGCTGTTTTTATCTCAGCCCAACTAGAAGTTATTAAAGTATCTGTACCAGCAACTCCACCACCATAAACATTTCGCTCATTAGTAGTTTGCCATAATTCAAAACGTTTAGTTAACCTTCTACTATTCATTAGATTATAAATCTTTTGTAACCGTCTAAAGTCATTTTAGCTAAATTAGATAGTTTACCTTCTTTGTTATAATACATGATATCAATCATTTCATAAGCCACCTCAATTAAATCTTGTGGCACATCAGCAACATTAGCATACCCTATATTTAAAACCAACTGCAAGTCTGTAATGTTTTGCGCAACATAAATACTGTATTGCGTTTTTTCCTCTCTTATAGCTGTTGTAGGCGACGTTAACGTGTTTATAGGGTAATCGTATACCAATGCGCAAAAGTTACTAAAATAATAAGTTTTACTTTTAGCAATTAAATGAATGTTTGTTATTCGCTCAACCTCTATCAATGATGCCTTAATCATTCTAGTAATGTTGTTATCATCTTCGCTTAAACTATCATCAATTTTTAAATAGTTCTTTGCATCAACTAAAGGTATAATATCTAAGTAAGCCATATTTTAAGTTGTTAAAACCATACGCACCAAATGATTATTTGTTATGGGTTTCATTATTTTTAACTAAATTATTCATTATTATTTCTTTTTAATCGTTATTTTCTTCTCTTTAGTTTCTTTGATATGCAACGCAAAACCGCTATCAATAATAGCTTGTTCCGTTTCTTCACTAAAGGATATTTTTTCGTTTACTTTTAGTATTCTTTTTAACGATATACTAAAACATTCTTTTATAATTACTATCATATTTCAAAGATACAAAATTAAATCTTTATACGTAAAAAAACCCGATAAATCTAATTATCGGGTTGTTTTTATTTAATATAATAATTAAACCGCAGTAAAATCACCATATATTAAAGCTAAAGGCTGCTCAACAGCCAAAGCCGTTTGAGATTCAATCCTAGCAGTAATGTTATTCTTAACAAAGTTAGTCCCTTCAACATCAGAGAACTGTAAAGACAATCCCTCAGTGTTGATTTTATTAACTCTTGACCAATCACCAATGTAATACTTGTTAGCAGCCAACCAATTTGCCTTAAACAATTGGATTCCGTTAACTCTTAATACACCGTTTTCATAACTTACAATTGCTGCTAAATCATCTTTAGGAGTTTTTAATATTCCGTAATAATCAGCAGGTCTAACAACGATACCAGTAACGTCATAGTTAGCTTCTTCTTGCTTACTAATTTCGTTTACTAACATTTCTACTTTAGTCTTACCTGTAATGATTTCAGAAGATGCTGTTGCAGATGCTGCCAATACAGTATTGAATGCAGCGTTTTCAGACTTAAAGTAATCTCTACGTAATAAGTCAGGAATTGCAGATGCAATGTAAGATAGGTTATTTCTCATTTTCTTAGAATAACGAGCAAAACCAGCAATAAAGTCAGTTGTAATGTCAACAGTAGAGAAATCGTAATCAATAGCATTTTTAGAACTACCTTCTGTTTGCGCTCCGATAGAACCCTCAGAACCCGTTTCTCTAGTAAAGGTATAAGTACCTCCGTCAATGTTAACAGAACCTACTAAGTCAGCAACGTTTAATTTCTGCGAAGGAAATGCAACGATATCATAGTTATAACTTCTTGGCTCATCACCTGTCAAGTTACCAGTTGTCATATCACCTACAGCCTTAACGCTTACTTTACTTTCATTAATGTTCTTGATAGAATTTGCATTCTCTAAGATAGCCGCTTTAATGTTGTCTACATATTTAGCCTCGCTTTTTACTTTAGATTGTAACTTTACGTCTAACTTGTCAGCGTGTTCTTGGATAGCTTTTAATTCAGCACCTAAAGTATCTTTTACTTCTTTTACAGCTAACTCAATAGCTTCTTTATTCTTTAATTCAAATGCATCAATCGCACCTTTTACTTCATTTTTTGATTTGCCTTCTAGTTTTTCAGCTAAATCTTTTAATTGTACTTCTAAATCCATCTTTTATAATGATTTGATAAAATTCGTTAATATTTCGTTTGTATTGTCTAATATAATCGGCTCATCTTTTAAAGTGATATCTAATATCGGCTCATCAGAAAGTGATTTTAGTAATGTTTCAATTTGTTTCAGCCTAGTATCTGAGTAGTCCAAATTGTAAGACTTTTCTATTAATTCAAGTAAACCATAAGTCGACTTTATACTTTTTATATCCTCTACCATACTCATTTCATTTGCTGCCCAACTAGACAAGAAAGAGTACTCAAATAATTTATATTCTTTAATTATAGCTTTATTAGTTGCATCTCTCATTTTCACGTTATATCCAATAGATAATTCAGCATTTAAGCCGTTATCCTTCATTAATTGAATATCTGTAAACATATCCCTAGAAACTTCTTTTTTAAGGTTAAATTGAGTAGTAGTCAATAAGCCATAGTTATCTTTTGCGTCAATTTCCAAAGGCACACCTAAACTAATTGTAGGTATGTGATCCTTTAAAACACGAATACGCTTGTAATTCTCGCTTACTGTTTTAGTAAATGAACCTTTTGCGCTAATATCCCCATCACTATCTTTAAAGTCGTACGTGTTAGCGTACGCCCTCACTATACCTTTGGCTTCGTCAAAATCTTTGATATCAATAGATACCTGTTTAAATCCTATTCTATCCATAATTACCACAAATATAGATATTATTTATTATAACCTTAATAATAATAGTATTTATTTATAGTATGTAATTTAAACCCTCATTATTTTACCGTCTTTATCACGTCTAACTAACTGAGCGTTTACGCATCTACAATTTATTACGTTACCTCCACTTGTTTGAGTTCCGTTTACGTTTGTTGGCGCACCCGCAAACATAATTAACTCACCACCTACATTAAACGGCTTGTCTAAAGGAACACGCGTTCCATTCATATTAAAGTGGTCAAACTTACTGTCTGGCGGTCGTCTTGTTCGGTTGTCTTGTGCAGATATCCATATCTTATCCATTAAAACACCACTAACAGAACTAGCAATAGTCGCAGCGTAATTAGATGCAGTTGTTGTTTCTGTCCTAGCTATCCTTAACGATTGCCACCTGTAAAAGTTACGGCTGTTTATCATTTTAGTTAAATCAGTAGCAATTATAGGTATTGTTTTACCTTCCGCAATACCTTTAGCAATTAGTTCGTTTATATAAGATATGTAATTTTGCCTTACGCTTACTATTCTTTGCCCTCCAAATTGATTAAGCCAATTAATAAGGGTGTTTTGAAACTCATTTAAGAAAGAAGTAATATTAAAGTTTTTTTCGTTTATTTGCTTGTTTATTTCAGCACCAACTCTTTTACCATGATTACCACCTATTTCTGTATATACTTTTAAATACGCATTAAACACGTCTTTTCGTTCAATATAAAAAGAAGTAAACACCTCATAGTTTTCTAGGTCCATAGTTTCAAAAGGTATCTTTCTTGCTATGGCTTTAAACTCATTTTGAAATATTATACGTGCTTTATTTTCATATTTAGAATGTAACTTCAACCAAGTGCTTCTATATGCCTTCATCATTGCCTATTGTTGGTAAATCATCTAACGACTGCGCTAAGGTTAATATATCGCTCTGAACAGTAAATTCATTCATGTTAACATCATCACTAATCACAAACTTACTAGCTATTCTAGCCTCGTTACGATTTATAATTCCCTTATCTACGTAAATACCTATCCATTGAGCCAGCACAGCCATATCGTCTTGCATTTCGGGTAATTCGCTTATGTCAAATTCCCAAACAGTATTTTTGTAGTTTTTATATTTAGGTAGTATTTGAGTATTTATTGCTTGTTCTAATAACTTTAAATCTGGCATTATTTTGTTTGTAATACCCTTACGCATTGCTATCCCAAAGTTATCATATTTCGCTCCGTCATCATTACCCATCATTTTATCATCCCAACCTAAAGAATTACATATCATCTTCATATCGTATTTTAGATAGTCAAATGGCTTTAATTCATCAGCAGTTAAACTCATTCTAGTAAATCCTAACTCCCCACTTGTTGCCAATATGTTTGACATTCTACGTGTATCAGAATCCATTTCTAAAACTCTTTCTTTTATTGCCTTAGCTTGGTCATCTAGTAACCCTCCTCCTTTAGAGTGAATGAATCCAAATGCACCACCATTTTTAAGCGTCTTAACGTTTAGCCCTAGTGCTTCATTAGAGCTTTCAATATTCTTTAAAGAGGCTCTTAAAGGTGATACGCCGTATAAATGCTCACCTACCTCATCAAAGGAAGGGTTAGCGTATTTTATATGAATCACCTTATCTTCTTCAAACCTTATATCTTGTTGCCCCATTGTTAATGTATAATGGCTTACAGGGCTTTCTATATCTAAGGTATCTGCATTACTTTTAATATGTATTTCCATTAATTGAGAAGGTAACAAATACCAAGCAATAGGCACACCAGCATTTTGCCCCTCACTAGGTGAAAGTAAGTAAATGTAAGCATTTCCTGTTGTACACATGAACGTTTCGTATAAAGCCACAAACTCATTCCAATTCTGTAAAGGGTTTGGCTTTTCTAAAGGGATATCTAAATAATCCTCTTTAAATGCTTTACTTTCTAGCAATATGCGTTTAATCTGTTGCTGAGGTGTAGGGTTGTAGTTAACCGCTTTAATTAAGTTATCCCTTTTTTGTTTTTCTTGCTTATTATCAATCTTCTTAATGTAAAAAGGTATTGATGAAGCTTTAATAGATATTTGATTGACCACCGAATAAACGATTGGGTTAATCTTATAGCCTTTTTCAATGTATGTAATCGCTTTATCATCGTAAGATGCCGTAGACATACCGAATAAATGTAAAAAAGCCTTATTGTATTTATTTACCTTTTCTCTATTAAAAGTGAAAGGATTACGTAAAGTTAAACCCATTTGTATAGTTAGAATTTATATAAATGTCAAAGTTAATAAATAAAATCTATAATAACCATTTAATAAATGCCAAATGTTCGTTTAAGTCCTAAAGACATCATTTCGTGATAACGGATTGCATCAATTGCGTGGTTATAATTATCTATTGGTTTATTGTTTGTATCGCCATTTTTATCCTTTGACCAAATGTATTTTTGAAACTCATTAATAACGTTTTTAGATTTAGAAGTTATTAAATACTCCTGTGTTTGCATCGTTTGTATGCCGTATATAATAGAATCAGCACCTTTAGTAACTGGCAATATGTTTACACCTGTTCTACGTATTTCTTCTATTGACTTCGGTTCAGCACTATCTGCGTATATAAAAGTGTTTTTAGGCAATAGCTTAGCAATATCCCCATTAAGCATTCCTGTTCTATAAGCAACCTCATTAAGTATTCGTTTATCATTGTACTTGTACACCTCCACTATTGCAGTAGGGTCATTAGTATATCCAAAGTCTAAGCCTATGCCGATTAACCTCGCATCGCTTGGAACACTGTGTATAATTAACCAATTGTCAAAGATAACGCCGTCTAAGTTACCAGTTAATCCTAAGCCATAAACACGCCATTTATTACTCCAATATTTATTTTTTATATTACCATCTGTAAATATACTTTCTGTTGGTAGAAACGTATTAAAGAAGCCCTTTTGCTTATAGTCTAATATACTTTTAACCTCGCTATCTGCCAAGTATTCGTTATCCTCAAAGGTTAAGGTTATAAAGTTATTTTCGTTTATGTAATCATCACCCCAAAACAAACTGTCTGGGTTATAATCTATAATAGTTAATCCTGCCCTAGATATAAACTGAACAGCCGTATCAACGTCCATTTTATCAGCCTCATTAATATAAAGAATATCACGTCTAAAGCCTTTACCAACGTCATTTACATCAGCACCAAGAAAGTCTAAATAAGACCCATTAAAGTACTCATGCTTGCTTTCTGACTTATTAAAGTCATGCTCATTCTCTAAAACACCCCAATCTTTACATATCTTTTTATAATCACGTATAACTGTACGTTTCATCTTAGATAATTCAGATGATAATATAGTAGCCTCTTTAGTTCCAGAACATAAAGACTGTATTAAAAGCTGTATTATACTAATTGTTTTAGATGCACCTTGACCACCTCTAACAACAAACACGTTCTCATTAGGGTTTGATTTAATAAGGTCTAATATCTTGTAATACGCCTTAGTATATTTATACTTATTTTCGCTCACCTATATCTGGCAAATTAGGTATATTTAAGCCACCTGTTATTTCTGTCTGCTGCTTCTCTACCAAACTATTTAAACGTTGCGTAATTGATGGGTTAAAGAAGCCTAACATGCCTCCTGTTATTTGATTTTCTCTAATTTCATCTTTTATACGCGAACAGATACTAATAAACTCAAAGTATAAGTTATCTTTATTTATAAAATATTGTTCAACGCATCCGTAGTTATTATAGCAAAATCGTTTAAACCCCTCAAAAGTTAATGGCACTTTTTGTCCATCTGTTTTTCTCTCACCATCTTTACCAACATATTGAACTTTTAACCATTGACCAGACTGTTTGTCTACGTCTTGCTTATACTCATTAAAAGCCGTTTCCAATTCCGTAGGTGCTTTAAATATTCTTGTAGGATGCATTTATTTAACTTTTTTAGTATTTTTGAATAAAACAATATCTCTATTGCTTAATGCTGACAAAAACTCTCCGTACTTAGCAAGCCATACCCTTGCAGACGTTTCACATTCATATTCGTTTGAATAGTCTTTCCAGTAACCATTTTGTCTAACTTTATAGATATACATATATATATACATTTTTCACAAATATACAAAAATAAAATGAATTACTATAAGGATAGCGATTAAAAAAATAAATATGTTAAATTATGTTAAAGTTTATTGTTTATCTAAATAGTGTTTGTATCTTCGCTGTCATAATCAAAAACTAAAACATGAAAAATTTACTAGAATTACTTAAAGAAATTGATAATGACTTTTATAAAGGGGTTTATACAGTTGGTGAGATATATGATCTTACAAACGAAATTAATGAATTATTAAAAACAAAGAAATTTATTTAATAAAAACAACAGGGGGTGTAAAAACCCCTATCAAAACAAACATTATGAAAAAATTAATTAGAATTATTTTAAGTCAATTGCAAAAAAGAAACTTAGCACCAATTAAAACAGAAACGTTAACAACTGGTATAGTATGCGAGCATTATAGAAATGGTAATCGAATAGTAATAAATGTAAAATAAAATGGTAATTAAAAAAACACTTCAAAGAATGGCTCAAAACATCGAGAGCAGTTTAGAAATTAAAGAGGATTATTTAACTCTTAAATTTACACAGGACAACAAAGTTAAATTAAGTTTAATTGAAAAATATAAATCATTATGAAAGCATCAATAAAAAAATCATCTATCTACAAAACAGATAACCAATATTATAACATAGAGGTTAACGGTGTAAAGATTGCAAAGTTAGAGCGTTCGGAGGTTAGACAGTTAATAGGAATCTTAGACAATGAAATTAATTAAGATGGAAAACAAAAACAAATTTGACGCAGATACGGCGTACTTGGTAACAATAATAATATTTCTCATCTACGCTATTTACGGCGTTCTTAAATACACTTTAAATGCATAGACACTCAGAAAGATTACAGAAATTAATAGACTTAGCGGAAACAATGGGCCATACCTACTATATTAACGAGTTAACACTTCTTAAGGTAGATATTGATATTAGCATACTAGAAGCAGAATGTGAAGAAATAAGAAGACAGTTATGCAAAATATAAGCAACAAGCAATTTAAAAGAGTTTTAGAACAGCAAGAGCCTGTAAAAGAAACTGGCAACTATTTAAGTTACGAAAGCGAAAATATGTCAATATACTACGATTATCAAAATGACGTGTTTGTTTACGAGTTAACGGATAAATTTACAATTGAACAAACTAACATAATTAGAGAATATTTCAACAATTTTATATGAGTAAGAAAGTAGAGGTTTACCAGAAGTTTTACAAATTAGTAGCAGATTGTCAAACTCAAAAAGAAGCAAGAAGATTAGTAAAAGAAATTAAAATGTACGATAAAATTAAAACTAATAGTGATTTTAGAATAGTAGAGAAATACACTAAATTTTAACACTTTTTACTTGCACAATAACTATAAAAGCAATAAATTTACAAAAACAAAAATATGTGGTTAGTAACAGAAAAGTATAAGTATTTAGAAGCATTGAGAATTGTTAATAATGATTTTTATAGCGACGCAGTAAAAAAAAAGTATAAACTATTTATTCAGAATTATTTAAAACACAAAAACTAATGGAATTAAAAACAAACATTTATCAGAAATTATTAAGTGCAAAAAAAGAAATAGGTGCAATATCTAAAGACAGCACCAACCCTTTTTATAAATCAAAGTACTTTGACATTAATAAATTAGTTGAACAAGTTGAGCCTATTTTACAAAAACATAGTCTATTACTTTTGCAACCAATTAAAGAAAACAAAGTAATTAGTCAAATATTTGATGTTGACAACTCTACATGTGTAGAATCATTTATAGAGTTACCAAACATTACAGACCCTCAGAAATTAGGAAGTGCTATAACATATTATAGACGTTACACTTTACAGAGTTTATTAGGATTACAAGCCGAAGATGACGATGCAAATATTGCTGTTAAATATGCTAAGCCAGTAAAACCTAAATTAACAGACGAACGCTTTGCAAATGCTTTAAAAGCTATAAAAGAAGGCAAAGCTAAAGTAGAGAGTTTAGATAAGTTTGAATTAACAAGTAACCAATTAAACCAATTAAAATAATGATAACAATTAACACCACCTTTAAAATACCGGCAGAAGATATAAAAGACTTTGAAGAAAGTTTACGTAATTTTGTAAATGTTATAGATTTCAAACATATTTCTAATACTGAAAAATTATACTCAACAGACAAGACTTTTCAGAAATTAGTAAAAGCAAAGAAAGAGGCAACTAAACAGTGTGAACTTTATATAAATAGACATAACTAATGGGATGTAGTAAGAAAAAATTTGAAGAGATGCAAGAAGAAGAAGCATACGAAAGGCAAAAAGCAATCTTTCAAAATGGAAACAATGGAGAACATTACTTTGAGACACCAGACCATTACGACAACGAAAAAGGTAGTCTTTATAAAATAGGCTTAGAGCGTGGATGGAACGCATACCAGTTCGATGCAATAAAAAGAATTGACCGTGTAAATAAAAAAGGTCAATTTAAAGAAGATATCGAAAAAACAATAGTAGTATTAAAATTAATGTTAAACAATAAATAAATAGTAATTATGGAATTTAATAAATTAAAAATTAAATTATTTTACGCTCCTTGTGATTTAGGCGAAAATGATATTGTAGGATTTAAAATAATAGGTTTAAAGGATTTAGTAGATAAAATAGATGAGCTTTGCCACGGTAAAGTAAAAAAGAGAGTTTTTTTATTAGCCTCTGAAGATTTAGGTTATGAAGAAGAAAGTAATTTTGTTTTTATTTCTGATAGTTATTTAGAAATTGAAGAAATACTTTTAAATCATAAACGATTAAGAGCTTGTAAGACTTTCTTTTTACAGGAATACGAAAGTTTTGAAGATGCCTACTCGGTGGCGTTGTCGATGAAAGAAAATAGTGAATTGTGTTATAATAATAATAAATAAATAGAAATTATGAGTGAATTAACGATTAACGGAAAAATTAAGTCTTTTACAAAAGTAGAAAGCGGAACGTCTAAAGCAGGTAAGGAATGGAAAAAACAATCCTTTATAGTTGCTAATGATGGTGGATACAATGACCAAGAACAAATATTTTGTTTTGAAGTATTTGGCGCTGAAAAAGTAGACAACCTTACAAAGTATCAAAAAGTAGGGGACGAGGTTACAGTCCAATTTAACATAGTTACAAACGAATATAACAACCCTACTAAAGGATTACAATACTTTACTTCTCTAAGTGCATGGAGAATTGAAAAACTAGCAACTGCACCTGTACAAGAATACGCTCCTGTTACATCTGCGGAACTTGAAGAAGAACTTGAAGATAATTTACCTTTTTAATTGATATTTTACCATTTTAAAGTTGTATCTTTGTAATATAAAACAAATATATTATGAAGATATGCTTTAAATGTAATGTAGATAAACCTTTAATGGATTATTACAAACACAAACAAATGAGTGACGGTCACTTAAATAAATGTAAGGAATGTACTAAAAAGGATTCTAAGAACCAAACCAAAATAAATACCTCTACGCCAGAGGGTTTAGAAAAAGAAAGAAAAAGGAATCGTGATAAATACAAAAGGCTTAATTACTACGAAAAACAAAAGGTTTGGGATAAAGATAAACCTTGGAGATCAAACTCTAAATGTAAGAATTTAAGCAGAAAATTTAAAACTCCTAAAGGGTATGAGTTGCATCATTGGAATTATAATGATGATTATTTAGAAGATGTAATTTTAATGACAACTAAACAACATAGATGTTTGCATAAACATTTAGAATTAGATTTAGAAAAAAGAATATTTAAAACTAATGACTTGTACTTAGATACAAAAGAAAAACATTTAAACTTTATAAATTATTTATGGTTAGATTATTTAGAATATTAAATTATGGCAACTTTTAAAGAATTAGAAGCGTTCTTTTTGGATTATAAATTTGAAAAGGGCGTTTTTAAATTAAACAAATGCACCACGTTTAACGACCCTAAAAAGTTAGTATATACTCACATATCATATTTAAAAGCAAATAGCGGAAATCGTGTCTATTTGCCTTATTACGAAAGATTAAAGCAATTATATTTAAAACTAAAAGAAGATGAAGATTAAATTACCAGAAGTTTTTACAGCAGAAATGAAGGAAGCGTTAAAAATTATAGAAACGGTTAACACTTATTATAACTTAGAATGTAGAACTTCAAACAGAAATAGAGAAACAGCACAGCCTAGACAATTAGCGCAATATTTAATAAGAAAAAGAGTACATATAACTTCGACTTTAAATGCTGCGTTTTTTGATAGAGACCATTCTGTTTTAAATAATTCTGTTAAAATTGTAGAGAATTTACTTTCTTATGACAAGAAATTTACAAAAGATTATGTTATAATTACAAATATTTTAAAATGCAATTAACACCACAGGAAATAAAAGAGCAAAAGAAGTTAAATAGACTATTATTGCTAACTGATATGTTTATACAAGAAATAGATGAAGAGGGTTTAGAACTTAAGGAAACCACCTTAACGCTAAAGAATAAACTAGAGGAGGTGAATGAAATACTTTTACCAATTCTTGACAGGTTTTACCAAAACAAAAAAGTAAGAAAAACATTATTTTATAGCGACGTTATGAAGAGTTTTGACTACACTTTTAACAGACATTTTCACATACATTTTAAAGTTAAGTAATGAGAATAAAAGTAAAACCTTTATCTGTTAACCAATGCTGGGCAGGTCGTAGGTTTAAAACACCAAAATATAAAAGCTATGAGAAAGAAGTTTTATTATCATTAAAAAAATTAAGTATTCCAGATGGCAAATTAGAAATAATTATAACGTTCGGACTATCTTCTAAACTTGCAGACTATGATAACCCTTTAAAAGCGTTTCAAGACATACTATGCAAGAAATATAAATTTGATGACAGGAGAATTTATAGAGGTATAATCCAAAAAGTTGACGTAAAAAAAGGGGAAGAATTTATAGAATTTTATATAAAAAAGTTTGATTATTAAATAAAATTGATTATATTTGTAATCGGTTACAGTCCTACATTATAGGTAACTTAAAAAATAACACAGTCCTTTATAATGAACTTGACGTAGGACTCAAGGGATTTATAAAGGATTTTTGTATTTAAAAAATATGGCAGAAAATAAAAAAAGTTTTGTACTTTATTGTGATTTAATTCATAATATAGAACATTTAACAAACGAGGAAAAAGGCATTTTATTTAATCATTTGCTATTATATGTCAATGATAAGAAACCAATTTTAGAAGATAGATTAATTTTAACCGCATGGAAACCAATTGAAAGACAATTAAAAAGAGATTTAATTAAATTTGAAGAGGTGAAAGTTAAAAGAAGCGAAGCTGGTAAGCGTTCAGCAAAATTAAGAGCGTTAAAAAGTGATGAACAAAACTCAACAAATTCAACAAGTGTTGAAAGTGTTCAACACCCTTCAACAAATCCAACTGTAAATGTAAATGATAATGTAAATGATAATGTAAATGATATTACTATTATTAATAAAAACAAAAAAAATTTTGATGAGTATTACAAAGTCTACATAAGTTACTGTTCAGCTATAATGCAAGATGATGGTTTACTAGAATCTTTGGCACGTAAGTACAAAATGACAGCAGACAAAAAAGTTTACATACCAACCGTTAAAAAATATCTTACAATGTTTTTAGCAGAGTTTTTAATCTCTAAAAAAATACACGATAATAGAAGCTCTTTTAATACGCATTTTAATAACTGGCTAAATAAACAGCCGGTAATAAAAAATGTTACTGTTATGATGCCAAACCCATACGAATCTGAACTATAAAAACTATGAATAACGAAAAAAAAATAAAACAATCACAGGAGTACTGGAATGTTAAAAATAGCGGTAAAAGATTAATGTACAAACTATCACCAAATGAAAAAGGGCAATACCAAACGTTTAAGGCTAATGAGGGTGATTTTAACGCACTTAAATCTGTTTTAGGATACATTAACCGCTCGCAAAAAGATAACGCCTTAAATAGCGAATTATACTTTAAATTATTTATATTACAATTGATTGGAGATATAAGAGAAAATAAAACAACAATTTTTAACGACTTTTTATTTACCAGAATAAGCAACCAGTTATCTATGCCTTTGCCTTTGTTTTTTAAAACTTTATACGATGATATTTGCTCCAATCAATTAAATAAATTAAATGATACAGATTTTATAATTAAAGATTTTGATGAAATTGTAATGAATGCTGTAATTTTTAAAGCTAATTTTACACTTGAAAATCTTACAGAACAATTAACTGAAAAAATGTTAACCATAAAAGATAAAAGACAACAAAATGTTTGACTTAAAAACACCGATTGAAGAACTAAAGGAATCAATTACAGATAATTTAATAGACTACGAAAAATTTATAGTAAATCCAAAATCTATAAATGATATTGTAAAGAAGTTCCATAATGGAGAACTAAAAAAAGGTTTTAAAATTGGAATACCTTGCTTTGACCAACACTTTGTATGTAAAGAAAATGAATTATATGCCTTAACAGGAGCAAAAGGAGGGGGTAAAACAACCATAAATCAAGCAATACAAATAATGCAATCAATAGTAAATGACCTTGTATGGGTTTGTGCGTTCCAAGAAAACAGCGACTGGTCGCAAAAAGTAAATTATCTTAATTATTTTTTCGGTGTAAAATCTAGGGAAATTGAACAAAATAAACCAGAATTTTATAAACTAGCTTCTGATTGGATTGATAAACATTTTATTTTTTTAGACGTAGAAACAATAAAAGAAGCCTTAGAAACAACGGAGTATTTAGTAAAGAAAGGTGTAAACGTACACGCTTTAGTTCTTGACCCTGTAAACTCTTTTAAAAGTGGATTTAACGACACAGGAAGCGGTTACAACGATGGAGTAGAAACAAGTAGGCAGGTTTTAAGATGGGTAAAGAAAAACTGCACGGTTTATATTTCTCAACATCCAAATATGTTTAGTCAAAGAAATAAAGATAAAAAGACTACAAGTTCAGATGCAGAGGGCGGTTGGTGGTTAAATAAAGCCGATTTTACTTGGGTTGTTCATAGAGAAAAAGACACAAATCTAAACAGTATAATTGTAGAAGATGTTAGAAATAAACATACTGGAGGGAATAGAACGAGTGAGGACAATCAATTAATTATAAATTGGCAAACTACAACAATAGATATAATCAGAGGTGACGAAATACATAAAAACGTTATACAGCATCTTGTTAGAAAACACAAACCTATTGATTACGAGTTTGAATATTTAGAAGAAGCAAAAGAAATATTGCCTAAAATAACTGTAAAAGATGCGTTCGATATTGAAGATTGCCCTTTTTAAATGTTAAAGTTTTGGTAGTTACAAAAAAAAGTTATAGATTTGTATAAAATTAAAAACATAAAAAAGGAATTTACTTAAAGTTAATTTATAAAAATTAAAAGAAGTAACTAATTTAATTAAAATCTTATTTGATGAATTACAAAATTAAACACTAAAATAAGCCGCAACAAGCGACAACTCTATAAAATCTTATTTGATGGTTATTTGATTTGTAGAGTAGAAATAAACAATAAACTTAATAAATAAAACAATTAACAAAAACGAAATAATTTTAAAAGTAAAACCCTTGTTCACGAATAATGAACAGTTCGCAAAAATGAACAATACTATGTACAGAAATAGCAATGCAACTAACAGTTGAAAGATATGAGTAAGCAAAAAGACAGTAAAACAGCAGAAGCAAAGCCTGAATTATATACGGTGTTATCTACTGTGCCTTATCAATGTTGCCCTGTGTGTAATGGGATAGGAGAAACAGTAGCCGATGGATTTACAAGTGCTATGTATCAAACTTGTAAAGTTTGTTTGGGAGAAATGATTATACCAATACACATATTACCACAGGGTAACGAGGCATTGTATATAACGCATTATGTATGGCGCGTTCTTTTTAAAAGATTTAACAAATTAAAACTAAATATAATGGCAGGAATAAATTTTACAGACGAAAGAGAATATAGTAAACCACTAACTTTTAAAAATAATGATGTTATACACGTTGTTATTGATACATTGGTTTGCGATATTACAAAAGGAACTAGGTGTAAAGATTCGTTTCGAAATTATAGAGATGGTGTTTGTTATGTCTGCGGTGGTCAAGCAAACTAATGCACTACAACTTATACGTGTATAGTTTGTTAACTATGTAATTGATAAAAGTACACGATAAAAATACATACACTTAGTAGATACAAATAAAAGCAAAGGACAGGTATTTAGTAAAGTATTAAAATTAAAAGATTGGTACTTAGTTGATAATGCTGATGAAATATTAAAAGATGCAAATTATCGGATTAGGTAATTTTTACCAACGTGATGGCTATGATGTCGGTTTTTATTTTTCTTAAAAACTGCATTATAGGTGGTGTTATCTTTAGTACGGAAAATTAATTACAAAACTTTATTAGTATTCCTTTTGTATTTACAATATATTTACTATCTTTGACGTATGTTAAACTTAAAAACAAACAAAATGAAATTTTTAAAAAAAGCAAGTAAGAACAAAAATTTTAATGTAACTAATTACAATGATGAACAAAGAGACTTCTTTATTGGGTTAGGTTTTACAGAGAGGTTGTGTAAAAATTTTGATGGTACTATTGATAGAGATTATTCTTCTTTATCCTACCACGGAAGTAAAATATTTGGTTTTTGGAGTGATGAAGAAACGGATATAATTTACAAAACTACCGAACAAAAATACGGTAAAGTAAAAGTAAGAACACTAACTACCGCAGAATTAATGTAATATGGCAAATACTAAAAAAGTAACGGTTACAATGACCGAAGAAACCAAACAGAAGGCTGTAAACCTTTCTGTTTTGATATTAGGAACTGAAAATATTAGCGGTTATATAACCTACTTAATCAATAAAGCTGATTTAGAAGCACGGAAGTAGTATTAAAGATAACGGATAAGTTAACACGAAAAAATTAATAGATAATGAATACAAAAGAAGCAATTACAGAATTAATATATAAAAATAGCCTAGATACTGGAGATGGTGTTTTAATAGACTATAAAGAAATCCATAACGTGATAGATAAGCTTGAATCTTTATTTTCTTTAAAAGGTGTTAGCAGTAGTTTAAAAGTATATAAGCTACACGTTGGTATTAATAGTATTAACTTAAAAGATGGTGATGGTAATGAATACGTTTTAGATAAAGGAAAAGTTTATAAAAAGGTGGTAATTGAAAAGTATGTATTAGTAGATGAAAAGCTTTAAATTACTGACTAACGTGTTCGTATAAGATTAGTTGCGTATAAGTTGCACAATAATAAAATAATAAATAATGAATGAAAGCAAATACCATTTTGGTAGAGAAATAATTTTTAGTTTAAGAAGTTGCCACGCAATAAGTGGCGAAGTTTATTTGCATTGGCTTGATAAATTAAATAAAGAGGAAGAATTAACTTTAACCGATGCTGTGAGTAGTTTACCTAAAAGCAAAAAGAAGAAAAAGAAAAAAACAATTTGGGATATTAAAACACAGATAATAGAAATGCAGTTACGCAGATAGGTAAATTGCTTACAACGTATTCGTACATGATTTGAAACGGAAAAATTAACAATAAATTAAATAAATAAACAATGAACAGATTTAAAATATTTTGGAACAACCCTAAACAAATGACAACAGCAACATTTATATTTATAGGAATATACTTAGTGTTAAAAGTAATAAATACTATAAACGGTAACTAAAGTAGTTTTTAATTATGCACGTTGTTAGCACATCGTTTTAATGTGTGCTTAGCGTTAATGTATATTGTGCGTTGCATCTAAAACTAAATTAATAAACACTTAAAACATAAATTATGAATAAAGACAATAAAGAGACAAATAGCAATGCAACCATATACGGTGTTGTAGGGCAAAGCGAACAGTTAGCCGAACACGAATGCAAGTTTTATGTAAATGCAGAATGGACTGCGTTAAGCTGTGAATGCGGTAAAAGGATGAAGCCAAAAGGCTAATTGCCTACAACGTATTCAAGTATGATTAGTAGCGTTGAATATTAATTAAAAAAAACATATTATGACAAGCCTTGCAGATTTACAAAACCAAATAAAATTCCAAGAAGATTTAGCTTTAAAATATAAAAAAGAAACAAAAGAAAATCTTAAATCTGATATGAATATTAATAAGATATTTGAAATACAAAACAAAGGTCTTGTAGCTGACGCAATAGCAGGTGTATTAAGACAAGCTTTAGCAGAAGTTACTAAGATTCAAAATTGGTAATAAACTAACTAAGGAATAGCCGTAATAAGTGCGGCTTTTTCTTTTTTTATTTTAGAGAACGTACACGGTTAAGGTTAGTTTAATAATTAAAAATAAATAAAATGAAAGAAATACACGAAGAAATTAAAGGAGCGATAATAAGCTTGGACTCTTACAAATATAAATATAAAACAATGCAAACACAAGATGTTATAGATATGCTAAAACGCTTAAACGAAAATGTTAAATTAACTTTAACCGATGTTGTTAAATCGTTGCCACAAGACAATTTTTGTGAAGTATGCAATTTGCCAACGGATGGCGAAAAGTGTTATAGTAAGCGATGCCCTGTATAGTGGCTATGTTTTACAACTTACTCGTGTATGGTTTGCAATTAAAAAGTGTTAAAGTTTTGGTAGAGTTAAATAAAAGTTATAGATTTACAAAAAATAATAGTATTAACCCACAGCAATTGTAAATTATACACATTGTTGCTTAAAGTAAAAAAATAAAATGGAAAAAATTATATTAGAAATGCAGTTACTTTGTTTCGAAAAAACAAAAATTAACAGAATTTGGAAATTAGAACAATTATCTGTTAAATTAAAGGAATTAGCCGACAAAGAAAGAAAAGATTTGCAATAATGTTTTTATTTTTGCCAACGTTTAGTATATGGTTTTGTAAGCCATAGCAGAAATTTACAAATTTAAAAGAAATATTAATAGGCTTATAAACTATATACAGTGTTGTGTGTAGTGTGATGATTAAGCCACAAACTTTATTAAAATGAAAAAATATATAATAAAAGACATTGAAACAGGATTATATTTTGGCGGTAATAATTATTGGTGTGATAAAATGAGAATGGCAGAAGATTTTGAAACAAAAGAAGATGCTGAAAAATTTGCAAGAGGTGAAAACGATGGATGGTATAAAATAGAAGAAATTTATATCGTAGAAAGTTAGCATTACACACAACGTAATCGTTTATTGTTAGTTTTGGATAGATTAAAACAATTAATTAAAAAATAAAAAAATGAATTTAGAACAAGAGTTTGAAAAGGAAACAGGTGCAAAGGCTTACACAGATAATAATTTAGCACCTAAAATATATAGCGATTACTTCGTAGAATGGCTAATGGAAAAAATTAACCATAAACAGTGTTGTGAGGAGTTGCCGACTAAAGAAGATAGAATTGAAGAAATATTAGAAGCTATTAAAAAATACTCAACTAGAATTATAGACCATAATACAGAATCTAATAATATTACGTTTACAATTAGTGGGCAAAAATTGAAAGGTGTAATTCAAAAGTAGGCAATTACTTACAACGGAACAGGTTAAGGAAAGTGCTGACTAGATTAAACGATAAATTAAAAAATACACAATGACAGAAATTGATACTTTAAAATACGAATTAAGCTATTACAAAGTGATAAATGCTAATTTAAAAGAAATAATAAAATTACAAAAAGTAGAATATAAAGAACTAAAAAAAGCATTTTCTTTAACAGATGTTGTGAGTAGTTTGCCTAAAAGCAAAAAGAAGAAAAAGAAAAAAACAATTTGGGATATTAAAACACAGATAATAGAAAGGCAGTTACGCAGATAGGTAAATTACTTACAACGGTTTGTGTATGCTTTGTTGCGTATAGATAGTGAGAAACTTTGAATTAATAAAAGACTAAAATAAATATTAACAAGCCTTAAGATAGGCAGTATGTGGCAATAAAATATACACGTTGTTATATGCTTTTAAAAAACAGAAAAATGAATAAAGAAACACGAACTTTTATTTGGGGAATGGCACTACTTCTTGTATGTGGAACAGGATTAGCATTACATATTGTTGATTTTATAAACGGAACATTTGAATATGGATGGCATTGGTTGTCATTTGCAGGGTGTGCGGTTGGAAGCATACAAGGAGGGGTTAAGATAGCACAGACCACCGATTAATTGCATATAACGGATGCGTGTATGGTTTGTTAACTATGTGATTGTAAAAAGTACACTATAAAAATAGATTTGGTAGATTGATATAAAATAAGTAGATTTGTTAATAAATTATACACGCTGTTAGGTAAAGGTTTTTAATAATAAAATAAGTAATTATGAAAAATAAAGAAGAAGTAAAAAAGATTGATAAACTTACAAAAGAGGAAATACAATGGCTGAAAGATTTAAAAAGTATTGATG
>Ga0222631_1000064_pt1 | contig 32054 bp, 26 predicted proteins | sample AntAcemetagenom5_FD_179826 | JGI IMG/M metagenome (GOLD analysis project Ga0222631, IMG submission 179826) | Saline water microbial communities from Ace Lake, Antarctica - #5 | ecosystem: Environmental > Aquatic > Non-marine Saline and Alkaline > Saline | place: Antarctica: Ace Lake | collected... | reverse complement strand
ATAAAAAGTGAAAACTTTAATGAAATATTAAAATCAATTTCAGAAAAACTATATCCAGACATTTGGTTGGATTTTAGGCTTTGCATTTATTCAAAATATGTTTTGAATAAAATATATGTTTTAAATAAAAATCTAACCTATTATAGACAGGTTGAGACTAGTGTTTCTTCGAAATTTAAATTTTTAAATAATAATTGGTGGAAAAGAAGAATGGAAGCGCACTATTACCTTGTTCATTTTTTTAATAAACAAAATATACAGCATAAAAAGAATTTAGATTATTTTTTTACAAAATTTTATAATCTACTACTAAAATGAAAAAGAGAATTATAGTAATCGGAAAAAGAGGTCTTTTAGGAAGCAATTTAAGTTCATATCTTAAAAAAAAAAAATTTATTTTAAATCTAGATTACAAAATATTTATTAAAAAAAAATTAAATTTTATAAGTAATTTTGACTACATTATAAATTGTACTTCTAATCAAAATTATATTGAAAATAAATATCTTGAAAAAAATGATTTTGATTTAGCTATTGCAAATAAGATAAAAAATTTAGATATTAAAATGATCATGCTTAGTAGTAGAAAAGTATATAAAAATGGTACTAACTTAAAAGAGTCTTCAGTTTTAAAACCTAAAAGTAATTATTCTAGAAATAAATTAAGAACTGAGAAAGCTTTATTAAAAATTTTAAAAAAAAAAATTTTAATTTTAAGAATTAGCAATGTAATTGGCTTAAATACTAAAAAAAATAACAAGTTGCACAGAGTATTCATTGACGTGTTCTTTGAGAATATAAAAAAAGGAATAATATTTAATAATAAAAATTCTTATAAAGATTTTATTCCAGTCAATAAATTTTGTGAAATTGTAGAAAAACTAATCACTTTTAACGCCTATGGAATTTATAATGTTTCCTTAGGTAAAAAAATTTTTTTAAAAGAAATAGTAAGTTGGCTCAATCTTTATAATAATAAAAAAAATATAAAATATGTTAATTTGAGTAAAAAATATCAATCAGATAGCTTTACTTTAAATAATGATAAGTTAATGAATACAATTAAAATAAAAATTACAACTCAAGACCTAAAGAAATATTGCGTTAAATTAAGCAAAGAATTGTTTAAAAATCATTAAAACACACTTATTTTTAAAGAAACTTTGCCTGAAAGGCTGGTTATATTGGAATTATTCTTAATTGTTATTAGAGCTATTCCTGTAAACAGCTTTACTACTAAAACTATTTAAAATTTTAAAGGCTTACCTTCAGGTTCACCTAAGATTTTACCATCTCTCATCTTAATTAGGCCAGCAATAATTGTTGATACAGGAGTTCCTTTAAATTCACACCCATCAAAAGGTGTCCAACCACATTTGCTTTCAATATTTTCATTTTTTATTGTAATTTTTTTATTCATATCTACAATTGTGAAGTCTGCATCAAAACCTTCTTTAATAAAACCCTTGTCCTTAATCCCAAAAATTTTTACTGGATTTTCACATATGGAATTCATTAATTGTTCAAGGCTTAATTTTCCATCATTAACATGGTTTAGCATAATTGGCATAAGCGTTTGAACGCCTGGCATTCCAGATGGAGAATTTGGATAAATTTTTTCTTTATTTTCTTTTAAATGGGGTGCGTGATCAGAGCCAATTGTATCATTAAGATTATTTTTTACCCCATACCACAATCTATCGTAATGAGATTTTTCTCTTATCGGAGGATTCATTTGAGCGTAAGTTCCTAATTTATCATAACAATCTGGAGCATATATAGTTAAGTGTTGAGGTGTTATTTCAAATGTAATGTTACCTTTGTGTTGTGATAAAAAATCAATTTCTTGTTTTGTCGTTACGTGAAGAATGTGGGCTTTTTTTTTGTATCTTTCGGCTATTCTTACAATTCTTCTAGTTGACGAAATTGCACATTCTTCGCTTCTCCAAATAGGGTGTGAATGAACATCCCCTTCTTTAATCAATTTTTTATTCATATTTAAAATTTCTTCATCTTCCGAGTGAACTGAAACTATTTTTGAGCTGCTTTTAAATACTTTTTCAATGTCTTCTTCATGCTGAACTAATAAATTTCCAGTGGAAGAGCCTGCAAAAAGCTTAATTCCACAACATCCTTCCAAGTCTTTTAGCTCCGCTAATTCAGTGGCATTATCTGGTGTCGCTCCGAAGTAAAAAGCATAATTGCAATACATTCTATTCTTTGCAAGATCTAATTTTTTTTGAAATTCTATTTTATTAGATGTTGGTGGGTTAGTGTTTGGCATTTCAAAAACACTTGTTATACCTCCTGCTATTGCTGCTCTACTCCCAGTGTGAAGATCCTCGGTATCGGTAGAACCTGGTTCTCTAAAGTGAGTTTGAGTATCGATACACCCCGGTAAAACTGTTAAGCCTTTAGCATCAAAAATTTCTTTGGCATTACTGTCAATTTTACCAATTTCTTTAATTTTACCATCTTTAATTGCTATATCTTGATCTTTAAGATCTTTGTCTATGTAGCATGAACCATTTTTAATTATTAGATCTAACATTTATGCAAAAAGTAATTATATTATATTTGGGTATCAATCAATTATGAATTCACAAAATGTATATATTTTAGAAGATAGAGGGATACTCTATATAAACGGTGAAAATGCTAAAGAATTTTTACAAAACTTAATAAGTAATGATATTAACAAAGTTAATGAAGATAATAGTTGTTTTGCGTCATTACTAAGTCCTCAAGGAAAATTTCTATTTTCTTTTATTATCAATAAACATAAGTCGGGTTACTTCATGGATTGTGAAAAATCTCAGACAGAAATGCTTTTTAAACAATTAAACACCTATAAGCTTAGATCTAAGGTTGAAATTATGAATCTAAGCAACGAATTTGTTATCGCTGTAATTAATAGAGAAAAATTTTTAAAATTTGAAGGATCAAAGGATGTTGCTGGATACACAATTAAATATAGAGAAGACTCTATTATATTAGATCCAAGAAATAAAAATTTAGGAGCGAGACTTATCATTAATTTAGAAAAACTTTATCTATCTTTAAAAAAACTGGGGTTAAAAAATTCTCCAGTTGATGAATATTATAAGCTAAGTCATAAATTGGGAATTCCCCAAAAAAATATGAACGAATTGCAGAATAAACTATTTGGTATTGAGTGTAATTTTGAAGAACAGAATGGAATAGATTTTCAAAAAGGCTGTTACGTTGGGCAAGAAAATACTGCAAGAATCAAATTAAAAAATAAACTTTCAAAAAGATTGCTGCCTGTTGAATTAATAGAAGGAGAGTTAAATCAAAGTGATTTAATCTATAACGGTGAATTTGAAGTAGGAAAAGTTTTAATCAATAATGAATATCCATTTGCTTTAATAAAATATTTAGACGAACATTATATTAAAGGAATAGAATTTAAGAGCAAGGCAGCTAAATTAAAAATTAACAAGCCAGACTGGATTAAAGAGTAACTACTTAACAAACTTAGTTAGGTATGGTTTAAAATATTTTGGTCCCTTCATAACTTTTCCCGACTCATTATATATAGGCTTACTGTCTTCACCTAACTTACTCATATTTGAGTTTTGCACTTCCTCAAAACATTTATCAAGATCTATACCAAATGCATGTCCAGCCCCATAAGTTACATACAATATATCTGTTAAAGCATCAGCAACTTCTAAAAGGTCTTTGTTTTCCATTGCAACTTTAAGTTCCTCTAGTTCTTCCTTAATTAGATCATATCTTAGGCCATTTATCTTATCAGTGCTTAAAGATGGTTTCGTTTTGACTTCTTGACCAAAGGTTTCCATAAAAGTTTTTACTTTGTTAAAATTTGACATTTAGCTCCTGTAAGTTTTTAAAATTTAATATATAAGTATAATAATTTATTAATTATATATTAATCAATGAAATTAAGAAAAGAATTCGATAGTATAGGAAGTATTAATGTGCCCAGTGATAAATACTGGGGTGCGTCAACTCAAAGATCTAATAAATTTTTTAACATTGGAAAAATCTTAGTTAACATTTCAATAATAAAATCTATTGCAATCATCAAGAGATCGGCTGCTTTAGTTCATTACAAAGAAAAACAAATTAATAAAAAAATAACTAATTTAATAATAAAAGCTTCAGAGGAAGTGATTAAAGGAAAGCTAGATGAAAATTTTCCATTAAAAGTTTGGCAAACTGGCTCTGGTACTCAAACAAATATGAATGTTAATGAGGTAATAGCGAATAGAGCAATTGAAATGATGGGTGGAAAAAAAGGCTCAAAAAAACCTGTTCATCCGAATGATCATGTAAATAAATCACAATCTACAAATGATGTATTTCCAACTGCAATGCATATATCTGTTGCTCAAGAAACTATATCTAAACTATTACCAAATTTAAAAATTTTAGAAAAAGAATTAGCAAAAAAATCTAAAGAATTTAAAAATATTATCAAAATCGGGAGAACTCATTTACAGGATGCAACACCACTGTCTCTTGGTCAGGAGTTTTCAGGATATCAAGTTCAATTAAAAAAATGTATTGAAAGAGTAGAACTAGCTCTTAAAGAAATATATTTTCTTGCACAAGGCGGAACAGCTGTTGGAACTGGAATTAATTCTAAAAAAGGTTTTGATAAAAAAATTATTAAAGAAATTGCCAAATATACAAAAATACCTTTTAAACCAGCTATTAATAAATTCGCAGAATTAGCCGCCCATGATTCAATTGTTAATTTTTCTGGGACATTAAACACATGTGCTGTATCGCTAATGAAGATATCAAATGATATAAGGTTTTTAGGCTCCGGACCAAGAGCAGGATATGGTGAATTAATACTTCCTGAAAATGAACCTGGTTCGTCTATTATGCCAGGTAAGGTTAACCCTACTCAATGCGAGGCTGTAACAATGGTTTGCGCCAAAGTAATTGGAAACCATACTGGAATTACGATAGCTGGTTCTCATGGACATTTTGAATTAAACGTATTTAAACCAATGATTGCTCACAACGTACTGCAATCAATAGATCTTATTGCTGATAGCACCAAAAACTTTGCTATATTTTGTGTTAAAGGAATTAAAGCTAATAAAAAAAAAATTAAAGAACATTTAGATAATTCCTTAATGTTAGTTACTGCTCTAGCTCCCCAGATAGGATATGATAACGCTGCAAGAATTGCTAAAACAGCTTTGAAAAACGGGACGACACTAAAATATGAAACACTTAAAACGAACCTCATTAAAGAAAAAGACTATGAGCGAATAGTAAATCCTAAAAAAATGATCTACCCCTCATAAATGCTAAGCAATTTATTGATCAACCTTTTACTTTTAATTAGATTATTTAAATTGTTGTCATTAAAGCCTTCAATTATGTTTAAAAATTGATCACTGACATCGTTATTATCAATTTTAACATTATTAAATTTAATCTCATTGCTTAAATAATCATAGTTTAAATTGATTAAAATATTTTTGATCGTTTTTCTTGATTTTTTTCTAGTGTTTAAAAATGAGAATAAACTATCAGAATTTTTAACTTTAAATAAAATATTTGTATTTAAAATTAAATTATTATTTTTAAGAAATAAATTACTATTACTTAATTCAAAAAAACCTATGTCGTTATTAGTAAAAGTTGTGCCGTTTAAATTGAACCTACCATTTACAACACTCAAATTAATTTTTGCATTTTGAAAGATTTCATTTTTATTATCTGAGCTAACAGTTATAGAGTTTTTAATGCTTATATTGTTAAATAACAATCCTGATTTAATAAATTCAATTAAAATAGGATTAATATTAAATAGTTTAGATATTTTATGGTTATCTAGATAAACATTCAAATTCAAATCAAATGGATTAATTGATAGTTCACCATTATAATTGATTTGAGAGTTATCTAATCTAGAATTATCTGATTTAAAAATAATTATTTTATCTTTACTATTATACTTTGTAACAATTGTAGAGTTTAAAAAAGAAATATTATTTACTCCAGAAGTTAATTTATTTTTTGTAGTAGATTCATTGGAAAAATTTAATTTAAGTGGTTTTGATTTAAAATTAATCTTTTTGTAATTGATAGTGTTATTTTGAGATAACAAATTAAAAGGTGTATTGAAAACTTCACCCTTTAAATTAATAAGGTTTAATAATTTTTTATCACTAAAAAAAGCTACTGTTTTATCTATTTTGATAATTAAAATTATTTCCTTTAAATTATTTCTAAAAAAAATATTACTGTTATTGACTTTAATTTTTTTATTTGAAAGTTTTTTATTCTTAAACTGATCTAATAACTTAATATCACTCCTCAATAATGTAAAATTAGCATTACTAATAACTAATTTTTTAATATTCATTTTTTCTTTATTAAAGAGGCTACTTTGACCCAAAAATACTTTGAAATCTTTAACTTCAGCTATTGATTTTTTTTTCTCACCATCGTCTATTAAAATCTTAGAATCTTTAATTAAAAAATGTGGTGCGGGAAGAATACGATAGAAAATATCTGCAGAAGTGCTTAAATTTAGATTAAATTCATTGAGTATTTTGCTTTCAATATTAGCCTGTACCCATGTTTTGTCATATAAAAGGGGCGTCAATAAGTAAAATAGATAAACAAATAAGGATGCAATAGAGATTATTAAATACTTGTTAAAGTTACTAATATTAAAGTTACTATTTGTTTTCTTTTGAACTTTGAATATTGTTCTTTTGACTAAGTTATTAAAATTTTCAATAATTTTTTTCATAAATACTGTTGGAATTTAATAACTTATAATGAAATTTTAAAAATGATAAACTCTGAATATTTAGATAATCTTAATAAAGCACAAAAAGAGGCTGTTTTATACCTTGATGGGCCATTACTAATAGTGGCTGGAGCAGGCTCTGGTAAAACTAAGGTTTTAACCTCCAGAATTGCACATATCATTAAAGAGAAAAAAGCATTTCCTAATCAGATATTGTCCGTAACTTTCACCAACAAAGCTGCCAAAGAAATGCAAAGTAGAGTGAGCTCAATTCTTAATTCTGAAGCTATAGGGTTATCCTGGCTTGGAACATTTCACTCAATTTGTGCAAAACTATTAAGAAAGCATGCTCCAGCAGCTGGATTAACATCTAATTTCACAATTATTGATACTGATGACCAGGTACGATTAATCAAAAATATTTGTAAAGCAGAAAATATAGATATTAAGCAGTTAGCTCCTAAATACATCTTATCCATTATTGATAGATGGAAAAATAAAGGTTTTTATCCTAACGAGGTTGTAATTAATAAAAATGACATCTATGAAAAAACTGTTCTTCCACTTTATAAAATTTATCAACAGAAATTATTAGATTTAAATGCTTGTGATTTTGGCGATCTAATCTTACATGTGGTAAAAATTTTAGAGAGAAATTTGGATATAAAGGAAATTTACTCAAATAATTTTAAATATATACTAGTAGATGAATATCAAGACACAAACTATATTCAAAGTAGATGGCTTCACTTATTATCTGAAAAACATAAAAATCTTTGTTGCGTAGGTGACGATGATCAATCTATATATAGCTGGCGTGGTGCTGAAATCAAAAATTTTTTAGAATTTGATCAAGTTTATAAAAATTCAAAAGTAATAAGGTTAGAAGAAAACTACCGTTCATCTCAAAATATTTTATCAGTTGCTTCAAACCTTATTGCAAATAATCAAAATAGAGTTGGAAAAACTTTAAAAACTACAATGGAAGAAGGTGATCTTGTAAAGCTTAATTGTTTTAAAAATGGAAAAGATGAAGCTATAGGAATTTCTGATGAGATAGAAAAAAAACTTAAAAAAAAATATTCATTTAATAATGTTGCAATCTTAGTTAGAGCTATATTTCAAACTAGAGAATTTGAGGAGAGATTTTTAAAAATTGGACTACCTTATAGAATTTTGGGTGGAACAAAATTTTATGAAAGAGCTGAAATTAAAGACTGCATCGCATACCTAAGGTTAATTCATCAACCAAAAGATGATTTGGCATTCGGCAGAATAGTGAACAATCCCAAAAGATCTATTGGAGAAAGTACTATAAAATTAATACACGAGTCCTCAAAAGAAAATTCTGTAAGTTTGGAAGTTGCTTCAAAACAATTAATAGAACAGAACTTAATCAAACCAAAAACAAAAATGGGCTTAAGCTCTTTTTTATTTTTAATAGATAAATGGAGAAATGATATCAATATTAAAAAAATTAATCATGTTAAGTTACTACAATTAGTTTTAGATGAGTCTGGTTATTCAGCTATGCTTAAAAATAAAAAAGACTTGGAAAACGAAAATAGACTAGAAAACATTAAAGAACTTTTAAATGCATTAAAAGAATTTGATAATTTAGAGGCTTTTTTAGAGCATGTGGCATTAGCAACTGCTATAGATCAAGATTGGGATGGAGAAAAAGTTAACATGATGACAATGCATGGCTCAAAAGGTCTTGAATTTGATGTAGTATTTCTCCCAGGATGGGAAGAAGGTCTTTTTCCACATCAAAAATCTATTGAAGAAAAGGGTCAAAATGGACTTGAAGAAGAAAGAAGGCTGGCCTATGTCGGGATAACTAGGGCTAAAAAGAAAGCATTAATATCATTTGCTATGAACAGATTCTATCAAGGTAACTGGATTGATAGCATGGCTTCTAGGTTTATTGATGAGTTACCAGAAAAATATTTAGAAAAAAATTCATTTTTTGATGAATCTAAAGATGATGATAATGATTTTGAATTTAATCAAGACTTTGAAATTGAGGAAGGTAAAAGAAGTTCAGGTTGGATTAGGTATCAGAAAAGAATTAAATGATTAAAAAAAAAATAAAAATTTTAAAAGAAAAATTCAAAGAATTTGGAATAGACGGTTATATTGTTCCTAAAAATGATGAGTATTTTTCTGAATATGCAAAAAATGACAGATTAAAAAATATTAGTAATTTTTCTGGTTCTGCGGGCATTGCAGTTATACTTAAGAAGCAAAATTATTTATTTATTGATGGAAGATATACTATTCAAGCACAACAAGAGTCAGGCAAAATTTTTAATATAATTGAAATCCATAAAAAACTTCCCCACACTATCATTAAGAATTGTAATTTGGGCTATGATCCAAGTTTATTTACATCAAAAAATATGAAAAATTATTTTTTTAATAATAACCTTATTCCAATTAATGATAATTTAATTGATCAAATATTTAAGTTTAAAGAAAAGAAGACTAGATCATTTTACTCTTTAGAAAAAAATATAATAGGTGAAACTCATCAATCAAAAATTTTGAAAATATCAAATTTTCTAAAGTCAAATAATGCTGATTACTTGTTTGCTAGTGCACCAGAAAATGTTGCATGGCTTTTGAATATAAGAGGATATGACAATCCAAACAGTCCAATACCAAATGCTAGATTGATTATAGATAAAAATAAAAAATTATTTTTGATTACTCAAAAAAATAAAGCTAAAAAAATTATCAAAGAAAAAAAAATAAATATAAATCAAGTTATTGACATTAAAGATATTTCAAAATTAATTAACAGCCTTAAAAAGGGAAATTTTATAGTTGATAATAAAACTTGCTCAATTTTTCATGAAAATATAATTAAGTCAAAATTTAAAATCTTAGACAAAAATGACCCAATTTATAAATTAAAGTCCATTAAGAATTCACATGAAATTAACCATATGATTCAAGCCCATAAAAAAGATGGATTAGCACTTACAAAATTTATTTATTGGATTAAAAATATAAATAAGAAAACAATAACAGAAGTTGATGCTCAAAATAAATTAGAAAAATTTAGAAAACTTAGTAAGGACTATTTATTTCCAAGTTTTAATACGATAGCTGGTTCAGGATCAAATGGAGCCATTGTTCATTACAGAGCAACAACCAAAGCTACTAAAAAAATTAATAAAAAAGATATTCTTTTAGTCGATTCAGGTGGGCAATATAACTATGGAACAACAGATGTTACTAGAACCATTTGTTTTTCTAATCAAAAACAATTCATAAAAAATACTTACACCAACATTTTGAAAGGTCATATTGCTGTTGCCCTGACCGATTTAAGCAAAGACAATACTGGGAAAAAAATTGATATTAGAGCTAGAAAATTTTTAAAAAAAGAAGGCTTGGATTATGCACATGGAACAGGACATGGTGTTGGGTTCTTTTTAAACGTACATGAAGGGCCTCAGTCAATTTCTAAATATAATTCTGTAAAGATTGAAAAAGGTATGATTTTGAGTAATGAACCTGGGTATTATAAAAAAAATTATTTTGGAATTAGAATAGAAAATTTAATTTATACCAAAAAATTAAAAAATAAATTATTTTTTGAAAATCTAACTTTGGCTCCCGTGGAAAAGGATCTAATTAATTATAGATTATTGAATAAAACTGAAAAAGATTATTTATTTCGATATCATTTAAATATTTATTCTGAATACTCCGCTTTATTAAATAAAAAAGAAAGAAAATGGCTAGCTAGTCTTATTTAGCATTTTCATCCACTCTTTTTGGTTGATAACTCTTATATCTAATTCCTTCGCTACATTAACTTTTTTTATAGTTGCTTTTTCTCCAACAATTAAATAATCAAGTTTTTTATTTACATTACTAATTATCTTTCCTGAATTCTGTTCAATTAAAGATTTTGCTTCTGCTCTGCTAACCCCATTAAGTTTTCCCGTAAGCATAAAAGTCTTATTTTTTAAGAGACCTTTGTTATTTATTAATACTGTTTTCTCTATTGTAAGATTTCTTCCTAATTCAGATAAAATTTTTAAGTTTGTTTTATTTGAAAAAAATTTTTTTATTGATTGAATTTGGGTGCTACCTATTCCATCTATATTGGATAAGTTTTCTATATTTTTGTCATCAGATAACTTGAAAAAGTTAATTGTTGTTTTTAGATATCTAGCAATAATTTTCGCATTCTCCTGTCCTATGTGTCTAATTCCCAATGAATAGATGAACCTATCTAAAGAAATTTTTTTTTTTTGCTCTATTGAAAATTTTAAATTGGCTACTGATAATTTTCCCCATCCTTCTAGTTTTTCTATTATATCATAATTAAGATTAAAAATATCTTGTGGCAGCCTGATTAATTCTAAATTCCAAAAATTTTCTACAATTTTTTTACCAAAACCATCTATATTAAATGCTTCTTTTGAAACAAAATGTTTAATTTTTTCTATCGCAATTTTTTCACACTCATAGTCTTTACTAATACACCTCCTAATTGCATCTTGCTTTTTAGTTGTTTCATTATAATCCTTTATAGTCTCACTTCCACAAGATGGACAATTCAACGGGAAAATAAATTTTTTTGAGTTCTTGTCTCTTTTTTTAAAGTCTACTGAAATAACGTGTGGAATTACATCTCCAGCTCTTTCAACTGTGACCGTGTCTCCAATTCTTATGTCTTTTCTAATGATTTCATCTTCATTGTGAAGTGTTGCGTTTGAGACAATCACACCTCCGATATTAACAGGTTTAATCTTTGCAACTGGTGTTAAAGCACCTGTTCTACCGATTTGAATTTCAATATTTATTATTTCTGATACTGAACTATTAGCAGAAAATTTATGTGCAATTGCCCATCTGGGTGCGTTAGAAGCAAATCCTAACCTTTTTTGAGTTTTAAAATCATTTACCTTATAAACAATTCCATCAATATCAAAATCAATCTCTTTTCTTTTTTCTTCAATACTCTGATGATTTAACATTAAGTTTTTTACACCCTTGATCTTTGCATTTAGTGGATTGATTTTAAAACCCCATAGCTTTAAATTTTTCAAAAAATCAATTTGGTTTTCTATTTCCATATTTTTTACATAACCATAAGTATACGCAATAAATCTTAAAGGAATCTTACTAGTCTTTTTTGAATCTTTTTGTCTCAAAGAACCTGATGCTGCATTTCTTGGATTAGCAAAATTTTCTTTTATTTCATTAAAATCACTATTTTGAATAAATACCTCACCTCTTATATCAATTTCTTTAGGGAAATTTTTAAAATTTATTGTTGTAGGAATATCCTTAATTGTTTTTAAATTTTCAGTAATATCTTCCCCTTCTTCACCATCGCCTCGGGATAGACCTTTTTTTAATTTTCCATCTTCATAAATTAAAGATGCTGATATTCCATCTATTTTTGGCTCTGCACTATACTCTATATCACTTTTGCTATTTAGGCTTAAAAAATTAAATATTTTTTTTTCAAAATTTTTTATATCTTCTTCATTGAAAGCATTATCCAATGATAGCATGGGTATCTTATGCTTCATTTTTTTAAAATTTTTAGAAGGTTTAAAGCCAATTGATTGCGAGGGAGAGTTTTTATTTCTTAAAAAGATAAATTTATTTTCTAATTCTAAAATTTCTTTTTTTAAGATATCAAATTCGCTATCAGAAATTGATGATTTATTTTTTATATAATATTCTTTATTATATTTTTGAAATAAATTAATTTTATCTTTATATTTTTTTTCAACTAACTTGTTGTTCATATTAATCTATAATAGATTTTATTTTGTCTAATGTAGATAATTTTTTGCTTTTTTCTATTTTCTTATATGTGCTTTTATATTTCCTGTTAAATATTTTATAAGATTCTTCGTACCAATTACTTGATGTGTAATTATAACCTAATAAAGATGCATATTTTTTTGCTTCCTCTTCTAGGCCTATTTTATAATGAACTTCTACTAGTCGATGGAGTGCCTCTTCAACAAATATTGTTGTTTGATACTCATCGATAATATATTTCAATCTATTTATAGCAGCAATCCACTTCTGTTTTTTTATATAATGTTTTGCTATATACATTTCTTTAGAGGCTAATGTTTCATCTATTAAATCTAATTTAAAACTTGAATCTAGTGCAAAATCTGATTCTGGATAAGTTTTAACTATATACTGAAATTTTTTTTTTGATTTTATTAATGGATTTAAGTCTTTTTTTTCATCAACAATTTTGTTGTAATAAGACATGGCTTCTAAATAATTAGCATAAGATATCTTGCTATTTTTTGGGTAAGTTTTAATAAATTGATCTAATTGAAATATTGCATCATCATAGTAACCATCTATATAAAATGCATAAGCTGCCATTAATGATGCCTTTGGTGCCCATTCAGATTGTGGAAATAATAATTCTGCTTCATTAAATTTTTTAGCAGCTTTTAAAAAGTTTTGTTGATTAAAAGCCTCTATACCATCTCTATAAGCAGTAATCATTTCAATTTCTATTTTATCTCCTTTTAGGGTGGAACCTTCTTCAACAGTTTTCGAACAACCAAAAGTTAAAAGAATTAAACAGAAATAAATAAATTTATTCAATATACTCATGTCTATATTTCTAACAGAAAAATTTAAGATTTCTAAATCTTTTATGCTATTGATCTTAATGGGATTTGATTAATTAAGTGACTAGATAGTGTTTTTTCTTTAATTTCAATAATTGAAAAATTATTAGCATCTTCAAATACAAGTCTTAATATATCGTTGGTTAATTTGTGACCGCCCTGTGAACAGGTTATTTTAGCAATAATTTTGTAACCAGCTAGGTATAAATCACCCATACAATCTAAAATTTTATGATTAACAAACTCTTTTTTATTTCTTAATCCTTTATCGTTCAAAATTTCGTTGTCTTTTACAACAATAGCATTTTCTAAACTTCCACCTTGAGCTAAGTTCATTTTTTTCAACTTTTCTATATCCTCAAATAAACAAAATGTTCTTGAATCATAAATTTCAGTCAAATCAGAATTATATACACTAATTAAATTTCTTTGAGTTCCTATTAATAAGTTATCGTATTTAATTTCAAAATCGATATCTAAACTTGTTTTATTTGGTTCTATAGAGATAGTTTTTTTGCCATCTTGAAGTTCTATCTTTTTATTAATTAAAATAACCTTAATTGGATTATTGCTCTCACGTATTCCTGCTTCTTTTATTTTTTCTACAAAAATCTTAGCTGAACCATCTAAAATAGGAATTTCTTCATTATCAATTTCAATTAAGGCGTTATCTACTCCCATGCCATAAAGTGCTCCCATTAAATGTTCTATTGTTGAAACCTTAGCACCTTGATCATTTGAAAGAGTAGTGCAAAATACTGCGCTACTAACATTAAATATGTTCGGGATTATTATATTGTTTTCTTTAAGATCTATTCTTTTAAAAATTATTCCAGAATTTGGTTCTGCCGGTTTTATAGTCATCGTTGCAACTAAACCACTATGAAGACCAACACCCTTAAACGTAAGGTTTTTATTAATAGTTTTTTGATTTAAAATGGACACTGAATTCTTATAAATAATAGAATTAAATTAAGAAAAACAAGAAATGTTACGATAAAATACTAATTTATCTAAAAAAATGAAAAAGCTTTTCAAAAAAACCTTGTTTTATTTGTTTTTTTGGCACCACTACAACCTCTTGTTTATTTAGCCCTTTAATAAATTTAAATCCAGACTCACAAATATCCTCCAAAGTTTCTTCTAAAAAATTTATATCATTTGAAAAATAAATTTTATCTTTGTGTTGATTATCAAGTATTTTTGAACCTTCGCCAGTTAACACCAGCTTAAACTTATCTATCGAATATGATTTTAACTCAATAGATTTTGCACATAATTCGAGTATTTCCTCAATCCTAGCAAAGATTATTTTTTGTAGAGTGTCAAGTGAGTTATCTTCATCATTTAAAAGTTTGAGATTTTGATCAAAATTATGTTTTAACTGTTCTGATTTATCTAAGTCTATTTCTAAAATTTGAGAAATATCTTTAGTGATATGATTTCCCCCAACTGGTAGGACGTCAAAAAAGAGAATTTTATGATCAAAGTAAGAAATTATTGATGTTCTATTAAACCCAATATCAATAAACGATACATAGCCAATTAAATTTAGATTGTTTTTATAATTAATAGATTTTGCATAACTGGAACATATAATTTCATTAATCAAAATATTAGATTTTGAAAAAATATTTTTGAAATAAAGCACTAAATCATTGGGCAGGCATATAAAAAGAATGTCCAATGATATAAAATGACATTTAATTTCATCTGGTAAATAAGAATAATCAACACCATCAATTTTATAATTATTAATAATAATATGAACAATATTGTGATTTGTATAATATTTCAAAATTTGTTGTTTGGCCTCTTGAACTAGAAACTGAACGTTTTTTTGTTTTAATTGGGATCCATCAAGTTTTTTATATAAGGAGATACCGATAGAAAGCATCTTAGGACTGTCTATCATTAAATTTATATTATCAATATATTCATCTGTTTGTTTTTCAAAAGAAGTGATTATTTTTTCAATTTCTAATTCTAAATTTGATTGATCTATAAAAATTTCACTTTCATTAAAAAAAGCTTCATTTTTGTTATTCTTGTTAAATACCCCAGCTCTTACTTTGGAAGAACCGCAATCAAATAAAGTTTGAAAATTTTTACTACTCATTATTTTATAATTAGATGATTATTTACTCTTAGGTCTATGAGATTTTTATTTTTGAACTCCTTGCTACCTATAATTTTGTAGGCAAGATTAAGTGACTCGGAAAGATGGTCTTGAGATAACTTAATTAAAATATTATCATTAGTTAAAATATCCCATCTGTTTGAAGGAAAAAAATATAAAGTTTTAAATTTTCTAAAAGTAAATTTAGATTTTTTAATATTTTTTTTGAAGATCAGAAAATGTTGAGAATTAAATTCTCCAAAAATATAGGGTAATATTTCACTATTTTCTTTATCTTCAATAAGTTTACCATTTTCTCCAACTAATTGATCATTGCTAGAAAGTCTTGCAACAAATTTGGTTGGTTTGATGTTTATGATAATTGTTGAAGGGTAAATTTTTTTAATATTATAATTTTCTACAATATTATACTTACTTATAACTCTTTGAATCTCTTCTTTCTTAATTAATAATATATTTTTATAAAACAAATAATGTAATTCATTAAAAATTTTTGAGTTATCAGTGTTTGAAAGTCCAATAACATTAATCTGATTAATTGTAGAAAAAAAATTGTCTTGATTTTGTAAATATTTTTTACTTGTTGTGCTTAATATTAGTAAGAGTAATAAATATATTATTATTCTATTTTTTTTATCTATTAACTGAAGCATCTTTTAGAATCCATTCAATCAACTGTATAAAACTTATACCCATATAGTTAGCTATTTCTGGCACTAATGAGAGTTTAGTCATTCCTGGTTGAGTGTTAATTTCTAGTAAATAAAATTTTCCTTCATAAAACTTAAAGTCTGATCTAGTAACCCCCTTACAACCAATAAGTTGATGAGCCTTACGTGTAAGAGTCGTTATTTTATATAAATCTTTTTTACTAAGATTTACCGGAATTATATGTTTTGTTTTGGCACTGAAATTATATTTTGCTTCATAGTCATAAAATTTTCTTTTTGGTTTTAATTCAATTGCACCTAATGTTTTATTACCCATTATAGCTACCTGTATCTCTCTGCCTGGAATAAATTCTTCAATCAAAATTTGATTATATACTCTTAATGCTTTTAAATTTTTATTTATATTTTTTTTATTACAAATATATACATGTACACTTGATCCTTCGTTAATTGGTTTTACGACAACAGGAAATTTTAATTTTTTTTCAATAATCTTAATAATATTTGTTTTATTTTTTTTATAATCAAATTTAATATATTTTGGTGTTAATATCTTATTTTTAATAAAAATTTTTTTTGAAATTTCTTTATCCATTGCTATAGATGAAGCAATCACACCTGAGTGAGTATATGGAATCTTTTGAGTTTCTAAAATTGTTTGAATATAACCATCTTCTCCAAACTGTCCGTGTAATGCATTAAAAATTATATCTGGTTTAAATAGTTTAATATTTTTTAATAAAGTATGATCTGGCTCACAAGTTATAACATTATATCTATTTTTTTTTAATTCACTTGCTACTTGCTTTCCTGTATCTAAGCTTACTAAACGTTCTTTGGATATTCCCCCACAAAGAACTAAAATTTTTTTTTTCATAATTACTCTAATATCTTAATTTCTTTTTCTAAAATAATACCTGTTTTTTTTTGAACTGTGTCTTGAACAAATTTTATCAGTTTGTTCATATCATCAAAGCTAGCATTATTTTTGTTTACAAAGAAATTACAATGCTTATCTGAAATACAGGCATCTCCAAAACTTGTGTTTAATGGGACTGATTCTTTTATCAATTGCCAAACTTTTTTATCAGATTGATTAATTGGATTTTTAAATGTGCTACCACTTGTTTTAATCTTTGTTGGTTGAACACTGTCTTTTTTATTCTTTAATTCAAAAACTTCTTTTTTAATTTTATTTTTATCTTTTTTCTCACCTTTAAAAGAAGCACTTAAAAATATTAAATCATCTTGTAAATCATTGCTTCTATATTTAAAAATAACTTTATTAGTAGGTATTGTTAAAACCATGCCTTCTTTGTCGATTGCTTGTATTGAGATAAGTATATCCTTGAATTCCTTATTAAAACATCCAGCATTCATCTTTAGGCCGCCACCGACAGTCCCAGGTATGCACGCTAAAAATTCAAAACCTCCTATTTCATTTTCTAAAGCAAAATCTGATAGTTTTTTATCAAGGCAGGCGCTGCCTGCAACTATTATGCCGTTTGGTAATATTGAAATATTTGAAAAATTTTTTCCTAATTTAATAACCACGCCATCATATGTATTGTCACTCATAAGTGTGTTTGACCCAGCTCCTAAAATATGAATTTTTTCTTTCTTTCCAAATTTTTTTAAGAATAATATTAGATCAGATAAATTATCAGGTTTAAAATAAACTTTAGCTTTACCACCGATATTAAACCAATTACTTTTTTTCAAATCATAATCAAAATAAATTTTACTGCTAATTTTATTTGAAAATTTTTTTAATTCTTGTAATGACATTATATTAAATTGGGCAGCTCCCTCATCCAAGTTGAAATAGTACCTGCCCCCATGCCAATTACTATTTTTTTTCCATAAATAGTATTTTTTATTAACTTTGCTAATTCGTATTGGTCATTCACCATAAATAACTTGACTTTTGAATCTTTAATAATATTTTTTGCAAAGCTACTATAGCTAAATCCTAATTTTATTTTTTCTCCAGCAGCATAAACAGGGCATAAAATTACGGTATCTGCTTTCTTGAATGATAAGCTAAATTCCTTTTTGAGATCTTTTAATCTAGATATTCTGTGTGGTTGGAATATGCATACAACTTCTTCTTTTTTATAAGCAGCCCTAACTCCATTTAACACTTCCTTAATTTCTGTCGGATGATGAGCGTAATCATCATAAAAGCTGGTTTCTCTATGTGTAAAAATTTTATTAAACCTTCTTTCAACTCCCTTAAATTCTTTTAATCCACTTTTAATAACATTTTTAGAAATTCCAATCGTTAATGCTACCGCAGTTGCTGCTGTGGCATTTTGAATATTATGAATACCAAGAAGAGGTATTTTAATTTTATTAATGAGCATATTTTTTTTTCCTGGTAACTTAATTGCTAGATCGTACTCAGAAAACTCTTTTACTTGTTTGATATTTTTAATACAAAATTGTGATTTAGAATTTACTCCATAAGTATAAAAGTTTTTTATTTTTATCTTTTTTAATAAATCATTATTGTTTTTATTATCAATACAGATAAATGATTTTCCAAAAGGTGGGACTTTATTAATAAATTTTATAAATAAATTTTTAAGATCATTTATTGAGTTGTAATAATCCATATGTTCACGATCAATATTTGTAATAATAGAATAAGTTGGCGGTACATGAATAAAACTACCATCGGACTCATCGGCTTCCAATATACACCAATCACTTTTACCTAGTTTAGCCGAACCTTTAATTGCGTTAAGAACACCTCCATTTATAATAGTTGGGTCTAATTTTGTTTTTGAAAATATAGCAGCTAATAAAGATGTTGTGGTAGTTTTTCCGTGTGATCCAGTTACTACAATATTTTTAGTCAAAGACACTATGTTGGCTAACATTTCTCCACGCTTGTAAATCGGGAGTTGTTTTTTTCTTGCCTCAATTAACTCTGGGTTATTTTTTTTAATTGCAGATGAAATGACTACAATAGTGGCATTCGTTATATTTTTTTTAGAATGTTTAATGTTAATTTTAATCTTATCTTTCTTTAATCTTTCAATATTTTTATTAATAAGCATGTCGCTACCCTGAACATTGAAGCCCATTCTTTTCATTATGAGCGCAAGACCACTCATGCCAATTCCACCTATTCCCACAAAATGTATAATTTCAGTTTTTGCTAATTCTATTTTCATTAATAACAGATATAATTTTCTGATTTATATTATTCCAGGTATTTTGATAGCTAAAATTTTTCATATTCATTTTTTTAACTAAGTATTCGTCTTTGTTATCTATAATTTTAACTAATTTATTTATTATCGTCTCATCACTGATTTCATTTTGATTTAAAATCCAATTACAGCCAATTTTATTATAAAAAATAGCATTTTCAGATTGGTGATTATCTTTTGAAGTAGGCAATGGTATTGCCACAAAAGGTAAGTTTAAAAAAACTAACTCCGCTAATGTTGAGGCTCCAGCTCTAGTAAGGCATATATTTGCTCTACCCATGAGATATGAAATATCTTCATCAAAATTAAATAATTCATAATCAATATTGTTATCTATATAAAAATTTTTAAAATTTTCAAAATTTTTTAGATCAGTCTGCTGATAAATTTTTAAATTATATTTTTTTGATAATTCAATTATTGAGGTTTTAATTAACCGGTCAAATATCTTTGCTCCTTGACTTCCTCCTATTACCAATAAATTAATATGTTCATCAATATTGTCAGCTTTTTTAGCTTCATAAAATTTTTTTCTCAATAAAGATGGAATTACATTAATCTTGTTTATACATTTATTGGGGAAATTTTTAATCTTATCAGAATAGCAAAAAATATTTTCACAAGATTTAATAAAAAGTTTGTTTGATCTTCCTAAAACCATATTTGGTTCAAATAAAAAGATCCTAATATTTAAAATTTTTGAAGCAAAACAAAAAGGTAGAGACATGTAGCCACCTGTTGAAATTAATATATCTATTTTTCTTTTTTTTAAAAAAAAAATAGATTTTATGATTAAGTAAATTGTAAAAAAAAATTGAAAAGGTAGCAAAAAAACATTTCTTGATATTGGAGGTACATTAAAAATGTCTAGGTTATATTTATTTTTATTAAGAAATTTCACACCTCTACAGTCTGTTGACATAGATACATGAAATTGATCTTTTAGATGTTCGTATAATATGGTTGCTGGTACAACATGTCCACCTGATCCACCTGTACTAATTAAAATTCTTTGAGTCATTTAATCAATTTTTCTTTTAGTTAAATTTAATATTATTCCTGATAATATTGATACACCTACAATTGATGACCCCCCATAACTTAAAAAAGGTAAAGTCATACCCGTTGTAGGAAATAGCCTGATATTAACTCCAATATGTATCAAAGCTTGAAAAATAATTAAGCATACAGCTCCAGTTAGAACTAATTTAATTTTTTCATTTTTTTCTAAGTATATTTTATTAAAAACTGTGTAGATAAAAAATAAAAATAAAATCAATAACAGCACAATTGCCATAACACCAAATTCTTCTGAAATTACAGAGATAATATAATCTGTGTGCGCTTCGGGTACTCTATTTTTTAAAGTACCTTCACCAATCCCTTTTCCAAAGTAGCCTCCACTACTAATCGCATCTATAGCTTTATCAGATTGAAAGTTGTGTGTTCCATCAGTAGGATTAAAAAATGATAAAATCCTATTTTTTATGTAAGTAAATTTAGGGATAAAAAAAACCATATAAACCAAAGATAATAATGAAAAACTAAAAAATGTTAAAATAATTGGCAAACTTATGCCTGATATAAAAACTAATGTAACCCAAACTAAAAAGATTAGTAGTGTTTGTCCAATATCTGGTTGTATCATCAAAAGGAGACAAGCAGGCACAATAGCTATAAATGTTAAGAAATATTTAAAGTAAATATTTAAACTTTTTTCACTACACAAAATTGTAGCAATAAAAATAATTATAAATGGTTTAACTAGCTCTATTGGTTGAAATCTTGGTAGAAAAAAAAGATCAAGCCACCTTTTAGATCCTTTTATTTCTGTACCTAAAACTGGCACTAGAAATAAAAAAAATAGAAATATTAAAAAAAGATAAAAAGAAATCTTGAAAAGATTTTCTTTACTTATTGATGAAAAAAAAATTAAAATAATCATTCCAATCGAAATATACGCCAAATGTTTAAAGAAGAAAAAATAATTATTAGTATCTAATTTATCAGAGACAATTAATGAAGTAGATACTAGAGAAAAAAATAAACCCAAACTAAATAAAAATATTATTAGTACGAAAAGTATTTTATCTATATTTTTCCACCATTCATAATAAAATTTATATATTGAATTAAAATTAAACATTTATATATTTTTTAATAAGTTGATTAAAATATTCTCCACGTTTTTCAAAATTTTTAAAATTATCAAATGAGGCTGCTGATGGGCTAAACAAAATTATTTTATGATTTGTGCTTTTATCAACTTTGATCTCTAAAGATAATTTTTTAATTAAACTTTTTAAATTTAAAAAAGATTCATATTTCATTAATTTTTTTAGTTTACTTATAAAAAAATTTTTATTATTTCCAAAAACATATGCTTTAATATTTTTACAATTTTTTTTAGATAATAATAACTTATCTCCCTTTTTTGCTTGACCACCAACTATCCAGTAAACATTAGTTAGAGATTTAATCAAACTTACTGATGAAGAAAAGGTTGTAGCCTTGGAATCATTAATAATTGTTAATTTTTTTGACTGAAAAATTATTTCTTGCCTATATTTCAGTCCTTTAAATTTTTTTAATGTTTTGATTAAAGAATTTTTTTTAAGCTTTAATATTTTTGCAACCTTTAAAATAAATTTTAAGTTCTCTTTGTTTCCATCAGTGTTAAAATATTGATTATTTATTTTTTTTAAAAAGATACTATCTATATCTTTTTCAATTTTTATTATTTTAGGTAAAAAATTTTTAGATTTTAATTCTCTTTTAATATAAAAATTTTTTGTATTCAAAATAGCAAAATCTTTGCTAGTTTGACTTTTTACTATTTTGAATTTAGCACTTACGTATCTATTTATAGTCTTATGTCTTTCAAGATGGTCTGGAGATATATTTAAAATTAATGATATATTTGATTTAAATAATTTACTGTATTCTAGCTGATATGATGAGGCTTCAATTACAAAAACTGTTTTACTTGTTACTTTTTTCTCTAAAAGTACTGGATTACCAATATTACCTACCAATCTAACGTCTACTTTTTGATCCTTTAATACATCATATAAGATTTTAGCCGTAGTTGATTTACCATTAGTTCCGGTGATTGTTATCTTATTATTTTCCACATGATGGTTATAAAAAATATCTAAGTCTGTATAAATTTTTTTAAAATTTTTCTTTAAGAATTTACTTAGGCTGCATTTATTAATATCTATTCCTGGGCTAATTATTATATAATCAAATTTTATTTTTGTTTTTTTTTTATTATCAAATTTTATTTTGTCATCATATGTGGTGATTTCATTATTATTTTTTAAAAATTTAAAAACAGATAACCCACTTTTTCCTAAGCCATAAATTAAAATTTTTTTTTTATGAAAAATATTTTGATTATTTAACATTATCTAAGTTTCAATGTCGCCAAACCAATCATTGCAAGAATTATTGCAATAATCCAAAACCTAATTACAACTGTGGATTCTGGCCACCCCTTTTTTTCAAAGTGATGATGAATAGGAGCCATTCTAAAAACTCTTTTTCCTGTCAGTTTAAAAGATATTACCTGCACAATAACTGAAACTGCTTCTAAAACAAATAAGCCACCTGTTATTGCCAAAACTATTTCGTGTTTAGTGATTATCCCGATCGCACCTAATGATCCACCAAGTGCTAAAGATCCTGTATCTCCCATAAATATTTTAGCGGGTGGTGCATTAAACCATAGGAAGCCTAGACATGCTCCAATAATTGATCCACAAAAGACAGCCACCTCTCCCATACCTTCTAGATATGGTATATTCAAATACTCTGAAAATAATATATTTCCTGTTACATAACTAATAAAAGCAAAACAACCTGCTACCAATATAACTGGTACTGTTGCTAATCCATCAAGTCCATCAGTTAGATTCACAGCATTTGAAGAGCCGACAATTATGAATACAGAAAATGGTATAAAGAACCAACCTAAGTTTATTATTAAATTTTTAAAAAAAGGAAAATATAAGTTGGTTAGCTCTATATTTTGTGACAAATGAAATAAACTAAATATACCTATTACTGCTATTAAAATTTGAGAAATAAGTTTAAATCTAAATGAAATACCAGAAGAATTCTTAAATTTAATTTTTTTATAATCATCATATGCTCCAAGTAAACCAAAACTTGTTACTATATAAAGTAAAAACCATATGTGATAATTAGATAAATCACCCCATAAAAGTATTCCTGAAAATAAACCTAATAATATTAAAACACCTCCCATTGTGGGTGTTCCAATTTTTTTTACAATATGCTCTGATGGACCATCTTCTCTTATTGGATCTAAGATTTGTCTTGCAGAAAAAAATTTAATAAATGGGGTGCCAATTAATAAGACTATAATCATCGAGGTAAACATTGCTAACCCCGTTCTAAAAGTAAGATATTTGAATACATTAAGGAAGCTGTATTGATCAACTAATTGAGAAATAAGACTATAAAGCATTATTTTTTCCTGTTTTTATTTGATTAGTTAGACTGTTAAGACCTGTAGAGTTGGAACCTTTTATCATTAAATAATCATTATTATTTAAATTGTTTTTAATCAAATCAAATATTTGAGATTTCTTTTTTAAAATAATCCCTCTTTTACTTTTATTAAGGCTATTATAAATCCATCTAACATGCTTACCAATTACATTAATATTTATGAGAGATGATTTGTTAATACTTTTTCCAATTTCCATGTGTAGTTTTTTTGAATATTTGCCTAGCTCCAACATATCACCGAGCACTAAATGTTTTTTTGAATTATTAACTTTAATCATATCAAAATTTTTTATTGCTGATTTCAAAGATAATGGGTTTGAATTATAACTTTCATCCACAAGATATAAATTTTTTTTAAATAACTTCACTTTTACCATGTCTCCACGACCAGTCGTCGTTTTATGACCATAAAAAATATTTTTATCTAATCTATGTATATCTTTGAAAATGGATATAATTGTAATTGATGCTAACAAATTTTTTAAGTCGTTTTCAAACAAAGAATTTGAATAAAAAAATTTTTTTGTTTTATTAATATTTATAGAGATTTTATATTTAGATTTTTCTTTTGAAATTGAATCTAAATTTATAGTTGCGCTTTTATTACTTAAGCTGAAAGATAAAATTTTCAAATTTCTTTTTAATCCAATTTTTTTGTGAAAATTGTAGAATTTGTCATCTTTGTTTAAAATAAGATAACCATCATCTTTTATGTTTTTAATAATCTCAGATTTTGCTAACGCTATTTGATTAATATTTTCAAAATTTTTGATATGAGCATAGGAAACATTTGTAATCACACCTACGTCAGGTTTTATAATTTTTGATAAATAATCAATTTCTCCTTTTTTATCCATTCCAATCTCAAAAATACCAAAATCATCATTTTTTTTTAAATTAAATAAACTTAATGGGACACCAAATTTATTATTAAATGATTTTGGAGAAAAGGTTGTTTTACTAATTTTATTCAAGGATTTTCCTGTTAGTTCTTTAAGTGAAGTTTTTCCACAACTGCCTGTTATAGATATAATTTTACTTGCTAGATTCTCTCTTAGAATGGATGATGCCTCTGTTAAAAATTTTAAAGTATCTTTCACTATTATTCTCTTATTTGATTTTTTTTTATTATTAACTACTGCCAGAGACGCTCCATTATTAAAAGCCTCTTTAATATATAAATTACCATCTTTATTTTTACCTCGAATAGCAAAGAAAATATTATTCTTTTTAATTTCTTTAGAGTTAATTGATGCGTTGTTAATTTTTAGTTTTGAAGACACATCATTTGTATTACTTAATTCTTTTAAAATGTTTAATCTTTGGTTGCTAGAAAGTGTTTTATTTTTAATTGCAATATTTTTTAATATTTGTTTTTGATCAGAAAATAATTTTTTAATTTTTTTATATTCTTGAATTTTTTCATGACCCTTACCTGCAACAATCAAAATATCGCCAGTTTTCAGATCAAATATTGCTTTCTTGATAGCTTTGGCTCTATTTGAAGTCTCATAGATTTTAGATTTATTAATACTTTTTCTTATAGATGCTCTTATAGTTTTCGGATTTTCATATCTCGGATTGTCATCTGTTAAATAAACTCTATTACAATATTGATTGGCAATTTTACCCATCATAGGTCTTTTTGCTTTATCTCTATCTCCACCACAACCAAAAACTATTGAAATTTTTTTATTTTTGAATTGTTCTTTTAAACTTCTTAAGGATGCTGCTAGTGCATCAGGTGTATGAGCATAGTCTAATATAACTTTTGAATTATTTTTAATAATTCCAACTTGTTCTAATCTTCCACTTACTGGTTTTAGATTATCAATTGTATTAATTATTTTTTTAAAACTTAAGTTACTTTTTTTGGCTGCTAGCATTGCCATTAAAATATTTTTAATTTGAATTTTTCCTATTAACCTTGTTTCAAATTTATAAATATTCTTATTATATTTTATTTTAACTATTTGCTTTTCACTATGATACTCATGAGAAATTATTTTTATATTACTTTTGTTATTTGAAATTGTTTCAATATTAATTTTTTTTCTTAAAGCTATTTCTTTAATTTTTTCATATTCAGGAATTTCTAGATCAGTAACTATATTAGCATTTTTTATTAATAATTTTTCAAATAAATATAATTTTGAGTTAAGGTATTCACTAAATGTTTTATGATAATCTAAATGATCATGAGACAAATTGGTAAATATGCCTGTTCTAAATTGTAAACCATCCAATCTATTTTGTTTAAGCCCATGACTAGATGCTTCTAATATGACATCATTAATTTTTTCTTTTTTAAGTTTAGTCAAAATTGTACTTAAAGTAATTGGATCAATAGTTGTGTTTGAAACTTTTTTTGTATAATTCTGTGTTTTAACGCCCAAAGTTCCAATTGAGGCTACTTTTTTTTTATTTAATTTTAAAATTTGAAAGTAAAAATCTGCAACTGAAGATTTTCCATTTGTTCCTGTTACTGCAATTATATTTTTTGGTTTGTCTTTATAAATTGTATAAGCAAATTCTGCTAGTGACTTTCTTACGTTAGAAGATCTTATAAATAAGATATTTTTTTTTATACCACTAAATTTTTTATTGGAAATAATTATTTTTGCACCTTTTTTTATTGCATGATTGGTAAATTTATTACCATCTGTTTTGGTTCCTTTTATTGCAAAAAAAATATTATCTTTTTTGCACTTTGAGCTGTCAAAGCAAATCCCTGAAAAATACCAATTCTTATATTTTAACTCTATTCCTTTAATAAAATTTCCGATGATCATGAATGAACTAATTTTCTATATATTTTGTGGCTAAAATAGGCCCAATTCTTTCTATGATTTTTCCTGCAACTTCGACTGACGTCCATCCTGCTGTGTTAAATGGCGTTCCTTTAGTTGGTTGCGTGTCATCATCTCTATAATGGTAAATATATTCACTATTAGTTTTTGGTTCATCCAGCATAACTATTAAAGTGTATTTTGGCTTCTGTGATGGAAAAACTGCTGCAAATGTATTTATTTTATCTCGCGTGTATCTTCCATTTTTTGAAATTTCAGCTGTTCCAGTTTTGCCACCTACCTCATAACCCTTCACATTTGCTAGTTTGGCAGTCCCTTCTTTATTTGTAACAATTTTTCTTAGTATTTTATTTATTTTTTTTGAAACTCCTATATTTAATATTCTTTTTCGTACATCTTTTTCAACTAATTTTTTTTGGATTATAGTTGGTTTTATATCATATCCACCATTCGTCACTATTGAATAACCTTTGGCTATTTGTAAAAGAGTAGTTGTAATACCATGGCCATAAGAAGCTGTTGCTAATTTACATTTTCCCCAATTAATTGGTGTAGGTTTTCCAACTTCTTGAATATCAAAATCAATTTTGTCTTGTACACCAATCTTTTCTAGGAAAAACTTAAATTTTTTTTCTCCTATTTTTTGCCCTATTCGAACTGATCCTATATTTCCCGATCTAATTAAAATTTCCTCGACCGTAAGATCCGTTGGTGTTTTCTTGTTGTATTCTCTTATCTTAAAACCATTACATTCAATTTGTTTTTTTAAATTTAAATATTGGGTATTAGGCTCTATCAAACCCTCATTAAAACCAGCTGCAACTGTAAATGTTTTAAAAACTGAACCAAATTCATAAATACCCTTAGTTGCTCTATTAATATAATTCACATCACTAATAGACTTTCTTTCATTAAGATTGAAATCTGGAAGTGAAACCATTGAAATTATATCTCCATTATTTACATCCATCAAAATAGCGGCACTTCCTTTGGCTCTAAATATTTCTTTAAATTTTAATAGCTCTTCTCTTATTAAAAATTGAATGTCTGCATCAACTGTCAATCTTAATAAGTCTTTTGTTATTTTTAATTTCTTATCAAATGATTTTTCTATTCCTGAGATGCCATTGTTATCATCATCTATTTGTCCAATTATATGACTGAAGAGATTTTTCTGTGGATAAAGTCTTGTTAATTTTTCTTCTGGCCTAATCGCTTTATCTCCAAGTGACATGATTTTTTCATAGTTTATTGGGGATATATTTTTTTCAAACTTAAAAAATTTATTTTTATTGAACTTCTTTTCAATTTCTGTGAAGTCTTTATTGGGAAAAATCAATTTTAGATTAATTAGTAATTTTTTTTTATCTATTGTCTCTATTGGACTTATTCCAATGTCAATTGAACTAACTGATTTAGCTAAATAATTTCCATTTTTATCTACTATATCTGCCCTATAGTTTTTTTTAGTAATTAACGGTTTGATACTATTTGCTTCTTTTTTTAAAGAACCTAAATGGAGAAGTTGAATTGAGTAAATTATTGAAATTATTAAAAATATAAAGAAAATAAAGGCTATTCTATTAAACTCTATACTTAAATTTGTTTTACTTTTCTTATATGAAAATTCATTTTCATACTCCTCTAAGGTAACATTATTTTTTTTATCATTCATTATCAGTTTTTTCTATAAAATCGCTTACCTCTATATGATTATTTTTTTCAGTCAGCTTTTTAATTTTTCTAATATCGATTTTTATTAAATTTTTTTCAAAATATTGATTTTGATATTGAATTAATTTATCTGGTGAACTTAAATAATTATACTCTAAAAGCTCATCACTAAGCACTGATTTTAGTGGCCTAATATTTTCATTTACCCTAAAAATTTTATCCTCTATTTCTTTTGTAGAATTTTTAACTAATGATGTGGCTAGAATTAATACAAAAACAGTTGCAAATACTATTTTCTTCATAATTTTTTAGAAAAATTTTCGATTTTAATTAAATGATCAAACTTCTCTAAAATATCTGTTTCAAAATCATAAAAATCTTCTTTTTTAATAACGTATCTTAATTTTGCCGATCTTGATTGTGGATTTTCTTGAATTTCTTTTTCTGATGGTACAATTGGTTTTTTACTTAAAGATTTAAATAAATTAACTTTTTCTTCACCCTTTGGCATGTAACGTGAAACACTTTTATTTTCTGATAAACTTTTAAAGAAATATTTTACTATTTTATCTTCAATTGAGTGAAATGTAACAACTGCTATGATACCATCTTTCTTAACAACTTTTGCAGCATTAACTAGTCCATAAATTAACTCACTAATTTCTTTATTAACAAATATTCTTAATGCTTGAAAAACTTTAGTTGCACTGTGTGTTTTTTGATTTTTTTTTCTTTTTGATGAATCAATAATTCTTACTAGCTCCTCAGTTGTGATTTCTCTAGTTGCCCTATCTTCTACAATATTGTGTGCTATTCTATTGCTATCACTTTCATCACCAAAATATTTAAATATTTGAGCAAGTTCTTTTTCTTCTAAAATGTTAATTGCTTCTTTTGCAGAAAAATCATTTATTCCCATTTTCATGTTAAGCTCACCAATACTCTCAAATGATAGGCCTTTTTTAAGATCTTTAATTTGCGTATAAGAATATCCTAAATCAAAAATTACTCCTTTTATATTTTCATTTTTGAGCTTTAAATTACTTAATTCACTAAATTTAATATTTTTAAATAAAAACCTATCTTTAAATTCGTTTTGAATTTCTTCAGCTTTTTTTAAACTTTCTAAATCTCTATCTAGGGCAATAACTTTTGTCTTTTCAAAGTTTAAAATTCTCTTTGAATATCCTCCTTGACCAAATGTACAGTCGATGAATGTGCCACCATATTGAGGGGTAATAATGCTAATTATTTCACTTAGCAATACCGGATAATGATTTCTCACATCTGGTATTATGGTGGCTATCATTTATTTTTTTGAAGACCATTAATTTTTTTGTCTTCTTAAAAATGCAGGAATTTCCAGATCATCATCTTCTGAAGTATTTTCAGATGTTTCTGAAGATAATAAGCCTTCTGTTTCTGTAGACTCATTGTCAGAACTAAATAAATCTGGAGCACTTTCACCCTCTACACCAAAGTTTTCAAGTCCGTTGGAAACATGATCGGCCTCCGTTGAATTGATTTCTTCAGTTTCATTAGTAGCACTAAGAGCCTCCTCTGAAAAAGATTGTTCATAATCGTTTGATTGATCTTCTTCGACAATGCTTTCAACTTCTTGATTAGTAACAGTTTGTTCATTCATCATTTCTGATGATGAGCTGTTTGTAGCTGTTTCTGCAATAATTTCATTTTCCAGTTTTAATGCATTTGCTCCATGAGAAATAGGACTAGTCATTGTCGGTGAAAAATTAAATGATTGAGCTGATCCTGCAGTGTTAAAATCTGAATAACCAGGATTTCTATTCTGTATTCTATGAACCATGTTAATTACAGATTTGCTTTCTGGTTGCTGCCCATCTAATGCTGTTGCAACAATTGATACTCTGATTTTTCCATCAAGTTCTACGGAAGTAATAGCTCCAATAATAACTTCAGCTTCCGGATCTACTTCAGCTCTTATTTTATTAACTACCTCATCAACTTCAAAAAGTTTAAGATCCTTACCACCAGTAATGTTTACTAATAATCCTTTGGCACCTTTTAATGTGTAGTCATCAATCAATGGATTACTAATTGCCATATCTGTTGCTTTTGCTGCTCTACCTTCTCCTTCAGCTTCACCTGTTCCCATCATCGCTTTACCCATTGAAGCCATTACAGTTTCAACATCAGCGAAATCTAAATTAACTATACCGGGTCTAACCATTAAATCGGTTACACTTTGTACACCTTGCATTAAAACATTATTTGAAAGATTAAACGATTCCTCAAATGTAGTTTGTTCATTTGCAATCTTAAATAGATTTTGATTTGGAATCACAATGATTGTATCTACATGTTTTCTTAATTCTTCCAAGCCTTGTTGAGCTCTTCTCATTCTTGAAGGTCCTTCATATAAAAAAGGAAGCGTCACAACACCTACTGTTAAAATATTTAATTCTTTTGCAGCTCTTGCAATAACGTGTGCCGCACCCGTTCCAGTTCCACCACCCATACCAGCTGTAATGAATACCATGTTTGCACCTTGGAGTGTGTTCACAATATCATTAAGAGATTCATCTGCAGCTGCTTGACCAATGTCATGCTTAGCACCCGCTCCCAAACCTTTTGTTAAATTTAGACCAATTTGAATTCTTGCTTTTGCTTTACTTAATTTTAAATCTTGTGCATCAGTGTTTACGGCAATAAATTCCACACCTTGTAATCCATTATCAATCATTTCATTAAGTGCATTTCCGCCTGCTCCGCCAACTCCAACAACTAGCAATCTTGGTTGTAATTCTTTTATCTCTGGTGATTTAAAGTTAATTGTCATTTTTATTTCCCCTCATTGTTATTAAAATGTTTTTCCCATTTAAGGCTTGCACGATTTAGATTTGCTTTTTTTCTGGCATTGACCTTAAATTTTTCAAATGCTACAGGTTCCCATATTTGGAATGTTTGACCTTGACCCACAAACAACATGATGCTTTTTATTTTTGCATGTTTTAATAATTTTATTGAAAGTGAAATTCTACCTTCACTATCAAATTGTAAATTCGTGCTTTCAGATAATATAGATGTTGCAAAATAATCTCTTTTTTCTTCAAATGGGTTTAGAGAGTCGATGCTTGTTGAAAGTTTTTCAATTCTATCCTGTGAGCATGCTTCAATAGATTGATTATTAAATGATGGATAGCAAATAACACCGTTGTATCCTAGATTTGAAAGGTGAGATCTAAAGCTAGCAGGCACTGATACCCTTCCTTTTTTGTCTATTTTGTTCTCGTAAGTAGATAAAAACATATTTTTTATATTTCATAAATTCCTTATTTGGGAATATATGGGACAATATGGGTATTTTAAACATTAGTCAATATGTTCATTTTAGGCTGATTTGTTAACAATTGTGGACAAATTTTTGTATCTTTATTAAATCTAAAATCAATTTTTTGTTTTAGTTTAATGCAATCTGAAAGTTAAAAAGAAGAACAGAAATGATTCAATTATGAATCAAAAGGTGAACATCTATATATTTAAGAAACACTTATTGTGGATAAGTTTGCTAGACAAACTATAAGCCGGGTTCTGTCATTGAAACTTA